>OKSB01000226.1_pt1 | contig 62439 bp, 58 predicted proteins | sample 1601171 | NCBI WGS metagenome assembly OKSB01 (sample SAMEA3541496, study PRJEB24748) | human gut metagenome | biome: human gut; feature: human-associated habitat; material: faeces | place: China | collected 2012 | reverse complement strand
CTTTTTGTGCTGCGTCAACATTTCTTGTGTTGTCATTCTCCGTTCTGTATCCAAATTCTGCCTCCATATTTTCTTTCAAGTATTTTTCTATATGTAATTTGCTGTCCCGGCATTTGCGCCCCTCCGGTGTGGTGAAGGTAATATTCTTCCGACCATCTGTCCAAGTAGCGTTGTAACCTTCCGACCGGAGCAGTACTAGAAATTCCTCACGGTTTCCTGCGCAGCGCATACACTCGTCGATCACACGCATGAGTTCGAACTTCCAGCTCTCACCTTTAGATGCCGTGTAATATTCCGCATTGGACATTCCGCGGGAATGTTTTTGCTCATCCCTCTGAAATTTGGGAAGTCCCAATTCCTCGCAAATCTGGTCATTGCAAACGCGCAGCTCCTGAATCTGCTCGTCCGCCATATGCACCTTCCGACCGGTTTCAAAATTGACGCTGTTGATGATGCAGTGCGAGTGGATATGCTCGCGGTCGACGTGCGTGCAGACCAGCACCTCGCAGCCCTCGAAGTATCCAGCCAATCTGCGTGCTGCTTCGTGCGCCATGCGCGGGTCGATGTCTGCACCTTTTGGAAAACTCTGTACCATGTGGTAAAACATCACGCCGCCGTCTTTATGGTGCAGCAGCTTCGTACTCAGGAATTCGTCGAACGCCGTTTCCGGTTGGCAACCGATCCCGCTGACGAGTTGCTGACCGTCCCAAAGCGTCTTGCTGAGTTGGGAAACATAGCGCATGACACTTTTCATGCAGCCGCGTGTTTGTGTGCTTTTCTTGTAGTTTACGAAATGGACGATTGCGATTTTCCGCGCCCTCCTTCCTGTATCTGCCGCAGGGTGACGTTGATTTTTGCGAATTCCTGTGCAGCTGCGTCCAGATTGGCAAACTGCACCTTGCCCGTGTTCGCCAGCACAGCGAGCTGGTTCAGGTTGTTGCCGATGGCTTTCTGCTGCCGCAGGACTTCTTTGAGACCATCCATGACGACGATGCGCTTGCCAAGGCAGCAGGCGGTCACATAGTCACTCATGGACATGCCCGCCTTCTGTGCCAATGCCCGGATTTTTTCGCGGTCTGCGGACGCCATGCGGGTGCTGAATTTGATGTCTTTTTTCATGTGTTCTCCTATCGTTGATAAAGTGGGTTTGGGCTTCTGCCCAAAAACTGTGCGGAGGGCGGGCAGCGGCGTTGCCGCAGACCAGACAAACGCGATGCTGGCTCCTCCCGAACGGGAGGACTTTTCCCGCCGCGGCGGGGTTTCACTGCGTTGGGCTGGCGTATTGCGCCTGTGTTTTCTCGTGTTGCCCGCACGTCGGCGCAACGTGGGGCTGTATGGCACACCCGCGCACACTCGCAGCCTGCTCGGAAAGCCGCACACAGCGGCGACACGCGCCTCACGGCGCGCTGCGGGTGCTCGACACACCCGCAGGGTCGATAGGGGCGATTTTTTCCACGGTGGGAAGATCGGCACCATCGACCCTTTTCAGGCAGATCAGCCGCTCTCCGTTACTCTTTCGGAAAGATACGAAAATGCCGTTTTTCCTTAGAGCGTCAACGCTTTTTCGGATTTGATGCGAGAAGCTGTTCGGTGTCCAGCTCTCGATTCCGGCAGGGTCGATCTTTTCCAACAGTGCTTTTGCAGGGGCGCTGATTTCTGGCTCTTTTTGCAGAAGCCCAGAGAGAAGAATTTCAATCTGAAGCATCGAAATCTTAGAAGTCGTGCTGCAAGTTTTGCTGTCCTCAAGCAGTTTCCAGACGTGATCTTCCTCGCCAAATTCGAGTTTTAACGTCCTATCCGGAATATCACGACCGGTGCAATGCAGCGAGGCAATGTTGGCAAGGCGAGAACTTTTCTGGAGAACAAAGGTTGAATCTGCCGCGCCGCTGAGTCCGGTTGAACCGGAGATCATGTTCATCGGATCGTCATCGTGCAGTTTTCTCAGATGATGAATCAATAGGATTGCAATGTGATGCCTGTCCGCAAGCTGTTTGAGCAGGCCGACGTCTTGGTAATCGTTCGCGTACAGATTGCTGTCGTCGCCTGCACTTCGGACGCGCTGCAAGGTGTCAATCACAACGAGCTTGGTCGCCGGATGCTCCGTCAAAAACTGCTCGATTTGCTGTTCCAGCCCGTGCTTGAGCGTGTCAGCCATGATCGCAAAGTGCAGCGTCAGCGGCGCATCTTCCGTCAGGTCAAAGAGCCGCGTCTGGATGCGCTGGAACGAATCTTCGAAGCTGAGATACAGCACTTCGCCTTGGGTTGTTGCAAAATTCCAGAGCGGCTGCCCCTGCGAAACGCACAAGCAAAGCCACAAGGCCAGCCAAGACTTGCCGATTTTCGGCGCACCCGCGAGGATGTGCAAGCCCTCTGGGATAAGCTCATCTACCAGAAAATGCGTCGGTTCATATGTTCTGTTTTGCAGATCTTCCGCTGTGATGATTTCCAGTTTGGTCATTTTTTCACTTCCTTTCCGTTTGCTATTGACATTCTGTGCTGCATGATTTAGACTTATAATTAGCCAATAGATTTGTTTTCTATTTTTAGACTAGCATAACTCTAAAATATTGTCAAGACTAATTTATAATCATATTTTCTATAAATCTATTTTGAGGTGCAGTCATGTCTGATTTTCAGTGCAAATTTTATCTTCTGGACGGTGCGGAGACGCTGGAATGCAAGGAAGGAAACGCCGAGTATGTCATAAAAATAGCAGACCGTCCGTTTCCGGACAGCCTGCTGTCGTTCGTATACTATGACGTGAATCAATGGGAACCGCGTTTCCATGAAGCGGAGCGCTCGTTGATAAAGTTTTACCAGACACGGGACACAAAGTGCCTGAAGCCAGTACAAGAACTTCTGGATGATTTCAAGGACGAGCATCCGTATTTTTTCTACCTGTGGCTGGATTGGAGCAACCGACTGAAGCAGGCGACGCCGGATTGCAAAAATCCGACGAAGCTGTTGCCGCACAAAGAACTGGCGCACGTCCCAAGCAACCTTGCGACCATGCAGCAGCAAATTCTGCGCCTGTTCCAAACAGTTCTGGACGCAAGTATCACAGACGTGGACTTTTCTATTCGAGTGCAGACATATGAACAGGCGCCGTCTTTGCAGAAATTTGACTTCCAGCCGATGAAGATTTCGTTTGAGTTCGTGGAAGAAAAGCAGTTCGCAGAGGTTTTGTATCTGGAAAGTATGTACGACCTGATCGACTTTTCGCTGCGCAAGTGTGTTCAAGAAAAGATCATGATGCGCACCTGCAAAAACTGCGGCAAATATTTTGCCCTCACTGTTCACGGCAGTACAGAATATTGCAGCCGCGTGTTCGACAGCCGCGGCCGCACCTGCAAGGAGGTCGGCGCGATGCGGCAGTACCTGCAAAGCCACGCGCAGGACGAGCTTCTGAAAATCTATCGCCGCGAGTATAAACGCCGCTTCGCATGGATCCGCGCAGGCAAGATCTCTCAGGAAGCGTTTTCCGCTTGGAGCAAGGAAGCGCAGAAGGAAAAGGAGAGGTGCGAGAACGGCGAGATCTCGCAGAAAGAATTTGTGCGGTGGTTAAAGCAGTAACGCCGATATTGGAAGGTGCCCACACTGATCTTATCTCAGCACGGGCACCTTTCTGCTTAATGCTTTCCGGATACCAGTAAACAGCAAATTTAGTGCCAGTGTTATATTTTGAGCAAATCGTTTTTTGTATCGTTTGAAGTACATATACAAAACACGTCATGCTTCACTTTGCATCTTCGTCTGGTTCTTATGCAATTTTCTCAGCGCCTGCTCTGCTTGTTCCGAACCAAGCCCGGCCGCGTGGACCCAACAGCGAATAGCGGTGTCTTGATCGGGCGGAATGCAGATTCCCTCATTCCAACAGCGCCCCAACAGATAATGCGCATCGGCGGCATCGGACTTTTCAAGCTTCGCAATCAGAAACCATGCTTCCTCCGATGCGATTATGGATGGGTGTGCATGATAAAACTGGAGCATTTCAAATTGTGCAAAAACATTCCCGGACTGTGCATACTCGCAGGCAGCGGCATAGTACGCATAGGTTTCCTTATCGAGCAGAAGTCCGGCCATTGTAAGAGGTCGGAAAGCTTCGAATGCCTGCAATGCAGGCTCCAGTGCCTTCCGTTCCGCAAGCGAAGTCTGTAAAAGCTGCGCATTCATCTCACAGTATGCATTCTTTGACATAGCGTGCTCCAACTGCGTAAGGATTGTTGAAAGGTGCCTCTGTTTGCGTCTGCATGCTTCCTTCAGAGCACGCAGCTTTTCCAGATTCTTCTCTCCACAAAGCACTTCCATTTTTAACATACGGCCAACCATATCGATTGCAGCGGACTGCGCAGCCGCTTCTGCCTCAAACGATTTGCGAAAAGTCTCTGACTTGTCGATCGCCGCCTGTCGTCTGCGTTCCGTTTCACAAATTGCATAGTGACATTCGTCCTGTGTCAGGTAGCCTATTTGAACATTGCTTCTCGGGAAGCATCCACGCTCCATTCGCTGTCCCGCGCCAAGCCAGATCGCGGTTGCATCTGTCAGCCGCTCGTTTTCCTTCTTGTCTTCCAGCTTCGTGTGATGGATCTCGCTGAAATAGTGCGCACATTCGTGCATGATGATCGCAACGACTGTATCAAATTCGCTGTCTTCCGGTTTAAGGATGATCCGTACCTTGCCATAGCCTGTCACCGCGTTTTGAAACTGACCACGCACTTCTTCACTGTCTTCCCGCTTTTGATCCAAAAACTCCGTTTCAATTCGAACCTTGCTGGGGTCGAGTCGATAATGCCGTAAGACCTGATCCGTTACGCTGGTCACTGCACCGGGGTCATGTGCTTCATAGGTCAAACGCTCAAAGAAGTACTCAAAGTTCTGTACACGGAATTCCGGAAGCGGTGCCCCAAAATGCTGCTCCAGATAATCCAGATGTTCTGATATATCCCGGTGATTTTCAGTCTTCGGCTCATCATGGTTTGGTACATGGACGTAGGATTTCCGTTCCTTACTGTTCCTGCGCACTGCACGGACAATCGCTATCACGAGCATGACGCCGGCGTAAAGGATCGCAGCAAGTAATATTTTTACAAAGAGATTTTCCATCGCGCTAATTCTCCCTGTCGACTATCGCAGACGGTACCGATAAACTGTTCGCGTCTCGACCTTTCTGGTACTGCTTTCCTGACATGAGCTGAAGCTCCATACTTCTCATAGTCGGTCATTGCATCCAATTTCTCATTATAGAGCTTCTCAAAAAGCAGATGCAATTCCCATTTATCAGATGCTCGCTGCACAATCGCCGTTTTTTCTTCGTCTGTAACGGATATTCCACGCCAGTCAAATTCCCCGTAAATAGTTTCGATTTCATCGTCCGTAAATCGGATTTTTTTCTGCACTGGCGTTTCAATTACTGTTTCTCCTGCAACTGTACCGTCCAAGGAAAACAGCCCATTGATTGCACCGATCAATGACAACGCAGCCGCGGAAACTATCTGTCTAACGTTTCTGCCCGCGCCGGTGATTCGTTCCCACGTGTTTTTTTCGCTTTCGCCGCTGAGCTTCCCTCGGAAGGACTGGTCAGTCTCGGCCAGTTCCCGAACCACCGCTTCTATCCGCTGTGCCAGTGTGCGCATCGCTTCCTCTTTTTGATGCACACGCTGCTGATAGGTATGCAACTCATCAATCGTGCCGTCGAAAACATTCATATTTTTACTGCCGTCGAGCAGCGCGAACGGGTTCGCTTCCGCCCAGAAACTCGTGCTGAACACTGCGTCATATACCTTCTGCATCAAATTCTGTGCGTCCTCCAGCTGCTCCGCGGCGTTCCGCAGCTTTTTGAGCGAGAAGCTGTCGCCTGCGAGTATGATATCAGCCATTTCTATTATCCTCCAGCTCTGCCAAGCGCTGCGGCCATTCGGTTATGACCGCCAGCGCCTGCTGATCCATGCGACCTTTGAGCGACACCAGATCGGCGCTCAAACGCACCAGATCGATATACCACGCAAACAGCACGTCATAAGCTGTGCTGCCGGCTTCGCCCTTCCACTCTGCCTGCAAATTGTCAAGCTGCGTTTTTACGGTTCGCGCCGCGTCATCGATCTTCTCAATCGCGCTCCAGACGCGCGCACACTGCTGGCTCGCGTTCTGATAGACCATTTTGAAGTAAAGCTCAGATGGCATTTACCGCACCTCCTGCCGCCAATTTCATTTTCTCAATGGGGACGATATCCAGATATGTCCCGTTATAGATACCGTAGTCTTTCAGCGATGCGCTGCCGGTCAGCATCGGCATGCTGTCCGCAGCCAACGCGATCTCGTCCATCGTGCGGAAAAGCCTCGCATCTGCCTGTTTCAGAAGCTCCAAAAGCTGCACGCAGAGCGTCCGGAGAGGGAGGGCCTCCGGCAGCTCCATGTCGCGCTGAAAACTGTCCATCCGGATAGTCACAATAATTCGTCCGTTCATAGCTGCTCTCCTTCCGCGGTAAATGCGTCCCAAATCGCCTGCAGCTGCGTCTCGAACGTGTTCCGGTCGATCTGCGTGAAGCGCACACAGGTCTGGAAATCCACGACCGTCGGCTCATAGGCCAACGCAATATTCTCCGGCGCAATTACGCAGATCGAGCACGTGTTTCCAGCCCGGTCGGCCAGAACCGCAGATCGGTGCTTGCGCAGAGCGTGCTCAGCTGAATGAGCAAATTCTGCTGCATCTGATCCGTCAGCTTTCTATCTCCCACAATGCCTACGACACAATTTTTCTGCCCCTGCAAAACGACCGGCGCATCTGTCAGCAGCTTACTTTGATCCGCAAGCTCCGCCGCGCGCGTCCGGAGCGGGTCTTCATTCCCGCTGAAGGGATCTGCTGCAAACTGCACAAACACAGTCGCAGTAGCATCACCTGTTCCAAGCCGAACCGCATAGAAGTTTTCGTTCTTTGGATTCCGACTCCACAGCTCCGGTGTTCTGTTCTTTAGAATCTCCGCACATATATCCGCGGAAGGATTCTCCCTCTGCAATGCGGCAAGCTGTTTGTCGTGCGCCTCCTGAAGCGTTTTTTGTATCCGACTGCTGACTCCTGCCAATTTGGATTTCACGCACACCGGCAAGCGAATATCGCGCTGTACGCAGCGTGGGCAGCACAGAAATTTCAACGCGCAAATCTGACTGCCCATCCGGGCAGATGCACGCGCCGGGTTCGATCTGATATTTTTCAGTTTTATCCGACCGAATCTCCATGAATGTTTGCTCATCCTTGCAATAAGCGGTAATCTCCTGCACCATGCTCCGAAACATGGACGGCATCGAGATACGCAGCCGTTCCTGCCCATTCCACACAATATCCATAGAATTATCCTTGTTGAGGAGCCGAATCAGGAGCAATTTCTCTTTCCAAATATTTTGCATCTTTTTCCCTCATTTTCTGCCGATGTTTCTTTTCGCAAGACTTGCTCATTATTCCAATTTGTAGTATAATCCATTTAAGATTATAAGTTACGCATTGTATATTCAAAAGAGATGTTGCATAACTCGCAGCTTTTTCGACACAACTTGCACGAATCAGTAAGTTTTCGCGTTACCCGGCCTACTTGTATTGGCGCTGCGCTTGCATGATCCAGCTATGAAAACAGCAGGAGCCCGGGATCAGGATCCTGCTGGTGCGCTTTCCATTTTGAACGGTCCGATACCGTCTCAGATTTACGCTGCACTCGCAGAGCGGTTAGTCGTTCATTTCATTCAAATCACCGACGAGCGCATTGAGTTCGTTCAGCATTTCTTTCGCCTCATTGCGTTTATATTTTCCAACGCAGTTCTTTTGAACCACTGCGTAGCTGTTCTCGGCAGATCTCAGCACGCATTCAAAACTTCGACCGAGCTCGTCTTCATAAACACCGTGGCTGATCGAATAGCTGTATCGGAAGCTTATTTCGCCATCACGTTCATCGTACTGCAGCGCACCATACCGGTAGCGAAAATTCTCTTTGGCAATTGCTCTGCAGAGTGGGTATTCATATATTTTTTCTGCTGAAAACGGATACACTGCATCGATTCGGCACGCCTTTGCCTCTGCCTCTAAAATAACCCGGACTAAGTAATTTATATTTTTCGTTCGGAACGGCAGTTCATAAATTACGATTGCCTGTTCTGGAGCACGTCTGACATAATGCAGCTGGTGCTTTTCAAAAAAAGCGATTACATCCGCCTCAGCTCTTTCAAGGAACTGCTCGGTGTCGTGATCCATTTTATGAAGCAGCGCCATTGCGGATTCGTCGTCTCCAAACGCACATTCGCGAATTGCCTGCGTCATTTGTGCATCCGTCGCATGCTCGCCCAGTTCTTCCTGCTTTTTCTCTAGCTTCTGAATCATTTCTTCTGCTGCCGCAGAGCACGACCCATTTCCTCTGAGTTTTTGAATCAGCCTTTGTATTCTGTTTTCCTGCATAACAATTGCTCCTTTTCCTGAAAATCCGCGCTTCTTTAATTACGCTATTATACATCGTGACCAGAATACAGCGTGCTTTTTTGCATAACTTGCATTTTTCTCGACATAATTTGCATCGATTGGACAACTATTATGGTTCAGTATTCTCCTCTGTTTGTTATCATCAACGCTTTAATCTTTGCTATGTGGGCTGTGACCTTCTGCCGCACACTGACGCGGCGTTTTTCCATGCCGGTCACGATTCTGGGGTTTACTCTCCAGTTTCTCGTCTGGCTCATTCCGCCATACTTTATGGGAAACGGATCAATCCTCCGGGCAGTTTATCCCCTGTTTGGGATTGTGCTACCGCTGTTTCTGCTTTTCCGGGATAGGTGGCACAGAATCCTCTTTGTGGCGCTAGGCTGTCTGGTCTTCATGTATATCGCGGATCTTGTCCCATGCGCGATTATTTTCACGCCGGAACAAATGCGCAAGGGGATCGCATTGCAGCCACTGCCGCAGCGGCTGGTTGCCTATGCAATCTGCGTCAGTCTCGACGCGTTTTTGCTGTGGATGCTGGTTCTGTTCATGAACCGCTATAAGAACCGGTTACACGGAAGCGAATGTGTGTTGTATTTGCTGTTTCCATTCAGCCAGTATCTGCTGCTGTTCGGGTGGCTTCGGGTATGCCTGTCCGAGATGACGTTTCCTCGCGCCGGATATGTAATCGCTGCAATGCTCGTCTGCATGGCAGCAGATGTAGCCTTATATATTGCTGTGCGAGGCATGGCACAGCGCAGTGAGCTCAAAGTAAGAAACGACATTCTTTCTGCGCAGATCGACCGACAGAAGGAGCATTATGCGGCTATCACCGCGCAGTATGAAACCATTCGCCGCATGCGGCACGATATCGCCAAGAATCTTTATACCATGCAGGCGCTGCTTCACGCCGAACGATATCAGGACGCCGCAGCATATCTGAGCGAGGTCTCCGCGCAGACGCAGGTACAGGAGCGTCTGGGAGTCTGCGAAAACCCGATCGTGGATGCCTACATATTTTCGCGGTCACAGGAGCTGGAAAAACAGGGATATCGTGTCCAGCTGCGTGTGCGGCTGCCAGAGGCCATCGGGATCTCAAATTCCGACCTCATTATCGCCTTTGCAAATCTGCTGGACAACGCTGCGGATGCCTGCCACGCCTGTGAGGACAAAACGATCTCTCTGACAGCCGCCGTCAACAAGGGCTTTTTGACCATCGAAACGGAAAACGCCTGCCGCACACAGCTGCAGACAAAAAAACGCCGCATCCCGGAGCTGGAACGCGGCATCGGATTTTCAATTTTTCAGGAGCTCGCCCGGAAGTATGACGGCAGCTTCTCGTACCACACCGAAAACGGTCGGTTTACAGCCAGTCTGATCCTGAAAGGAGCTTCTTTTGCACATGTTTGCGATCTGTGACGACGAGCCGCTGCACCGCGAGCGGCTTGTGCGGTCTGTACAGAATCATTTAAACGGACAACATGCGGAGCTGCGGCTTTTTGCTTCGCCGGCAGCGCTTTTACAGGAGATCAGCGCCCACGGATATACCCCGGACGTTGTCATCGTCGATATTCAGATGGGCGAAATGAGCGGCATCGATCTGGCAAAGCGCATCAACGAAGCGCTGCCGCAGTGCGCGGTCATCTTCGCCACGTCGTATCTCGGTTTTGCGACCGAGGTCTATGAAACGGAGCACGCATATTTCATCTTGAAAAGCGAATTTGACCAGCGCATCGGGGCTGCGCTGCAAAAGGCACTGACGCGAAAACCGCTTCCGATTCTACACTACCCTGTATCCCAGGGATTTCGTAACACACCCTGTTCGCAGGTGTTGTGCATGGAACGCATTCTCCGCCGGACGAAGCTCACTCTTCTGGGCGGCGCGGAGGAATGGACACCGCTGACACCCGCGGAGCTTCTGGAGGCGGACAGCGCGCAGCAATTTATTCGCTGCCACCAGAGCTACTGGGTCAACTTCCATCAGATCGAGACGATGGAAAACGACTGCTTTTGGCTGCCGGGCGGACTTCGTATTCCCATCAGCCGCACTTATCGCAGCGCCACGCGTGAGCAGTTCTTTTCCTGTTTGCATACATAAACCCACACTGCCAGTTTTGCAGGCAGCGTGGGTTTTTATCTAGTGTTCAGGTACAATTCTATGCGGTCAACGAAATACGCCGCGTTCTCGATCTGCGCAGCTGTATCCGCTTTGGAGATCACGAAAAAATCGTCGTAGTCGCTGTCCGTCCGAACGTCAAACAGGACGGAGATAATCTCCGACATTCGTGTTTCAAAGATTCCTGCTTTGATATAGCGGCGGCGGAACTATGATGTCATGTTATGACCTCTCTTGTCATGAGCTATGGTTAAAATAGTTGGAAAAGTCGGGGCATCGCCGCGCGATCGTGCGGCGATCACTCATTGCTGCGTCGCAGATGTGTTCTCTCTCCATGCATGGCGATTTAACATCTGTATTGACCGCAGTGAAGTCAAAGAGTCATGCCGCACGCAGTTCGCTGCAAAAACGCGATATACGCTTCAGCGCTTCGTGGAGTTCATCATCCGAGCAGGTATATGCGATACGGATGAAGCCCTCGCCGCATTCGCCAAAGGCGCTGCCCGGAATGCAGACAACCTTCTGCTCGTCGAGCAGGCGGTTGCAGAACTCGACGCTGCTCAGGCCGAAGCTGCTGATGTCGGCAAACACGTAGAACGCGCCGTTCGGGCGGTTGCAGCGGATGCCGTCGATCTTGGCAAGCCCGTCGAGCAGGATGCTGCGGCGGCGTTCAAAGATCTGGCGCAGTTCTTCGCACAGCTCCGGATGGTCGAGCGCGACGGTCGCCGCGTACTGGCCGGGGGCGTTGGCGCAGGCGTTGAAGTTCTCCTGACACTTGGTCATGCGGTCAACGATCTCCGCCGGGGCCGCGACAAAGCCGATGCGCCAGCCGGTCATTGCATAGGACTTTGAGAAACTGTTGACGATGACGGTGCGCTCCTTCATGCCCGGGAAGGACGCAATGCAGGGTGCTTCTTCTCCGGCGTAAAGCAGTGTGTTGTAGACGTCGTCGGAGATCACCAGCAGGTCGTGCTTGACGGCCAGCTTCGCGATCTTTGCCATCGTTTCGCGCGTCATAACGGAGCCAGTGGGGTTGTTCGGCGTGTTGATCATCAGAGCCTTGGTGTGCGGTGTGATGAGCTTTTCAATGGCCTCCGGCTGCATTTCAAAATTATGCTCCAGATCCGTGGGAACGCGGACAGCCGTGCCGTCGCAGTACGCGACCTGCGCCACGTAGTTCAGCCACTGCGGGTCCTGAATGAGGATTTCATCACCCTTGTTCAGCAGGACAAGGAACAGCAGGCTCAAAGCGCCCATGCCGCCGTTTGTGATGATGATCTCGGTATTCGGGTCGTAGTGCAGCTCCTTCAGATAGGACTTCTCGGCAATGGCCTGACGGAACGCGAGCGTGCCGGCGTTAGGGGTATAATGCGTGATCCCCTTGTCGAGCGCCTCCTTTGCCGCCTCGCAGACCAGCTTCGGTGTCGGCATATCCGGCTCACCGATGCCGAGGCTGATGACGCCGGTCATGGCATTTGCGCGGTCAAACATGGCGCGGATCGCGCCCTGCTTCAGCGTTTTGGCTTTTTCATTGATCCATTCCATGATATTGATGTTCTCCTTTTATCTCTGCACTCTGCCCGTGCCGTCGCCGCCCATGAGCTTTTCCACGTCGGAAACGCTGACACGGTTAAAGTCACCGATCACGCTGTGCTTCAGACAGGAAGCTGCAACTGCAAATTCGAGCGCGGACTGCTTGTCCTCATAGTTGTTCAAGCCATAGATCAAGCCGCCTGCAAAGCTGTCGCCGCCGCCCACGCGGTCAATAATATCCCGAATTTCGTACTTTTTAGACACATAGAAGTCCTTGCCGTCATTCAGGCACGCCGCCCAGCCGTTCCAGTCCGCGCTGTGGCTCTCGCGCAGCGTAATCGCGATGCACTTCATGTTCGGGTAGGCTTCCAAAACTTTGTTGCCAAGCGCGCGGTACTTTTCGCGGTCCAGCTCGCCGGATTCGACGTTCACATCGACGGTAATTTCGAGCGATTTCTGCACGTCCTCTTCGTTGGCAATCGCAACATCGACGTACTTGGCAAGCTCCCGCATGACCTCGCTGGCCTTTTTGCCATATTTCCAGAGGTTCTTGCGGTAATTGAGGTCGCAGGAAACGGTGATGTTCCGCTTCTTCGCTTCCTTGACAGACTCAAGAGACAGCTCCATTGCGGATTCGGAAATCGCAGGCGTAATGCCTGTGATGTGGAACCAGTCCACACCCTCGAAGGCTTTGTCCCAGTCGATATCGCCCGGCTTTGCCAGCGCGATCGAGGAATACGCGCGGTCATAGACGACCTTGCTCGGCAGTTGGTTTGCGCCGCCCTCCAAGTAATAAATGCCCATACGACCCTCGCCGCGGACGATCTTCTTTGTGCCCACGCCAAAATAGCGCAGCTCGCGGATGCAGGCGTCTGCAATATCGTTCTGCGGCAGAATAGTCAGAAATTCCGCGTCCATGCCGTAATTTGCAAGGGAGACTGCCACGTTCGCCTCGCCACCGCCGAAGGTAGCTTCCAACATCGGACTTTGGAAGAAGCGCTCGTGTCCCGGCGCTTTCAGGCGGAGCATAATTTCACCAAATGTCAGAACTTTCATCTTCGCCCCTCCTTACTTCTGCAGCAGATGCACGGCGAAACCGCCGAACTCATCTTTGAGGTATGCAACTGTCATACGACCGTTTTTATACTTTGCCGAGCTTTCGTCATATGCAAAGCCCTTCTTTGCAAGCTCTGCCACCGCCAGCTCCACAGAGTTGGTGCGGATCGCAATATGACCGTTTTTGCCCTTGAACATCGATTTCATGACCTCGATGCCGCTCGAGGCAAACATCGAAGAGTTGCCGTCTTTGACCGGCAGATCAAACGCTTCGTTCAGCCTCTCGCAGACCGCGGATGCCGCTGCGGCATCTTCGCAGTTGACGCCGATGTGCGCAACCTCAAAGCCGAGCGCGGCAGATCTCGCCTGCTTGCAAAGCTCCGTGATCTTCTCAAAATTACCGGCTGCAATGTCCGCCTTCGGGCAGACCCAGCTGCCGCCGACCGCGTGGATGAACGGTGCGGCGATGAACTCGCCGATGTTCTGCGTGTTGACGCCGCCGGTCGGAATGAACTTGATCCCGCCGAAGGGACCCGAGAGCGCCTTCATGGCAGAAAGTCCGCCATACACGCCTGCTGGGAAGAACTTTACGACGTTCAGTCCCAGCTTCATGGCTGCCATGATTTCCGTCGGCGTCACGCAGCCGGGCGTCACGGCAACGCCGTCTTCCACGCACCAGCGGACGACTTCTTCGTCAAAGCCGGGGGCAACGATGAACTTCGCGCCGCACTCGACGGCCTTGCGGCACTGGTCGAGCGTGATGACCGTGCCCGCACCGACGAGCATATCGGGGCAGCTTTCCGCGACCGCCTTGATCGAATCCGCCGCAGCCGCCGTGCGGAACGTGATTTCCATCACGTCCACGCCGCCGGCAAGCAAAGCCTTTGCCGTCGCGACCGCGTCCTTTGCATCGTCCAGCACCACGACCGGCACAACAGCCGATGCGGCCAGCCTTTTTAAACTATCCATTTCTTCCTCCTTATTACACAGCCAAAACGCCAGAACATAGGAACTGGGTACAGGGCCTGAATCAGCTCCAGCCTTCGGCAAGCTAATATGTGTATCCTCCGTGAAAAACACGAGCCGGATTTTTTACAAGCAGCGTATGGATTTCATCCTCGCTGACACCGCGTGCTTTCAGCTTCGGAAGCACGCTCTCAAAAATATGCGTAAAGCCCGTTATGTTATCAAAAGAACGGATCGCTTCGAACTTTTTGAAGCTGTTTTTCCCCCAGTCGGAATAAAAGGGGATGTCCTGCGAGATGATGAGCCTGTTGATCCAGCCGCGATCCATAAGCTCCAGCAGATTCCTTACGCGATCCTCCTCCGGCCATAGCACTTCCAACCCAAATCTGTCCAGACCGAGATATTTCCTCATACGGTTTATCGATTTGCCAGCTCTCTTCATAGAAGAACAGACCGGTAGCCGCCACAATGTTGACATCGCACGATTCCGAAACCCGCTTTATAAAGCGAATATCCCGTCCCATATTCACGGCTGTCTGATCGACATATGTGCTCAACCCGTATTTTTTTGCTTTTTGAAAGACAGGCTTGATTTTCTCCAGGAAGATATCAGCATGAAACCAATCTGCATAACACCGCTTCATTGAGTTATTCAGTTCTGCAAGGTGTTCATGCATCAGGGTTATTCCCAACTCCCTAGGGTGTATCTGAAAGCTCCCAATGTGACCGGCAGCGAGAAATTTTTGCGCTGAGCAAGACATTTTTTCGCAGGAATACTGACGTATTTCAAGGAAAAATGGTGCAGCGCAGCGTGAAAAGATCCGCTGTCCGGGTGCGTTGGGAGCTTTCAGATACACCCTAGGGCTTACAGGGCCATTGACGGTATTGACGTAACAGGACATTTCACATCTCCTTTTCTCTCGTTTGTTCTTGATTTCTCAATTGGCGTACAGGTGATAAAGGTGGGGGAGAAAGACCGGTCCGGCGACAGTTCTGATTGTGCTCGGAATCTGACAGGCTAGGTGGTGAAGGGTCCCAGCATGTGTTTGTGTTCCATCAGCACAAAGATCGTATGGCTCTTGGAAACACACTTTTTTCCTTTGAGTTCGAGTAAGATGCTTTCCAGTTCTGTAATATCCCTTGCGTACAGTCTCAACTGATAGTCATACTCTCCTGTAATCGCATAACAGTCAACGATGTTCTCTTTTGCATTTACAAACTCAAGTAGTTCGTTTACCCTTGAATACTGATCAACAACAAGCAGTACAAATGCCTGGACAGAACTGTTAATCTTTTGTGGATTCAATTGAATCGTGAATCGCTCGATTATGCCGCTTTCGCGCAACCTGGAAATCCGTTTGTTGACTGCCGGTATGGATAGATTGACCTTTTTTGAGATGTCAGTCGCAGAGCAGCGTGCGTCCTCTGCCAAAATCCGAAGCAATTGAGCATCGATGCTGTCCATAAAAAATCCTCCTTTAGTAGTCAGAAGGTCTATTATGTTCTTAAAGCAGAAAGCACTGTGTCAAAGCCCCAACGCGAACTCGGAACATTTTTTAACCATTCTACGTAGAATTCTTTGATTTTTCAAGTATTTTTAAGCATTTCGAACAATAATAAACTTTTTCTTGCATTCAACTTAATTTTACTCCATTATCCTTCCGTTTTGAAGCAGTAAGATTAAAAAAATAAACCAATTTTTATGCCGCCGCTCTTTGTGCAGGTTTTACAGTATTATGATGTGTTTTGCGCACCGACAGTGAGGCATCTTTCAGCCGCAATTGGAAATTCGCATCCTGTCCGTATTTCACCCTTACGGTTGCTCCTGCACTAGGGATGAAAGCTGTCTGACAACTTGTCTTTTTATAAAAACATCAAGCTGCAAAATATTGCACATCTCCAAAATTCAACAAATAATACTGCTATTTTTGAATGCAAGATGTTCCCTCTGCAGTGCTGCAGCCTACAGAGGTCATCCCAGCTAAGCGTTTTCTTAGCGCGAAAAAATCAGTTATATGTGATGTGAGGATGGAGGAATTTACTTTGAAAAAACTTACCGCTTTATTTCTTGCCCTGCTGATGTTGGTCAGTATGTGTGCCTGCGCGTCTCCTGCTTCTACAGAGGATGCCTATCAGGCGAAAGTCGCACTTTGCCTGGTCACTCCTGTGAATGATGGAGCATGGAGTCAGCTCGCTTATGACGCTGTTATGAAAGCAAAGGATACCTACAACATCTCCGTAAAATATACGGAAAACATCAAGCCTACCGAGATGGAAGCAGTTTTCACGGACTATGCATCTCAGGGATATGACCTGATCATTGGGCATAGTTTTTCTTTCGGCGATGCGGCTCTGGCCGTTGCAGAACGCTATCCTGATACAAAATTCATCGTTATCGACGGAACGGTCAGCTCCGAGAACGTCGCATCCTACACGCTCAAGATGCAGGAGGTCGGATATCTGGAGGGCATTGCGGCTGGAATGATGACAAAAACAAATAAAGTTGGCTTTGTCGCGGGGCTGGTCGGTCCGGCTATCATCAAGGTTGCTGAGGGGTACAAATTAGGCGTTCAGGCTGTGAATCCGAATTGTGATGTCTATACTGCATATACCGGCTCAACGGAAGATGTGCAAAAGTCCAAGGAGGCCGCGCAGGCTATGATCGACAAGGGCGTGGATCTGATCGGCGGCGGCGGGAATGCGTCCAATGCAGGCATGATAAAGGCATGTGAGGAAGCGGGCGTTTATGCTTTCGGCGAGCTTGAGCAGCAGAATCTAGCTCCAGAAACAGTTATTTTCTGTAACATGAACAACATTGAAAACCTTGTTCTTCAGGCGGTCAAGGATACGATTGATGGGGATTTCCAGGGCTGCATTCGGGAATATGGCATTTCTGCAGATGTTGCGCAGTTGACCGAATATAACTCGCATGTTCCGCAGGAGGTAAAGGATAAGCTGGCGGAATGCATGGATCAAATGCGCTCCGGTGAACTTGATATTCCGATGATCACAGAGATCTCGGACGATATTATCCATTGACTGATTGGGTCCTACGCAGCACAAGGAAGAATCTGGCAAAATGAGCGGGTGCAATCCGATATGGCGTCCGTTTCATACCGCAGTGGTTCTTTCACTTAAGATCTCCGTGGCGTGCGGCAGAATCATCTGGGATGCATTCTGCCGCATTTCCACTACTACCTAACAGGAGACATAAAAACATGGCGTTATTGGAAATGAAAGGGATCACCAAGCTTTTTTACGGGATCCCTGCCAACGATCACATTGATCTGTCTGTAGAGGAGAGCGAAATTCACGCGCTTCTCGGTGAAAACGGCGCAGGAAAAACAACCCTTATGAATATTCTATACGGCTTGTATCACTGCGACGAAGGCGAGATCTGGTGGAATGGTGTCAAACAGGACTTTCAGAAGCCGCTGGATGCTATCGCCTGCGGCATCGGCATGGTGCATCAGCATTTTATGTTGGTTCGACCGATGACTGTCTTACAAAATATCATTCTGGGAATGAAAGTCGAAAGTTACCCGTTTATAAAGAAAAAAGACATTGCGAAGAAAATCAAAGCGCTGTCACAGAAATACGGCTTGGCCGTGGATGTCGATAAACGGATCGATGAGCTCTCTGTTGGCGAACAGCAGCGTGTCGAGATCCTAAAGGCGCTCTACAGAAACGCAAAGCTTCTTGTTCTGGACGAACCCACTGCCGTCTTGACGCCACAGGAAACAGAGGTTCTGTTCTCTGTTTTGAGATCACTCAAGGAAGACGGGCACAGTATCATTCTGATTTCTCACCGGCTTGCTGAGATCATGGAAATTACGGATAAGATCACGGTTCTGCGCAGCGGAAAAAGAATTGACACGCTTACAACCGCAAAATGTACGGAAGCGCTTCTGTCCCAGCTTATGATCGGCCGACAGATTCGTACAGACAAAATTGAGTATGCCGAAAAGCCGCGTCCGGAGCGTGTATTGGATGTGCGGGGGCTTACGCTTAAAAACCCCAACGGCAGCAAGAATCTTCTGGATCAGGTTTCGTTCTGCCTCCATTGCGGAGAAATTCTCGGTGTGGCCGGAGTGGATGGGAACGGTCAAAACTATCTCGCTGAATTTCTTTGCGGGATTCGCAGACAGGATTCGCAATGCGTTTCTTTCAAAAATCAGTATATTGACAGACTGAACGTGCGGCAGCACTTTGAGCTTGGAATTTCCTACATCCCGGATGACCGTCATCGTGATGGATTGATTCTGGATAAGAGTATCTCGGATAATTTGATCCTGCGTGATTATCGGACTCCAAAAATCTCAAAATTCGGCGTCGTCAACGAAAAGAACGTACTCGACTTTGCACGGGCTGCAATTGAAAAGTTTGACATTCGCGTACACGGACCGGGCGAACGTGCTGGAAATTTATCAGGCGGCAACCAGCAGAAAATTATCCTAGCTCGGGAAATTGGCGATTCGCCCGATCTGCTGATCGCTATGCAACCCACACGTGGACTTGATATCGGCGCATCAAGTTATGTACGGACGTGTATGCAGAACCTCCGAGACCGTGGTAAGGGTGTGCTCCTGATTTCGACGGATCTTGATGAGATCATGCAGGTTTCCGACCGAATCGCCGTAATGTATGAAGGGAAAATTATGGGCATTGTAGAAAACTCCGCCGAATTAAAAGCCGAAACACTGGGCCTTATGATGGGCGGCCGCCCTGTGGAGGAGGTTATTGCGGAATGAAGCAAAGGTTTATTAGAATTGCGTCCTCCGTCGCCGCAGTACTGCTGCTTGCTGTTGGATTGATATGGCTCTGCCATGCCGATCCGATTGAGGCGTTCGGATATTTTTGTTATGGGCTGTTCGGTTCGCTTAACGGGTTCGCCGAGATATTCGTAAAGGCAACTCCGCTAATCCTGATGGGATTAGGCGTTTCCATTTCATTTCAAACCGGCTTTTTCAATATCGGTGCAGAGGGGCAGTTTTACATGGGCGCACTGATGGCAACGTTTGTTGCTATCAAGCTTCCAGGGCCGCCATGGTTTCGCTGCATCCTTGCTATATTTGTCGCATTCATATTTGGCGGGGTGTGGGCATTTATTCCTGCGATCTTAAAAAACAGGTGGGGGATCAGTGAAACCGTTAATACGATCATGTTCAACTATATTGCCACGATGTTTGTCGGGATCGCGATCCGCGGTGTTTTGATGGATAGCGCGGATTACCTGCCGCAGAGCGCAAAGACAGACTGTAATCTTCCTCTTCTTCTGCTTCCAACTCGCTTTCACCTTGGTTTTTTTATCGCCGTGGTGATAGCTCTCCTAATCTGGTTCGTTATGTATAAAACAGTGCTGGGCTATGAACTGAAAGTCAGCGGCAGCAACCCGAGAGGCGCATTCTGTGTTGGTATACCCGTCCAAAAAAGCCTTTTAACGGCAGCTATTCTGAGCGGCGGTCTGTCTGGCATTGCAGGCTCTGTTGAATTGCTGGGTGTCCAGCACCGCCTAATGGAGAATCTTTCTGCCGGAAACGGTTTCACCGCGATCCTGATCGCGCTTCTTGCAAAGAACCACCCATTGGGAGTCATTTTGGTTTCAATTTTGTATGCCGCGCTGCAAGTCGGTGCAAATACCATGCAACGTCAAATGGGTATCCCGTCATCTATTGTCAGTATTTTGATTGGCTTTATTGTTTTTCTGATCCTATCCAAGGACTTTTGGGAACTGCACACTCGCGCGAAGAAAAAAACGGAGGTGAGTAAGCATGAGTGAACTCCTGCAACTTACATTCTGGGCAACATTTTTATCTGCCGCAGTACGCACAGCGATTCCGATTCTGTGCGCTTCCATTGGCGAAGACATTTCAGAGAAAGCCGGCATCATTAACGTTGGTTTGGAAGCAGTCATGCTGGTTGGAGCTTTTTTTGGGTTTGCGGCAGCCTATTTGACGCGCAGCCTGTTCTGGGGGTTCGTCGTCGGTATGCTCGCAGGTATGCTTTTGAGCCTGCTTCACGCATTCCTATCAGTTTACCTGAAGCAGGACCAGAACGTCGCGGGCGTCGCACTGAACCTGCTTGCTACAGGGCTTACCAGCTATATTTTCCAACTGATGGTCAACCGGTATGGGATCCCGCAGATTGAAACATTAAAGAGTGTTCCTATTCCGCTTCTCAGTAAGATTCCTCTGATTGGTGATGCGCTGTTCAATAAGGATATTGTAGTCTATTTTTCATATCTTCTGGTCGTCTTTCTGGTGTTTTATTATAAAAAGACCATCTGGGGTATGTCTCTTTGCGCGGTCGGCGAAAATCCCCGCGCGGCAGACGCCGTTGGTATTTCCGTATATAAGAATCAGTACATGGCAGCTGCCGTCAATGGGCTGCTAGGCGGCCTCGGCGGTGCTTACCTGCTGCTTGGGCAGCTTGGTATCTTCTTTGAAAACATTACTGCAGGCCGCGGCTATATCGCTCTGGCGGTAGTAGTATTTGGCCGGCGCAATCCCATAGGAATCCTTTTGGCTGCACTTTTTTTCGGCGCAGCGGAGGCTTTTCAGTTCCGACTGCAGATTTTGGGGATATCGCTCCCGATTCAGGTCTTTACAGGGTTGCCATATGTTCTGACTGCGCTCTCACTGCTGCTTGTCGCACGAAGCAAAAGAGACGGTACGCCTGCTGCCTTGGGAGTTGCGTATGATCGCATGTCCCGATAAGAAAATCACAGAGAGGTTTTTATGAATACATCTATTTTTGCACTGAAGGGGCACATTATCCACACCCCGACCCCGAAAGGGTTTGAGATCTTCGAGAACTCCTATGTTGTCTGTAAAAAAGATACCGTCATCGGCATATTCAAGGATTTGCCAGAGCAATATCAGGCGATCCCCATTTTTGATTATTCGGGAAAGCTGATCATTCCAGGTATGGCGGATATTCATCAGCATGCACCGCAATATGGCTTTCGCGGGTTAGGAATGGCTCTGGATTTGGATAGTAATTGGAACACTTGGTTCATGCAGTACTCTTTACCGGAGGAACGCCATTTCAACGACCTGAACTACGCTGAACTGGCATATGAAAAATTCACAAATGACCTGCTTAGATCTACTACGACCAGAACGTGTACGTTTGCAACGATCCATCGCCCCGCGACAGAGCTTTTGATGCAGAAGCTTGCTGATAAGGGATTTGTGGCATATGTCGGCAAGCTGAATATGGATCGAAATTCCATTGAAGGGTTGCAGGAAACAACGGAAGAATCTCTGCGGGAAACTAGAACATGGCTTGAGAACACATGCGAAAAATACGAATACGTTAAGCCGATGATCACGCCTCGATATATACCATCCTGCACAGATGCCTGTATGGAAGGTCTGCAGGCTCTCATTCATGAATTCGGTGTTCCTACTCAATCCCATTTAAGCGAAGGCTTGGACGAAATTGAATGGGTCAAGCAGTTAAAACCGGAAATCTCTTTTTACGGACAGGCCTATGATATGTACGATATGCTGGGTTCGGTCATGCAGAGCGTACAGGCGCATTGTGTCTTCCCAACACCGGAGGAATTTGAATTAATGTCTAGAAGGAAAAAGCTCTGGGTTGCGCATTGCCCACAAAGCAACATGAACGCAAACGGCGTTGCAGCGCCGATCCGCAGGTACCTGGACGCTGGAATCCATGTCGGTCTTGGTACGGATATTGCTGGCTCGAATACGCTGAGTATGTTCCGCACAATCTCGGATACGATTGTCGCCTCCAAAATCTATTGGAACAGCATGGAAAGAAAAGGAGATCCGTTCGCCGAGAAGACTTACTTGACCGTTTCTGAGGCGTTTTACCTTGCCACAAAGGGCGGTTGCTCATTTTGGGGAAAAGCCGGCAGTTTTGAAGAAGGCTCTCTTTTCGATGCCGTTGTTATTGACGATGCGCCTTTGTGGGATTTCAATAACAGAAGCCTCCGTCAAAGAATCGAACGAGTGGTATTCCAAGGAGACGAGCGGCATACGGTTGCCAAATTTATTAATGGCCGAAAGGTTTACGGATAAGCCGCACATCGCTGCGACCCCGAAAGCATCTGAATATCTGAGCCTTTTTTCTTAAATCAATCGCCACCTCTTTCATTTCAAAAAGAGGTGGCGATTAATCTTATAGTCAATAAACGTTGTATTTGAAAAGAACTGTGAGCACATAATTGGGCGATTCTCCGCATCGAAACACAGGCTACGCATATATAAAAGTGGAATATCTTCGGGTGGATGAAACCGGCGGATATGCGCTAAGGAATCTTTATCGACTGTCCCAAGCTTCAACTCGTCTCGGTTTGACCGAATTCCCATGGAATGAAAGAACGCCATTCGCAAATCTGCGTCGGGGTCATACGCTACATTCCATTCTTCCTCCGTTGAAAGAAATTTAGATGGAAAACAATCTTCCAGTAAAACTGTAAAGTGCCCGTCTGCTCGGAACAGCAGATACCGCAGGATAATCTCCTCCTGTTCCGAAATCTCCAAGATTGGTGCATAATAACCGCCGGCGGGTTGACGGATGATCGTTACGGGATCGCAGGATGGAAGAAAGCCTTTCGCCCTGATCATTGACTGAATGTCAAAAAAATACAGGAGGTTTTCTTTTTCATTGACCGGAGGATTCAAAAGATAGGTCCCGCTTCCTTTTTTTCGAATTAAATAGCCTTCAAATTCCAGCTTTTGAAGAACCTCTCTGATTGTCGCTCTGCTGACGTGATAGTGCTCCGCCAGCTTCAACTCAGATGGAATCTTCTGCCCTTTTTTCGCTGTGGAAAAAAAGCGAATCATGGACTCATGGATTTGAATCTGGTTGGTTGCACGAAACAGGTGCGACGACATGTCTGATGACAGTTCTTCTGCAAGCGCTACTTTCTGCCGCTTAATCACGATAACCCCTTTCTATATCTATATCGCTGCCAAGATAATTACACAAATACTTGCTGCAAAACAAAACGAGTAAGCACGTAATCCTTGACTGCTCGCTGCGCACCTTTACCGGCGGTCATCATTTTCGTGACCTCACGAAAATGATCCGATACTTCTATTCCGCTGGTTTTGCAAGAATCAATAGCACGCCCGATTGCCTTATCAAAGTTCTCCCATCGTTCATAGCCGAGAAGCGGCATGAGATCCCGTGCATACCAGAATTCAATATGTGCCTCCTGGTCACTATGTATTACAAGGTCAAATTGTTCTTTGATTTGACCGACTCTCTTTTTATCCGTTATTTGACCCCCATTACATTCGCCGCAAGCACTTCGTCCAGCAAATCTCTCACTTTTACAGAAACGGACACGCTTTTTCCTGCTTTCGACAGCGAGTAATTTCCATGCGTAGAATGGCAGCTATCGTTTTCTGACCGAAGTCGTCGAGTAAGGTCTTTCAGTCGTTCAGGGGATATGGTTCTCATACCTCGTTTTGGATTTCTCTTTCATTGTATTGCTGAGAACGAATTTCGTCAAGGTATTACCAAGAATCAGTTCTATAAAATATTACAACTGTATAAATTCCCACAAAAAGCCTTTCGCTTTGCTATTGACGCAGACAATGAAGCGTGATAGTCGCTGTCATAGGCTTCGGTCTCCTCGTTCCATGCGCGGCCGGTCCAGCCGTCGCTGATGATCTGCGTGCGGTAGATGCCGTAGGTGCTGAGGAAGAATGCCTTGCGCAGGTAATCCGTGCCGATGGCCCAGACCTTCTTGCCGTCGGGGCTGGTGATGCCTTGGTGGTAACGACATTCTTTACGTTCACAAGGCCAGCGCCCTGTTCGCGCGGAGAGAACTCCGAGCCGGTGCTGTTGGTGCCGGGCACGGCAGAGTCTTTCTCTGATCGCCGAGCAGCAGACCGAGATGCTTTCCCAGCCGGAGACGCTGCGGCATCTGATCGCGCTCACGCTCAACCGCGGCTCGGAGCTTCCGTCGGAGGTGCAGGATTTTGAGAACCTGCTGCAGTTCCTCGCGGTCTATCCGTGCAGCGAGCAGACGAAGTGGCTCTGCTCCCAGCTCTGGCGGCAGCCGGAGGTCTATTTCGAGCGATACCAACAGCTGCTTGCCCTCTGCACCCCCCGTCATTCAGGCCCACGAGGCGGCGCTTCAGGCCGAATTCGACGCTGCCGCCGCGCAGACGCGGGCGGCGCTGGCCGGGGAACCCACAGACTTCATGCAGCAGTTCGGGATGCAGCATCTTGCGCTCGACCAGATGGTCGTCTGCCCCAGCGCCGCTTTTTTCAACGGCATCGGCCTGTCTCCCGCCACGATCTCCCACCACATGAGCTCGCTCGTGTCCGCCGGGTTCATCCACGTGGACAAGCAGAACCCGCGCAGCTTCAACCTTGAGGCTGCGCGGGTTCTGCTTTGGCGAAAGAAATCCCGCAAACAAGTGACCGGCTTGTCTGCGGGGGATTCTTTATCAATATGAGGGGAAAATGAAAAAGTGTTTATCGCTTCTTGCAGGATTATCATAGCAAGGGTTTATTAAAAAACTTAGAGGCAAGTTTTTAAATAACTATTAAATTCGAAATTTCTTTTTTCGATCAAATGTTTACAAAAATATCACAATTTTCGGCCCTGCTCCCCCTTGACAAATTCCGGGTACAGGACTATGATGAAGCCAAAATGAATTAGCACTCATGAATATAGAGTGCTAACACTGGAAGAAGAGGTGTGAACTATGAACGCACAGAACTATACGCAGAAATCTCTGGAGGCCATTCAGGCCGCCCAGAAGCTGACCATTGAAAACCAGAACCAGCAGATCGAGCAGATCCATCTGCTGGCCGCGCTTTTGAAGCAGGAAAACGGCCTTGTGCCGCAGCTGCTGAAAAAGATGGGCGTGACGCTTGAAAGCTTTGAGGCTGCGGTGGACGCGGAGCTGGCGAAGCTGCCGCGCGTGACCGGCTCGGGCCGCGAGGCGGATAAATATTATGTTGCGCGCGCCGTCGACACGGCGCTGAACAGCGCGGAGGACATCGCGAAGCAGATGAAAGACGAATATGTCTCCGTCGAGCATCTGTTTTTGTCCCTGATCGAAAACGCGGACGCGGTGCTGAAAAGCCTGTTCCGTCCGTACCAGATCACGAAGGAGGCCTGCCTGCAGGCGCTGCAGTCGGTGCGCGGCAGCCAGCGCGTGACGTCCGACACGCCGGAGGATACGTATGAGGCGCTTGCCAAATACGGCACGGATCTGGTCAAGCGTGCACGGGAGCAGAAGATGGACCCGGTCATCGGCCGTGACGACGAGATCCGGAATGTCATCCGCATCCTGTCCCGCAAGACGAAGAACAACCCCGTTCTCATCGGCGAACCGGGCGTCGGCAAGACGGCCATCGTCGAAGGGCTTGCACAGCGCATTGTCGCAAACGAGGTGCCCAAGTCTTTGCAGGACAAAACGATCTTCTCGCTCGATATGGGCGCATTGATTGCAGGCGCGAAGTACCGCGGTGAATTTGAAGAGCGTCTGAAGGCCGTGCTGGCCGAGGTCAAGAAGTCCGAGGGCCGCATCATTCTGTTTATCGACGAGCTGCACACCATTGTCGGCGCGGGCAAGACCGAAGGCTCGATGGACGCAGGCAATCTGTTAAAGCCGATGCTCGCGCGCGGCGAGCTGCACTGCATCGGCGCGACGACGCTGGACGAATACCGCCAGTATATCGAAAAGGACCCCGCGCTCGAGCGCCGGTTCCAGACCGTTCTGGTGCAGGAGCCGACGGTGGAGGATACCATCGCCATCCTGCGTGGTCTGGAGTCCCGGTACGAGGTCTTCCACGGCGTCAAGATCACAGACAACGCGATCATCGCCGCCGCGACGCTCAGTAACCGCTATATTACCGACCGCTTCCTGCCCGACAAGGCCATTGACCTCATTGACGAGGCCTGCGCCATGATCCGCACGGAAATGGACTCTATGCCGACCGAGCTGGACGTTATCAACCGCAAGATCATCCAGATGCAGATCGAGGAAGCAGCGCTCAAGAACGAGGACGACGAGCTTTCCAAGGCGCGGCTGACGGAGCTGCAAAAGGAACTGGCCGAACAGCGCGAAACGTTCAACTCCATGAAGGCCAAGTGGGAAAATGAGAAGAACGCTATCGGCCGCGTGCAGCAGCTGCGCGAACGCATCGAGCAGATCAACCGCGATATTGAATCTGCCGAACAGAGTTACGATCTCGAAAAGGCCGCGAAGCTGAAGTACGGCGATCTGCCCGAAGCGAAAAAGCAGCTGGAGCAGGAGGAAAAACTGGCGCAAAGCAGCAAGGAGACGAGTTTGCTCCGCAACAAGGTCACGGAGGAGGAAATTGCCAAGATCATCGAGCGCTGGACGGGTATCCCGACCGCAAGACTGATGGAGGGCGAACGCGACAAGCTGCTGCATCTCGAAGATACGCTGCACAAGCGTGTTGTCGGCCAGGATGAGGCCGTGCGCGTCGTCTCCGAGGCCATCCAGAGAAGCCGGGCCGGCATTCAGGACCCGAACCGGCCGCTCGGCTCGTTCCTGTTCCTTGGCCCTACCGGCGTTGGCAAGACAGAACTGGCCAAGACGCTGGCAGAGGCGCTGTTTGACGATGAAAAGAATCTGGTGCGCATCGATATGTCGGAGTATATGGAGAAGTTCTCCGTGTCGCGTCTGATCGGCGCGCCTCCCGGATACGTGGGCTATGAGGAGGGCGGCCAGCTGACCGAAGCCGTGCGCCGCAGACCGTATTCCGTCATTCTGTTTGACGAGATCGAAAAAGCGCACCCGGATGTGTTCAATATCCTGCTGCAGGTCCTCGACGACGGCCGCATCACCGACTCGCAGGGCAGAACCGTGGACTTCAAGAACACCATCATCATCCTGACCTCGAATCTCGGTTCGCAGGCCATTCTGGACGGCATCACGCCGGAGGGTGAAATTTCGGAGGCTGCGAAAAACGAGGTGCAGACGCTTCTGCGCCGCAATTTCCGCCCGGAGTTCCTCAACCGGCTGGACGAGATTGTGTTCTATAAGCCGCTGTCGAAGGAGAATATCACCGGCATTATCGACTTGCAGATCGCGGCGCTTAATAAGCGCCTTGCCGACAAGCAGCTCAAGTGCGAGCTGACCCCGGCGGCAAAGAGCTTTGTTATCGACGCGGCCTATGACCCGCAGTTCGGCGCAAGACCGCTGCGCCGCTACCTGCAGCACACGGTCGAGACGCTTCTTGCGCAGCGCATCCTGCGCGGCGACGTGCTCCCCGGTCAGACGCTTGTCTGCGACGAGCAGAACGGCGAGCTGGTCATCAGCGCGAAATAAAATACAAACGCCCTGCCGCAGCTCTCTGCGGCAGGGCATACAAAACTCCGGGCCTTTCAGGCCCGGAGTTTTTTACGGTAAGACGCATGGCAGGACTGCACACCCTTCTCCGAATGGATGCTACACCCGTTACCCGGACAGCCAGCTCCGAAACGGCAACCTTGCGGCACACAGGGTAGACTGCTTAGTGCTGCTTGGTTCCCCACCTGACACGGTTCACAGAGCCCTATTGCGCAAGACCAGATCTTCAACACCGCTTATCTGGGTCAGACGACACAGCATACACCCTCGGTCGGGAATTCCTCCCCGCTGTAGCGGATTGCGGGTAACAGGGCACCGCTATCTCCCCAAGTAGTGCAGCCTTGCCATACGTCTCGCCGTTTTGCGTTCAGTCAAGCTTGCTCTCGACAAAATCGACCAGCTCGCCGACGGTCGCGATCTTTTCCTCCAGCTCCAGATCGACGCCGAGCTGCTCTTCCAGATCCATGACCATCTCGACGGTATCCAGCGAATCGACGCCGAGGCTTTCGAACGTGGTGTCGCGGGTGATCTCGTCTGCCGGAATATCGAGCTGCGAGGCAAGATACGCCTGAATCTTCTCAAACATCTTGAATTCCTCCGTTGTTACGGTTTCAAATTGCATAAGACTATGATACGAATATTTTTCCGGTTGTCAAGCATAAAAGTGTAAATATTCTGTGTTTTCGAAATTCTTTCATGGCAGGTCCTGCCTTCTTAGTTCAAAAAGTCGCGCAGCTTCTTGCTTCTGGACGGATGGCGCAGCTTGCGCAGGGCCTTGGACTCGATCTGGCGGATGCGTTCGCGCGTGACGTCGAACTCCTTGCCGACCTCCTCGAGCGTGTGCGGCTTGCCGTCGGTCAGACCGAAGCGCATCCGCAGCACCTGCTCCTCGCGCGGGGTCAGCGTGGACAGGACCTCCTCAAGCTGTTCGCGCAGCAGCGTGTAGGACGCTTCCTCCGACGGCTGCGAGGCTTCGTCGTCCTGAATGAAGTCGCCCAGATGGCTGTCCTCCTCCTCACCGATCGGCGTTTCGAGGGAAACCGGCTCCTGCGCAATTTTCAGGACCTCTTCGACCTTGCTCTCCTCAATGTGCAGCTCGTCCGCGATCTCCTTCGTCGTCGGCTCACGGCCCAGCTTCTGCACCATGGAGTGCGACGTGCGCAGCACACGGTTGATCGTCTCGACCATGTGCACCGGAATGCGGATCGTACGCGCCTGGTCGGCGATGGCGCGGGTGATGGACTGCCGGATCCACCAGGTCGCATAGGTGGAGAATTTATAGCCCTTTGTATAGTCGAATTTTTCAACAGCCTTCATCAGGCCCAGATTGCCCTCCTGGATGAGATCGAGCAGCTGCATCCCCCGGCCCACGTAGCGCTTTGCGATCGACACGACGAGACGCAGATTGGCCTCAGACATACGCTTGCGTGCGTCCTCGTCGCCCTCGGCCATTTTTTTCGCGATCTCCTGCTCCTCCTCAGGCGTCAGGAGCTTGATGCGGCCGATCTCCTTGAGGTACATCCGCACAGGGTCGTCCAGCTTGGCGTTTTCCACGTCCTCGGGCAGCGCCTCCGGCTCGTCCAGATCCGCGGGCAGGCCCTCGTCCTCGATGGCCTGCATTTCACTGAGCGTGGGGTTGTCCATATCAGCTGTGCCGATGAGGTCCAGCACGTCGGAGACGTCGATCTCGATGCCGGCCTGCTCAAGAATGTCATAGAAGCGCTCGGTCTGGTCCTGCGTGGCGTCCACGTCGTCGAGCGTTTCAACCAGATGCTTGGAGGAAACCTTTCCGGTCTTTTTCGCCTCGGTAATCAGCGCTTCGAGTTTTTGCCGGTTTTCTGCCGTGAGATCCATCTTCTGCAGAAGTTCCATTTCTTTTCCCATTGCTTACCCTCCATACTGTTTTGTTGATTTCATCTGCTCAGCCAGCAGCCGCAAATTTTCCTCCGAGCGCGTCAGGCTCCGACCCTCATATTCTTCCTGGATCACGCGCAGATAATCCGCGAACGCTTCATCAGAAACGGGAGCGGTGTCCCGGCTCATCACATAGGACAGGTGCGCCATTTCCTCCGGCGTGAGATCCGGCCCCAACGCGGCAAGCGAAACGGGCCGCCCGGACTGTACGCGCTGGCGCAGGTCGGCCAGCACCCGGCCGAACAGGTCGACCGAAAACGCCTCCGCCGGGAGCTTCACGTTCGCGATCAGCTCCGGCTCACGCAGGAGCGTGCAGATCAGGCCCTCCTCGGCGGTCGCGGAACGGAGATTGTCATAGCGGATGGCGCGGGTCTTCGGCGCACGCTGGCGCGCGATGTCCAGCTCCTGCGCCTCCTGCTTTTTCTGCTCGATGGCGCGGGCCTTGCGGTAGGCCTTTTTGATTTCCAGCTGCATGGCCTCCGGCGTGATGCCGGCGGCCTCTGCCGCGCGCCGTCCATAGACCTCGCGCTGCACCGCGTTCGGGAACGTGGCGATGAGCGCGGCGGCCTGATTCAAAAATTCCACGCGCTGATCGTCGAGCGTCAGGTCGTATTTGCGCTTGAGGCTGTCCAGCCGGTACTCCGCCTGATTCTGGCAGGCGTCCAGCAGCACCTCAAAGCGCTGCGCGCCGTATTTTTTCAAAAACTCATCCGGGTCCTTCGCGCCCTGCATCCGCAGGACGCGCACCTGAATGCCGGTCTTTTCGAGCATCGGGATGGCGCGGCGCGTGGCGTTCTGCCCGGCCTCGTCGCCGTCGTAGGTCAGAATGACCTGATTGGTGTATTTTGCGAGAATATTCGCGTGCTCCTCCGTCAGAGACGTGCCGAGCGAGGCGACGGCGCAGTCGAACCCGTACTGGTGCAGGGCGATGGCGTCCATATAGCCCTCGGTCAGAATGATGCGCCCCTGCTTGCTCTTGCGGGCGATGTTGAGCGCGAATAAATTCTTGCGCTTGTTGAAGATGATTGTTTCGGGCGAGTTCAGGTATTTCGGTGTGGAATCGTCCATCACGCGGCCCCCGAAGCCGATGATATTGTTCCGGATGTCGATGATGGGGAACATGAGCCGGTTGCGGAACCGGTCGTACACGCCGCCGTTTTTGCCCCGCAGGGAAAGCCCCGCGTCGACCAGCTCGTCGAGCTTATAGCCCTTTTCCTTCATCGCGTCCGTAAGCGAGGCCCACGCGTTCGGGCTGAAGCCGAGGCCGAAGCGTTTAACGGTTTCCATGCTGAGCGCCCGCTTTTGTATGTACGCCTGCGCTTCGGTTCCGGCAGGGGAGAACAGCTGCTGGCGGAAGAACCGCGCCGCGTCCTTGCACAGCGCCCAGAGGCGCTCCTGCTTCTGGTACTGCGAGCGATAATTCTCGTCCTCCGGGACCTCCAGCCCCGCACGCTTTGCAAGAAACCGTACCGCGTCGGGATAGTCCAGCCCCTCGATCTGCATGATAAAGTTGATCACGCCGCCGCCCGCGTGGCAGCCGAAGCAGTAATAAATCCCCTTGTCCGGCGAGACGGAGAACGACGCGGTCTTTTCCGAGTGGAACGGGCAGAGCCCGAAGAGGTTCGAGCCACGGCGCGTCAGGCTGACATACTGCCCCACGACCTCGTCGATGGGATTGCGCTCGGTGAGCGCGTCCAGAAACGGCTGCGGAAACGCCACGGGATCGACCTCCTTCAAGATGTGTAGGGGTCGATGCCCACATCGACCCGGCAGAATAACCTGTTTTTACGGAAATCTGCGGCGAATTCGCAGCTGCCCAGAGGGCCGACAGAGTCGTCGGCCCCTACGCCAAGCCGTCAGCACCCTTGTATTCTGTAGGGGCGGACGACCCTGTCCGCCCGGCAGGATGCACCGCTTTTTACGGGAATCTTCGGCGAATTCGTAACTTCCCATCGGGCCGATGTGTACCGGCAAGCGGCAGACCCGCATCCGTAACGCGCCTTCGTCGCGAACGGCTGTGACCGGCATCGGCCCCTACAGGGCGTGTGCGCGGCAGCGGATCACCGCACCTGCCACGTCGCGGGAATAAACAGCTCCGAATACTTATAGACCGCGTAGCGGTCGGTCATGCCGGCAATGTAGTCGCAGACGATGCGCTCCATGCCGTCAAAGTCCAGCTGCGGGAGAAAATCCGGCGGCAGCCTTTCGGGGTTTTTCATGTAATACTCAAACAGCCTGCACAGCATATCCTTCGCCTTCGATTCCTCACCCTTGGCGACGGGATTCGTATAGACGCGGGCAAACATGAACGTGCGCAGCTGATCCATGGCCTGCGCCACGTCCGGCTGCATACCGAGCGTGCCGGTCAGCAGCGTGTTTTCGATCATGTTCTCGACCAGCGTGTTGATCCGCTGCGAATGCGAGTGCCCGAGGATTTCCGCGATCTGCGCCGGGATATCGGCCTCGGTCAGGATCCCGGCGCGCATGGCGTCGTCGATATCATGGTTAATGTACGCAATGCGGTCGGACGTGCGCACGATCTGGCCCTCGAGCGTCTCGGGGATAAAGTCTCCCGTGTGGCCGAGAATGCCCATGCGCACCTCATAGGTCAGGTTCAGCCCCGCGCCGTCGCGTTCGAGCTTGTCCACCACGCGCAGCGACTGTTCGTTGTGGCGGAAGGGCTTGTCCAGCATACTGGACAGCGCCTTTTCTCCCGCGTGGCCGAACGGCGTGTGGCCCAGATCGTGGCCGTAGGCCGCGGCCTCCGCCAGATCCTGATTGAGCCGCAGCCCGTGGCAGATTGTCCGCGCGATGCGCGCGACCTCCAGCGTGTGGGTCATGCGGGTGCGGTAATGGTCGCCCTCCGGCGATAAAAACACCTGCGTCTTGTGCATCAGACGGCGGAAGGATTTGCTGTGGAGAATGCGGTCGGCGTCGCGCTGGTAGCAGGTGCGCACGTCGTTGTCGTCCTCCGGCTCCGGTCGGCCTTTTGTTTCGGCGGCCTTCTGCGCCTGCGGGGACAAAAACTCGTATTCCTCCTGCTCCATCCGTTCGCGCACGTTCATAAAACCCCACCTTACCTTGTCAGAATACCTGCTAGTTTTGAATTCCCTGTGGAATTTGCGTGAATTTTCTTTAAAAACCTATCGGATTTTAACGCCGTGCAGTTCCGTCCCTGTCCGTTCCGGGCAGAGGCTTCCGGCAGAAAGTTCCCGCAGAGCAGCGGCAAATGCAGCTTCTTCCGGCTCTGGCAGAAGGACGGTCATGGCGATCTCGGCGCCATAGTCCGTGTCCCGGAGAAGCCCGCTGTGCTTTTCCAGCTCCAGCTTCACGCGCTCAAAGAGCGCATAGGGGCAGTCGAGCCGCAGTACGCTCCACGGGCGAAGCTCGGAAATGCCCGCGTCGTCCAGCGCGTCCTTCGCGGCCTTCGTGTACGCGCGGCAAAGGCCGCCCGCACCCAGAAGAATCCCGCCGAAATACCGCGTCACGACGCACAGCACGTCCTGTACGCCCTCGCGTTCGAGCACGTTCAGAATCGGCTGGCCGGCGGTGCCCTGCGGCTCGCCGTCGTCGCTGTAACGCTTCTGACCGGAGTGCAGGATGTAGGCCCAGCAGTTGTGCCGCGCGTCGTATTCCCGCTTTTTGACGGCTTCCAGCCGGGCTCTGGCTTCGGCCTCTGTCGTGACAGGGGTGATCAGGCCCAGAAACCGCGACTTCTTTTCCATATATTCCGATGTGCCTTCCCCGGCGGGGACCAGGAATTGTTCCATTATACTTCCTCTATTACATACTGACGCAGTCTGCCGAATAAGGTTTCATCCAGAACCGCGTCGATCTGAATTCCGTTGTCTGCATACTCGCTGGAGAGCACCTGCGCCGTATCGTGGAGCGCGGCGACCATGCCGCCCTGCTGATACGGAAGGAGCAGCTTTACGCGGTGCTTTCCGCGTCCGAGCTGCGTCTCGATGGCCTCCCTGAGCGCGTCCAGCCCATAGCCGCTCGCCGCCGAGATCGCGACCTTGTCGCTCCCGCGCGGAATTTCGTCGTCCGGGACAAGATCACACTTGTTATAGCATTCCAGAACGGGCGTGCCGGGCTTTGCAAGTTCTGCAATCAGGCGGTTCACGACCGCGATATGATCCTCACGCTCCGGGTCGGCGCTGTCGATGACGTGGACGAGCAGATCGGCGTATTCCAACTCCTCAAGCGTAGCGCGGAACGCTTCGACCAGATGGTGCGGCAGCTTTGCGATAAAGCCGACCGTGTCCGACAGCAGCGCCTGACACGTATCGGAGACGGTCAGCTGCCGCGTCGTGGTGTCGAGCGTGTCGAACAGGCGGTTGTTTGCCGGGATGTCCGCGCCCGTGAGTGCGTTCAGAAGCGTTGATTTGCCTGCGTTCGTATAGCCGACGAGCGCCACGACGGGCAGCTCGTTTTTCTGCCGCCTGCGGCGCTGCTCGGCGCGGGTCTTGCGCACGAGCTCGAGATTTTCGCGCAGCTTCTGGATGCGCGAGCGGATATAGCGCTTGTCCGTCTCCAGCTGCGTTTCGCCGGGGCCTCTCGTGCCGATGCCGCCGCCGAGACGGCCCATTTCCTCGTTCCAGACCGTGAGCCGGGGCAGGTAATACTGATACTGTGCCAGCTCGACCTGCAGCTTGCCTTCACGCGTTTTGGCGCGCTGGGCGAAGATATCAAGAATGAGCGCACTGCGGTCGAGCACGGTCGTTTTTAAAATATCTTCCAGCGTCCGCGTCTGCGAGGGGGTCAGGTCATTGTCGAAAATGACCATGTTCGCGCCCGTTTCCAGCACGAGCTGGCGGACCTCCTCGGCCTTGCCCTCGCCGATGAACGAGCGGGGGTCGGGGGTGTGCTTGTTCTGCAGGACCTTTCCGGCGCATTCGCCGCCTGCGGTATTGAGAAGGGCCTCCAGCTCGTCCAGCGTCGTCTCGGTCGCAGTCTCTTCCTTTGTGAAGCAGTCCGCGTTGAGGCCCACGAGCACGGCCCGGTCGATCGTTTTTCGGTTCAGTTCTTCCATAAATCCATTTCCGTCAGTTTCTTACAAATTGCGACAAGCATGAAAAAAGCCCGCACCGATACGCGGTGCGGACTGTCTTCTTACTTCAGGCCGTATTTCTTGTTGAAACGGTCGACACGTCCACCGGTGTCAACAAGCTTCTGCTTGCCGGTGTAGAACGGGTGACACTTGGAGCAAATTTCAACCTTGATGTCCTTTTTGGTAGAACCAGTCTCAATAACTGCACCACACGCGCATCTGATAGTAGTCTGTTCGTACTTGGGATGGATACCTTCCTTCATGAGTTTCACCTCTCTCATCAGATTTCTGTAAAAAGGCAGACTGCCCTTCCCTTGGTTCAAACGCCTAGCTATAGTACCACAGGATGCGCCAGAATGCAAGGATAATTTTCAATTTTTCTTCCGGAACGCAAAAAACAGCCTGCAGCCGTCGGGCTGCAGGCCGGCTGTGCCGCTTACTGGAGGTTCCGGCGTTTGCGGAGCATGAAGTAGGTGAGAAAATAGAGGATCGCGCCGAGGACAAGATCTGCGAGCAGGGACAGGAGCATGGTACCGTGGACAAACTGGGCGACGGCGTGCGGAGACTCACTGACGACCCCATTGACGATGACCATGCGGCCGCCTGAAAAGACATTTTGCAGCAGGTGGTTCAGGAGGGAGCTGTCATCTGCAAGGCCTGCAAGCGTGCAGACGCCGAAGATCTGCTGCACGGCCTGAATGACAAAATAGAACACGACGGAAAGAAGCCCCTTATGGTTGGCAAAGCTGTAGCCGATGGACATGGGCGCGTAGAACAGCAGGCAGGTGACAAGCAGGCTGACGAACAGCATCGCAAAGGTCTCCAGCGCAATGGCGATGCCGTTACCGGTGTAATAGCTGCCCAGCTCGCGCAGTCCGGATATAAAGTTGTTATATAGCTCTGTTGACACGCCGCCCTGCCAGATCACGATGGCGAGGGCAAGCAGCTCCGCCGCAAACGTGAACAGGAAAAAGAGCGCGGCGGTGAGCAGCTTCGACCAGAGCAGGCTGTGGACACCGACGGGAAGCGTGAACATGAGATAGCCCTCGTCGGTAAGGAAGTTCTGGTGGAAGCGCTTGATCATCAGAACGGTGGAGAAGACCATCACGCCAAGACCCGCCAGCACATAGACAATGGCGAGCAGGACGCTGACAATATAGAGGACGCGCGTGGGATTCGGCACCTGCTGCAGGATCTGATTTGCGACGCGGGAAAAGACAGCCAGCAGCAAGAGCGCGCCGAACAGCGGCGCCATCAGACGGCCTGTGGCGCGGAACTCGTGTTTGATCAGTTTTCCCAGCATTTGAATACCTCCCGGAACAGGGCGTCGACCGACTGGCCGCGCGTCTCGCGGATCTCCTCGCAGCTCTCGTGCAGCGCGACGTGTCCATGATCGAGGAAAATGACATCATCAAGCACCGGCTCGACATCGGCGATCAGGTGTGTGCTGATGATGACGGCAGCCTCGGGGTTATAGTTTGAAATAATGGTATGCAGGATATAATCGCGCGTGGCGGGATCGACGCCGCCGATCGGCTCGTCGAGCAGATAGAGCTTCGCTCTGCGGCTCATGGTAAGCACGAGCTGGACCTTTTCCTTCATGCCCTTGGACATCTGACGGACGGACTGGTTGAGATCCAGACCGAGCTGCGAGAGCATCCGTTCGGCGGCTGCGCGGTCAAAATCGGCAAAGAAGTCGCCATAGAAATCAAGCAGCTGGCGCGTCTTCATCCAGGGGCTGAGCGTGATGCGGTCCGGCAGATAGGACACGACGGCGTTGGTCTGCGGTGACGGTGCTTGGCCGCCGATCAGCACTTCTCCGCTGGTGGGCTGCAGCAGCCCCATGGCAAGCTTGACCAGGGTGGATTTTCCGCTGCCGTTTGGCCCAAGCAGGCCAACGATACGGCCGGGTTCGAGCGCGAGATCGATATGGTCGAGCGCCATGGCCGCGCCATAGCGCTTTTCCAGCGCGCGGCATTCAAAGATCGGCATGTTCCTGTTCCTCCATTTGATCGAATAGATTGTGAATTTCCTGCTTTCCGCAGCCAAGCGCGCGCATGGCCGCGAGATACTGCCGGGTCTGCGCCTCGGCGAGCGAGCGGCGCACAGCGGCGACGGTGGCTGCATCCTCGGTGACGAACTTGCCGGCGGTGCGCTGCGTGTAGATCAGTCCCGCGCGTTCAAGATCGGCAAAGGCGCGCTGCACGGTATTCGGGTTGACACCGGCATCGGCTGCAAGCTCGCGCACCGATGGGAGCTTGCAGCCGGGCGGATAGCCGCCGGAGACAATCTGCTGCTGAAGGCGCGCAACGAGCTGCGTGTAGATGGGTTGATCGGCCTGAAATTGCCAGGACATGAAGTCACCTCCTGTACTGCTGTATTAAGTGATTAACACAGTAGCACAGGAGGCGTGATTTGTCAAGCGGTTTTTAGAAAATACCGCAATTTTTCATTTTTTCTTCCGGAAAATTCTATACTTCTGTTCCATTCCGGCGCAGCAGCACGTACCCGGCGCGCCAAAGAGCGTATACAGATCTGCAGCGCGGCATTCCATTGCAAGCGCGGCTCAAAATTCAGCGGGAGCACACACAGAGTTCTGTGCGTGCTCCCGCTGGTTTCAGCTTCGGAAGCTACTTCATATACTTGTCTGCGGTGAAGCCGTACGGCAGCATCGCGCCAAGGGATTCGGCGACATAGGTGCCGTCACTGCGGCCCATGTAGATCATGAAGCTGGGCGCGCAGAATTCCTGCATGACCTGACGGCAGACGCCGCAGGGCGGGAAAATATCGGCGGCGTCGCCGTCTTTTCCGCCGACGACGGCGATGGCGGAAAACTCCCGCTCGCCCTCGGAGACGGCCTTGAAAAATGCGGTGCGCTCAGCGCAGTTGCTGGGGCCGTAGGCCGCGTTTTCAATGTTGCAGCCGAGATAGACCTTCCCGCTCTTTGTCAGCAGCGCCGCGCCGACCGTAAAGCCGGAGTACGGCACATAGGCGAATTTCATCGCGGCAAGCGCCTGACGGACAAGCTCTTCCGGTGTCATGGGCGTTCTCCCTTCCTTCCTCTTAAACCAGCTCCGCAGCAAAGCTCCTCCCCGGCGTCTGGTACGGGACGCCAAGCAGCTCCGTCACGGTCGCGGCAATGTCGCAGAAGCCTGCGCGCGTGCCGAGATTGACGGGCTTTACTTTTTTGCCGAGCGCGATCATGGGGATATACTCGCGCGTGTGGTCGGTATGCTTGAGATAGCCGGGGTCGCAGCCGTGGTCGGCGGTGATGATGACGCAGTCGTCGTCTCCGAGCTTTGCAAGCAGCTCCGGCAGCCAGGTGTCAAATTCATGCAGCGCCTGTGCGTAGCCGTCCGGGTTCCTGCGGTGGCCGTAGAGCATATCGAAATCAACGAGATTCACGAAGCACAGGCCGGCAAAGTCCCGGTCCGCGATTTCGAGCGTCTTTGCAAGGCCGTCAGTATTGCCGGAGGTGTAGGTGAACTCCGTCATGCCGCGTCCGGCGAAAATATCGTGGATCTTGCCGACTGCGATCATATCCTGTCCGGCCTCGACAATCGCGTCGAGCATGGTCTTTGCGGGCGGCTCAAGCGAGAAATCATGGCGGCGGGACGTGCGCGTATACGGCCATTCGCCCTCGAACGGGCGGGCGATGACGCGGCCCACACCGTATTTGCCGACAAGAAGCTTTCGCGCGATGCGGCAGTATGCATAAAGCTGCTCAGGCGGGACGACAGATTCATGCGCTGCGATCTGGAACACGGAATCCGCCGACGTGTAGACGATCAGATCACCGGTCTGCACGTGCTCGCGGCCATAGTCCTTGATGACCTCGGTGCCGGAATACGGCAGGTTGCACAGCACACCCCGGCCTGTCTGCTCGGAAAACGGCTTCAGGACCTCTTCGGGGAAGCCGTGCGGGAACGTCGGCAGCGGCTGCGGCGAGACGAGGCCCGCGATCTCCCAATGGCCGATGGTCGTATCCTTGCCGCGCGAAAGCTCCTGCAGCCTCGCAAGCGCGGCCTGCGGACGGTCTGTCTTCGGCAGATAGTCCACGCCGTCCAGATTGCCGAGGCCCATGGAAATGAGGTTCGGCATGGCGAACTTCGGAGACTGGCTGCACGTGTGCAGCGTATTGGCTCCGACGTCGCCGAACTCCGCCGCGTCGGGCTCATAGCCCACGCCGCAGGAGTCAAGAACGATCAGAAATACTCGTTTCATTGCTTATTTCTCCAGTTTCACAGCCGTCTCAAGCGCCAGCTTCATCATGTTCGTGAAGCCGTTCTGCCGCTCCTCGGCGGTGCAGTTTTCGTTTCGCAGCAGATGGTCGGACACCGTGCAGATGGCAAGCGCACGCTTGCCTGCGCGGGCCGCGTTCATATAGAGGGCCGCAGCCTCCATCTCGACGGCCATGACACCCATCTTCTTCCACGCCTGATTGCCGATCCAGCCGCCAGTCATATCGCCGTCGTCGCCGTAGAAGCGGTCGGAGGACAGGATGTTGCCGACGTGATAGGGAAGCCCCAGCTCCTTGGCTGTCTCGACGCAGGTTTCAAGCATATGATAATCCGCAATGGGCGCGAACGTGCCAGGCAGATGGTACTGGCCCGCCCAGTTCGAATCCGTGCAGGCACCCTGCCCGATGACGATATCGCGCAGGTTGATATTCTCCTGCATCGCGCCGGTCGAGCCGATGCGCATGATGTTTTCCACGCCGAACACGGTATACAGCTCCCAGGAATAGATGCCGATGGACGGCATACCCATGCCGGAGGCCATGACGGAAATTTTTACGCCGTGGTACGTGCCGGTATAGCCGTGGATGCCGCGGACATTATTGACGAGAACTGCGTTTTCCAGAAAGTTTTCCGCAATGAACTTCGAGCGCAGCGGGTCGCCGGGCATGAGAACAGTCTTGCCAAAGTCGCCGGGCTTGGCATTGATATGCGGAGTCGGATAATTTGCCATGAAAAATGGCTCCTTTCTATGTGTATGATGAGGGAAATCGGAATATGCGTTTTTTCTCAAATTTGCAGCTGCAGGCTGTCTCCGACAGCCCATTCTTTTCCGTCTTGCCGGAAAAGAATGGGGAGAAAAGGGGCGCTTGTTACGGTACGCCAAACTTGTGAATTGTTGCGTTAGAATAACTGCGGCAAATTAGCTTTGCGTTCAAAACTTGCAGAGCAGTACGAATTCACCGAAGTCTTGTAGGGGCCGATGCCCACATCGGCCCGTTGGGCAATCACGAATTCGCCGAAGATTCTCGTAAAAACGGTCTGTACTGCGCGGGCCGATGCGATGCCCGCAGGCTAGTTTCGAGGCGCAACCGCGCTTTGCGCGGCTCTTAGCGCCGAAGATGGGCATCGACCCCTACGCTGAAGTATGGAAGTGCATACGAATTTGCCGGAAGACTTTCGCTTCTCACAGCTTCCTGCTGCTGCCCCTCAGGCGCTTCGCGCCAGCTCCCTTTTCAGAGAAGCCTTATTCCGCGCAGCATTCCTTGATGACGGCGACTGCTTTTTGCAGCTGCTCCATCGGGATATTGAGGGCGGGCAGGAGGCGGAGCTTGTCCTTGGCCTTGATGACCAGCACGCCCTTTTCACGGCAGGCTGCAATGATATCGGACGCGTTTTTCTCCGTCTGGATGCCGAGCATCAGGCCGAGGCCGGACACACCGAGCACGCCCTTCGCGCCGGCCAATTCCTGTTTGATATACGCAGAGCGTTCTTCTACGCCTTCAAGCATCTTCTCGTCCAGACGGCTCAGGACGTTGATTGCGCCTGCGCAGCAGACGGGGTTGCCGCCGAAGGTCGAGCCGTGCGTTCCGGCGGAAAGCACATCCTGCACCTTTTCGCCCAGCAGCGTCGCGCCGAGCGGCAGGCCGCCCGCAAGGCCCTTGGCCGTGGAGACGATATCGGGCTGCACGCCGTAGTGCATATAGCCGTACAGCTTTCCGCTGCGGCCATTGCCGACCTGCACCTCGTCGCAGATGAGAAGCAGATCATATTGTTCGCACAGCTTCGCCGCGCCCTTGACATACGCCTCGTCCAGCGGCATGACGCCGCCCTCGCCCTGCACGACCTCCATCATAACGGCGGCGCATTTGTTGGCCTTGATCAGCTGCTCAAGGTCAGCCAGATCGTTCGGCTCGGCATAGACAAAGCCCTCGGTCAGGGGGGTAAAATCGTGGTGGAAGACATCCTGACCGGTCGCGGCCAGGGTGGTGATCGTGCGGCCATGGAAGCTGTTTTTCAGGGTGATGATAGTGGAATAGTCCTTGCCATTTTTCTCCTCCGACCACTTCCGGGCGGCCTTGATGGCGCACTCGTTCGCCTCCGCGCCGGAATTGCCGAAGAAGACCTTCTTCATGCCGGTCTTTTCGCAGAGCATCTGCGCAAGCTTTACGCATGGCTCCGTATAATAGAGATTCGAAATATGCTGGAGCGTGCCGAGCTGCTTGGTGACGGCGGCCATCCATTCCTCGTCCGCCACGCCGAAGATATCAACGGCAATGCCGGTCGACAGGTCGATATATTCCTTGCCCGTATCGTCCCAGACGAGCGAACCCTTGCCCTTTACAATTGTCACGGGGAAGCGCGCGTAGGTGTTCGCAATATAGGTCTGGTCAAGCTTTTGTGTATCCATGTTCGTTCCTCCTATCTGGTGAACATTGTGCCGATGCCTTCATTTGTCAGCATTTCGATCAGAATGGCGTGCGGAACGCGGCCGTCGATGATGAACACGCGGTTCACGCCCCATTCGATGGCGCTGCGGCAGCATTCCGCCTTCGGGATCATGCCGCCCTGAATGACGCCGCAGGAAACAAGCCCCGGCAGTTCATCGACCCTGATGGACGAGATGAGCGTCGACGGATCGTCCTTGTCCTTGAGGATCCCGGCGATATCCGTCATGGCGATGAGACTCTCCGCGCCAAGTCCGCCCGCAATGCGTGCGGCGGCGGTATCGGCGTTGATGTTGTAGATATTGCCCGCATCGTCATAGCCGACCGTGGACACGACCGGGATATAGCCCTTGTCGAGCACGTCCAGAATGGGCTTGACGTTCACGTTCGTGATCTCGCCGACGTAGCCAAGCTCCGGCTTTTTGATCTTCGCCTCGAGCATATGCCCGTCGAGGCCAGACAGGCCGATGGCGCTGCCGCCCTTAAGCTCAATCAGATTCACGAGCGTCTTGTTGATCTTGCCTGCCAGCACCATGAGCGCCACGCCGACGGCTTCCTCGTCCGTCACGCGCACGCCGTCGACGAACGTGCTTTTCTTGCCCATTTTGCCGAGCACATCGGTGATCTCCGGCCCGCCGCCATGCACCAGCACGACCTTCACGCCGATCAGCTGCAGCAGGCAGATATCGCGGATGACGGAATCCTTCAGGTGCTCGGAGATCATGGCGTTGCCGCCGTATTTGACGACGACGATCTTGCCGCTGTAATCCTGAATATACGGCAGCGCGTGAACCAGAACCCTGGCCCGCTGTGCATTTGTGATATCCATGCCGCTCCCCCCTGTTACGTCCGGTAATCGCCGTTGATCTTTACATAGTCATAGGTCAGGTCGCAGCCCCAGGCTGTGGAGGCTGCGCTGCCGGATTTGAGGTCGATCAGAATTTCGATCTCGTGCTCAAGCAGAATTCTCTTGGCCTGCTCCTCGGAGAAGTCAACGCCCGCGCCGTTTTCGCAGACCAGAATGGTTCCAGCCTTAGACGCAAACTGCACGTCGATTTTGTTCACGTCGACCGGCGCGCCGGAATAGCCGATGGCGCACAGGACGCGGCCCCAGTTTGCGTCGGCTCCGAACATGGCGGCCTTGGTCAGGGACGAGCAGATGACACTCTTGGCGACGGTTTTGGCAATGTCCAGCGTTTCCGCGCCGGAGACCTTGCATTCGAGCAGCTTTGTCGCGCCCTCGCCGTCGCCCGCGATGCAGCGGCAGAGATAGACGGTCACGGTATTGAGCGCCTGCATGAACGCGGTGAAATCCGCGCCCTCTTCGGTGATCTCCGCATTGCCCGCAAGGCCGTTGGCCAGGACCGTCACCATGTCGTTCGTAGACGTGTCGCCGTCAACGGAGACCATATTGAAGGTGTTGGCGATGTCGGTTGAAAGCGCCTTTTGAAGCATAGCGGGAGAAATGGCGCAGTCGGTCGTGATGAAGACGAGCATGGTCGCCATGTTGGGGTGGATCATGCCGGAGCCTTTGCAGATGCCGCCAATCTTGCATTCCTTGCCGCCCACGGTAAAGCTGACGGCAATTTCCTTGCGTTTTGTGTCGGTGGTCATGATGCCCTCGGCAGCCTCGTCGGAGTGCGGGCCGAGACAGTTGACCAGCTCCGGGATCCCGGCTGCGATGGGCGCAATGTCGAGCGGCTGGCCGATCACGCCGGTAGAAGCTACTACAACATCGGACGGCTTGATGTGCAGGGCCTGTCCCAGAAGACTGCTCATCTGCTCTGCAATTTCGATGCCGTTGGCGTTGCAGGTGTTGGCGTTGCCGCTGTTGCAGATGATGGCCTGCGCCTTGCCATCGGCCAGATGCTGCTTCGTCACGACGAGCGGCGCGCCCTTGACCAGATTGGTCGTATAAACGGCGGCGGCGCTGGCCGGGACGCTGGAATAGATCAGCGCGAGATCGCGCTTCGTTTTATTCTTCCGGATGCCGCAGTGGACACCGGAGGCCGAAAAGCCTGTCGCGGCGCACACGCCGCCTGCGATCTGTTTCATTTGTGGTTCCTCCCTGTTACAGTTCCAGACCCAGCGTTTTTTCCGCGCCGGTCACCAAATTCATACACTCGACTGCCGCGCCGGACGCGCCCTTGCCGAGATTGTCATAGACGGCCAGCAGGAGCATCCGCTGCTCGTTGCCCGCGACCGTGATCTTCATGCTGTCCAGACCGGACTGTGCGGCAGCGGACAGGAAGCCGCCCTCATCCGCCGCGTCCGTATAGGAGACGATCGGGCCGGTATAGAGCGCCTTGTAGGCGTTTTTTACCTCCTCCATGCCTGCGCCCGGCTTCAGCCAGCCCGCAAACAGCGGAACCGTCACCTGCATACCGCTGTAGAAGTCCGCGACGACCGGACAGAAGACCGGCTCGCTTGCAAGACCAGTGACAGCCTTCATTTCCTTCAGGTGCTTGTGCGTCTGGCCGAGCGCGTACTGGCGCGGCGCGTTCAGGAGAGGACTTCGCTCCGGCGCGCGGTATTCCGCGATCATCTTTTTGCCGCCGCCGGAATAGCCGGTCAGCGAATAGCAGCTTAGAAGCACATCCGGCGCAAGCAGTCCGGCGGAAATGAGCGGATAGACCAGCACGATAAAGCCGCTGGCGTGGCAGCCGGGAACGGCAATGCGCTTTGCCTGCCGCAGTCTTGCCTCCTGCACGGGAGAAAGCTCCGGGAATCCGTAACACCAGCCGGGCGCCGTCCGGTGCGCGGTGGACGTGTCGAGCACGACGGTATCGGGATTTTCGACCCATGACGCGGCCTCGCGCGCCGCATCGTCCGGCAGGCACAGAAACACGACGTCCGCCTCGTTGAGCAGCCTTTTTCGGCTGGACTCCAGCTTGCGCTCCGATTCCGGGAGCGTCAGAAGCTGAATATCCGTTCGTCCATGCAGACGGTCAAAAATACGAAGCCCGGTCGTCCCGGCGCTGCCGTCGATAAATACCTTTTTCATGCAGATCCCCTCCCATGCTGCCCATCGCGCTTTGTTTGCTATAATATACATCATTGTGTATGAATATGCAAGTAAAAAATATTATATTCATCATATTCGTTGATATATACATCTTATATTGAATATTTGCTGCTGTTTTGGACAATTTGACACGAGGCAGACAAAGGCTTCCCTTTGGCACAAGGGAAGCCTTTTTGGTCAGCCGGGGACTTTCCAGTATGGTTTTCCGCCCTGTTCTGCAATGCTCATGACGGAAAACTCCGAAATGCGCTCAAAGGGCTTCTCCGGCTCGAACGGGAGCAGCTCCGGTTCCGCCGGTGCGGGTTCCGGTTCAGGCTCCGGCTCCGGCGTCTGGTCGGTCAGGATGCGCGTCTGCCCGGAAAACGGGCAGCTCCGGTTGGAGAGCCTTGCCCGCAGCCGGAGGCCGTCCGGCTCCGGCTGCGGGACGCCCAGAACGGTGCGGGCGCCGTCCGTCTCGGCGATCAGACGGATGGGAAAGTCCCAGTCCTTGCTGCATACGGCGCTGACGTTCCAATACAGGCCGTCCCGCTCGGCCTGAAGCGTCCCCTCGCGGACGCCGGTGATCGGATATGAAAGCATAAAAACACCTCCTGCAAACGATATGCAGGAGGTGCTTTCCATATTCCATGCGGCGGCTCAGCTGCCCTGTAGCCCGAAGCTGACGGCAAGAGCGGAATCGACCTGCTCCATGACGCTGCGGTCCGCATGGCCGGTATGCTCACGCAGGCGGCGCTTATCAATGGTTCGGATCTGCTCAAGCAGAATGACGGAGTCCTTCGTGAGTCCCACGTCGTGGCCGGTCAGCGAAATGTGCGTCGGCAGGCGCGCCTTGCCGGTCTGGCTGGTAATGGCGGCGGCGATGACTGTCGGCGAATGCTTGTTGCCGGTGTCGTTCTGCACGATGAGCACAGGCCGGCACCCGCCCTGCTCGCTGCCCACGACCGGGCTCAGGTCGGCGTAGAAAATGTCGCCGCGTTTGACGTTCGTATCCATTTGCTTCACACTCCGCGGAAAAAGTACGCGCGCGTTTCGCGCCGCTGTTTCTATTCTCCCACGCAGAGGTCAAAAATAAACAGAGGAACCTCGCTTTCTTTTCACATTCGGATGCTTCCACTTCATACTATGCAGAAAGCGGCGAAAAATGGCGGATCATCGTTCTGCATTTTAAGAAAGTTGAGCAGCAAGTTGACATAATCATGTGCTTACAAACGATATGCAGGGAAGTCCTGCTCAACCGACTCAAAGCGTCACGACAACATCGGCCTTTTCGATCAGCGCCGCGTCGTGGGACGCCGCAATGACGGTCGCGGACTGCTTTAGGCGCAGAATCTGCTCGATGACGACCCGGCTCGTTTCGGGATCAAGCTCGGACGTAGGCTCGTCGAGTAAGTACAGCGGCGCGTTTTTATAAAGGGCGCGCGAAAGCGCCACGCGGCGCTGTTCGCCGCCGGAAAGGAATTTCCCCTTGCTGCCCACTTTGAAATCCGTGCCGCGTTCGCGGACAAGCCCGCCCAGACCGGAGGCGTGCAACGCTTCTTCGATCCGCTGTCCGTCCGGCGCGTCGCTGGCATAGGCCACGTTGTCCGCGATGCTGCGGTCAAAGAGGTAGGACGCCTGAAACGCGACGGAGACAGAGCTGCGCAGCCGGTCAAGCTGACCTGTCACATCCGCATGATCGACAAGAATCCTGCCGCCCATGGTGGGCTGATTTCCAAGCAACGCGTTCAGAATCGTGGACTTGCCGCTGCCGCTTTCGCCCGCCAGCACGACGAGCTGATGAGGCGCCGCGGTAAAGCACAGATCCTGCAGCTGCTTGTGCTCGCTGCAAGAGATCGTCACATGGTCAAATTCGACCGCGGGCGCGTCATGCAGCGCATACGGGGCGGCCGGGGACGCTACTGCCGGCTTCAGTTCGAACACTCTGGCGAGCGCGGCGTCGGCCTGGAAAATATCGTTGCCATACCGGCTGATCGAAGCAGCGGGCGTCAGGATATTGGACATATAGGAGTACGCGACGGCGATGCTGCCCGCAGTCGCGGCCCCGGCCAACGCAGAACGGGCGGAGAAGACGACCGCCGACAGATATCCGATGGTCATCAGCGTGTAGGTAATGCCCCAGTAGACATTAAAAATCCGCTGGCTCTTTCTGTTCAGGGTATACATCTGATGCGAGAAGGCATGGAAGCCCGCCGCCTCAAAACGCTCGCTTCCCCATGCCTTGATAATGGGAATACAGTACAGAAGGTCGCCGACAGCACCCACGAGACGACCGCTGGCCGCGCGCTGCTCGGCGGCAATCTCCTTGCTTTTGACCGCCACGCGCTTGCTGGCAGCATACAGCGGGAGCACCAGCGCCAGCGAAATCGCACCGAGAACCGGGCTCCAGACGAACATCATGACGACAGAGCCAATCATCTTAAGCACCATTGGCAGCAGACCGTTCAGCGGCCCTGCTACGGCGCGGACGACGGCTTCCACATCCCCGGAAATCCGGGAAACGATGTCGCCCTCCCGCCGTTCCTCCTTATACGGCTTGTAGGACTCCAGCGCCCACGTCATGGCGTCGTCGCGCAGCGATTCGATGATCCCGGTCGACAGCATGGTATTCGTATGACCATATGCGAGGCTGACCGCATGCTTCGACGCGTACACAACGCCGAAGAACACAAGGTGCAGCGTGAGGCTGGTCCCCAGAATGGGGGAGAAGACGCTGCGGCCGGTGGAGAGAAGGTCCACCACCGCCGCGATGATCTGGATGGGGAGCAGACTCAGCCCCGCGTCGATCACGGACAGGAAGAAGATCAGCAGGACCGTGGGCCTTTTCGTTTTCAGGTACGGGAGCAATCCTCGGATTCCATTTAATTGCTTCAGGTGTTTCATCATCTGTATGTCTCCTTGTCTGTAGTGTAGGTATGCACACACATCTTCAGGGGGCACTGCGGCAGGCTATGAAATGAAAAACACTTCCTTTCGGTGTACTTCGGGTATTATGTATAGATTATTTGACATGGGCAGGGCTCTGTGCCGTACCCTGTAGGTCCGTGAGAAAGCTGCGGATTCGCCGAAAAGCTGCACAAAATCAGACGATATATTGCAAAATCTGCGATGTCTCCGTGCCACGGTGGCAGATGCGCGGGATGCGCTTGCTGATCTGGCAGAGCAGCTCATAGTTGATCGTCCCCTGCGCGGCGGCAAGGCGCTCGCACGGCACGAGCGTCCCGTCGTCGTCATAGCCGAAGATCGTGACGATATCGCCGGGCTTCGCGTCCGGCACTTCCGAAACGTCCAGCATGCACATGTCCATACAGATTCTCCCGATAACGGGAACCAGCTTCCCTTGCAGATAGAAGCTTGCCTTTCCGGTCAGCAGGCGGCTCAGGCCGTCGGCGTAGCCGATGGGCAGGACGGCGACGCGGGTATCATGCGTCGTTCTGTAAAGCCGTCCGTAGCTGATATCCGTCCCGGCAGGTACGGTGCGCACCTGCGCGATCATGGAATGCAGCGACATCATGGGCCGCAGGCTGATCGCGCCCTCCAGCTCCTCCGACGGCGCGTTGCCGTAGGTGATGATGCCGGGGCGCACCATGTCGAGCGCGAATTCCGGGTACAGGATCGCCGCGCCGGAATTGCAGCAGTGCCGGATCTCCGGCCGGATGCCGGCGCCCTCCATGGCGCTGAGCATATCCATGAAACGCTTGTATTGCAGTTTTGTAAACGAAACGTCTTCCTCCGCCCGGCTGTCGGCGACGCAGAAGTGCATGAAAACACCCTCAATGTGCAGGTGCGGCAGCGCCGCAGCCTGCTTCAGCTCGTCCAGCGTCCGATCGTTGTCATAGGCAAAGAAGCCGATGCGCGTCATGCCGGTATCGAGCTTCAGGTGCACGTTCAGGATGTAGTTCGTCCCGGCCAGCGCCTCGTTCAGCTCCTGCGCGTAGGCCAGCGAATGCACCTCCTGCGTGATATCGAGGAAGATCATATTCGCGGCGTACTCCGGCGGCGTATAGCCCAGGATCAGAATCGGCAGGCGCACCTCGCCGCGCCGGATCTGCACGGCCTCCTCCAGATTGGACACGGCCAGATATTCCGCGCCGAGATCGGCCAGCGCCCGGCTGACCGGCACGGCTCCGTGGCCGTAGGCATCGGCCTTCATCACGCCGAGAAAGCGCGTACCGGACGGCAGATGCGCCCGGATGGAGCGGTAATTGTATTCCAGATTGTCGAGCGAGATATCCGCCCAGGTTCTTTTGAGTGTCTTCATATCTATTCCTCTGTTGATTTCATCGAAAACGCGGAGATATCCGCGCGCAGGACCATCCGCCCTTCAAAGCTGATCTCCGCGCGGACAGGTGTAAGCGGCTCCTGCGAGAACCATGTGTCGACGACAAGCTCCTTTTCCTCGTAGCCCATCCGATAGGTCGTGCGCAGAAGGCCGTCCTCCGTGCCGGTCGCGTCGATGTACTCCCCCGCCCAGCACTGTCCCAGAACATAGGGCGCGGCCAGCGGCGCAAGATTTCCATTTGCCAGCGAGCCAAGGCCGAGCTGCATCCCGTCATAGGAAACGGACGCTGCAGTATCCTTGACCTGCGCCTGAATGCCCGCGATCGACTCCGGCTCCGTCACAGTGACGGATGCGCCTGCTTCAGGCGAGAATACGCAGTCCAGCGTGAAGGACGCGGCGCTCTCGCCGTAGTCCGCCGTAATGGCGGCGGTGAACGAGCAGCCGCCGGACTGCAGAAGCGCCGTGCGGAACGTCAGCGGCGGCTGGGCCGGACGTTTGGCCGAGCAGGCCGACAGGAGCATGGGAACCGTGCAGAGAAGAAGCGCCAGTTTTTTTCGCAACAAATATCACCCTTATGGCAGAAGTCGCGGAATGCGCAGCAGCAGATCCTCCGGCACCATGCCATACTCCCCCAGCTCCTGCGCCGCAAGATCGGCGGCGGAGCCGTGCAGCCATGCGGCTGCGGCAGCTGCCTCCAGCGGCATGATATGCTGGCCCAGAAGCGACACGAGCATCCCGGCGAGCACGTCGCCGCTGCCGCCGGCCGCGAGGCCGGGGTTTCCTGTATGGTTTACATAAACATTCAAGCCGTCGGTAATGACCGTCCGGCTGCCCTTGAGCAGAAGGACGGCGTGCGTCCGGTCCGCGAGGCGCATCGCCTCCTGCGTCCGGTCGGCTGCTTTGGGGTCGCCGCCCAGCCGCAGAAACTCACCGTCATGCGGCGTAAGCACGACCGGACAGGCACATCCGCGCAACACATCTATATGCGGCGCAGCGGCGTTTATGCCGTCCGCGTCCAGAACGAGCGGCACACGGCAGACGGAAAGGACCGCCTGCACCAGCCGCGTCAGCTCCTCCGAGCGGCCAAGACCGGGGCCGAGCAGCACAGCGTCCATTTCGGGAAGCCGCGCTGTAATCGCAGGCAGCGCGGCCATGCAGAGCCGCCCTGCCTCGTCGCACGGGAGCGGAAAGACGATCTCGCTCCCCGCGCCTGCGGCGATGATCGGATAGATTTTCTCCGGCACGCCGAGATACACAAGGCCGCTGCCCGTGCGGAGCGCGGCCTTTGCCGCAAGCCTTGCCGCGCCGGTCAGTCCCTCGGAGCCGCAGAGCAGAAGGACTCTGCCGTAATCACCCTTGTGGCTCTCCCGCCGCCGGACCGGCAGCAGCTCCCCAATCAGCTTCCTGTTCGTGCATTGCGCTGTCCATGCAGGTCTTGCCATTTCCGCAGCCCTCCATACTAAAAATTAAAAATTATAGCTTCTTTTCGAGCAGCACGAGCCGCACATTCGGAATGCTGTTGAACGCGCACGGCACGATGTCCGCCTCCCGATAGCCGAGATGTGCATATAAACGCCGCGCAGCGGCGTTTTTTGCGTTGGTGTCCATTCGCAGTACCGCGCAGCCCCGTTCTCTTGCAGTATCCTCATAGAATTGCACGAACGCACGGCCGATGCCCCGGCCGGAGAGGTCGGGATCGACGGTCAGCGTGTGCAGGACGAAAACATCCCTGTCCTCCGCCGCATAGGCCCAGCGGCCCTCCGTGTAGACGTCCACCTGCCTCTGATTGAGAATGCCGGAGGCCGCGACGCGGCCCTCTGACCCGCAGACGTACAGGTCGCCGCGCGCAAGCGCCTGCTCGGCGTCAAATCGGATCGGATATACACCCGTGACCCAGCCGATGGTCACGCGGCCCGCGTCCTCCTGCGCGTGGAGCCTGTCATAGATCGCCGTTACGGCGTCAAGGTCAGACGCGACTGCTTTCCGAAAGGTCAGCGTTTTTGTTTCCATTTCTTTGCTTCCTCTTTTCCACAAGCTGTCCGACCAGATGCAGCACCTGCTTCTGGTACTTCCACAGCAAAAACGCAATGCTCAGCATCAGCACGACCAGCACAGCAGAACCGATCCAGTCGCCGTGGATCAGATTGCTGCCCAGCCAACAGTAAACCAGCGTGCTGAACGCGCTGCCGAAGAACATGGCAAGCGTAAATTCCCACGGCTTCAGCCGGGAGCGGCTGGCGGCAATGGGGATAAAGCCGTTCGGGATGAGCGGCAGGAAGCAGAGCGTCACGACCATATAGGCCGGATGCTCAGACTTCGCAACGATGTCGAGTTTGTCCGAGCTGTTGTCCGGCAGGAGCTTATCGAGGTACTTCCCCAGACGCTGGTAGAGCGTAAAGCTGATGCCATGCGCAAGGGAGGACGAGACGAGGCAGATGGCGAACGCGCGCCAGACGCCATAGACGACGCCGGCGGCCACATTGACGATCACGCCGGAAATGACGATGGACCAGACCTGCACCATCTGCAAAAGCGCCATATACAAAATGCCGGTGAACGACATATCGCGGCTCAGGTACGCTTCCAGCGCCTGCTCATCGCCGCTGCGCAGCAGCGGAATGATATCCGGCATCGTCTGCTTCACCACCAGATAGACCAGCAGCAGCGCCACAAGCACAAAAAGTGCCATGATGCCGCTGCGGATAAGCTTTGTTTTCTTCATCATGAACCGTGCTCCAAATTGGAATGGAATTGATTTTACCACAATCGCGAAGAAATTGCAATCACGCGCACAGGCAAAATATACAAATTATGGATTATGTTAAAGCGTACCGCAGGTCTTCTGCGCCCGGCGTCTGGAGACGGGCGTGACGCGCTCCAGGATCTCCAGAACCTGCGCGGTCAGCACACGGTCCTCCACGTCCAGAATTTTCTGCGGCTTCGCGCCCGGATACGGAAGGCCCTCCGGCGCTTCGGCCAGCAAGTGCGCAAGCGCCGGGTGATTCTTGACGAACACCGTGTTGTCGCAGACCAGCAGGACAGGCCTGTCATTGACGTAGATCTGATATTCGCCGAACATCCGCTTATAGTCGACGCCCCGGATCCCCTCAAGCTGCGTACAGACAAAATCCAGATAGTCCTTTGTCGCTGCCATGGCGTCCCCCTCCTGTTTTTCTGATGCAGTGATTATATCTGCGTGCATTCAGCCTGTCAAGGCAGAAAACAGGGCTGGAAAACGCGGCGGTTCCGTGGTAAGATACGCGCAGACCGATAAGAAAGAAGGGGTTGTTCTGCTGTATCTCGGGCTGCTGCTTCTGGCCGGTATTTTGCAGGGCGTCATGGTTTCGCTCAATGGCCAGATGGGCAATTATTTCAGTCTGTTCGGCATCTGCTTTTTTGTGCACGCGATCGCGCTCGTGCTGCTGCTTGCATATCTGCTGGCAAAGCGGCAGACGCTGCGGTTCGCGGGTGCGCCGTGGTACGTGTATCTGGTCGGCGTGATGGGCATCGCCATCGTCGCCTCGTCCAGCTGGTGCACACTGCACGTCGGCGCGAGCGCGTTCATGGCGCTTTCGACTGCCGGACAGCTCGTCTCCTCCGCGCTGATTGACCGGTTCGGCCTGTTCGGTATGCCAGTCACGCGCATCCGGAAGCGGCAGCTGCCGGGGTACGCGCTGGTGCTGCTGGGCGTGCTTCTGGTCGTTCTGAACTGAGGGAGGGCTGCAAAATGATCTATTATCTGACCGCCTTGATCAACGGCTTTTTCAACTCCGTCAACCGTATGACGAACGTCCGCGCCGGAAAGCTGTTCGGCACGGCAAACGGCGCGCTCATCAACTATGTGGAGGCGACGGTTCTGTCGCTGCTGCTGATGCTCGTGCTGAAAAACGGGAAGGAGCTGTCGTGGGGCTATATTGTATCCGTCCCATGGTGGGTGTATCTCGGAAGCATCTGCGGGCTGCTGGCGCAGCTTCTGCAGATCGTCGGGACGCTGCGCTCGAACACGCTCGTTTCGTCAATTCTCATGCTGGCAGGCAATCTGGGGATGTCGCTGACGCTCGATTACGTGTTTTACGGAACGTTCAGCCTGCTGCGCGCCGCCGGCATCTTCCTCATTCTGGCCGGTATGGCCTTGGTGGAAAAGGAGAAAACGGCAGAGGCGCAGACTGCAGCTGAAGAAAAGTAACGATCCGCGTGCGGAACAAGCAGCAGCGCGGCTGTCCGGTTGAAGGGACAGCCGCGCTGTTCTTGTTTTATTTCGCGCCCGGATACAGGCATTCAATGCCGTGCTCGGCAAAATAATCGAGCCATGCTTTGCTGGGCGCGGCGTTGGTCACGATGGTGTCAAACACGTCCAGCGGAGCGATGTCGATGAACGAGATCTTGTCGAACTTACTGCTGTCGAGGATCAGGATCCGCGTTTTCGCGCAGCGCAGCATGGACTGCTTCGTCTGCGAGTGGAACTCGGAGGAATCCGTGACCCCGGATTCCAGATCGATGCCCTTGCAGCTCATCACGGCCTTGTCAACGTGGTAGCGCCGCAGTGCCTGCTGCGTCTGGTCGCCGACGAGGGCCAGCGATTCCGGCTTGAGCCGCCCGCCGGTCAGGAGGATCGTCCAGCCCTCCACGTCGCTCAGCTCCACGACCAGCTCGACCGAATTCGTGATGACGGTCAGGTTTTTCTTTTCCTTGAGCTTTTTTGCCAGATATAAGGATGTGGAGCTGTCGTCGAGCATCAGATGGTCGCCGTCCTCTATGAGGCGGCTGGCAATGGCTGCGATCTGATTTTTCGCTTCCACGTTGGTCTTGTTCCGGATGGTATAGGACAGGTCTGTCTTCGTGCTGTTGCCGAGGATCGCGCCGCCGTAGGTCTTGGTGGCGTAGCCTTCCTTTTCCAGCTTGTCCAGATCGCGGCGGATCGTCTCCTCCGTGACATGATAATAGGCGGCAAGGTCGCTGACGAGGACGCGCTGCTCGGCGCGGAGCTTGTCGAGGATCTCATTTTTTCTCTCGATAGCCAGCATTTTAGGATCCCTCTTCTTTCCTGTGGCAATCCCACATAAAACAACATCAGTATAGCACGTGTGGTGTGGGAAAGCAAGCAGAGCTTTTCGCGGAATGGAAGAAAAAGTTGCGCAAAGCAGCCGATTCCGCTTGAAAAATGCGCTGCTATCTGATAAATTAAAGAAGTCGAATTATGTAAATCAATGTCGAAGCTGGAGCGTTTGTGCCATGGTCTTTTCCAATCTGATCTTTCTGTATCTGTTTCTGCCGGTCTGCCTCATTGCGTATTTCTTCTGCCCGGGCATCCGCGCGAAGAACGCTGTGCTGATCCTGTTCAGCCTGATCTTCTACGCGTGGGGCGAGCCGGTCTATCTGCTTCTCATGATCGCCTCCGCCGCGGTCAACTGGTACTTCGGCCTGCTCATCGAGCGCAGGCGGAAAAAGATTTTTCTGATTCTTGCGCTGGTATTGGATCTCGGCTGTCTGGCGGTATTCAAATACGCGGGCTTTTTCGTGGAGAATCTGAACGCGGTTTTCGGCGCGTCCATCCCCGTCCCGCAGATCGCGCTGCCCATCGGCATCTCCTTCTATACCTTTCAGGCGCTTTCCTATACGGTCGACGTCTGGCGCGGCGATGTTCCGGCGCAGCGCTCGTTTGCAAAGCTCCTGCTCTACATCTCGCTCTTCCCGCAGCTGATCGCCGGGCCTATCGTCCGCTATTCGGATGTCGCCGCACAGATCGACGACCGGCAGTTTGACGCCTCCGAGGCGTTTTACGGCGCGACGCGCTTCTGCATCGGCCTTGCCAAAAAGGTGCTTCTGGCCGACGCGGCGGGCAAGGTCGCCTCGCAGATCCTGGACGGCAGTCTCGCGTCCAACACAACAGTCGCCGCGTGGCTCGGCATTCTGCTGTATACGTTTGAAATCTATTTTGATTTCTCCGGCTATTCCGACATGGCCATCGGCATGGGGCGTATCTTCGGCTTCAAATATATGGAGAACTTCCGCCTGCCGTATACCGCGGTGTCCATCACCGATTTCTGGCGGCGCTGGCACATTTCGCTCTCCTCCTTCTTCCGCGATTACGTCTATATCCCGCTGGGCGGCAAGAAAAAGCACAGGCTGCTCAATATGGCGATCGTCTGGGCGCTGACGGGGATGTGGCACGGCGCAAGCTGGAACTTTGTGCTCTGGGGGCTGTATTTCTTCGTGATCCTCACGATTGAAAAGCAGGTGGGAGAAAAATCGATGCGGCGCGTGCCGTATCTGCTGCGCAGGCTCGGCACGATGCTGCTGATCATCTTCGGCTGGAACATTTTCTATTACACCGACATGACGCGGCTCGTGCAGAACTTCGGCGTGATGTTCGGGCTTTACGGCGCAGGCTTTTCCAACGCGCAGGCCGGCATCCAGCTGACGAACAATCTGCCGCTGCTGCTCCTCTGCGCCATCGGCGCAACGTCCATCCCGCGCAATCTCGGCAGCCTGTTCGGCGGCGTGTGCGCGCAGGGCGGAAAAAAGAGCGGGCAGATCGTCTATGCCGCCGTTTCGTTCGTGTTTGACGCGGCGCTGCTCGCGCTGTCCACGATCGCGCTGGTCGGCTCGACCTATAACGCGTTTTTGTATTTCCGGTTTTAAGGAGGCGGGCTTATGAAAAAAGTATATACGGCGCTTCTGCTGATTCTGCTTGCCGCCATGTTCTCGGTCGGGGTCTATTCGCTGGCCGACTATGACGCGACAGGCTCCGTGTCCGAAAAGCGGGAGTTCGTCAAGCCGGAATTCTCCGTCAAATCGCTGCTGGACGGGACGTATATCCCCGCGCTGGAGCAGTATTATTCCGACACATTCCCGGGCCGCGAATCGCTGTTGCAGGCGAACCGGACGCTCAATAAATTCTATTATTACTCCGGCAGCGGCGGAGACAGCGTACTGATCCTCAACCAGACGGATTCTGCCGCACAGGGCGGCGAATCGCTTGACGCCGTGCAGCGGGCCAACGGCCAGACCCCGCAGCCGGAGCAGACAGAGCCTGCCGCGCCGGATACAACGCCGGAACCGCAGCCAGATACAACGCCGGAACCGGCAGATTCGACGCAGCCGCCCGAACCGCCGGAGGAGCAGCCCGAAGAGCAGCCGGAGGCCGACCCCGAGCTTGACACGCCGGAGGAATCCGACGCCAGCTACGCTGGCTCCGTGGTTGTCGTGGGCGACCGCGCGATGGAAATTCCCACACGGCTGGACGATCTCATCACCAGCTACGCAGACGCGATCGACAATCTGGCCGCCGCCATGGGTCCCGACGTGCGCACGATCTCGCTCATCACGCCGAACGGCGGCGAATTTTACTCGCCTGAGAGTCTGCACACCGGTGAGCACAGCCAGAAGGACATGATCGACTTCTGCTACAGCCAGATGGATGACAAGATTATCACGGTCGATGCTTATTCCAAGCTTCGCAGCCACACGGACGAATATATTTATTTCCGCACTGACCACCACTGGACGCAGCTGGGGGCATATTATGCCTACACCGCCTTCTGCGAAGCCGCAGGCTTTGAAGCCGTTCCGCTGGAGCAGTTCCAGACGGGCCGCTACGACACCTTCCTCGGCTCCATGTACGGCTTCACCGAGGGATATCCGCAGAGCGAGGTGCTGAAGCAGCACCCGGATTATCTGGAATACTATCTGCCCATCGCCGACACCCATGCGCGGTATTACGCAAACGGGAATCTCGAAAACGGCACGCCGGTGAGCGTCGTGTATACGGAGCTGGGCGATTCCGTTTCGAATAAATATCTCTGCTTCATCGGCGGCGATACGCCCATCTGCATCGTCGAAAGCGACGTGTCGGGGCCGACGTGCATTGTATTGAAGGAATCCTACGGCAACGCGTTCGTGCCGTTCCTCACGAGCCATTATGGACGCATCATCGTCATCGACCCGCGCGAATTCAACCGCGACGGCAAGCCGAGCCTGAATCTGGCCGAATTTGCCGCCGATCAGGGCGTGGACGATCTGATCGTCATCAACTATCCCTACATGATCAACAGCAAGGCGTTCATCCGCTATCTAAACGCCTTGGCAGGCGTACAATAAATTTATAAGGTGAATGTTATGGAATACCGGAAGCTGCCCCATGGGGACGAGCAGATCAGCGTGATCGGCCTCGGAACCTCCGTCGGCTGAGAGCACTCTGTGCAGAACGTCGGCTTTGGCTTCATGCACTGTCTGGATGAAATCGGTGATTTGGAGGATTACGAGCGGAACGGCATTCTGCGCTATCTGCTTGACCTGAAAGCGCAGGAGCGGGACTATTCCGTCATTGCCACCCTCACGCCGAAGGACACGAAGGGCACGTGCGTATACTGCAAGCACTGCCACCCCTGTCCTGCGGGGCTGGATATCGGCCTGATCAACAAGTATTACGACCTGTCCCGGCTGGGAGACGTGCTGGCAAGGGAGCACTATCTGACGCTCGAAAAGGCCGCCTCCGACTGCCTGCAATGCGGCCACTGCAACAGCCGCTGTCCCTTCTCCGTCGACCAGATGGCGCGAATGGAAGAGATTCAGGCGTATTTCGGAAGATAACGCCTGCACCCCAATGGCTTCCCCTCCGGGGAAGCTCAGCGTGTCAAAATCGATCTTCCCAAATAAAAAGAGGCCCGGCGGGAAGCGCTTCTTCTCTCCGGGCCGCTGTCTGTTATATGGACGGCCAAATGTAATGTATTGATAATTCCCGTCCCATCTGTTACAGTATAGAAAAAAGCAAGGAGCGCACTATGAATATTCTGATCTGCAATGTCGGCAGTACGTCGCTGAAATACCAGCTGTTCCGTATGCCTGAGGAGCTTGTGCTGGCTTCCGGCGGGGCTGAGCGTGTCGGCGCGGGCGAGGGGCGGTTTTACGCCAAAACGCATGAAAACGGCGCGCTGACCGACGAAAGCGCTGTCTTCCCCACGCACCGCGAGGCCATTGCGCGTATGCTGCGGCAGCTGACCGACACGGTTCTTCCCGATCTGTCCGCGCTGGACTGCGTGGGCTTCAAGGTCGTGTTGGCAAAGGGCATAAGCGGCGTGCAGGTTCTGACGGACGATGTGCTTTCCAGCATGGAGGCGTTCAGCTCCATCGCACCCGCGCACAATCCGCCGTATCTCGCCGCCATCCGGCAGTTCCGTGCGCTGCTGCCCGGTACGCCGCTCATCGGCGCGTTCGAAACGGCGTTCCACCGCACCATGCCGCCGGAGGCGTACTATTATTCCATTCCGATCGAGATTTCCCGTAACTATGACATCCGCCGCAACGGCTTCCACGGCGCATCCATCGAATATATGACCGAGTGGACACAGGAGCGGATGGAACGGGAGGACTTGAAGCTCGTCGTGTGCCACCTGGGCGGCAGCGGGAGCATCTGCGCCGTCAAAAACGGAAAATCGCTCGATACCTCGCTTGGCCTGACGCTGCAATGCGGCACGATGCACAACAACCGCTGCGGCGATATCGACCCCTATATCATCTTCTATCTGGTCGAATCCTGCGGCATGACGCTCGAGGAGGTCAAGCAGATGCTCCAGACGAGGAGCGGACTTTACGGGATGTCCGGCGGAGCGGGCCGCGATCTGCGCGACGTGCAGGCGGCAGCCGAGGCCGGAAACGAGGACGCGGAGCTGGCCATCCGCGCATACTGCTATTCGATCAAAAAATACATCGGCGCATACGCCGCAGTCATGGGCGGGCTGGACGCGATCGTCTTCGGCGGCGGCATCGGCCTGAACAGCCCGCTCGTGCGGGCGCTGAGTCTGGAGGGTCTGGAATTTCTGGGTGTCCGGCTCGACGGCTTCAAAAACCGTATGGCGATTGCCGGAATGGATATCTCCATGGAGGACGCCCCCGTCCGCGTCTTCACCGTCCATACCGACGAGGAGATCATCGTCGCCCGAAAGGCGGCGGCACTGTTGGCTACACATTGATAAATAACTTCATCCGAGAGCTATTTCCGGCAGCTCTCGGATTTTTTTGAAGAAACTTGGGACAGAGGTGAGAGTTTTTTCGATTTCATGTACCTATATAAGTGAAAGAGCCTGACTTCAGGAAAAGGAAAGGAGGCTTCCACCACTATGTACGATACCGCAAGACGGGTCGCACTCGTCAAGCAGCGGGTGCGGGAAAACACCCGCCGGAGGCAGCGGCGCGAGGCAATAAGCCTCTCCGCAGCGTGTATGCTGCTGTGCGCGGCGCTGATGCAGACAGCGGGCACGGTCGTCGGGCCGGGGCAACCGGAAGCATGGGGCGTGTTCGGCGCGATGCTGCTGCGGGAGGACGCGGGCGGCTATGTGCTGGTAGGCGTTGTCTCCTTTGCCGCGGCGGCAGCGTTCACCGCGCTGTGCTTCCGGCTCAGAAACAGAGAAAACCAGAAAAAAGGCGGGGCGGACAAACCGAACCGACACGAACAGGAGGAGAAAAGCCAATGAAGAAACGAATACTTAGCATCCTGCTGCTGTGCTGCATGGTGCTGATCATGCTTCCGACAACAGTATTGGCAGCGGACGGGCCGATGGATACCATACCAAAGTACGACGTGAGCATTGACGTGTACAACCGGACATCGGACATATCCATTAAGGACAGTAGGAGCTACTACATCTACTCGTCCGTGCCCGACAAGCTCAGGGACACATGGGCATGGGATAAGAAGATCTTCATCCAGGGAGACAAAGCCGCGCCGCACGTATTTATTGACGGCGTAAATATTAAGATGAGTCCCAGCTCCAAGGGGCCGGCCATCGAGCTGAACAAAAAGGCTTCGGCTTATCTCTATTTCATCGGCAAGGACAGCACCCTGCAAGGCGCTGACGGCCGCGCGGCGATCCAGAAAAACCGCAGCGAGGGGCAGCTTTATGTGCTGGCACGCACCGGCACCACGGTGACCTGCAAGGGCGGCTACAGAGCGGCGGGCATCGGCGGGAGCTGGGCGATCCGCAATATCGGGGACTCTATGTTTAACATGGATATGTACGGCCACGGCGTCAATATGCACTTTGGCTCTCAGAGCAATCCCGACTACTGGGGCGGCACCATCAATGCCCCCGGCGGCGAGTACGGCGCGGGCATAGGAGCCGGCAGCTGGGGACACTCTGGACACTCTGGAAACACCATCCATGGAGGCGCCGGAGAGCGGCTGTACTTCTACTCCGGCACGGTAAACGCCAGCGGCGGCAGGCTTGCAGCCGGAATCGGCGGAGGCTTTAGGGGGCGCGGCAGCCATATCTATATCTATGGCGGCAATATCGACGCGCAAGGCGGGGATACCGGCGCGGGCATCGGCGGCGGCAGCTGGACGACGAAACAGGACATGGACGGAATCAACGCGGCGAGCGATATCGTCATCTCCGGCGGACGGGTAAGCGCCCGCGGCCAATACAACTGCGCGGGTATCGGCGGAGGCCAGTATGTCCCCGCCCGGAACATCACCATCACCGGCGGCCATGTGTCGGCGACAGGACACTACGGCGCGGCGATCGGCGGCGGCCGCTGGTGCCACGGAAAGAACATCACCATCACCGACGCGACTCTGAACCTGTCGACCAATTACCGCAGCAACGGCTCGGACGCGGCGGCTGTCGGCTACGGCGACATTGTTTACAAACCGGAGCAGCTCGTGGCGGATCCGTCAATCGCGACGAACGATCAGATCAGGATCGGCTCATACAAGGGAAAGCTGGTGAAGCTGAAGCTGGAGGCGCGCGCCCTCAGCCGTGATGACGAATATTCTTACTTCTGGAACCTTTATGAGACCCTGATCCCTGATGAGAATGGGCTCATCGACATGCAGCTGCTGACACTTCCGTATGTACAGAACTACGGCTGGGCGATCAACGTGCTGGAAATGACAGTGATCGACGACCCCTGCAACGGAAATCACGACTTCGGCTGGGTAAACCGGCAGTCATGCCACGTCTGGGCGTGCAGGAATAAGGATTGTCAGGCGCGCGACCCGGCGGCGGAGATGTCCAAACAAAACGGAAAGCACATCCCCGGAGACTGGGGCATTCAGGAGAAGCACTGTGCCGTGTGCGATCATTTGCTGGAAAAGGACACGGCGGCGCCGGTGCTGGAGGTTTTGAATGACGGCGAGAGCTACACCGTCGAGGATGTCATCGTTGGAAGACCGGGCGCGTACTCCTTCACCGTGAGCGATCCGGCGAAGAGCGGCGAAGCGTCCTCCGGCGTCAAGTCCGTGACCATCAACGGTGTGGAGCAGAAGGCCGACTCCACCTATTATTCTCTTCCCGCACCCGACGGCGGCAACAATGACGCGGGAGCGGAATATACCGTCGTTGCGACGGACAATGCGGGCAACGCCTCCACGGCAACCGTGAAGATCTACCGGCGGCATCGAGTGAGAGTCGTAAGCCCGGATGAGCAGACGACATACGCCGAGGCAGAGCTGGCGCACAACGAGTATCTGGTGCTCACGATGAAGATGCCGGATGGTGCGGCGGTAAGAATGACCGACAAGGCAGATCATTCGGAAATTCCATATGACAAAGAAATGGGACGCTTCACGGTAGGTCTGATCGACAGAAGCCGGACGCTCGTGCTGGAGTATAACACGGAGTATCCGAAGGCCGAGCTTATTCTGGGGCGGAGTCAGTACTTCTTTGGATACAACGCGGATACAGCCGAACCGCACTATCTCAAGGATGTAAGCAGGAAAACGGATAAGAACGTCTATTCGGTGGCTGTGCAGATCAACGCGGATGTAATACCCAGCCACTACTTCAGCTCACCGGTATGCTACACGCAGGAGGAGCTGGCGGAGCTGGACAAGCAAGGAAAAATCGCATGGGAGAAATATCAGCATCCGGAGCCGGAACCGGGCGTCTGGATCGTCTATATTCCCACAGCCACCATAGACATCGCGGAGTATGACGCAAACGGCAGCTGGTATGTCTATGCAAAAGCCGAAAACCTCAAGGGAACGACCTATGTCTCCACGCCGAAGCTGATCGCCGACGTCGAAAAGCCGAAGGCCATCAATCTTTCTACCGGCAAGGAACTGGAGACGGATGGGGAATACTGGGGCGACCTGCGGTTCAGGGTAGAGGACGCGCTGCCCGTCAAGGTGTGGCACGAGAGATACCCGGGCGGGAATATTGAACTTATGACGCCGGATGAAGACGGCTGTTATACGATCCCGGCAGATTATGACGTGACCCTCCATCACGACATTTGCATCGAGGACGCCTGCGGGAACAAAACCTACTACAATGACATCGATATTTTGTGGAACTATCTGGAGGTTGTTCGGGAGAAGGACTATTGGGATGTGCAGCCTGCGCAGCCGATTCGTATTTCCAGGGAACAGGATCTGCAAGAGGAGCTCTCCAAGGTCCAAATCGGGGTTTATGCAGCTGACACCTCCGGTTGGATACCTGTCAAGGTTTCGTGGGAGATCCCGGAGGACTATGATCCGCAGTCCCCGCTGGAGCAGACCTTTACCGTCCTCGGCACGGTGATTCTGGAAGGCACCGGAGCACGCTGCGTCTCGGGGCTTGATGTTATCACGCGTCCGGGAGAGGAATGGAAGAAGAATTTCGCAATCAGCGTGACAGTGGAGGGCGCACCGCGCTACAAGGTGACGACAGAGGATAGCGCAAACGGCAGCGTCACGGTGGTGAATGCCACAGAAACCACCGAGGACGGCACGCCGCTGTTCTATAAGGACGAGCTTGTCATGCTCTCCATCGCCCCCGACGAGGGCTATATGCTCAGCACGCTGTCCGTCAACGGCACCGCTGCCGCCGTTGCGGTTGGGGAGGATGCCTATACCTTCGCCCAGCCGGAGGAAAACGTCACCATAACCGCAACGTTTGAAAAGCGCAACGAGCATACCGTCACGTTTGACGCGAACGGCGGCTCCGAACCCAAGGATTTGCCAGAGGAGGTCACCACCGCAATGCCCGCCAAGAAGGTATTGCACGGCAGCGAATATTGTCTACCCGAGTGCGAGTTTATTGCGCCCGAAGGAAAGCAG
>OKSB01000224.1_pt1 | contig 62466 bp, 56 predicted proteins | sample 1601171 | NCBI WGS metagenome assembly OKSB01 (sample SAMEA3541496, study PRJEB24748) | human gut metagenome | biome: human gut; feature: human-associated habitat; material: faeces | place: China | collected 2012 | reverse complement strand
CGGGCCGCCCGTCGGGTCGGTCTTCGCGGCGCGCCTCACCGTGTCCGGCGTTAGAGCATTTCAAAGTTGAAATACGCTAATGATACTCGCCGTTGAGAAACTTGGCGGCATATGCCTGGACAGCTTCGTCATTGACCATGAGCATGTCCATCTGGCGAGTCATGATCAGAAGACGCCCCAACTGATCCAGGCGCGAGCACAGTTCAAGTTTGGGATATTTCTGGTAGCGCGCGCGTATCCTATCACCCGTGACCACGACGGTAAAGCCGAGTTCTGTGAGGATCAGCCCGATGCAGCGCACCCGCCGGGCGCGCTGCTCATTGCCTGCCGCGCCGCCCGCGAATTCAAAGCGGATGTAGTTTTTGCTCAGGGTGTCGCCGCACCAAGTGTCCAGAATGGCGTAGTGATAGCCCACGCGCGAGGAAAAGTTGAGGTAGCGGTCGGAAACAATGGCGTAGCTGCGGTCGCCGAAACGCTCGCCGCCGTGCTGGTTGCCGCCGATCATGGCCTGGCCCATGACCGAGAGAAAGCCGCTCATGTTCACCGGGCGGGGACCCTTGGCCTGCACGGCCGGATTGAGCATGCCGCCCAGAACGTGCCGGAAGGGCACGCTGGTGACCTCCTCGGGGGTGGCCGTGGCCGCTTCGGGATTTTTCAGGCCGCCGCCCAGGTCGATGATGTAGAGATCCAGCGGCACGGAACATACCAGACGGCTGGCCGCGCCGCCCGCGCAGTTTTCGGACAGGCAGTCGGACAGCAGAAACATTTCCGAATAGCTCAGTTCGTGCGCGTAGCGCATGACGTCGTGCAGGGAGGTGCAGTTGGCCGGGCTGAACAATGCCGACTGCGGGTCCACCAGATGCAGGGGCAGAATGTAGGGAGCCACCCGCCGCAACAGCACCAGAGCGGGCGTATCGGCCCTGGGCTGGCGGCGGCTCAGGCGCAGGGCCAGCAATTCCGGAACTTCGCCGTCGAAAACCCGGCCCGAAAGAGCGTCCACGGTCACCACCTGCCCCGGCGTGAGCTGGTTGGTGGCTCCGGCCAGATTCATCAATGTGGGCACCCCGAACTCGCGGCAGATGGAGGCCATGTGCCCGGTGAGGCTGCCGGTTTCGGCAATGATGGCCGCGGCCCGCTGCATGGCGGTCATGGCGTTGGGCGAGGAGTGCTGCATAAGCATGACCGCGCCTTCGGGAAAATGGGTCAGATCCTCGTCCGGCTGTACCGGCACCACCGGACCGCAGCCCACGCCCTTGGCCGCCACGTCCGCGCCGGAGAGCAGCGGCCGCATGTGCTTCAGGGCCGGGGCCGCGCTTTCCGCCGCCGTGCTGTCCAGGCCCATGGGCCGGGTCTGGAGCAGAATGATCTGGTCGTCCTCGTCCACGGCCCATTCCAGATCCTGGGGATACTGGTAGTGGCGCTCCAGTTCCAGGGCCATGGCGGCCAGCCGCTCCACCTGCTCGCGGCTGAGACAGGGCACGTCGCGCAGTGCCTCGGGCACGTCCACCACCTCGCTTTCCACGGTCTCGCCCCGGCGCACCAGAACCAGCCGCGCCTCCTTGTGGGCGATGGTTTCACGCGTGATCTTGCGGGTAGCCCGCGAAACCAGCCACTGGTCGGGCGTGCCCGAACCGTCCACTACCATCTCGCCCAGGCCCCAGAGGCCGTTGATCAGCACGCAGTTGGAGCGCAGATCCACGGGATGGCGGGAAAAGGCCACACCGGCGGCCTTGGCCCGGACCATTTCCAGGCAGCACAAGCCCATGCCCGAGGCTTCCAGGGTATAGCCGTGGCTGGCCCGGTAGGTCATGGCGCGCGGCGAAAAGAGGCTTGCCACCACTTTTTTGAAGGAAGGCAACAGGGTTTGGCGGGTGACGCCCAGGATGCTGCGGTACTGCCCGGCGAAGGACTGCACGCCGTCCTCGGCAATGGCGCTGGAACGCAGGGCCGCCACCGCGTCGCCCCCGCCGAAAGATTCATCCCAGGCGCGGAGCAGGGCTCCGCCCACCTCGTCGGGAACGGGCGCGTCCACAATGAGCTGTTCCACCCTGGCCGAGGCTTCGCGGATGCTGGCCGGGTCGTCCGGGTCCACGGCGCGGAGCGTGAGATGGATGTTTTTGAACAGCCCGCTGCTTTGCAGCAGCAGCAAAATGCCCGCCTGGATGGTGATGGCGAAGCCGCGCGGCACGGGCATGTCCAGCATGTTGCGCAATTCGCCCAGGTTGGCGTTTTTGCCGCCCACGCTGTAGGCCATGCTGGCGTCCACCTCGCTGAGCGGCAGGGTCAGGGAGGTCACGTCGCCGCGCGTATGCTGTTCCAGCTCGTGTTCAATGCGGGCGCCCAGGGCCTCCACGGCCGTATTGAGATCCTGGTGGCGCTGATTGGAAATGTCGTTGAGGCAGGTCGCCATGCGCTCGCTCTGGACTATGGCCCGCCGGGCCTCCTTGCGCACCTGGCTGGTTTCCAGGCTGCGCTCGCCGCGCTGGGCCGCGTTCAGGGAGGCCATGATGCCCGCCAGATCGGCATTGGCCTGCAGCAATTCCTTGAAGGAGGCGTAACGGCGGGTAAAGGCGGCCATGGCCTGCTCGCGGCTGATGCGCGGCTTGAGGCCCAGGAGTTTTTTCAGGCTCTGTACGGCGTTCATCAGGAGCGTCCTTTGTCAGCCGGAACATATCCGCCGGGCTGCACGATCACATAACGCTGGGCCGGGCCGCGCCCTTCCTTGCGCATCAGGCCGAGCCGCACCATCTGTTGCAAATCATACTGCGCCGTGCGCATGGAAATGCCTTCCCCGGCCAGGTTCTGGTATTCCTGGCGGCTCACGCTTCCCAGAGCCGCCAGGCGCGGCAGCAGTTCCCGCTGGCGGTGGTTGAGCTGTTCCGGGCCCGGCGACCCCGCCGTGATCTTGTCCTGATTCGGAGCGGGGCGGGCAGCCGCGTCCCGGCTTTTGTCCCGTTCTCCGTCCTGTGTTCTCTCCGGCGCGGTGTCGCCGGGCTGTTCCCCGGCGGAGGCGGCCGGATCGGCTCCATGCCGGGCCTCGTACTGGACGCCGGGATCAAGCTGGATGTTTTCCGCCAGAATCAGGTCCTCGTCGCAAAAGGTCAAGGCCCGGGTCAGAGTGTTTTTCAGTTCGCGCACATTGCCGGGCCAGTGATGGCGCATGATCTTCTCCAGCGCGCCCCGGCTGATTTTGGGAATGGTCCGGGGCATGCCCTGTTCGCGGGTGGCGACGGCTTCAGCCATGAAGTGGACCATCAGGGCCGGGATGTCCTCCTTGCGCCGGCGCAGAGGCGGGGTCTGGATGGTGATGACGGCCAGGCGGTAGTAAAGATCGTCGCGGAAGGAGCCGTCCTGCCCGTCCCCGCGCAGTTCGGCGTTGGTGGCGGCGATGATCCGGGTGTCGAAGGGCACGTCGTGGTCCGCGCCCAGGGGGCGGATGCGCCGGGTGGAGAGGGCGCGGAGCAGGGCCTGCTGCACTTTGGGCGCGGCGTTGCCCACCTCGTCCAGCATCAGGGTGCCGCCCTCGGCGGCCAGAAAAGCCCCTTTGCGCGCCTGCTTGGCTTCGGTGAACGCGCCCTTGACGTGCCCGAACAGGGTGTCCATGAGCAGGGCCTCGTCCAGCGCGCCGCAGTTGATGGTGATGAAAGGCCCGTCGGCGCGGTCGCTCAAGCGGTGGATGGATTCGGAAACCAGTTCCTTGCCGGTGCCCGTCTCGCCCACGATCAGCACGTCGGCCAGAACCTGGGAGGCCTTCTGGATCTGGCCGTAGAGGGTCTGCATGGGCAGGGAGGTGCCCACCAGGCCGCGGACCGGCAAATCCGCCGGATCGGGTAGGTCCTCCACCGGTTCCCGCTGCTGTTGGGCGTTCTGTTCCGCCGCCTGGGAGATCTGGTCGGCCTTGGCCCGGCGCAGCCTGGCGAGCAGAATGTTCACATTCCGTTTGATTCTTTCCAGTTCCAGCGGCATGGGGGGAAGATTGAGCGCGTCGGCGCTGTCGTGCTCGTTGCGGTTGCGCAGCTCGCCGGAAAGCCTGTTCAGGCTCTTGCCGGTGCTGTGGGCCAGCCACCAGAGGCTCAGGCCCAACAGCAGCGTGCCGCCCAGAAAACACAGGGAATAAATGCTCAACAACTGCATGCCCGTGCGCGTGGAGGTAAAGCTGCTGTCCAGCATGCCGAGGCCGCCGACCACCACACGCGGCCCTTCCGGTCCGGACATGAAGGTCACCGGCGCGTAGCTTACGCCCTCCACTCGATTCTGGCCGGTATTCCAGACCGGTCCGGTGCCCGAGAGGGAAAGCTGGCCGGACCGGCCGGCCTGCACCTCGGCTACCATGGTCCAGTAGTTGATATGCTCGGGGCCGGGCCGGAAGGCCGGGCTGAAGCCGGGGCGGCCGAAATCTCCGCGAAAACCGGCCCGTACCGCGTCGGAGCTCAAGAGGCTTTCGCCGGAATCCGCGTCCAGGCTTTCGGACTGGAAGAGCATCCAGCCGTCCCGGTCGAAAAAGAGGCTGCGCACACGGGTTTCCTCGCCGCCGTTGATGGGTGCGTCGGGCGAGGAAAACAGCGACATGGTGTCGCGCAGGGCCTTGAGATCCAGCGAAAGAATCAGAATGCCCTGAAAATTGCCCGCCGCGTCGTAAATGGGCGTGGAAAAACGCAGCACATAAAACGCCAGGCTTTGCAGCGACTTGTCGATGGGCACCATGGAATAGGTTACTTCCAGCGGCTGGCCCACGTTGACGTTGCCGGATTTCTGGCCGGGACTGATGTTGTGGAAGGGGCCCGCCGGGGCGTCCAGAGCCACGTGGGGGGGCACGGCAATGATTTCGCCGCCGTAATTGAGGAGAAGATAGCGGTTTTCCGGCGTCAGGCCCATGAAGGCCACTTCGCGATAGCGCAGGCCGTCGGCCCGGGAGCGGAATTTGAGGCGGCGCACCATCTCCTGCCGGTCCATGGAGCCGGCGGCCAGGATCAGCAACTGGTTGCGCGTTTCCACCAGGGTCTGCTCCAGCGCAAGGCTCATTGCCTGGGCCTGAAGTCGCGCGTTGCGCGTTATTGCACGATTGACGATGTTTTCGATGCTGCGCCCGGTGGCGAAAAAGATAAGCGCCAGGACCAGGGCCAGCAAGGGCAGCCCCAGCATCAGCATGCGGCCGGCGAGGCTGCGATTCGCAAAAAAAAGGGCGGTTTCCACGGAGCTTCCACCGGTGACGGAGCCAAAAACGCGCATACTCCTCCCTATTTGCGCAAAAAAGCGCAATCTCTGGACGGAGCATAGAAAAAAACAGCTCTTTTGACAAGGTCCTCAACGGATTTTGCCCGTATAGCGCGAAAAAAATCACCATAAATCACGCAATGGCACGGGCATTGCTAATATTTTCACAATTGCGCTGACAGGTAGTTTGATGCGGCGGCCGTGCCGCCTGATGGGAACCAAACAATGTGGAGGATGTCATGAAGAAAATGCGCAGGCTTTGGACCTGGATTATGGGCTGCGCGCTGATGCTGCCCGTACTTATGCCATCATTGGCTCTGGCGGCCAAGAAAAAGGCCGACGTGGTCATCGTGGCCGACACCCGCAAACTGGACGGCCTTCTGTACTGGTGGGCGGAGATGTATAATGAAAGCCACTTCTTCTTCGCTATTCTGACCATGATCATCATTCCGATTCTCGGTTGTATCCTCGGCCTTCTCGCCGACGTCGTCATGTCGCGCATCGGCATCGACCTCAAACACCGCGAACTGGCTGAAAAGTAGCCCGGAAAGGAGGCAGATATGGATTGGCTGTATATTTTGATGCCCATTTCCGGCGTGAGTATTTTCTGGCCCGGTCTGGTCATTCTTGGTTTGGGCGTCGGCGTCATCGGCGGCTTCTTCGGTCTGGGCGGCGCCTGGATGGTGACCCCCGGTCTGAATATTCTCGGCTTCCCCATGGCCTTCGCCATCGGCACCGACGTGGCGCAGATGGCCGGTAAATCTCTGATTTCCACCATGCGGCACGGCAAGTTCGGCAACGTGGACTACGCGCTGGGCCTGACCATGCTGGTCGGTACCGTCGTGGGCGTTGAAATCGGCGCCCAGATGGTCATGTGGCTTGAACGTATCGGCTCGGTGGACAAGGTCGTCCGCTGGCTGTACGTGGTGCTGCTTGTTCTGCTGGCCTGGCTGGTCTTCCATGACGTGGCCCTGCGCCGCAGGAAGGAGCGCGAAGCCAAGGCTCACAAGCAGGAACTGGACAAGACCGCCGTGGGTCTGGACTGGGCCACCAAGCTCCAGGCCTTCAAGGTTCCTCCTGTCGTGCACTTCAAGCATGCCAACATCACCTGCTCGGCGTGGCTGCCCATCATCGTCAGCCTGTTCACCGGTTGGCTGGCCGGTATTCTGGGCATCGGCGGCGGCCTGATCCGCATGCCCGCCCTGGTGTACCTGATCGGCTGCCCGACCCACCTGGCCGTGGGCACGGACCTTTTCGAAGTGGCCATCTCCGGCCTGTACGGCACGGCGTCCTATGCGTATAAGGGCCGCGTCGAACTGCTGGCCGCCATCATCATGCTCTGCGGCGCGGCCATCGGCGCCCAGATCGGCACTGTCGCCACCAAGTACGTCAAGGGCTACGGCATCCGCATCGTGTTCGGTCTGGCCGTGCTCGGCTGCCTGATGTCCGTCGTGCTCAAGCTGCTCCAGGCCCAGTTCCCCGTGTACGGCTGGATCCTCGGACCCTTGGCTACTGTGGAAGTACTGGGCTTCGTGAGCGCCATCTCCATTTACATCACCATCCGGATGGTCCAGGGCGCCAAGGCGGAACTGGCGGCCAAGAAGCAACAAGCCGCCGGCAACTAGAAGGAGACAAGCCATGAAAATACGTAGTTTGCTGCTTACGCTGGTCCTGGCCCTCTCCTTTGCTCTCGCGGCCTGCGACTTTGACGGCGGCGTGGAACAGGGCCGTTGTGTGGCCTTCGACCCGGCCGCGAAAACCCTGACCATCGTGGTGGACGTGACTCACGATCAGTCCGCGCCCCATTACAGCGGCGATGTGCATACCTTCAAGCTGCCCGCCGAAGCCCGCGACATGGGCCCGGCCCCCACTGTGGGCGGCCGCCTGATGATCGAACTGGAGAAGTCCGCTCTGCTGCTCTATGACCCGGATTCCAAGAGCATCAAGGAACTGCCCGTGCAGTTCACGGACGTGGAGAAGAACATCAGCGCCAAGCATCCCAAGGTCGCGGGCAAGACCTTCCCCGTCGTGGACAAGGAAAAGCAGACCGTCACCGTGTACTCCAAGCGCCTGCAGGCTCTGGTCACCTTTAAGGTGCCCGCGCCCGCGCTGGATCTGCCCCCCTATGTCTGGACGGCCGGCGACGAAATGCGCATTGCCTACCGCAATGCCGACAAGGGCCAGGCCATCCGCATCATGAACGTGAGCAAGACCAACATCTTCCAGAAGTAAATCCGCCGTAGAACCGGGAGCGGGGCGCGAGCCCCGCTCCACGGGGCGGCGCGGGCCGGAGAAATGCCATGAACAGTTACAAACAATCCCTGTATGTCGGGCTGATTCGCGTTATGGCCAACCTGCTCATGCTGGGGGCGGTGTTCCTGTCCATGTACCGGGCCTCCCAGTGGTCGTCGTGGCCGTCGGAAGCGGTGTTCTGCTGCTGGTTTTTCGGCATTACCGTGCCGGTCTGGACCGGGGCCTTTTATCTGACGCGCCTGATCCGGCGGCGTTTTCCGGCGGAGCATGAGAGCCTGATCGAACTTCCCCGCAAAGGCCGCCAACTGGTGCGCTGGCGTGTGCTGGATGAGGCCGGGGGCACATGCCTGCTGGCCCGTTGAACGACACGGCAGTCCGGGATGGATTGAAAGCGCGCGGCTTCCGCGCGCGTTGAGGCTGCCGACAAAGTCGGCAGCCCCGAAAATCAGGAGCAGGTCGCGGCTTTGCCGCGCCGTTAAGCGACTGATTTTCGTGTCTTTCCACCCGGCGGCGAAGCCGCCGTTGGTGGCGCAAACCACGCGAAGTGGAGTTTGCCATCAGTCTGAAAGCGCGCGGCTTCCGCGCGCTTTTTGCTTGTCCCCGCCGCCGCTTGCCCGTATAAGGAGAGATATGCTTTCACAGCTCAACACACCTCTCTGGCAGGCTTGCCGCCAGGCCCGCCGCCGCCAGCGTCTTGTGGGCAAGATCAGCGCCTTTCTGCTGGCCGTGGCCCTGCTGGGGCTTATGGACGGCCTGCTGGCGGAAATGCGCACCGGTTCCAATCAGGTGGATCTCCTGCCCGGCGAGGCCATCTCGCTTTCCGGTCCGTCAGCGCTCAAAAATCCGCTCGACAGTGATGTGCTGATACGTTTCAAGCCCGAAAACGCCCCCCTGCATTTCAATCTGGAAGGCTTTTTCACCGGTTACTGGTTCGGCAACGGCATGTGGCGCGGCGGGGTACAGGCCGAACCCCAGGCCGAGCCGGGCAGTTATGAGCTGCGCGTGTCCTTCAAAGGGGCCGCGGGCCAGGCCGAGCAACCTTTTGTTCTGGTGGTTTGGGCCGACGAAGCTGCCCAGCGGGCGGGCTCGCCTTCCTACATCCGCCGGATCGCCGATTGGAATCCCTTTATTCTGGCTGCCTGGTCCGGCGCCCTCGGGATTGTCTGCGGCGTGGGCACCTATCTGCTGGGCCGCCGCTATCTGTGCCTTTTGACGGAACTGGGCTGCAGCGAGATTTTTCGCGTCAGCCGGAACAGCCCCCCCCGTATCTGGTGCCTGGCCTCAGGGCCAAAAGCGCCCCACCCAGGCGACCTGCGTATGGTTCTGGACGCTGACGGGCGGCCCCTGGGCGAAGCCCGTGCGGAAAAACTGCACAAGGGCGTTCTGGAACTGGTTCTGCTGGATGAGGCACCCGTGCTCCTCGGCGGCCTGGTCTGCCTGCGGCCCGCCGCTGATCCCGTTCCTCCCACCGTCCCGGTGCCTGAAAAGGACGCGCGCGCCTGAGGCCATCCCCCCGGCCCGCTCTTGCCGCCTGTCAGGCCATAGGCTATGCTGTAAGAGATCGGTGCGGCCCATTCCGGGCCGTGGATAAAGAAAGGCGGCTTTTTTCATGTCCCAACTCTGTCCCTGCGGCAGCGGACTGTCTCTCGCGGAATGCTGCGGCCCCTGTCTTGACGGCGCGGCCTGGCCGTCCAGCGCCGAAGCCCTGATGCGTTCCCGCTATTCGGCCTATGCCTTGGGGCGTTATGACTGGCTGGTGGAGAGCACGCATCCTGATTTCCGGGAAGGACTCTCCGCAGAAAAACTGGCGGAGCAGGGCAAGGACGTGCGCTGGCTGCGTCTGGAAATGGGCCGGTGCGAGGATGACGCGCCTGTGGGCGAAAACGGCGAGCTTTACGATATCGTGGAGTTCCGCGCCTTTTATGAGCTGGACGGCATTCCCCGGCAATTGGGCGAGAAAAGTTTTTTCCGGCGCAAGGACGATAAAGTTTATTATGTGGACGGCGTGGCCCTGCGTCCCACAGCCTACCGGCGGCCCGATCCCAAGGTGGGCCGCAATGACCCCTGTCCCTGCGGCAGCGGCAAAAAGTACAAGAAATGCTGCGGGGCGGCGGCTGAGTAAGCATGGCCAGAAGCGGCGCCATAGCGGCCATTCGGCAGTTCTGCCTGGAATGCCAGGGGGCATCGTCCAGATCGGTGCGCTCCTGCCCTGATGACCAGTGCCCTTTGTGGGTCTGGCGGATGGCGGCCCTGCCCGGCGAATCGCCTGTGGCGCCGGAGGCTGCCGAGGCGGGCGATGTTGCGCGGGCTGCCTTGCGCGCCGTGCGGCGGCAGTGCATGAACTGCGCGGGCAATCGGCGCGAGGTGCGGGCCTGCCCGGCGCGCGGAAGCTGCCCGCTCTGGCACTGCCGTTTCGGTGTGCGGCCGCAAACCTACAAGGCCGTGCGCCGCCGTTTTTTCGCGCCGAAGGCTTTGCGGCTTTTTTAACAGCAGGCGGACATGCTTCTGTTGCAGGATATCCAGCCCAAATTCAAAACGCGGGAGGTGCGTCATGCCTCATAGTCTTGAGTGGTCCAGAGCGTATACGGCCCGTCTGTCCGAAAGCGATGCGGCGGGCTGCGAGGCCCGGAGCGCGGAGCTTGCGCAACGTCTGGCCCGTGAAACGGCAGCGGGTGAGCTGCCTTTTCTGTCCATGCCCTACCGCGCCAAGCTGGAAGTGGAAATGGCGCCGCTGATCCCGCGCCTCAAGGCCTACAAGCATATGCTGGTGCTGGGCATCGGCGGTTCGGCGCTGGGCGCGCGCGCCATGCAGCGGGCTTTCGCGCCGGGCCAGGACGGCCCCGGTCACAAGGGCCCCTGGCTTTGGATCGCGGATAATGTCTGCGCGGAACAGTTCGAAGCCCTGCTCGCCAAACTCAGTCCCTCGGAAACCGTGGTGGTCTGCATCAGCAAATCCGGGGGCACCATTGAGACCCTGGCCCAGTATTTTTTGGTGCGCGACTGGCTCAAGGCCGCCCTTGGGGAATGCTGGCAGGAGCAGATGATCGTGGTCACCGACGAGCGCAAGGGCTACCTGCGTGAGGAAGCCGTGCGCTACGGCCTCACGGCTCTGGAAGTGCCGGATTATCTGGGCGGGCGTTATTCCGCCCTGTCCGCCGTGGGCCTGTTGCCCGCCGCTTTTCTGGGCATCGACTGGCAAGCCTTGCTGGACGGCGCGGCCGAGGTCGCCCGTCCTCTGGTGGAGCAGCCCGAAAGCATCGCGCGGCACCCTTCCTTTGCCCTGGCCTGCTGGGCCAAGGCTCTGGAAGACCACGGCTACAGCCAGTTGATTTTCTTTTGCTACATCCCGCAGTGGGCCGCCTACGGCCCCTGGTTCGGCCAGCTCTGGGCCGAAAGCCTGGGCAAGGACGGCAAGGGCGTTATGCCCGTGCCCGCCACCGGCGTGACGGACCAGCACTCGATCAATCAGATGTTCCTGGATGGCCCGCGCGACAAGGGCTGCATTTTCCTGACCAGCCGCAACCAGGCCCAGGGCCGCAATTTCGGCATGGACGTGCCCGAGCAGTGGGCTTGGCTGCGCGCCAAGCCCTTCGGCAGCCTGCTGGAGGCCGAGGCTCTGGGCACGCGCATGGCCCTGTGCAAGAGCGGCGTACCCCTGGTGCATATCGAAATGAGCGACACCGGGCCGCGTGCCGCCGGGGCGCTGATGATGCTGTTGGAGGCGGCCACCCTGTTCACCGGCTGGCTCATGGGCATCAATCCTCTGGACCAACCGGCCGTGGAACTGGGCAAGCGCCTGGCCAACGCCCGTCTGGGCGCGGGGGGCTATCCGCGGGAAGAGGCGGATCTGGCCGCCTATCTGGCCGCACCGCAGCGCAAAGAGAGCTTTTAGAACTGCGTCCATGAAAATATCCATTGCGGTGAAATGTTCCGGCGGCATAAAGCGAAGCGTAACAACGCCCACGAGATTTCCGCAGACGGACTTTGCCCGGCGTCACGCGGAAGTCCCCGGCGCAACACGCTGTAAGGACGGGCGCGCATGAGCGAATCAAACCATGTCTCGCCGGAAACCTGTGAATGCCGGAAACAGGCCGCGCCTGCGGAAAGCGCGCTGCCGCTGAGTTATGCCCGCACCCTGTCCTGGCTGTCGCTGGTGGTCATTCTGCTGACCAGCCTGGGGCTTTCGTTCTTCATTTCCAATTCGGCGCGCGAAACCCTGCTGACCCGTCAGGAGGATTTTGCGCGCCTGCTGGTGGAAAACCTCAACAGCCAGATTTTCCGGCGTTTCGCCCTGCCCACCATTCTGGCCAGCGGGCGTATCGCCCTGCGCCAGCCCACCCAGTATGAGCATCTGGACCGGGTGGTACAGTCCGTGATCCAGGGCCTGCCGGTGGAGCGGCTGCGCATCTATGATTTTTCGCGCCTGGTGGCCTATTCCACCAAGAAGGAGGATGTGGGCCGGGCGGGCCTGTCCCCGCCCAACCTGGACGACGTGCTGCACGGCGCGGCTCCCAAGTCGGAGATTATTTCCAGCATCCCGGCCTGGCAGGCTCCTTTCCGGGTGCCGCTGCGCGAGGGCACTTTTGTGTTGCGCGTGCTCTATCCCCTGCGCGGCGAGCCGCTGCGGCCGGGCGAGGATGCGCCGGTCATGGGCGCGTTGGAGCTGACCCAGGACATCACCGGCGACTATGAGCAGGTGCTGGCCTTTCAGGGCATCATTGTGGTGATGTGCCTTTTGTCCTCGGTGGTCCTGTTCGGGCTGCTGCTCATGCTCATCCACCGCGCCGAGCGGGTGCTGGCCGAGCGCATGCACAGGAACCGCCTGCTGGAAAACGAGCTGCACAGCAATGAAAAGCTCGCGGGCATGGGGCGGGTCATCGCCAGCATCGCGCACGAGATCCGCAATCCCCTGGGCATCATCCGTTCCAGCGCCGAACTGCTTCAGCGCCGCACGGACAAGGCCGATTCGGGCACGGCGCGCATTCTGGGAGCCATTTACGACGAATCCGTACGCCTTTCCCAGACGGTCAATGATTTTCTGGACTACGCCCGGCCGCGCCAGCCCCGCCAGGATCTGGTGGATGTGAATCTGGTGCTGGACCAGGTGATGGCTTTTCTGGAAGGGGAATTGGGCCGCCACGGCGTGGCCGTGGAGCGTGAAACCGAAGCCGGTCTGTTTGTGCACGGGGACAAGGATTTGCTGTACCGGGCCTTTTACAATATCCTGATCAACGGCCAGCAGGCCATGGACGGGCCGGGCATCGTGCGCATTCGCGGCGCGTTGGAACATCCGGCGCAGGAAAGCGGGCCTGGCCGCGTACGCCTGGAATTTCTGGATTCCGGGCCGGGTTTTGATCCCGCTGTTCTGTCCAGTCTGCTGGATCCTTTCTTTACCACCAAGGACGGCGGCACGGGCCTCGGCCTGCCCATCGTCCAGTCGATCATAACCAGTCACGGCGGCCAGATCGAGCTTGAGAACGGCCCCGAGGGCGGGGCGCTGGTACGGGTGCTGCTGCCCGCCGCCGATATTGAAGCGCCTGAGGTTCAAGATGAGTGAAAAATCGCATATTCTGGTCCTGGACGACGAAAAAAATTACCTTCTGGTTCTTCAGACCCTGCTGGAGGACGAGGGATACACGGTCACGGCCATCAGCGACCCGGAAACCGCGCTGGCGTTTCTGAGCGAAAGCGAGGTGGACGTGGTGGTGACGGACATGAAAATGCCCAAGGTCACCGGCAGGGAGGTGCTGCAACGGGTCAAGAAGTCCTGGCCGTATATTCCGGTGCTGATCATGACGGCCTTCGGCTCCATCGAAAGCGCGGTGGAGGTCATGAAATACGGGGCTTTTGACTACATAACCAAGCCTTTTTCCAATGACGAGCTGCTGCTCTCCATCCACAATGCCGCGGAGCTCGCGCGCGCCCACCGCCGGTATCGCCTTCTGCAGGAAGTCATGGAAGAGCGCTACGGCGTGCATAAGATCGTGGGCCGCAGCCGGGCCATCCGCGATGTGCTGGTCATGGTGGACCGCGCCGCGCCCAGCCGCTCCACGGTGCTGATCACCGGCGAATCAGGCACGGGCAAGGAACTGGTGGCCCGGGCCATCCATTATACCAGCCCGCGCAAGGACAAGCCCTTTGTGTCCGTGAACTGCATGGCCCTGAACCCCGGCGTGCTCGAGAGCGAGCTTTTCGGCCATGAAAAAGGTTCCTTCACCGGCGCGGTGGCCATGCGCCGGGGCCGTTTTGAGCAGGCCGACGGCGGCACGCTTTTTCTGGACGAAATCGCCGAGCTGACGCCCGACCTGCAGGTCAAGTTGCTGCGCGTTCTGCAGGAACGGAAGTTCGAGCGTGTGGGCGGCGGCGAGGAGATCGAGGTGGACATCCGCGTGGTGGCGGCCACCAACAAGGACCTGGCGGCTCTGGTGGAGAAGGGCACCTTCCGCGACGATCTCTATTACCGGTTGAACGTGGTCCAGGTTCCCCTGCCGCCCCTGCGCGAGCGGCGGGAGGACATCCCCCTGCTGGTGGCCCATTTCGTGGAAAAGGTCGTGGCGGACAACAACATGCCCTCCAAGACCTTCAGCACCGAGGCCCTCAATTACCTGACCGGCTACGAGTGGCCGGGCAACATCCGCCAGTTGGAAAACGTGGTGGAGAGCTGTCTGGTGCTGGTGCCGGGCTCGATCATCGAGGTGGACAACCTGCCCGCGGAAATCCGCGACGAGGAATCCCAGTTCAAGAGCGCCGTGGACCTGCTGCCCGTACAGCTGGATCTGGCCGACACCCTGGAAAAAATCGAGGCCGCGCTGATCCGCCGGGCCCTGGTGCGCGCCGATCTGGTGCAGGTCAAGGCGGCGGAGTATCTGGGCATTTCCAAAAGTCTCCTCCAGTATAAACTGAAAAAATACGGCATTACCGGGCATTAGGCTCAGCCTTCATTAAAAGCGCCTGCTGCAAAGCCGCCTTTTTCCGTGCAGCTGCGTTACAAAAAAGAAATTGACCTCGCGGTATGTTCAATACAGCTTCGCCCAATTTCTCCTTTGCGCCTTGCTGCTCGAAAAAATTCAGCTTTTCGCGGACGGCGTTTTAATGAGGGCTGAGCCTAGTCATTTTTCGCCATTGCCGCCTTGCGGAGGGAACACTTTTCCCTCATTGAGCGTGCCGCAGTGGTGCGCGCACTCGGTTTTTCCATCCGGCCATTGTTACTTACGAGAGCGAGCAACTCCGTGGACGACGATAAAAAAAACATGCGCGGCGAGCGGGATCTGAGATGGCTCATGGAAATGTGCAAGGAGAAGGACAAGGAGCTGGAGAGCGTTCTCAGCCATGCGGCGGACGGCGTCGGCAAATTTGCCTGTGATCCCTCCCTCACCATTCTGTACTACAATAAGGGGCTCGCGACGCTCGTCGGCACCACGCGCGGCAAAATTGAAAAGGAAGGCTTCAACAGCAGCCTCTATGTGCATCCGGATGACCTTGCCTATGTGCAGGAAAGCATGGCCAAGAGCGTCGCGTCAGGCCAGACCTTCAACATGCGTTACCGTCTCAGGCATTTGTCAGGCAGGGATATCTGGGTAAAGACGACGGGTTTTTTCACAAAGGAATTTTATCAAGGCATTTATCCCGTCATTTATCTGATTTTTACGGACATCACCGAATTGGTCACGCTCAACGAGAAACTTGCCTGGGCCAATACACAGCTTGAGCTCGAAGCCAATCGATATAAGGTCTTCGCGGAACTCGTGAATGAGTCGTTTTTTGAGTACGACATTGATACGGGTCAGATGGTATTGTTTGGCGGAAAGCGGGGTGGGGATCAGGCGGAAATCGCCCCGCCGACCCGGCAGAATGTGGATATTTTTCTGACCGAGTTCGCGCAGCGGCGGGATTTTGAGGACATTGAACTTCAGTTGCACGCCACGGACGGCACCCTGACATGGCATGCCGTACGAGCCGGCAATATCGAAAAGTCGAACGGGCGCTCTCTGCGCATCATCGGCACAATAAAAAATATTCAGGCCCTGAAAGACGCTGAGGCGTGCCGCGAAAACAAAGAACGCCAATTGCTCATGCAGTCCCGTTGCGACCCCATGACGCAACTGCTCAACCGCTCCGCCATGCAGCAGGCCATAGAGGACCAAATCAATTCGCAAGCCGCGTATATGTTCTCCATCATAGACATTGATGATTTTAAATCCATCAATGACAACCACGGGCATGTGTTCGGAGACGAAGTTCTGAAGTATGTGGCCGACATCCTTCGTAATGCATGCCGCTCCAACGATATCACGGGCAGGCTTGGCGGTGATGAGTTCGTCATGCTTTTTCGCGCCGATTTTACCAGGGAAGAGGCGGACCGCCGTTTGATATCCATTATCAGGCGGATCCGGGAAGGCGTCGATACTCTTTCCATTGAGGCCAGAGTGTCCGTAAGCATCGGCGCGATCCTCGTCACCAGGCCGGGCTTGTCGTTTCTGGACGTGTACCGCAGCGCGGATGCCGCCCTGTATGAGGCCAAACACAAAGGCAAGAAAACCTATTCCCTTTCCGTCTATTGACCCGCCGCCCGCGCCGTCCCTGCCGGGTTCCGCGCACGGACCGTGGCGGAGCGTAAAATCCGCCTCCCTCCTTGCATCACTGTTTATTTTGGCATAACGTACCTCTATATGTTTTTTCAGGCATATTGCGAGGAATATGCGCTTCGGACCGCCCGGAACAGACCGGGCGCTTCCGGCGCATATGACTTTCAAGGGAACCGTTCATGCTCCAACAGGGAGATGCCTTATGCGCTGTTCTCGGCGAAATTTTTTGAAACTCGCGGGCGTGGGCACCTTGTGCCTGACCCTCGGACAACTGGGGGTCAACCTGGATGAGGCGCTGGCCTACTCCAGGTCGCTCAAGATTGAGGGCGCCAAGGAAGTGGTGACGATCTGTCCCTTCTGCGCCGTTTGCTGTCAGGTCATCGCCTATGTGCGGGACGGCAAGCTCGTGTCCACGGAGGGGGATCCGGATTTTCCGGTCAACGAGGGCGCGCTCTGCGCCAAGGGCGCGGCCCTGTACAGCATGTACACCAACGACCATCGGCTGAAAAAGCCTCTGTACCGTGCCGCGCACGGCGACACCTGGGAAGAGAAGGACTGGGACTGGACCCTGGACCAGATCGCCCGGCGCGTGAAGGATGCCCGAGACAAGGACATGATTCTGAAAAACGCGCAGGGGCAGACGGTCAACCGTCTGGAAAGCATTTTCATGATGGGTACCTCGCACGCCTCCAACGAGGAATGCGCGGTGATCCATCAAGCCATGCGCGGCCTGGGTGTTGTCCATATGGACCACCAGGCCCGGGTCTGACACAGCCCCACAGTTGCGGCTCTGGCAGAGTCGTTCGGACGCGGTGCTATGACCAACCACTGGATCGACATCAAGAATGCCGATGCGGTGCTTATTATCGGCAGCAATGCCGCGGAACATCATCCTGTCGCCTTCAAGTGGATCATGCGGGCCAAAGACAAGGGCGCGGTGCTCATGCACGTGGACCCCAAGTTCTCGCGTACTTCGGCCCGTTGCGATTTTCATGTGCCCCTGCGCTCGGGCACGGACATCGCCTTCCTCGGCGGCATGGTCAATTACATCATTCAGTCGGAGAGCTACCTCAAGGATTACGTTCTCAACTACACCAACGCCTCCTTTGTGGTGGGCAAGGACTACGCCTTTGAGGACGGGCTGTTCAGCGGGTACGACCCGAAAACCCGCAGCTACGACCGGAGCAAATGGGCCTTTGAGAAAGGCCCGGACGGCGCGCCCGTGCGCGACGCCGCCCTGCGGAACGAGCGTTGCGTCTTCAATCTGATGAAGACGCACTACGCCCGCTATACCCTGAAGAACGTCTCGGACGTGACCGGCGTTTCCGAAAAGAACCTCATGCGGGTGTACGAGGCCTTCTGCGCCACGGGCAAGCCGGACAAGGCCGGAACCATTCTCTACGCCCTGGGCTGGACCCAGCACACGGTGGGCGTGCAGAATATCCGCACCTCCACCCTGGTGCAGTTGCTGCTGGGCAACATCGGCGTGGCGGGCGGTGGCATCAATGCCCTGCGCGGCGAGCCCAATGTGCAGGGCTCCACGGACCACGCCCTGCTGTACAACATCCTGCCGGGCTATATTGCCCTGCCCCTGGCCCAGTGGCAGACCCTGGAGGAGTTCAACAAGGCCAATACCCCGGTCACGGCGCTGAAAAACAGCGCCAACTGGTGGGGCAACCGGCCCAAGTACTTTGCCAGCCTGCTCAAGGGCTGGTTCGGCGACGAAGCCACGCCGGAAAACGACTTCTGCTACGGGCTGCTGCCCAAGGGGGAAGCGGGCGTCGATTATTCCTACATGTACGTCATGGACAGGATGCTCCACGGCGAGATCAAGGGCGGCTTCATTTTCGGCGTCAACCCCATGAACAGCTTCCCCAATACCAACAAGATGCGCGTGGCCCTGGACAACCTGGACTGGCTGGTCTGTTCGGAACTGCACCATTCGGAAACCACGGACAACTGGCGGCGTCCCGGCGCGGATCCCAAGGAGAAAAAGACCGAAGTCTTTTTGCTGCCTTCGGCTCACCGCGTGGAAAAGGAAGGCACCATCAGCAACAGCGGCCGCTGGCTGCTCTGGTTCGACAAGGCCGTGGAACCCGGCGGCGAGGCCCGCAACTTCGCGGACATCTTCGTGCCGCTGGTCAACCGGATCCGCGCGCTGTACACGGCCGAGGGCGGCACGCTGCCCGAACCGCTGCTCAAGCTGAACTGGCCTGAAACATTTGACGCCGAGGAATGGACCCGCCGCATCAACGGCCTGTACTGGGCCGACGCCAAGGTCGGCAACAAGACCTACAAGCGCGGCCAGCTGGTGCCCGCGTTCGGCCAGTTGAAAGAGGACGGCTCCACCTCCTCCCTGAACTGGCTGTACTGCGGCAGCTATACGGAAGAGGAGGGCAACAAGTCCAAACGCCGCGACCCCAGCCAGACGCCCATGCAGGCGGCCATCGGCCTGTTCCCCAACTGGTCGTGGTGCTGGCCGGTGAACCGGCGCATCCTCTACAACCGCGCTTCGGTGGATCTGAACGGTCAGCCGCTCAATCCCGCAAAACCCGTGATCAAGTGGGACGGCAAGAAATGGGTGGGCGACGTGCCCGACGGCCCGTGGCCGCCGCAGGCCGACGCCGAAAAGGGCAAACTGGCCTTTATCATGACCACGGACGGCTATGCCCAGCTCTACGGCACGGGCCGCCTGGACGGCCCCTTCCCCGAACATTACGAGCCCGCGGAAACGCCTCTGGCTCGGCATCCGTTCTCCGGCCAGCTGCGCAGCCCGGTCTACAAGTTCCATTCGTCCGAACTGGACAAGTTCGCCGAAGCGGCCGACCCGCGCTATCCCATTGTGCTGACCACCTACAGCCTGACGGAACACTGGTGCGGCGGCGGCGAAACGCGCAATGTGCCCAACCTGCTGGAAACGGAACCCCAGCTCTATATTGAAATGAGCCACGATCTGGCCAAGGAGAAAGGCATCAAGAACGGCGACGGCGTCATCATTGAAAGCGCGCGCGGGCGCGTGGAGGCTATCGCCATGGTCACCATCCGTATCCGGCCCTTCACGGTCATGGGCAAAACGGTCCACCTGGTGGGCATGCCCTTTGCCTTCGGCTGGACCACGCCCAAATGCGGGGACTCCACCAACCGTCTGACCGTGACGGCCTATGATCCGAACACGACCATTCCCGAAACCAAAGCCTGTTGCGTGAACATCCGCAAGGCCGATACGTTGACGGAAATCGCCTGACCCGAATGTCGGGCGCGTCCGCAGGGGCGCGCCCGTCAAGGAGCATTGCAATGCCGAAAGCCTTTTTAGTCGACACCACGCGGTGCACGGCATGTCGCGGCTGCCAGGTGGCCTGCAAGGAATGGCACGATCTGCCGGCCAATGCCACAAAACAGCGCGGCACGCATCAGAATCCCCCGGATCTCAATCCCTACAACTACAAAATCGTGCGTTTCCACGAGCATCTGAACGCGGCGGGCGACGTGGTCTGGAATTTTTTTCCCGATCAGTGCCGTCACTGCTTGACGCCCGTGTGCGTGGACGTGGCGGATATGGCCGTGCCCGGCGCAATGGTCAAGGACGCCAAGACCGGCGCGGTTCTGGCCACGGACAAATCCGCCGGCCTCAACGCCGAGGACGCGCGGGCCATCACCGAGGCCTGCCCGTACAACATTCCCCGTTATGACGCCGCGGCCAAGCGCATCACCAAGTGCGACATGTGCATCGACCGGGTGGAGGCGGGGCTGCCGCCCATGTGCGTCAAAACCTGTCCCACCGGGGCCATGGTCTTTGACGAGCGCGACGCCCTGCTGACCCTGGCGCAACAGCGGCTGGCCGCAGCCAGGGAACGCTTCCCCAAGGCGCATCTGGTCGATGTGGAGGACGTAAGCGTCATTTACCTGCTGGCGGAAGAAAAAGAACACTATTACGAGCACGCCTCCTTTATGTAGAGCGGCGTACACGGCGGCGCGCCGGACATATCCGCGCGCCGCCTTTACCTTCGGCGAAGGCCGGATCCTTCGCGTTTTGAGGAGCAGACATGGCAGCATCCTGTCAGAACGTGGCCCAGACCCTGGCGGCCGTGGCCGCGCGCCGTCCCGCACTGGAGCCTGTGTTGCGGGCTTTTGAGGACGTGCTGACCGCCCGCGCGGCCTTGGCCGGGGAATTGAGCGCGAAGCGGGCGGACGCGGCGGGCATGGCGGAGGGCGGCGGGCCGCGCCTGCCGGACTGGAGCGGAGAGCGGGCCGAGCAGGGCCGGAGCCTTCTGGCGGGCGTGCCTCTGACCGGGCTGCGCGCTGCCGTGCGCAGGACAGCGGAGACCCTGCTTCCCCTGCTCTGCGCCAAGGGGGATGTGGCCGCCCACAAGGCGGCTCTGGAGACCTTTTTTCTGGCCCCGGCGCAGTCCCGGGGGGACAGGCGCGACGCCCTGGCCGAAGCTGTGCTGGCCGGGGACGCCCCGACTTTCCAGCGTCTGGCGGCCGAAGCGGGCCTGCCTCCCGAGGTGTTGGAATTCGTGGCGGAATTCGTCCTGTCTCCGCCCTTGCGGGCTTTGGCCGCCCAAGCCGGGCGGGCCGGACAAAACGCTCCCTGGGATGAGGCAGGGGCGTGGCGGCAGGGCTATTGTCCGGTCTGTTCTTCCTTTCCGGTCATGGGCTGGCTGGACAAGCCCGCTTTTGACGAGAAAAACGCCTTTCTTTCCGGCGGCGGCGGGAAAAAACATCTGTATTGCTCCCTGTGCGGCACAAGCTGGACGTTCCGGCGTGGGGCCTGCCCGGCCTGCGGCGAGGAGGGCAACGGGGTTATGGAAATTCTGCGCGAAAGCGGCAAGTCCAGGGGCGAGCGGCTTGACTGGTGCACCAAGTGCAAAAGCTATTGTCCCACAGTGGATCTGCGCGAAAGCGGCGAGGTTCCGGACATGGACGCCATGGCCCTGGGCATGATGCATCTGGACATGGTGGCGGCGCGCAAAGGCCTGAGCCCGCTCAAGGCTTCCTTTTGGAATCTTTTTTAACAGGAGCATCCCATGCAGTATCTGTTTATCGCCCTGTTTGCGTTTTCCCTGCTGTGTGCCGGTCCGGTTCAGGCAGGGGAAAGCCGGGGGAATCTGAGCAACATCAAGAAGCCCATCGAGCTCAACGGGGGCACCTCCAAGCGCATGTTCGTGACGTTTAACCATTCCTCGCACAAGGGCGTCAAATGCCGCACCTGCCATCATGAAGGGCTGCCGAAAGACCGTTACGCTTCCTGTACCAACGATGAGTGCCATTCCATCAAGGGAGCGCGCGAGCGCGACACCATGAGTCTGTTCATGGCTTATCATTCCCCGGATACGGACCGCTCCTGCTATGGCTGCCACCGTAAGCTGGCGGGCAAATACCCCAATTTCAAAGGCTGTCGCCCCTGCCATATGAGCCCGCAGGCCCGCGAGGCGGCTGCCGCGAAAAAGTAAATTCTTCAGAGAGTAGGTAACTTTCAAAGTTGATCTGCGTTAACACAGAAGGCGCGCGGAAATTCCGCGCGCCTTCTGTGTGCCGAAAACCGGGCGGGGTGTCAGCGCCCGGTCGGAGGGAATGCAATGGTATTGCTCCCGGCGGCATGCCGGGAGGCTTGTCCTTACTTGGGCTGCCTGACCACGTCAATGACCGTGCCGTCGCGGTATTCCACCACGCCCACGATCCTGTCGGTAAACTCGATGGGATCGGGCTTGCCTGCCAGTTTGTCGCCGATTTCCTTGAGTTTCTGGATGTCCATGATCGGCAGCTTGGAATCTTTCAGCTTTTCCAGCAAATCGGTCCGCCGCGGGTTGATGGCGATGCCCCGGTCCGTGACCAGGGCGTCGATGGTTTCGCCGGGGCTGGTCACGGTGGTGACGTGATCGCGCAGCACGCAGAGGCGGCCCTTGAGCAGATTGGTGACCACAATGGAGATCTTGCTGCCCGCCGCCGTGTCGTTGTGCCCGCCGGAAGCGCCCATGATGGTGCCGTCCGAGCCGGTGACCACGTTGACGTTGAAGTCCGTGTCGATTTCCGTGGCGCCCAGGATCATGATGTCCAGATTGTTGACCACCGGACCGCAGTTGTGCGGGTTGCCGTACAGCGAGCCGCTCATGGCCATATGTTTGGGATTGCTGCCCGCCGAGGCCACGGAAACCAGATCGAAGTCCTGCACGTCGAAGAGCGCGCGGAACAGGCCCTCATTGAGCATTTCCACAAAGTAGGCGGTAATGCCGCCCGCGCCGAAAGAACCCACCACGCCCTTGGCCTGCATGCGTTTCTTGATTTCCGCAGCCACGGCCAGGGACGTGCCGCCCGCGCCGGTCTGGCAGGACATGCCTTCCTTGATGTAGCCGGTCGCGTCAATAAGTTCGGCGGCGGCCGCCGCGATTTTCAGACCTATGGGATCGGACGTGACCTTGGTGGTGCCGGAGACGATGCCGTTGGGGTCGCCGATGGAATCCACCACAACCACGTAGTCCACGAAATCCTGGGAGATTTCAATGGGGCAGGCCGGGTAGGGCACCAGGTTGTCGGTCACGGCCACCACCTGGTCGGCGTACTGAGCGTCGGGATAGATGTAAGACAGCACGCCGCAGGCGGATTTGCCCTGGGTGCCGTTGATGTTGCCGTAATCGTCGCAGCAGGGCGCGGCGATGAAGGCCACGTCCACATGCAGGTCGCCCGCTTCCACAGCGCGCGGGCGGCCGCCGTGGCTGCGGAAGACCGCCGGCTTGGGCAGCAGGCCCTTGGTGATGGCCTTGGCTACCGGGCCGGGCGAAATGTAGTTGACCGAAATGGCGGTGATGACGCCGGATTTGATATATTCCACCAGCGGCTCGTGGCAGGCGAAAATACCGGTGGCCGCCACGTGGATGTCCTTGATGCCCTTGTCGGCAATGACCTTCATGACCATGTTTGTCACATAGTCGCCATTGCGCAGATGGTGGTGAAAGGACACGGTCATGCCGTCCTTGAGGCCGGTTTTTTCCACGGCCTCCTCAATGGAGGCCAGCAGCTTGGCGTCGCCGGATTCCAGTTTGTCGCCGGGCTTGACCGAACGGCGGGTGATGGTGGTTCTGGTTCTGGAATCAATGCTGGCGTAGGCGCCTTTGAACGGCTTTACCTGACCATAGCCCTCGATGAATTCGGGGATTTCACGGCCGAGGATATTTTTCATGCTCTTTTCCCTTTTCCGTTATCTGGATGCTTGCTGCCCGGGCGCGTCAGTATGGCTTCGCGCTGCGGGCGGACGGGCCGCCGGAGAGGTCGGGACGTCAGGCGAAAATTTCGTTGATCAGCGGCACCTGCCCGCCGTTGACCGCCAGCTTGCCGGTAAAGCCCAAGGCTCGGGCATTGCGGGCGTCGGCTTCAAAACCGGCGCGATCCTTGGCGTCGTACCAGGGCCGGTCAATGGCCGGAACTCCGGCCGCCCGGCAGGCCAGGGCCACCTTGCTGCGGGCGTGGAGAATCTGCATGGCGTCGCCGGTGTCGGCCACGCCCAGATCTTTCAGGAAATTCGCGGCATTGAACACTACGGCGGCGATCCTGGGGCAGGAAGCCAGCAGGGCGTTGATGTTCTCCACGGCGGCCACGGATTCCACAGTGGGAATCAGCTTGGCGGAGCCGGGCGCGAAGCCGTTTTCGGCTTCCAGCGCGGCAACGGCGGCATCCGCCTTGGGCAGGCTTTCCGCATCGGCCCGCGGCAGGATGAAGGCCTGGGGCTTGCCCTTACCCGCCACGGCAATGTCTTCCGTGCCGCCTTCGGACAGGGGATTCACGCGCACAAAGACGCCGCTGTCCCCGAAATCGAAAAAGGCCAGGGCTTCCTGCAACAGCAGGCGCGCGGCGTCCTTGTCGGCCGTTCCCACGGCTTCATGCAGGTCATAGGCCACGGCGTCGGCCCCGTAGAGCGTGGAATTGAGCAGGGCTTTGGGGTCGTTGCCGTTGATGAGCAAAATGCTTTTCATGCTGCCGGCTCCTTTACACGGCCCGCTGGATGGCGGCGCGGACTCTGGCTTTGATGGTGCAGTCAAGAGCGCCGTTGTCCTTGGCGCTGATCCGGGCGTTTTCCACGCCGTTTTCCTCGGCGGTTTTCCGGATCAGTTCCCTGATCTGTCTGCCGAACTGCTTGAGGATGACCGATTTGCCGCTCAGTTCGATCTGAAGGCCCGGTTCCTCGGCGGGGGCGACGGTCACGAGAATGTCGCCGCTTTCAGCGGCTCCGGCTTCGCCTGTTTTATTCAGTTTCATTGACTGTCTCCTGAAGGTTGCCTGTCGAGGGAAGAGGTTGCGTCAAAGCGCGTTATGGCCGGGTATTGCAGGGAACGTCGGGCGTTGAGCCGCAACATTGCCGCCGGAAAAGGCCTCCCGGACAGTTCGCGCTTATCGGTCTCTGGGCCGGAGATTGGAATCAGGGGGCTGCCGCTCCTCTCCGGCAACGTGGAAAGCGGCGCGGGCATTGCTTTTGTCGGCGCGACGGAAATCAGGAGCCGTCTGGGGCTGTGCCGCGCCGATGGGCGGCTGATTTTTGTGCTTTTCCGCTCTGCGGCTCCTCCGCCGATGCGGCGCAAAGCCTGTGGAGCGGGGGGCTTGTGTGGAGTAAAAAGCGCGGTTCGCTTCAGCCGTTGGCGGCTATGCCGCCTTAGATAAAGCCAGCCTCGAACGAAGCCGCATGGTAAAAGAACCGATTTAGAAACAGCCCCGGTAAGGCCGCCCCCTCCGTCAGCGGGGGGAGCGGCCTTGGTTTTCAGCGCAGGGAGTCCGCGTAGATTTCAATAGTGTGTTTGACTTTGACCGAGTCGCGGTTACGGGCGAGCATGTCCGAAATCTGCATCATGCAGGCCGGACAGCCCATGGCCACCACTTCGGCGCCGCTGGCCACGATATTGTCGCGTTTGCGCTGGCCGATCTTGGCGGAAAGCTCGGGCTGGGTCAGGGTGAAGGTGCCGCCGCAGCCGCAGCAGTGGTCGGCTTCCTTCATGGGCACGAGCTGGTAATCCCGGTTCATATTGATGAGATCCTTGGGCTGTTTGCTGACGCGCAGGGATTTCATCAGATGGCAGGATTCATGGTAGGCGACCTTGGTCTTGCCCTGGCCCGCGCCCTCAGGCGGCGTGACCTTGAGCACGTCCACCACAAAGGCGTTGATGTCCATGGCCTTTTCGCCCAGTGAGCGGGCGAAGTCGCGCTGGGCCGGGGTGAGATCCTCGGCGTTGCGCCAGTGTTCCTTGATGGTGGCGGTGCAGGATGAGCAGGGCGTGACGATATAGTCGAACTTGCTCTTGCTGAACACGTCCAGATTGTAGCGGGCCAGTTTGCCGAAGCTCTTCAGATCGCCGGAAGTCAGCGCCGGAATGCCGCAGCAGGCCTGATTGTCGGGCATGTAGACGCCCACGCCGTGATATTCGAAGACCTTCAGGCAGGCTTCGGCCATGTCGGTGTAGATCTTGTCGCCCATGCAGCCGGGGAAGAAGGCGACCCGCAGGCCGCTTTTTCCGGCCGGGGTGTCGCGGGCGCCCAGCTTGGCCGACAACGTCTTTTTGGCCAGCATGGGGATATGCCGCTCACCGATGAAAGCCTTGAACATGGGCACACAGGCCGTATTCTGCGGCGAATTGTCCTTCTTGATGAACAGGCCCTGGAAGGGCGAGCTGACTTTCATCAAGGTGTTGAGCAGTTTCGGATTGGGCAGCAGGGTACGGAAAATAGCTTTTTTGAGGGGCGAAAGCCCCAGATAGCTGACCACAATGGCGCGCGCTTCAAGGAAGATCTCCATCGTGGGCGCGCCTGCCGGGCAGCTGAAGTTGCAGCCGCCGCAGAGAAGGCAGCGGGAGAGCCGCTCGTAAACGGCCTCAGGGTTCTGAATGACAAGGTGGGCCAGGTTTTCCACAAGGGCGATTTTGCCTCGGGTTACGTCGCCCTCTTCGCCGGTTTCGTCAAAAACCGGGCAGAAGGCCTGGCAGAAGCCGCATTTCATGCAGGAGACCAGCTTGTCGTCCAGAGCCATCAACGAATTGGCAAGCCTGGTAAGATCGTTCATGCTCCAGCCCCTGTGCCGGACGGAAAATGTCTGCCGTCCGTCCGGCTTGCTTGAGATTTATGGTTCGGGGCGGCCGGCGGATTTTCTACCCACGGGCCCCGACAATTTTTTCCGGATTGAACAGGCCCTTGGGGTCAAAGGCGTTGCGCAACCGGCGCGAGAACATGATGGAACCGCGCGAGGTCTCCTGCTCAAGCCACTGCTTCTTGGCCAAGCCGATGCCGTGCTCGCCGGAAAGCGTGCCCTTGAGTTCGAGGCCGAGGTTGAAGAGGTCGTCCACGGCCAGTTCCACGCGGGCCCATTCCTGCTTGTCGCGCTTGTCGCAGAGGATGCCGGGATGGAGGTTGCCGTCGCCGGCATGGCCGAAGGTGGCGATGGTCACGTTACGATCCTTGGCGATCTTTTCCAGGCCCGCGATCATGGCCGGAATCTTGGAGCGCGGCACGGTGACGTCTTCCATCATGAAGGTGGGTTTGGCGCGGGCAAGGGCCGGAATGGCCACGCGGCGGGCTTCCCAGATGTTCTTCTTCTGCTCGGCGTCCTTGGCCACGACCACTTCGGTGGAACCGCATTCCTTGAGCACCTTTTCCACAACGGCGGCGTCGTCCTCGACCTGGGCGGGATGGCCGTCCACTTCCACCAGCAGCATGGCGCCGGCGTCGCGGGGCAGGCCGATTTTCACATAGTCTTCCACGTAGTTGATGGTGGCGTGGTCCAGGAATTCCAAGGTACACGGCACCACGTGCGCGGAGATGATGGCGGCCACGGCCTTGGAGGCGGACTGCATGTCCGTGAACAGGGCCATCATGGCTTTGGAGGCCTTCGGCGGGGGCACGAGTTTCAGGGTCACCTGGCTGGTGACGGCCAGAGTGCCTTCGCTGCCCACCATAAGGGGCGAAATGGCGTAGCCCGTGGCGCATTTCACGCAACGCGAGCCGCAACGCACCAGGTCGCCGGTATTGGCATAGACTTCCATGCCCATGACGTAGTCTTTTGTGGTGCCGTATTTCAGGCCGCGCAGGCCGCCCGAGTTCTCAGCCACGTTGCCGCCGATGGTGGACACGGACATGGAGCCCGGATCCGGGGGATAGAAGAGGCCCATGGAAGCGATCTTGGCGGCCATGGGAGCGGTGATGACGCCGGGCTCCACAATGGCGTAGAGGTCTTCCGTATTGATCTCAAGAATGCGGTTCAGCGCGGTGGTCAGAATGACGATGGTGTCGGTGGTGTCCGGGATGGTGCCGCCGGAAAGGTTGGTGCCCGCGCCGCGCACGGTCATGGGCAGGCCTTCCTTGTAGCAGAGCTCGATGATCGGGCCAAGCTGTTCGGTTCTGGTAGGACGCACCACGCCGCCGGGAATGCACGGAGCCCACACGCACGAGTCGTAGGCGTAGTTCTGGCGGTCAGCTTCACTGGTAAAGACATTTTCCTTACCGACGATGGCCTCGAATTCCTTGGCAAGGGAATCACTCAACATACATTTTCCCCAACAGGGTTAGAGGATTGTGCGAGCGACATGCTCAGGCGCGCACTTGCTTGGCCAGGCGCTTCCGCAAATTTTCCGCCACGACGGCGGGGTCGATCTTCACACGGGCGATGCCGCTGTCCATGGCGGCCTTGGCGGTAGCCGCGGCTACCATCGGGGCCACATCGGGGTTGAGAGTGGAGGGGATGATCATCTGCGGGCCCAGTTCCTCGGGCTTGACCATATCGGCCAGAGCGTAGGCGGCCGCGATCTTCATGGCGTCGTTGATGTCCGTGGCGCGCACGTCGATGGCGCCGCGGAAGATGCCGGGGAAGGCCAGAACATTGTTGATCTGGTTCGGGCAGTCGGAACGACCGGTGGAAACCACCTTGGCGCCGGCGTCATAGGCGCGCTGCAGGGGCCAGATTTCCGGAATGGGGTTGGCCTGGGCAAAGACGATGGGGTCCTTGGCCATGCTGCGGATCATGTCCTCGTTAAGGGAATTGGGGGCGGACACGCCGATGAAGACGTCGGCGCCCTTGATGGCTTCGGCCAGGCCGCCCTTGACCTTTTCAGGATTGGTGCGCTTGGCGATCTCGTCCTTGTAGGGATTCATGCCCTCGGGGCGGCCTTCCCAGATGGCGCCCTTGGAGTCGCACATGATCACGTTCTTGAGGCCCACGGCCATGAGCAGCTTGATGATGGCGATGCCCGCCGCGCCGGCGCCGCTGGTGACCACCTTGACGTCTTCCAGCTTCTTGCCCACCACTTTCAGGGCGTTGATCAGACCGGCCAGGGTGACCACGGCGGTGCCGTGCTGGTCGTCATGGAAAATGGGGCCCTTGAAGACGCCGTTTTTCTTCAGGCTGTCCTCGATCACAAAGCATTCGGGAGCCTTGATGTCCTCAAGGTTCACGCCGCCGAAGGTGGGAGCGAGCAGCTCGACCATTTCGACGATTTTGGCGGTGTCCTTGGTGTTGACGCACAGAGGGAAGGCGTCCACATCGCCGAAGGTCTTGAAGAGCAGGGATTTGCCTTCCATGACCGGCATGGCGGCGGCGGGGCCGATGTCGCCGAGGCCCAGAACGGCCGTGCCGTTGGACACCACGCAAACGAAATTGGAATGGTTGGTGTAGACATCCACATCCGCCGGGTTCTTGTGGATTTCCATGCAGGGCTCGGCAACGCCGGGCGAATAGGCCAGAGTCAGATCGTCAGTTTCCCGCACCGGCACCTTGACCCGGACTTCGATTTTCCCCTGATAGTCCTTGTGCATGGCCAGGGCTTCTTCACGCAAATTTTTGATTCGGGACATAGGTTCTCTCCTTGGAAGCAATCCGGGTGGCGGAGCCGGAAATGCCGCAGTGCACTCGCGCGTCAGACGGCCCCGGTTGAACGGGTTCCGGGCACGCTGCCCGGAACCCGCAGCGGCAGCGCCGCGTTTATTTCTTGTTCTTGGCGTCGATTTCAGCCTGGGCGGCCAGGATGTCTCTGGCGTTGTCATACACGGGCGTATCAACCATCTTGCCCAGGTAGGACACGGCGGCCTTGCCCTTGGCGAGGCCTTCTTCCTCGAACACTTTCACCACGCCCTGGGCCCATTCCACGTCGGCCGGGTCGGGGGCGTACAGGCGGTTGGAGGGCTCCACCTGGCTGGGATGAATGATCATGCGGCCGCCGTAGCCCATCTGCAGGCCGTCGCGCACGTTCTGCTCGAAAGCTTCGGTGTCCTTGAAGGAGACGAAGGGGGCGTCGATGGCCACAAGGCCGGCGGCGCGGCAGGCGATGGCGACCTTGGCGCGGCCCCAGAGCTGCTCCACGGCTTCGTTGGTGATTTTGACGTGCATGTCGCGGCAATAGTCCACGGCGCCGAAGATGGCGTTGACGTTGCGCGGGCTGGCCATGCAGCATTCATAGGCGTTCATGATGCCCTTGGCCGTTTCCAGCAGCATGGAGATTTTCACGGAGCCGATTTCCATGCCGCGGCGGCGTTCCAGCTCTTCCAGCTTCCAAGCCAGGCGCTTCACGTCGTCGGGATGACCGGTCTTGGCCAGGGTGACGCCGTTGAGGCCGGGCTGCACCACGGCTTCCAGGTCATCGTTGGTCATTTCGGTTTCCCAGTTGTTGATGCGCACATAGATTTCAGCGCCGCTCACGCTTTCCTTGGCGATCTTGTGCATATTCTCGACGATCATCTTGCGCGCGTTTTCCTTCTCGGACGGGGGAACGGCGTCTTCCAGGTCCAGCGTGATGATGTCGGCGGGGATGGTGGGCGCTTTTTCAATGAATTTGGGATTGTTACCGGGCACATAGAAGATGGAACGCATAACAGCCATGTGAGGACTCCTGTGGATAAAAATCGTCTGAAAATTACCTCAACCACGTCAACCAAGGCGACATTGTTCCGGCGCGCATCTCTCCTCGCGGAAGTGCTTCGGGGCGGACCGGCCCACGCAGGGGACATCCGGCCGCATAAACCCGTTTGCGCCCGCCCGCCTGCCCGGCAGATCGCCGGGTGGCGCGGCTTTTTGCCGTTTCATTCTGAATAGGCTATTGCTATTAACAAGTCAACATGTCATACCAAAAAAAGTACAAAGAAACTTCGGCCTCAAAAGCTTTTTCCGAATTTGTTGAGCCGGGTTTACAAAAATGTGGCAGCGGGGCACACTGAACTCGCTGGCATAGTTTTTTTCACCGATTGTTCACACCTTACCAACGATACGCATGAAAAACAACTATACAGAAATACTTGGGAACAGGCGGCGTAATATTCAGCGCCCACGGGTGCATACCGAGGTCTTGACCTGTCTTCTGGAGGATATCCGGGCAGGTATCTACCAAGAAGGGCAAAAGCTGCCTTCCGAGCGGGAACTCATGGAGGAGTTCGGCGTGGGGCGGCCTGCGGTGCGCGAGGCCTTGTCCGCGCTGGGCCGCATGGGGTTGATCGAAATATCGCCCGGCATGCGCGCCAGGGTCTGCAAGCTGACGCTCAAACCCCTGCTGGGGGAGATGCGGGCCACCTTGCAGATTTATTCCAGTTCCCCGGACGGCTGGCGGCAGCTGCACGACCTGCGCCTCTTTTTTGAAACCTCCGTGGCCCGGCAACTGGCGCATCAGGTGACGGACGAGCAGTTGAAGGCCTTGAAGGATATTCTCGCCGATCAGCGGAACTTTCTGGACAGATCGGAAATCCGCTCTTTTGCCGAGGCGGATATCGCCTTTCACCGCGCTCTGGTGGAATTTCTGGACAATCCTTTTCTGGGCCTGCTGGCCGAGGGCTTCGGCGGCTGGCTGATCACGCCCCTGTACGCCTCCATGCAGGTGCGGCGGCAGAGCGAGCGCTCGTATACCGCGCACGTGGCCGTCTTTGAGGCCCTGAAAAAGCGTAATTCGGACCTGGCCGAACAGGCCATGCGTTCACATCTGGAAGAAATGCGCAGCATCTATCAGGTTGACCTGATGGCCGCGCGGGAAGCCCGGGAAGGCGAAGAGGCTTTTGCCGCCATGGATCAGGCGGTTCCGGCCCAGCCGGGCGAGCAGGAGTTTCCGTCCATGCCGTTCGGCATGCCCGAGCGTGCGCCGGGTTAGAGTGGTTCACGCATGAAATGCGCCAACAGGCCCTGGGGGGGATTTGAGATTGCCCCGCTGTTGCGTGCGAAGCCCGTTGCGCAAACGCAAAAAACGCGACAACTTTGGTTGTCGCGTTTTTTGTGGGCCGGACACCCGGCAACGGCTGTTGCCGCTGCTTCCTTTCGGACCTGACGGAGTTGGCAGTGTTGCCGCCGCCCGGCTTGAACTATGCTTTACCCGCAAAGGGGGCGGCCTGTCAATGCGTGCTTTGCCCGTCTTTCAGTTCCGGGCATTTGCCGTTCACGCCAGGGCCGGGCCCTGGGCCGCGAAAAGCCGTTCGGCGTTGCTCATGACCGCCTCCAACCGGGCATCGTCCAGCCCGGCCATGCGTTGCAGGCGCTCCAGCTCTTCCTCGGGATCGTACAACGGCCAGTCCGTGCCGAAGAGCAGGCGCTCCTGGGGAAAGGCGGCCAGCAGGGCGCGCAATTCCTCCGGCGTCACAAAGGGGGTGACGCTGGAGGTGTCGAACCAGAGATTTTCGCGCCGCCGTCCGCCCAGGACCTTCATTGCGTGTTCCCACATGCGGTAGCCGCCCAGATGAGCCGCAATAATGGTCAGGCCCGGAAAAGCATCCAGAATGGCCGCCAGCTTGTAAGGGCAGGAAGGATTTTTCTCCGGGCTGATGTTGTCGCCGATATGGATTTCAAAAATAAAATCCTTTTGAGCCGCTTCAAAAATGGGCAGCAGGCGCGGGTCGTTGAGCCAGAACCCCTGAAAGTCCGGGTGGAGTTTCAGGCCGCGCAGCCCGGCCGTATTGATGCGCTGGAGCTCCGCCTCCCAGTTGGCGTAGCCGGGATGCAGGGTGCCGAAGCCGATGACTTCGGCATGGGCCTTTTGCAGGCTCATGGCGTAATTGTTGGCCGGAATGACCTGGGCCGGGGCCGTGGCGGCGCAGAGCACCACGCATTTGTCCACTCCGGCGTGCTTTTCGCGGGCCAGCAGATGGTCGATGGTGCCGTCGCCGGCGCAGGCGACGTTGTAGAAATTGTTGAGGTGGTCCACGGCCTTGTATGCGATTTTGGGATGGAAGGCGTGGGTATGGATATCAATGAACATACGTTACAACTCACAGGGCGGCGCGCCCGAACTTGGCTCTGCTCCGCCTGTCGCCGACGGCGTGCGTGTTTGCCATGAGAGCATGTGACACTTGAACCGCTCTCGCCGTTGCGACAAAGAGATTCATGCCCTGTTGGGGCGCTTCCGGTCGGATTGGCAGCGTCAGCGAATGCGGACCGCGTTTAGGCCTTGCCCACGCCGTTGACTACATTGACCGGAGTGCCTTCCTGCCAGCGGCGGATATTTTCCGCCGTGAGGTCAATGATGTTCTGGCGGGCTTTAACCGTGGCCCAGGCGATATGCGGGGTGATCAGGGTATTGGGCGCGCTGAGCAGGGGATTGTCCCGGCTGGGCGGTTCCTTGGAGAGCACGTCCGTACCCAGGCCGCGCAATTGTCCGCTTTTCAGGGCTTCGGCGGCGGCCGCCTCGTCCACCAGCGGGCCGCGCGCGGTATTCAGCAGGATAGCCCCCTTGCGCATTTTGGCCAGGCTCTTGGCGTTGATCAGGTTGCGGGTCTGGGGCGTGAGCGGGCAGTGCAGGGAAATGACGTCCGATCCCGCCAGAAGCTGGTCCAGAGAGGCAAAAGCGAAGGGGCTGTAGGACGGCGGATTCTTGGGCGTGCGGCAGTGGGCCAGCACGCTCATGCCGAAGGCATGGGCCAGCTCGCCCACCCGGCGGCCGATGGAGCCGAAACCGACAATGCCCATGGTCAGTCCTTCCAGACAGAGGGGTGTGTATTTCCAGTAGCACCATTGCTCGGCCCGTTCCCAGTCTCCGGCCTTGACGCTTTCGGTATGCTGGCTGGTGTGGCGGCAGAGTTCCAGCAAAAGGGCCATGGCGTGCTGGGCCACGTCGTCCACGCCATAGGCCACCACGTTGCAGACCGGGATATTGCGCTCGGCAAAAGCCTCCACATCCACTGTATTATAGCCCGTGGCCAGCACGCCCACCATGCGCACGCTGTCCAGAATGGGGAGATCGTCGCGGCGCAGGCAGGTTTTGTTCGCCAGCAGGACGTCGGCGCCTTTGGCCCGTTCCGCCAATTGCTCTTTGGCGGTTTCATCGTACACGGTCACTTCGCCCAGGGCTTCAATGGGGCCCCAGTCCACATCGCCGGGATTGAGTATGGCGCCGTCGAGAATGACTATCTTCATGGGAATGTCCTTGGGTTGCGGCTGTTCGCGGCGCTCGGGACGCGCCGGGCAAATAGTGTAGCCCGAGCCGGTACGAGCCGCAAGCGCCCGGGCCGACCGTCCGCTCATGTACTTGAGTACAGCGCTGCTCTCGATGCCCGTAAGGCTCGCCCGGCTCGCCCAACGGGCACGGCCCTTTGGGCCGCCTTCCGGTCGGTTTCCGCGCAAAAAGTGTCATTTTCCTTGCCGGCACGCAAAAATCTTGCTTCAACCGTTGCGACGCAGGAGCTTTAGCCGTAGGCGAACTTGTGAGCCGTACGGATAAAGACAGCAACGCCAGCACGGATGAGGACAGCAATGAGTTACACAAAACCCCTCTCATCGAAATCACTGTCGCTATCCGTAACACAGCAGAGCTGTGAACAGCCAGCGCGACCGGAATAAAAGGCGATGTTCGACGTAGAGATGACCGAGAAGACACTCATGACGACACCCGCCAAGGATTCATCCGCAACTCCTTGCGGACAAACCCTTGCCGCGAAATGCGAACAGGCGGGCTTTGCCCGCCGTAACCGAACATTTCAAGTGTTAAATGCTCCGGGAGCGTACTTTGGAACTGACCTGCAAATGGATCACCCTGGCCAACCGCTATTACTACATGTATCTCGCCAAGGCCCTCGCGCCATACGGCATCAACACCAGTCAATATCTCTTCATTGCCGTGCTGTGCAGAGAGCCGGGCATCACGCAGGACAAGCTGCCCGAGCGCATCGGCATCAACAAGAGCAACGTGACGCGGGTGCTGGCGCAACTGGAGGAGGCAGGCTTCATCCGCCGGGAAAGCAATCCGCAAGACAAGCGCACGACCACCGTGCATCCGACGCAGCGTGCCTATGAGGCATATCCGCATATCATGAAAGTCGTTGCGGAATGGGATGCCGCCACCACCAGCATGTTTTCCGAAGAGGAAAAACAGACGTTACAGGCGCTGTTGCGACGTCTGGCGCAATCCGCCAGGGAATACAGGGGACAAGGCGAAGCGCGCACCGGCGGCGAGGTGGAGGAAGGTTGAAAAAAACAGGAGGGAATCTGAGTACTCAGATTCCCTCGGCGGAGTTGACGGCCCGAGCAAACGCCAGGGCTCACAGATTCAGCTTTCCATCTCCCGGCCCCGCGCATCGGCCGCCAGCACGGCATCCACCAATTGGCCCAGCAGGCCCACGCGATCCAGGTGATTGACCCCGGCGATGGTCAGGCCGCCGGGCGAACAGACTTCGTCACGCAACTGCATCAGCGGCGCGGGGCTCTGCTCGGCCATGCGCGCCGAACCCACAAACAGGGCGGCCACCATGCGCCGAGCCTCCTTGTGCTGAAAGCCCAGGGTCACTCCGGCCTGCACCAGGCCCTGCATCATTTCGAAAACATAGGCCGGGCCCGCGCCGATCAGCGCGGAAAAGGCGGTAAAGCGTGCTTCAGGCATTTCCAGGCAAAGGCCCAGAACCCCGAAAAGTTCCAGTAATTCGAGTTTGCCTTCCCGGTCCAGCGCCGGGTCCTCAAAGCAGAGGGCAAAAACCCCCTCCCCCACCAGCGCCGGGGTATTGGGCATGCAGCGGACCACCGGGCACTGCCCGCCCACGGCCTCGCGCAGGCTCTTCAGGCTCACGCCCGCCGCCACGGAAACCAGCACCTTGCCGCCGTCGAGGGCCGGACGCATTTCCTCCAGCACGGCAGCCACCTGGTATGGCTTGACCGCCAGCAACAGCACATCGGATTTGCGCGCGGTTTCCAGAACGTCGGGCATGACCCGCACGCCCTTGTCCGCCAAAGGGCGCATGCGTTCCGGCGTGCGGTTATAGCCGCAGAAGCTATAGCCCTTGTCCCCCAGCCTGTCCGCGAAACCGGCCAGAATGGCCCCGCCCATATTGCCGCAGCCAATGCAGCCGATTGTTCTGCTCATACGTTACTCCGTCATTTCCAAGGCATTGAAGAAATATGCAAGCTCAACAGCGGCGTTCTCCGGGCAGTCGGAACCGTGCACGGCGTTGGCTTCAAGGTTCTGCCCGTATTTGCGGCGCAGGGTGCCGGGCTCGGCCTGGGTCGGATTCGTGGCGCCCATCAGCGCCCGGTAGCGGGCCACCGCGTCCTCGCCGCGCAAGGCCGCGCAGACCACCGGTCCGGAAGACATATAGTCCGTAAGGCTGTCAAAAAAGGGGCGCTCTTTGTGCACGGCATAAAAGCCCTGGGCCTGGGCCTTGCTCAACCGCAGCATTTTCAAAGCCACGGGGCGAAGGCCCTCAGCTTCCACGGCGGCCAGAATTTCCCCGGCAAGGCCGCGCGCCACGGCGTCCGGCTTGATGATGGCAAGAGTGGTTTGCAGCATGTCCGCTCCTTAGAGTTTAACACTTGAAATGTTCACTTACGACGAGCAAAGCCCGCCTACCCGCATTTCGCGGCAAGGATTTGTCTGAAGCCGTGTTCGTAAAAAATCAACGCTTGCCGCCGCGCGCTCCGTCCCGCGCCTGAAGTTGCGCCAGGTACCAGACCAGACGGCGCAGAGGCACCACGGCCACGCCTGCCTTGTCCTGCCAGCGGCGCAAAGCGCTCAGAGTTTCCGCGTACGGATGGCCGATGGCGACGGCGAAACCGGCACTGCGGGCTTTGGCCGCCGCCGCGTCCAAGGCGGCCAGTACGGCGGAAACATCCCGGCGCGTATCCAGAAAAACAGCACGGGCCACGCTGACCAGCCCGGCGGCACGGGCTTCCTCCGCCAGGCAGGAATGGGGCTGGGTCAGACTGTCCAGCACAAAGAAACCGCGCCCGGCCAGTTGCGCGCTGAGCAGGCGGCAGGCGGCGGCGCTGCCCGTAAAACGGGAACCCATATGGTTGTTCAGGCCCAGTGCCGTGGGCAGTGCCGCCAGATCCGGTTCCAGCACGGAGGCCAGGGCGTGCTGGCTCATATCCGCGAACAGCGCGCCCGGACCCGGCCTGGGACGGAAGCCGTCGGCGCGGGGCTGAGGCTCCATGGGCAGATGCACCAGGCAATCCAGGCCCATCTGTCCGGCCAGGTCGGCCGTCGCGCCCGCCCTGGGCGCGTGCGGCCAGACGGCCAATGCCACGGGAAAGGGCAAGGCGGCCAGATCCTCGGCGGGCTCCAGGCTCTGCCCCAGGTCATCAATGACCAGAATCAGGGCGGCCTGAGGCAGGGGGCGGGCCAGATCCGCCAGAGCCCGTTCCTTGCCGGGAAAATGAAAACGGTGCGTCGGCCGCCCGTTCAGGCGAATTTCCAGCGCGCCTTGGTCCGTCCAGGCAAGGCGCGGGCGGAAACGCTCCGGGTCAACGGCGGAAAGATGAGGAAAATCCGGATCAGCGGCAGAGCGCAACTTTTCCAACAGGGCCACACCCAGGCGCAACGGCGCGCAAGGCCCTGTAACCCGGTAAGCACGGGCAGCCGCTCCTTCGTCCTCCACAGGCAGCCCTTCTTCGCGCTGCCAGCGGGCGAGCGGCAGGGCCAGGGGCAGCGTCTGGATAACCAGAGCATCCAGGCGGGCCAGTATCATTCGCTCGGCCCGCGCCTCAGGCTCCTCGGTCGCGTCCCGTCCTCCGCCGGTTTGCTGGAGCGACGGCGCGCGACCGGCGGAACCGGAAAAATTCCCCGGCGACATGGACCCGTTGCCCAGCCAGAGCGAAAAGGCCAGGGAACACAGCAGCCAGGCCAGACCACCCAAGCCCAGGCGAGTAGAAGCGCGCAGCCCCCCGCCGGACCCGTGGGGTCCGGTCAGGGGGCCGGTATCTGTTCCTTTATTTTGCACGCTGAACGTATGCCGTCTCGCGGAACCTGCCCCGGCAAGGGGATCGGGCCACGCGCCCTAGTTTCTGATCTCCCGCATCTTGGGCAGACTCTTCACGACCTGGAGGGCCATGCGCAACTGGTTGTCACGGGCCAGCTGCTCCTTGCCTTCGTCTTTCTTGACCTTGCTTTGGCCGCCCTTCTTGTCCTTGCCGTTTTCCAGATGGCGGTTGAGATCCTGTTCGCGCAGGAGGAAACGCGGATTGTCCTTGTCGTCGGTGCGCGGCGGCTCGAAGACCACTTCCAGGTCGGGCACGATGCCCTCGGCCTGGATGGAGCTGCCGTTGGGCGTGTAATACAGGGCTACCGTGAGCTTGAGGCCGGACCCGTCGGACAGGGGAATGATGTTCTGCACCGAACCCTTGCCGAAGGAGCGTTCGCCCAGAATCAGGGCGCGCTTCTGGTCGCGCAGCGCACCGGCCACGATTTCCGAGGCCGAGGCAGAACCGGCGTTGACCAGCACCACCATGGGCACGCGCACGTCGTCGGCCTGCTTTTTGGCCTCATAAACGCGGTCCGTGCTGTCCCGGCGGCCCTTGATGGAAACGATCACGCCCTTGTCCAGGAAAGTGTCGGACACGCTGACCGCCTGGTCCAGCAACCCACCGGGATTGTTGCGCAGATCCAGCACAATGCCCTTGAGCCCGCCCGTGGCCTTGCTTTCCTTGGCCGCATCCTTGAGCGCGTCCTTGAGTTCCTCGGTGGTGCGTTCGGAGAAACGGGTCAGGCGCACCCAGTAGTAACCGTCTTCCAGCTTTTTGGACTTGACGCTGATCAGGGGGATGGCGTCGCGCACGATGCGCACGGTCTGCGGCGTCTTGGCGTCGCTGTGCAGAATGGCCAGTTCCACTTCCGTGCCTTTGGCCCCGCGGATGCGCGACACCACTTCCTGCAGCGAAAGTTCCTGCGTGGCCTGGCCGTTGATGGACAGGATCACGTCGCCGGACTGAAGACCGGCGCGGAAAGCCGGGGTGTCCTCAATGGGCGTGACCACCACAACCTGGCCGTTTTCCATGGAAATTTCAATGCCCACCCCGTAGAATTCGCCGGAGGTGGTTTCCTGCATTTCCTTGTATTCTTCGGCATTCATGAAGGTGGAGTGCGGGTCGAGCCCCTGCAGCAAGCCCTTGACGGCCCCGTTGATCAGGTCGTTCTGGGTCACATCCTTCACATAATAACGCTCCACCAGATCAAGCACCTGACTGAAACGCTTCAAGGCCTCGAATTTGCTGGGAGCTTCCTTGGCGGGCTCTTTTTTGGCCTCCGGCGCGGACGCGGCCTGGGCCGCGGTCAAGCCGCACAGAGCCAGAAGCAATGCAAGAATGCAGGAACGGACAAAAACGCGCATAAGAAGGCCTCCGCGGCGCTGCGCATGCCCGGTTTCCCGGAATGAATCCGGGGGGCCGGAGTGCGGGCGGACGCCCGCGCCGCCGCCGTTAGTGTTGGTATAACCGCGCCAAAAGCGCTGATGGCTGCAAAACGCCATGCGGATACTGACTCTTTTCAAGCCAAAATGCAATGCCGCTGGCAGCGCTCCGGAGGCGGCGCAGCCGTGCCCGTCAGCCCACAAGGGCTACGGGCATCGAATCCGTGCGGCTCGAAGACTCGCCAACGGCTGTCGCTTCCGCGGCACGCGGGCGGCACAGCGTTTGAAATATGTCATGTTTCAAACGCTCACTCCATGTCGCGGAATCGAGGACTCGCCATACCCGGACCATCGCGGCCCCGGAATGTCAAATGACAAAGGAGCCGCCTTACGGCGGCCCCTCCAACCATCACAGTCGCGCATCCGGCGTCAATGCCGCCCCCAAAGCGGCATGGAGCGGCGCGCGGGATCGGTTACTTGCAGCATTCTTCCACTTTGAAGAAAGCCGCCGCGCCCGCGCCGCACACGGGACAGGCTTCACAGGGGCCTTCGTGGGTGTAGCCGCAGATCTTGCAGACGTAGTAGTCCACATTGGCAAGAGCGGAAGGATTGGCAATGGCCTTCTTGTACAGATTGGCGTGCACTTCTTCCACCTTGTTGGCGAATTCAAAATACTTGGCAACGGCGGTCTTGCCTTCGGCCTCGGCGTCCTTGATCATTTCGGGATACATCTTGGTGAATTCGTAGGTTTCACCTTCCAGAGCGGACTGCAGATTGGCGGCCGTGTCGCCGATCTTGCCCGCGTTCTTGAGATGCGCGTGGGCGTGAATGGTTTCAGCGGCGGCGGCAGCGCGGAACAGCTTGGCGACCTGAGGCAGGCCTTCCTTGTCGGCCACCTGGGCGAAAGCAAGATATTTGCGGTTGGCCTGGGACTCACCGGCGAAAGCGGCCATCAAATTTTCCTGGGTCTTGCTCATTGTTTGCTCCTTTTGCATATCTGAAGTTTATTGTTTCCATTAATGCGAACGATTACTGTTTATAGAAAGCCGTCCGCCTTGTAAAGCCTTTTCTGTGCATTTCCCCAAAAAAATTTACATACTCCAGATAACATACCAATATTTTTATCTATCATAGATAAATATTCTTATGCCCGGATTCATTTAGGGAATGCCGTTTCCGCCAGCACATCCTGCCAAACGCCGATAGTTCGATCGGGCGCAAAATCTTCAGCGCGGCGTAGCCTCGCCGCCCGCGCCGCCACATCTGGCGGTTGCAGTAGCGCTGTCTGCAAGGCGTCAGTCAGAGCTGCCACATCGCCCACAGGCGTCAACGTACCGTACTCCCCTTCTTCCAGTACTTCACTTGGGCCACTGGGACAATCCGTGGAAACCACTTTCAGGCCAAGGCATAATGCCTCGACCAATACCAAAGAAAAACCTTCAAAGGAGGAACTGACCGCCAAAAGAGAGGCATGTGCCATAATCGGATACGGATCCATAAAGCCCGGCAGAAACGTACTGCCGCTGACCCCGTAATGCCGAACAACATTCTCCAGATACGCGCGTTGTGAACCTTCGCCCAAGATACAGAGATTATGCTCGATGCCACGTTGCAACAGGAGAGTGTGGGCCTGTATCAACATATCAAAGGCCTTTTGTTTTTCCAGCCTGCCTACTCCAAGGATTACCGGTTTATGGAAGCAGGGTTCCAAGGCCTCCGGCAACGGGGCCAGGGCGCCCCGCCGGATGGTGTCCGGATCCACAGGATTCCAGAGCACGCGCATGCGAGGACGTAAATCCGGCCAGAGTCTCTCCGAAGATTTCAATATACCTCGGCTGACGCAAACTATGGTGCGACAGCGGCGTAAAGCCCAGCCTAATATGGCGCGGTAAAGCCATGCATAACATTTTCTTTCTTGGTTGAGGTAACCTTCCACATCTTTGTGCAGCCAGGCGACGGCTCGACCGGGGGCTAATAGGGCGGCCCAAAAGATACTTTGCAATTCCAGGCTACCCAACACAACATCGCTGTCACGAGCCAATTTCCAGAGTCGCACGACATTGTGCAAAGCCGCCATGCGGCTAAGCCGTTCCGGCATATGAAAAAGAAGCCCGACAGGGATCCGTGCGGCCAAGACAGACAGATGGCGCATACAGCCAAGCGTCACTTGAAAACGTTGTGGATCCAGGCGTCGGGCAAGATCCAGGGCGACTTTTTCCGCTCCGCCCCCCACGCTGTGCATAAGGATCAGGCAACGTATCATACTTCGCCCGCCTCTTCTATATCTTCTAACCCGATTCCTTGCGAAATAGCGTAAAAACAGAAAAAAGGCAGGCAGAACAAAGGATTGCGTATATCCAGCGCTCCTAAAGAGGCCGCCAGTCCCAGTACCAGCCAGACTGTGCAGGCCGGAGCCATGAAAGCCAGAAGCGGATTGGCGGGACATGCGCGGTGCAGCGTCTGCAAACGCCACCAGATCCGTCCCACAAAAATGAGGGCCAGTATAATTAAAGGCAAACCATACTGAGCGGCCAGAGCCAGCAGGGCTGATAGTTCACCACCGCTGCCCCAATCTTTCCAGACGCGCAACTCCGGGTCAGACAGATTCGCCAGATAACGCCGACCGCTGTGCAAGTGCGCGAAATACCAGTTGCGCCCCACACCCAGCAAAGGATGGGCTTTGATCATATCCAGCGTATCGAGAGTAACAATGATCCTTGGCGTTCTGCTCAGCTCAAAAACCTGAGCTCTGTATGCAAAATAGTTACCCACATAGGGAGCATACAGGGCGGCATAGGTGCAAGCCACAACCAAAGCTGCCCCGGCAAAAATCTTGAAGAGTTTGAATCGCCCGCGCAGGCAGAATAACACCATCAGTGACAGAGTTACAATCGACAATATCTGTCCTGTTCCCGAACGGCAAAAAATCATGATGCCCAGGCTTGCCACCAGAATGGCAATCCCTACAGCCTGAAATTTTCTCTTGTAGCTTGCAAGGCCGAGCAGGCCAAACCCCAGGGGCACAAAAAAGGCGCCAACCATCGTCGATAACGCCGACGCTTCCTCGAAAAAACCGTTAAAACGAGTCAGCGTCAGCGCGTAAGCCCCTTTCCCGTAAAAATCATAGATAGTCTTTGGCCAGCGGGCTTCCAGCCAAGGAGAGACATTTTCAAGTATAACGCGAAGTAGCTTCCGCACAGCCAGAATTGTCGCGCTTCCGCTCTCCTGCTCCGGATAAAAAGGTGTCGCCACCGTATATACATAGGCTGCCTGCACAGTGCACCAGAAAGCCAGAAAACCAAAAGACCAGACAGCACCTTGAAGCATCGCGCGGCGGCTCGCCTCTTCCCGCAGGAGCACCCGGCAGAGCAGGATAAAAAAAAGTATAAAAGGTAATTGCGCACCCAGTTTTATCAGGCTTGTCGCGATGGAACGCCACATCGGAGCGCCCTCCGGCAGAAAAAACCGGGCACTACGCCAATCCGCCACAATCTGCAGAATAACGAGCAGAAGCAGCCAGGGAAAAAACGGACGCGCCAGCCGCCAGGCTTCAGCCAGAGTCCAGAGACCGCGTTTCCAGGCCCACAGCATAAAGACAAGGGAGGGATAAATCAAAAAATGCTGGGCATAGTAATTAGGTATGCCAGGAAAAAGCCACAGTTGCCAGCAGGCCATGGGAAACAGCAAAAAAGCGAAAATATGTAGCGGCCATGGCGTTGCCGGCACAGCGTTCATATGGACCGCCTGAATAAGAATTTCACTAATTCATAGAAGTAACGCGGAGCCTGCCGAAAAATATGCAATTTGTTATTTCCCTTGAGAAGCCCATCAATAAAAAGAAGACAGATCGGATAATAGACGAGATGCAAGAATTGCATCTTCATGTAATAATTTTTATATTCATTGAATTTATCAATTCTGTATAAATAACTCTTCAACTCTGCCATGCTGATCAACGCGTCGGCCCGTTTTGACATATCAAGCGTCACGCAGGACTCATGTTTGATATATACATACAACGCCTTGATCACGCAGGCCAGTTGTGGGGCGCGCGCCATCGCCTTGAAGGCGAAGGCCATATCTTCAGACATGCGCGACACAGGAAAAGTTATTTCATTGACCGTAATAAACGAACGTAGATAGATCTTATTCCAGGGCGGGGACAGTAGATCACTGTCACCCAGCAAATCTCGCGCGGAACGGATGCGCTTCGGTAGACAATCACATTCTCTACCGTTGGACACAATCCTCATCCCGCAAACAGCCACTTGTGCTCCGGTCTTGCGTGCCGCCGTGTGCAAACTCGAAAACATATCCGGTTCCGCCATGTCGTCGGCATCCACAAAACCCACATACTCTCCACGCGCTAAGGCGATGCCGGCGTTACGGGCCGCGCCCGGTCCCATATTGCTCTCCTGGCGCAGATAACGAATACGGTCCGGATAACAGACAGCATAGCGCCCGGCGATCTTTGGCGAAGAGTCGGTGGAGGCGTCGTCCACCAGAATGATTTCCAACTCACAAAGATGCTGAGCCAATAAAGATTCAAGACAGCGTTCCAACCAAGGAGCAGCGTTGTAAAACGGCACTATAACGCTCACTGCCCAATCCATACATTAAACTCCTTTTTCCATGCGGGAAAAGAAGGCTGAAGGGCAGAGGCGCAATACACTCCAGGCCAGCCCGAAAAAAATACCGCCTTCCACCAGCAGGGGGAGACAGGCTCCGCCCGTGAGCCCCCAATAATGCCCCAGAAATGCCGCCGCCGGCAGACTCAGCGCTCCCGCCACGGCCTGAGTAATAGTCAGAGCCTTTTCTTGACCGAAAGACACAAGAGTCTGCGTACCCAGCACAAAATTACAGGCCAAAATGGGCACAAGAAAAGCCATGACTCTGAGCACCGGCACAGTCCCGCTATAAGCCGGCCCTAATGCAATACGGACCAGCAGCGGAGCGAAAAGCCAGACAAGGGCCGTGGCGCAGAGCATGACCAACACCGTGCCCGCCAGGGACCAACGCAGCATGCGCGCCGCTTGACCGGACTGAGCCCCACGCAATGCGCAAATTTCAGGAAAAAGCGTTTGGGTTACGGGATTACTGACGCTGACCACGGCACGCACTATTTTATCTGTCGCCACAAGCATGCCCATCTGCGCTGGTGAAAGAAAAAAACCGAGTACCAGTTGAGCCCCATTATTATAGATCAATGCCGAAAGTACGCTGGCAAAAAGTATTTTTGTCCGTCTCAAAGCCCGCCAGCCTTCAATCAAACTTAGAGATATCCGATACCGACGTGTCAGCCCCATTGTCAACCAAAGGTAGGCAAGGCCTTTGCAAAACGCCGTCAGCATAAGGTAGCGCGGCCAGTCGACGGCGGCATGTACGCAGACAAAGGTCAAGACTAAGACAAGGGCACTGCTGCAGACATCCCAACAGGCCATGCGGCGCATGCCCTCCCCGATTCCCTGAAAAAACCAGGTGGGATTGACGCCTCGGCTGAGCCCGGCCAGCACGGCTATGCCATACGCGCCGGGATGGGCTGACGCATGAGGCAGCAGCGGCAGCAAGGCCAGACTGCCCAACAGGCAACCCGCCATCAGCAAAATTTTGGCGGAAAGCACCTGTCCCAGGAGATCGGCCAGAGCCCTTTCCTGTCCACGGCTGGCAGCGGCCTTGCGCACAGCCCCCAAGGCAAAGCCCCAGTCCATAATCAGGCCGATGATAACGGAAATCACGCTCATATACATGAGCAGGCCAAAGGCTTCCGGCTCCAAAACGCGGGCAAGCCAAGGCAGGGCCAGCAAGGGCAGCAGCAGTTGCGCGGCCTGGATGGCGCTGAAGGAGACAAAAGTGGCGAGATGGGGCAAAAAGAGACTGCGCAATTTTCCAGACAAGCGCATCATGGTTTTCCATCTCCCGCCAGTCCATGGTAAAGGCGGTCATAGGCCAGATAGGCCTTTTGGGCGTCATGCCGCTCTTCCACACAACGGCGCGCGGCCGCGCCCATTCGCCGACGCAGAGGCGCGTCATGCACGAGACGGTGCACATGAGAGGCCAGCTCTTGCGGCGTACTTCCCAGAAAACCGGTGACACCGTGCCGCACAATGTTCCTGTTAGCGGGAATATCGGTAGCGACCACGGCTTTGCCCAGCGCCATGGCCTCCAAAACGGCATAGGAAAGGCCTTCCCACAGAGAAGTCTGGACGTAAACGTCCAGAACGGCGAGGCGCGCCAGCGCCTCCCCCCGGCTGAGCCAGCCGGGGCATTCCACCTGCGGCGGCAATGCGGCGTTTTGTCGCGGCGCGCCGATCCAGGTCCACCGCACCTCGTCTTTCAACATGAGGACCAATACAGAGAAGAGGTCGGGATTTCGCTGCGGTTCCAAACGGCCGCATGTTCCCACCATAACCGCATCTGGACGTAGGCGAGCGGGCGGCGCCGTCCGCAGCAGGGTATCCGCTTCAACCAAGTTCAGGGAATTTGGAATACAAAACACCTGATCGTTCCGACCGGCAAGCCAGCGGGAAAGCGCGTATTCCTCCTCACCACAAGCCACGATGGCATTGCCTGCCCTGGCGGCGACCCATTCCGCAATCTTGAAGCAGGCACGCTGTAGGGATCCCACATCCGTGCGTAAAAAGGCATAGCCGTGCGGGGTATATACCGACGGCAATCCTTCCCGGCGGGCGGCCCAACGCCCCAGAAAACCGGCTTTTGAAGAGTGGCAGTGCACAACATCCGGTTGTATCCTCCGGAGCATCACGCACAGTTGCTTAAAAGCACGCAGGTCCGCTCCAAGCCGGATGGATCTGGTCATGGGGAGAAAGTAAAAGGCCACATTCGCAGGAAAAAGTTCCACGAACCTTTCCGGGCTTTCCGGACGTAAGGCATGGATAATTGAATGCTGGATACCATCCCGCACTGTATGGCACAGCGTTGCAAGCGCCACAAGACAGCCCGCAGCAAAAGACTCCACCACATGCACGACATGGATGGGTTCTCTCTGGAGAGAAATTGAGGACTCTGAAGAGCTGTTAACGGCAGGCATCAGTCAACACCTGCTCGCTAATACAAAAATACTGGCTTAAGAGAGAGAGAGAGAGAGAGAGAGAGAGAGAGAGCTACATGGAATTTATTCATATTAATAGTAAATTGATAAAAATTAAGTCTAATTTCAGAGGGCTTCCGCCATGCTGAATCTCTTCTGCCCCAACAGCGCTTTTTCTTCAAAGGCATAACCAGCCAGCAAATACATGGTTATTAATACAGAGTTGCTCGCGCTTTGACAATATGAGGTAATGCCCAATATAGCGATCTTTGTGTCCTACGTAATTTTCCCATTGCCCTTGGCGGCATTGCACGCTACTAAAATTCTGATGAACCCCGAAGAGCTGATCGCCCATTTCGCGCTTGCCCCCCATCCGGAAGGCGGTTTTTACCGCCGCACGTATTGCAGCAGCGGCACTATTCCTCAGGCCGCCCTGTCGTCGGGCTTTGCCGGGCCGCGCCCGTTCGGCACGGCCATCCTCTTCCTGTTGCGCGAAGGCGACTATTCCCGCCTGCATCGCATCCGGCAGGACGAGATCTGGCATTTTTATCTGGGCGGCCCCCTGCGTCTGGCCCTGCTGGGGCCGGACGGCGCGGCGCGGGAAGTCATGCTGGGGCAGAAGCCTTTGGACGGCCAGCACCTCCAGTACGCCGTGCCCGCCGGTTTCTGGTTCGGGGCCACGCCCTGCCCCGGTTCCGGCTTTTCCCTGGCGGGCTGTACCGTATCGCCGGGCTTTGACTTCGCGGACCTGAAGTTGGGCCGCAGAAAAGAACTGCTGGCCACATTTCCGGCGGCCGCGGCCTGCATCCGCGAATTCTGCCCGGCAAAAGACAGCGAAGCGGACTGATGACGCGCTACCCCATTCCCGCCGCCGGACCGGACCGGCCCCACCGCACGGAGCTGCTCATCCGCCGCAGCCGCTTTCTGGCCCAATGCGCCCACACGCCGGGTCCGGAGGCGGCACGGGCCTTTGTGGAATCCATCCGCCGCGCCAATGCCGACGCCACTCATAACTGCTGGGCCTACGCGGCGGGCGCACCGGGGCAGACCGCCCGGATCGGCTCTTCCGACGACGGCGAACCCCACGGCACGGCCGGGCGGCCCATGCTGCAGGTGCTGCTGCACTGCGGCATCGGAGAAATCTGCGTGGTGGTGACGCGCTGGTTCGGCGGCGTCAAGCTGGGCACCGGCGGCCTGGTGCGGGCCTATCAGGATTCGGTACGCGAAAATCTCAGCACGCTGGCGCTGGCCGAACAGGTGCCCCTGGCCCATCTGGATCTCACGCTGGAATACGCCCATCTGGACGGGTTGCGCCGCCTGCTGCCGACGTTTGAGGCCCGGATTACGGATGAGGACTATCAGGCCACCGCCGGTCTGGGGGTGAGCCTGCCGGAGGAGCACCTGGCGGCTTTCCTCAAAGCCGTGGCCGGAATGAGCAACGGCGCGGCCATCTGCCGGGTCAGGGAAGACGGATAGTCCTTCCCCGACCGCAGCCGCGCCGGTTGCACTGCGGGCACCGGTTATTCCTGGATATGCACCGCCAGCCCCGGCACCAGACGCACCTGGCCGTCCACCACCACCCGGTCGCCCTCGGCCAGTTCGCCTTCCACAACGCTGATTCCCTGATGCTCGAAAAGCACCTTGATCTTGCGGTAGACGGCGCGACTGTCCTTATCCACCAGATAGACATAGGATTCCTCGCGGCCGGACTGCACGGCGCGACTGGGCACGGTCAGGGCTTTGGGGGCCACGCCCAGGGGCAGTTCCACTTCCACGAACTGGCCGGGCCAGAGGCGGCGGTCCTCATTTTCAAAGCTGCCGCGCAAACGAATGGTGCCGGTGCGCGTGTCCACGCTGTTGTCCACCAGGGTCAGCAGGCCGTTTTCCACTGTCCCGCCCGCGGGCGTGGCCGTGATGGACACGCTCCCCCGGCGCATGCGCTCCAGAATCACCGGCAGATGGACCTCGGGCACGGAAAAATTCACATAAATGGGCGAAAGGGTGTCGATGGTCACAATGGGCGTGTCGTCCGTGGTCTTGATCATATTGCCCTTGTCCACATTGAGCGCGCCGACCCGGCCGCTGATGGGCGCGGTCACCGTGCAGTAGGAAAGGTCCAGGGCCGCGCTTTCCACAGCCGCTTTGTCCGACTGCACCGTAGCCTTGAGGGCCGCCGCCTCGGTGGCGGTCTGCTCATAGGCCTCGCGGCTCACATAGCCGCCGCCCACCAGCTTGCCGTAGCGGCGCATGTCGTCGCTGGCCTTGCTCAGCTGGGCCTGGGATTTTGCCAGCAAACCGCGCTTTTCGCGCAGGGCGGCCTCAAAGGGGCGCGGGTCGATGCTGATCAGGGGCTCCCCTGCCCGCACGTCCTGGCCTTCCTTGAAATGGACTTCCTGGATTTCTCCCGTGACGCGGGGCTTGACTCCCACGGTGGCCGAGGCTTTGACATTGCCCACCACGTGCAAGAGGCGCGGCACGTCGGCGCGCGCCACGCTCCGCACATGCACGGGAGCGGGCGGCGGGCCGCCGGTCTTGCCGTCGTCGCCGGAACAGGCGTTCAGAAGGGCCGCCAGCAACGGCAGCAGGATCAGACACCAGCGCGAAAAATGCTTCATGATCGTCCCCGAAACAGGTGCGTGGAAGCGCGCGTCAGCATCAGCCGCGCGCCGGTCCGGTCATTTGCTGAAAGTGAATCATGCCCCGCGCTTCGTCAAGAGGACGTTACGGGAACGGCAGGGCAATCGCATGAACAGAGCTAAAAAGAAAAATACTCTCGCGGCAGGCTTGCGCTAACTTTGCGGTTATTTTACAAAATCCGCCTTTTCCGCGCGGGCGGCGTTATCGGCTGCGTTCGCGGGAATAAGGAAGGAAGACTCACTTAATGAAAGCAAATGAATACCCGGCTATTGAAGCATTCATACGATTGCCCTGACGGGAGGGTCCGGGGCACCCCGGGGCCGCAGCGCCCGTAAACATTGACTTTGCGCGTTTTCACGGCATAATGACGCCGCTTCGGGGCGCATGCCCTCATTGTTTCCCGCCGGGCGGCGGCATCCAAGGAGAACACGTTGGCCAAAAACCGCGCATTGCAACAGTGGCGGGTGGAAGATTCCATCGAACTTTACGGCATCCGCAACTGGGGCGCCGGCTACTTCAATGTTTCGGACGCGGGCGAAGTGGTCGTCTGCCCGCAGGGCCCCAAGGGCCCCCAGATTCCCCTGCCGGAAATCATCGCCGGTCTGCATGAGCGCGGTTACGACATGCCCGTGCTGCTGCGGGTGGAAAATATTCTGGATTCGCGCATTACCAGTATCCACGAATCCTTCCGCAAGGCCATTAAAACCCTGAATTACACCGGCGAGTACCGGGGCGTGTTCCCCATCAAGGTCAACCAGCAGCAGCAGGTGGTGGAAAAAATCGCCCAGTTCGGCGCCCGCTATCATCATGGCCTGGAAGTGGGTTCCAAAGCCGAGCTCATCGCCGCCGTCTCCCTGATGCGCGACACCGAGGCCTGCATTGTCTGCAACGGTTACAAGGACGCGGAATTCATCGACCTGGGCCTCCAGGCCCTGCGCCTAGGTTTCAACGTCTTTTTCGTGCTGGAAATGCCCGGCGAGCTGGACGTGCTGCTGGAGCGCGCCAAGGCTCTGGGCGTGCGCCCCAATATCGGGGTACGGGCCAAGCTGGCGGTCAAGGCGGGCGGCCACTGGACGGATTCCGGCGGGGAGCGTTCCACCTTCGGCCTGTCCCCGGCTCAGATCGTGGACGTGGTGGACACCCTCAAGACCCACGACATGCTGGACTGCTTCCGTTTGCTGCACTATCACCTGGGTTCGCAGGTCTCCAACATCCGGGACATCCGCACCGGGGTCATGGAAGGCGCGCGCCTGTACGTGGGTCTGGTGCAGGAAGGCGCGCCCATGGGCTATCTGGACCTGGGCGGCGGTCTGGCCGTGGACTACGACGGCTCGCACACCAATTACATTTCCTCGCGCAACTACAACCTGGACGAATACTGCGCTGACGTGGTGGAAGCCATCATGAGCATCCTGGACGAGCAGCAGGTGCCGCATCCGCACATCATCACCGAGTCGGGCCGGGCCACGGTGGCCTATTATTCCGTGCTGCTCTTCAATATTCTGGACGTGAGCGTGGTGGAGGAAGTGCAGCTGCCCGACGAGCTGCCCGAGGACGCGCCGGAACCGGTGCGCAACCTGCGCGAGGTTCTGTCCGGCATTTCCCTGCGCAATCTTCAGGAATGCTACAACGACGCCATTTATTACCGCGACGAAATGCGCCAGCTCTTTTCCACGGGCCGGGTCAATCTGCGCCAGCGCACCCTGGCCGAACGCTTCTTCTGGGCCATCATCATGCGCATCGCCCAGGAAAAAACCCGGCTCAAAAACGTGCCCCGCGATCTGGCGGACATCGACGTGAGCCTGGCGGACATCTATTACGGCAATTTCAGCGTGTTCCAGTCCCTGCCCGACTCCTGGGCCATTGACCAGCTCTTTCCCATCATGCCCATACACCGGCTCAAGGAATTCCCCTCGCGCCAGGGCATTATTTCGGACATCACCTGCGATTCCGACGGCCGCATCGACCACTTCATCGACCCGCAGGGCATGAAATCCACCCTGGACCTGCATCCCCTGCGCGACGGCGAGGAATACTATCTGGGCGTCTTTCTGGTGGGAGCCTATCAGGAAACCCTGGGCGATCTGCACAATCTGATGGGCGACACCAATGTGGTCTCCATCCGGGCCTCGGACGACGGCAGCTATGAATATGTGCGCGAAATCCGCGGCGATTCCGTGGCCGACATCCTGAGCTACGTGGAATATGACCCGCGCCGCATCCTGGAGGATCTGCGCAGCACCGCCGAGCAGGCCGTGCGCCAGGGCCGCATCTCGCCCAGCGAGCGCTTTGCCGTTATGCAGGCTTTTGAGGACGGCCTGCGCGGCTATACCTATTTTGAAAGGTAGGCCTGTCCGGCAGCGCCTGGTTTAACAGGACAAAGAGCGCTCCACGGCTCCGAAAAAATGCCGCTGCTCCAGTTCGTCAATGACGGACAACCAACGCTTGGGAATAAAGAACGGCACGCAGGCCATGCCCAGCGACGCGGCCCGGTGCCGGAAAAAAGCCGCGCCGAGCAGCGTCTTGGGGGCGGGCCCCGTGCCGTTCAGTTCCTGAAAATTAAGGGAAAACTGCACGGAGGTAATGTCCAGCGCCCGGCAAAGAGCGAAAAAGCGCTCCAGTTCCGCGACGGCGTTGTTCTTTTCAAAAATGATGTACTTGAGATGGATGAGCCCGGCCTCGCGGGCCGCCGCCCGGTAGCGTTCAATATTGGCGGTCACCCGTGTGAAACCGTCCACGCCCTTGACCGCCCGGTAGACTTCCGGCGAGGCGCTGTCCAGGCTGACGTTGACGCCGCCCTTGCCGTCCCGCAGCAGAGCGGCAATGGCCGGGGAAAAGCGCAAGGCATTGGTATGCACGTATTGCGGCCGGCCGTTATGCAGAATCCATCGGCTGGCTTCCTCAAAGTCCGGCAGAATGCCCGGTTCGCCGCCGCCCCAGCTGAAAAGGCAATCCCGGCGCAAGACCTTCTGCTCTTCAAGGCTCCGGAGCACCGGCAGAATGGCGTAGCCCGCGCCGTGGCCTCGCCACAAATCGCAATACACGCATCGGCAATTGCACAAATGCCTGTGCATATTGATGCTGACCGACCTGAACAGCAGCCGCGCGACGGAACCCTGCGGCGTGTCGATCTCGATACATTCCGGACAGCCCCGGCACACTGCGCCCCCTTTCTGCAATTGCTCCACGACATTCTGGATATGCCTGGCGTAGGCGGCCATATCCAGCCTGCCGCCCGTAAAAGGAAAGCGCGGCACGGCAATGGCGTGCACATTGCAGCAGGGCTGCACAGCGTCCGGCTCAAAATTAATGTCATTGCAGAGATTCAGACAGAATTTCATGGCGCACCCACTCTTTGGGCTGCCGGGCCGGAAACCTTTGAGCGTCCGGCCCGGGCCTGTCCCGTGCTCACAACAGATGGCAGCGCGCCCGCCAGCCGGGGGTCAGTTCCTTCCAGGCCGGAGGCTCGCGGCGGCAGATATCCACAGCTTTGGGGCAACGCGGATGAAAGCGGCAGCCCGCGGGCGGATTGAGCGGACTGGGCAGCTCGCCTTCCAGAATCCGGGGCAGGCGGCTTTCTCCGTCGCCGGTGGGCATGGCGGCCAGCAGGGCCTGGCTGTAAGGATGGGCCGCGCCCGCGAACAGGCGCTCGCGCGGGGCTTCCTCCACCACCTGGCCCAGATACATGACCAGAATGCGCGGGCAGATGAAGCCCACCACCGCCAGATCGTGCGAAATGAAAAGATAGGACGGGCTGAAACGCTCCTGCGCATCGCACAGCAGGTTGAGCACCTGCGCCTGCACCGAAGCGTCCAGGGCCGAAACCGGCTCGTCGCAGATGACCACGTCCGGCCTGGTGATCAGGGCACGGGCCACGGCGATGCGCTGGCGCTGGCCGCCGGAAAATTCATGCGGATAACGCCCGCCCATGCCTTCCAGGCCCACGGTGGCGAGCATTTCATCCGCCAGGCGGCGGCGCTCGGCGCGGGGCATATCACGGGCCGCCAGAGGCTCGGCCACGGAGGCGCGCACGGAAAGGCGCGGGTTGAGCGAGGAAAAGGGGTCCTGAAAAACCATCTGAATCCGCCCGGCGGCCCAGCTGGCAGCACTCGCCGGGGGCAACTCCCTGCCCTCCAGCAGCACCCGCCCTTCCGAGGGCGTGAGCAGGCCGCAGGCCAGGCGGCCCAGTGTGGATTTGCCGCAGCCGGATTCGCCCACCAATCCGAGGCTTTCACCCCGGCGCAGGCCGAGACTCACCCCAGCCACGGCGGTAAGCTGTTGCGGTTCCCCGAACCAGCCGCGCCGCACCAGAAAACGGCGGCTCACGTCCTCCAGGGCGAGCAGCGGGGCTGCGGAAGTCGTGCTCTCCGCCATTTACGCCGTCCTCTCATCAACGCCCGCCGAGCTGAAGGTCGCCATTTCATTATAGACGGCCGCCGCGCCGCGCAGCAGATGGTAGGCCAGGGCCCCGCCCGTGCCCTCGCCCAGGCGCATGTTCAGGTGCAGCAGGGGTTCGCCGGACATCCCCCCGGACACCCCGCTATCCAGGCGGGCCAGCGCCGGGCCGTGGCCCGGTTCGGCCGAGGCGTGGGACAGCACGGCATATCCCGCCAGGTCCGGACAGATCGCCAGGGCCGCAACATAGGCCGCGCTGCAGATAAAGCCGTCCACCAACACGGGCAGGCGCTGCGAGGCCGCGCCCAGCATGATGCCGCTCATGACAGCGATTTCAAAGCCGCCCACGGCGGCCAGAATAGTTACCGGATCGGCGGAGGCCAGGGCGGCGGCGTTAACGCGCAGGGCCTCGCGCACAATGCCCGCCTTGTGCCGGACCATGGCCGGATCGGAACCCGCGCCGGGGCCGGTGGTATCTTCGGGCTCCAGGCCCAGCAAGGCGCAGTACAGGGCCGTGCCCACCGTGGAATTGGCGATGCCCATCTCGCCCGTGCCCAGGCAGCGGTAGCCCTCACGGGCCGCACCGGCGGCCAGCTCCAGACCCAGCCGCAAGCCGTGCAGGCAGGTTTCGCGGCTCATGGCCGGGCCCCGGCTCATATCCGCGGTGCCGTCGCCCAGGCGGCGGTCCAGAAGCATGGGGTGCGGCGCAAACGGGCCGCCCGCGCAACCTGCGTCCACCACCCGCAGATCCAGTCCCCCGCAACGGCAAAGCACGTTGACCGCCGCCCCGCCGTTGCAGAAATTCATGACCATCTGCCTGGTCACGGCCTGGGGAAAGGGCGAAACCCCCCGGGCGGCCACGCCGTGGTCTCCGGCCACGGTCAGCATCAGGGCCGGGCTGACCGAAAGGGGCAGCCGCCCCCCGCTCATGGCGTACAGGCGGGCGGCCAGTTCTTCCAGCCGTCCCAGGCTGCCGCGCGGCTTGGTCAGATTGTCCAGATGGGCCTGGGCCGCGTCCAGATCTTCCCGGCGCACGGCCTCAATGCGCAGTCCGGGGAAAAGCGCTTCCAGATCCGCCGAAGTAAAACTGATTTTCTTGTCCATCGGCGGTTTGTAGCCTGTCCGGAACGGCGGCGCAAGGGCCGTTGCCCACCGCTTCCTTTACAAGTCGGCCACGATGATTACCTAGTAAATGACTCGTCAATTCCGGATTTCCGGACAGGCCGTTCAAACTGCCGCCCTGCGTCATACGGGCGGCGAGACTTTACGAGGTGAATCATGTACAATATATATCGCAACGCCCGCCGGGCCGCCCTTTTCTTTTTGTTCTGCCTGCTGACCGCCCTTGTGGGCCTGCCCATCAGGGGCGCTCTGGCCACGGCCGCGCACGAAAGCGCCGGGTTCGCCACGGTTCAGGCCGAACAGCGCGCGGATGCGGCCATGCCGCGGTCCGTGGCGGCAGTGCTTCCCGCCGCGCCGGGGCAGAACATACCGCGCGGTGAAACGTATTGCGGAAGGTAATCATGCCGAACTGTGCAGTTCAGAGCGTCCGTAGGTTTCTCCCTTTCCTCTTCGTCTGCCTGCTGGCCGGGCTTCCCGGACAGGTCGTCCGGGGAGCCCAGGCCGCGCCAGCGCCGGACAGCCCCCGCCTCACCCCCGTGGTCCGCGCCGTGCAGGCCGTGGCCCCGGCGGTGGTCAACATCACCAGCACCCATATTATCGAGGGGCACCGCGTCTCCCCGCTGGAGCGCTTTTTCGGGCCCGGCTTCGGCCCCGGCTTTCCGGATTCCAGCGGCTTCGGCGCGCAGCCCCGGAAGCGGAAACGCGTCAGCCTGGGTTCCGGCGTCATTGTGGACGGCCGCAAGGGTCTGGTGCTGACCAACGCCCACGTCATTGCCGGCGGCGACGAAGTCATGGTTCACCTGCTGGACGGACGCGAATTCCCCGCCACGGTCAAGGGCGCGGAACCGGATTTCGACATCGCGGTGCTGGAAATCAAGGGCGCGCATGATCTGCCCGCCGTGCGCCTGGGCGACTCCACCGACATCATGCCCGGCGAGACGGTCATTGCCATCGGCAATCCCTTCGGCTTCAACCATACGGTGACCACGGGCGTGGTTTCCGCCCTGGGCCGGACTATCCGCAACGACGGCGGCGTGTTCACGGATCTGATCCAGACCGACGCGGCCATTAATCCCGGCAACAGCGGCGGCCCGCTGTTGAACATCGAGGGCAGTCTCATCGGCATCAACACCGCAGTGGACGCCCGCGCCGAGGGCATCGGCTTTGCCATTCCCATCAACAAGGCCCGCCGGGTCATGGCCGACCTCATGGGCCAGGGCCGCGTGGCCCCGCTCTGGCTGGGGCTCATGGCCGAGGACCTGGACAGCCGCATGGCCATGGCCCTGGGGCTCAAGGAAGCGCGCGGCGTGCTGGTGGGCGCGGTGTTTGAAGGCACGCCTGCGGCCAAGGCGGGCATCGAACCCGGTGACATTATTGAAAGCATCAATGCCTCGCCCGTGCGCGACCGGCGGGATTACATCAATGTGCTGCGCAACCAGACCGGCGGCGAAAGCCTGCGCCTCAACCTACGCCGGGGCGAAAAAGTGCTCGCTCTGGACGTGACGCCCGTGCCCTTTGAGGACGACACAGCCCGGAAACTCATGGAACGGCGCTGGGGCCTTGCCGTACGGGAAGGCAAACAGGGTCTGGTCATCCAGAGCGTGCGCCCGGACGGCCCGGCCGCCTTTCTGCGCAAGGGCGATCTGATTACCGGGGTCGGCGGCATGCGCGTCAAGAATATGAGCGAACTGCTCCAGGCCTTCCGCAAGGAACGCCTGGCCGGACAAGTGCTTTTACAGGTGGTGCGCGGCGACCGGGGCTATTACGCGCGCCTTGTGCTTTAGGCCCGTCCGCGTGCTCTTGCCAAACGGTGCAACGGCCTTATTTGTATGACGAACCCGCGGTTCAGGCCGGGCCGGGCAAAAAGGCCGGAGGCACTTGACAGGGCGGGGGGCTGACGCTATCCATTTCACAAGCGGTGTTCAGCCGCAGCCTGCATCCGGCAGGACACAAAGTTACTTTGGGAGGAAACAATGGGCTACAATGTGAGTGTTGATAACGACAAATGCGTGGGTTGCGGCGAATGCGTGGACGTTTGCCCCGTGGAAGTCTATGAAATCAAAGACGGCAAGTCCGAACCCGTGAACGCTGAAGAATGCCTCGGCTGTGAATCCTGTGTGGAAGTCTGTGAAGCCAGCGCCATCACTGTCGAAGAAGCCTAGCCGACAGCGTGATGCCCGCGCGGCATTCCGCGGCTGATCCGTTTAGAGAACTCGTATTCTTTCCACAGTGCCGCCGGGCGTGTGCGCGTCTGGCGGCACTGTTGTAATCCGTCCCGTTGCCCTGGCTTTCTCTCTTGCGGAGAAAATGCTCCGGCGGCCCGGCATGGGCAGGCCCGTGCGCAAGCAAGGCGGGCTCGCCTGTGGCGCAGCCGTTCGCGCGCAATGGGGAACGCCGACAGACGGCACATGGTTCCTGATACCGCTCCGGCGGCTGACGCCGCCATGATTGAGCACAACGCCCGCGCAGGGGCGGTTTCGCTGCTGCGCGAACTACGCCAGGTATAATCATGATCCCTGATCTGAGTCCCATATTTTCCCGCTATGAAAGTCTGCGGGCCGAGGCCGACGCCCTGTTCGCGCGGGTGCGCGAGACGCAGCCCGGCTGCGTGACCTGCAAGGAAGGCTGCAGCGACTGCTGTCACGCCGTATTCGATCTTTCGCTGGTGGAGGCCATGTCTCTGAACCGGGCCTTTGAGGCGGCCTTTGCCCACGGGCCCGAGCGTTCGGCCATTCTCACCCGCGCGTCGGAAACCGACCGCCGCCTCACCCGCCTGAAGCGGGAACTCTTCCGCGCCGAAAAGGATGGAGAAAGCCCGGAGGCCCTCATGGCCCGCGCCGCCCAGATCCGGCTGCGTTGCCCGCTGCTGGACGGGGAGGACCGCTGCCTGCTCTACGAGGCCCGGCCCATCACCTGCCGTTTGTACGGCGTACCCACGGCCATCGGCGGACAGGGGCACGTCTGCGGCTTTTCGGCCTTTGAGAAGGGCAAGGCCTATCCCACCGTGCATCTGGACAAAATCCAGGCCCGGCTGGATGAACTCAGCCGGGAGGTGGCCCGGACCGTGGAATCCCGCTTCTCGGAGCTACACGAGGTGTACGTGCCTCTTTCCATGGCCCTGATCACCCGCTACGATGAAGCCTATCTGGGCATCGGCAAGGCCAAGCCCGAAGAGTGATTCCGGAATTTTTGCCCGGAACCGGGGCGCGACAAGAATGTCGCGCCCAAGCTGACAACCAGAAACAGGCCGAGGCGCTCCCCATGTTTGACAGCATCCCCGCCACTGTTTTCCGCGACGGCACACCGCAGGCGCTTACGGACGAGCAGGAAAAACTCAAACGCGAGATTTACGAAAAAATGAATCCGCGCCGCCGCAAGTTTGTGGACCGTATCGGCTATGAAAACTGGGATCCGTTCCAGAAGCCCAACGATCCTCTGGACCTGCGCATGGATGTGAGCAAGCGCACCACCCAGCAGCTGGTCAATGAATTTCTACGCGAAGCGGCCCGAAAAGGGCCGTACAGCAACGACTACGGCAAGGGCGCCATGGAGTGCGCCTTGGGCGTGGTCAACAAGGACGAAAAATACCAGGGCATTTTCGACTTCTGCCTCTGGTACCATGATCTTTTGAAAAAAGAAGGGCATATCGCATGAAAGAGCGTTACGACGACCTGGATGAATATATCGCGGACCTCAAAAAGGAAATCGAGGCCAACGCGCAATGCGCGACACACTACTACAACCTGGGCCTGGCCCTGCTGAGCAAGCGTGATTTTGTGGCCGCCGAGGAAGCGCTGCTCAATGCGGTGCGCAACTCGCCGCATCTGGCCGAAGCCTATGTGCAGCTGGGCGGCATCTGCCTGGAACGCGGCGATCTGGAAGGCTGCCTGCACTATAATGAGGAAGCCGCCAACTGCCGGGCCAAATTCCCCATTCCCTGGAGCAACATCGCCTTCGTGCATCTGCAGCGCGGCGAGCCGGACAAGGCCATCGCGGCTCTGCGCAAGGCCCTGAAATGGGACCCCAAGTTCATCCAGGCCAAAAACGCCCTGGCCACGGCCTATTACATGAAGGGCGACTTTAAGGCCAGCGTGGAAGTCTGCCGGGAACTGCTGGCCCAGGAGCCGGGTTTTGCCCCGGCCTGGAACAATCTTGCCCTGGCTCTCTTTGACCTCAAGGAATACGATCAGGCCGTGGAAGCCGCGGACAAGGCGCGCGAACTGGGCTTCGAGGTGTCGGAGGGCTTTTTGGAGGAGCTGAAGCCCCACAGGAAGTAAGCCGGGAGCGGACGCCTTTTCCCGAACCAGCGGCATATTTTTTGCTTATAAAAACGCGGACGGTCAATTTTTCCACCGTCCGCGTTTTTTCGCGTCCGGACTCCGGGTTCGCCCCGGGCCGCGACGCCGCCGCATAACAGCCATGCGGATGCAGGCCGTTATGCGGAAACAAAGCAAGGAGCATACGCATGGAACTGGAATTCCGCTTTCGCAATAATGATCTGGGGCCGCATTTCCCCACCTTTCAGGAACGGGTCAACGCCATGCTGCCCGCCCGCCCGGCCGAGCCCGAAGGCATAAGCGCCGAGGCCGCCGCCCCGGTTCTGCCCACCCTGGAGGAAAGCGCCCCGCTCACCCCGCATATGCCCAATTCCGAGGAAGTACGGCAGACCCTGGCCCAGGTGGAAGAAGAAGCCGTGCTGCAGAGCCGGGAGCTGATCCAGGCGCACTCCGGCCTTAACGAGCAGCGGGTGGCGCGGCTGTTGGGCCTGCTGGACTAGAACCTGTTGACACTACTGGGATTTTGTTCGCTTTAGCCGTTAGGCGGCTTGGCTGCCCTACGGATAAAGACAGCAGCAATAACAAATCCAGCGGGCAAAAGAACGCAGTGTCAACAGGATTTAGCGCAGAGTACCTTTGAAACGCTCTCCGGCTTCTACAGCTCCAACTCCAGCCCCACCGGACAATGGTCCGAGCCGTAGACGCTGTTTTCGATCCAGGCGTCGCTGACGGCCGGGGCCAGCTCTTCGGAAACAAAGAAATAGTCAATGCGCCAGCCGATGTTCTTTTCCCGCGCACGGGTCTTGTAGGACCACCACGAATACTGGTCCGGCTGGTCGCCGTGCACCTTTCGGAAGGTGTCCACATAGCCCATGGCCGTGAAACGGTCCAGAAAAGCACGTTCCTCCGGCAGAAAGCCGGTATTTTTCACATTCTGCTTGGGCCGGGCCAGATCTATGGCCTGGTGGGCGATGTTGAAATCCCCGCAGACCACAATGGGTTTGCTTTTGCGGCACTCTTCCGCATAGTTCAGAAAGGCTTCGAAGAAACCCATCTTGTAGGGCACGCGCTTGAAGCGTCCCGTGGGCTTGCCGTTTTCATCCAGCTCCTCGGCCCCGCCGTTGGGGAAATAGCCGTTGAAAAAATGGAAGTCGGGAAATTCCAGGTGCAGCAGGCGTCCTTCGCCCTGCCACTGGGGATCGGGCAGTTCCGCGCGCACGGCCAGGGGCGTCATCCGGCTGAAGACCGCCACTCCGGAATAGCCCTTTTTCACATGGCTTGAGGACCAGTGGGCCTCCCAGGCCTCGGGGCTGGCCAGTTCTTCCTTGAGCTGTTCCGGGTGGGCCTTGGTTTCCTGCAGGGCCACGATCTGGGCGTCGGTGCGCGCGAACCACTCCCACTCCGGCTTGGCGGAAAGCGCGCGCAGGCCGTTCACATTCCAGGAGACGAGTTTTATCCGCATATGTCCTCCACGGGCCGCAGCATAGCCAAGGCCGCTGCCGGGGGCAAGCCGCCATGCTCAGGGCCGTTGTGCCGCTGCGCCCCATTGCGCGCAATCCGCTTTTCCGGTACACAAAAAGTGCTGCCGGACAGGCCCGCAGAGGACCTGCCGGGCGGATATTTTTAGAGCGGCTCACGTAGTAAATGCTCCAGGGAAGTGCTGAGTAAGGAAGATTTTTCTCTGCCAAACACGGAGAACTCCGGGTGGAGGGCGTATATTCAAACCCGCCCTTCGCATGGAGTGAGCCTGACGCAGGCAGAGAGCAAAAAGACCATTGATCAGTACTTTCATAGGAGCCGGACGGCTCTGCCCGCCTGTGTCCGATCCACTTTTTAAGGAGTCCCTGCAGTATGGAAGTTCTGCCAATCCGCCGCGCCATTCTGAGCGTTACGGACAAGAGCGGCCTTGTGGATTTCGCCACCTTTCTCAGCTCCCGCGATGTGGAGCTGATTTCCACCGGCGGCACCCAAAAAGTGCTGGAGGCGGCGGGCCTGCCCGTCACCGCCGTCAGCACGGTGACCGGCTTTCCGGAAATTCTGGGCGGGCGCGTCAAAACCCTGCACCCCAAAATCCACGCGGGCATCCTGGCCAACAAGGATGACCCCTTCCACATGCAGACCCTGGCCGAAAAGGGCATCCGGCCTTTTGACCTGGTCTGCGTCAATCTCTACGACTTCGCCGGTGCTGTGGAGCGCCATCTCTCCCTGGAAGAAGCCGTGGAGGAAATCGACATCGGCGGCCCCTGCATGCTGCGCGCGGCGGCCAAAAATTTCCACAGCGTCCTGGTGCTGCCCTCGCCCCAGTGGTACGGCGCGGCCATGGACGAGCTGCGCCAGCACGATATGAATGTGAGCCTCAACTTCCGGCAGGTCATGGCCTCACGGGCCTTTGAGGCCACTTCGCGCTACGATGCGCTGATTACCTCCTACCTGCGGCCCTAGACCGGATACCTGCGAAACGCTTTGCGTTTCACAGGGTTATTCAGCCGAAGACCGCGGCCATCGCCGTTCGTATGTCTCCGTTGTCGCCAACGGAAACAGCCCTCCGGGCTGCCTTTGGTCGCTTCGGCTGGATCCACGCTGCTTCGCGGCGGGCGGCCCGACCTGCTCGCCGCCTGGCATTCCAACTTTCAAAGTCGAAATACTCTCACTGCACGCCGCAGAAAGGAGACGCGCCATTCCCAAGCCAGAAGGCAATGTGCAGGGGCTCAAGCCGAGCCAGCTCAATGCCCTGAACCGCCTTTTCAACCGCCGGTTTCCGGCGGAGGATGTCTACACCATTGAGCAGGCCCGCGAGCTGGCTCTTCTGTCGCGCGCTCTGGGGCGGCAGGTGGGTCTGCTTATCGACCGCAAGGGCCGAGTGCAAATGGTTCTGGTGGGCGAGGCGGGCAGCATCCTCATTCCCGAACTGCCGCGCGGCCGCACCGGCCAGGAGCGGTTACGCGGCCTGCGCCTGTTGCACACCCACCTCTCCCCGGACGGCATCAGCCAGGAAGACCTCATGGATATGCTCTTCCTGCGCCTGGACGCGGTCATCGCCCTCAACGTGAATCCCACAGGCGATCCCGTGCAGTGGCAGGCCGCGCACCTGCTGCCTTCCGGCGCCGCGGGCAAGCCCTACCACCTGGACGCCCCACAGCCCTGGGACCGCACGGCCGCGCAGTTCACGGCCACGGCCGAAGCCCTGGAAGAAGAGCTGGCCCGGCGCGGCGAGGATGCGCGGGAAGCGGCGGACGCGCCGCGCGCCCTGCTCGTTTCCGTGGCGGCCCAGCCCCGGATTCTGCAGGAGCGCAATCTGGACGAACTGGCCGAGCTGGCCCGCACCGCCGGCCTCACCGTAGCCGGGCGCATGGCCCAGCGCGTGGCCCAAGTCAATCCCCGACTGATTCTGGGCAAGGGCAAGGTGGCGGAACTGGAAGTGCTGGCCCTGCAAGGCCGCGCGGGCATGCTGGTTTTTGACGGCGAACTTTCGCCCGCCCAGTTGCACAACCTGGCCGACATCACCGAGCGCAAGGTTATTGACCGTACCCAGCTTATTCTGGATATTTTCGCCCAGCACGCCGTGACCAGGGCGGGCAAACTCCAGGTGGAGCTGGCGCAGCTGCGCTACACCCAACCGCGCCTGGTGGGCAAAAACCGGGCCATGGACCGGCTCATGGGCGGTATCGGCGGACGCGGCCCCGGCGAAACCAAGCTGGAGACGGACCGGCGCAAAAGCCGCGAGCGCATGGCCCGCATCCGCAAGGAACTGGACCAGTTGCGGCGGCAGCGCGCCTTTACCCGCGCCCGGCGCTCGCGCCAGGGCATCCCCCTGGCCGCCCTGGTGGGCTATACCAACGCGGGCAAGTCCACGCTGCTGAACCGGCTGACCCGCTCGGACGTGCTGGCGGAAAACAAGCTCTTCGCCACCCTGGACCCCACCACGCGGCGGCTGCGCTTTCCGGCGGAACGGGAAATCATTCTGGCCGACACCGTGGGCTTTATCCGCAATCTGCCCAAGGAACTCATGGACGCCTTCCGCGCCACCCTGGAAGAGCTGGAGGCCGCCGATCTGCTGGTGCATGTGGCCGACGCCTCCCACCCGGACCTGCTGCAACAGATTTCGGCGGTGGAGACCATTCTGGCCGAAATGGAGCTGGACCGCGTGCCGCGTCTGCTGGTGCTCAACAAATGGGACCAGCTTGCGGCTCCGGCCCGGGCCGAGTTGGCCGACGCCTTTCCCCTGGCCCTGCCTGTTTCGGCCAAAAGCGGCGACGGCCTCAACTCTCTGCTGGAACAGTTGGAAACAGACCTGCTGACCCGGAACAGGCCGCCGGTCATTCCGGATATGCCCTTCTCGCTGAACTAGGGGCTGTTTCTAAATTAGGATTTTCATTCTCTGCCAAGGGCGCTAGCCGTT
>OKSB01000218.1_pt1 | contig 62782 bp, 52 predicted proteins | sample 1601171 | NCBI WGS metagenome assembly OKSB01 (sample SAMEA3541496, study PRJEB24748) | human gut metagenome | biome: human gut; feature: human-associated habitat; material: faeces | place: China | collected 2012 | reverse complement strand
CGGTTTCGCAGGCAACACGGCCATGCGGGTCCTCTGCCAGAATAGCATCAAGCACAGCATCAGAAATCTGATCGGCAATTTTATCAGGATGCCCTTCCGTAACAGATTCGGAAGTAAATAATTTTCTCATTCTGTTCCTCCTTATGTAAATAAAAAAGCGCCCTCTGTGAGAGCGCCGCTGATTGTACCGACATTCTCATCTCTCGATTAACTCGCAGGACTTAGCACCGTTTGCATTAATGCAATGGTTGCTGCGGTTTCATTGGGCCAATCCCTCCACCAGCTCTTGATGAGTAATATTAAGTTACTATGATATTATATCCAATTTATGTAAAAAAGGCAACAATTATTTCCTTAAGCGCAGAACGGTGTTCAAAAGTTCTTCCGCAACGTCGTACTTGCTCATCTGCGGCAGTTCTTTAATGCTGCCGTCCGGAAAAATCAGTTTTACAATATTGGTTTCACTGCCAAAGCCTGCCCCCTGCATTGTTACATCGTTGGCAACAATCATATCAAGGTTCTTCTTGGTAACTTTTTCTTTGGCATTATCAATAAGGTTCTGGGTTTCTGCTGCAAAACCAACAAGGAACTGCCCTTTTTTGCGTTCACCCAGCGTTTTTAAAATATCCGGGTTCTTATCCATTACAACCGTTAAAGCATCATCGGTTTTCTTTTTAATTTTCTGCGCTGCCACATCATGCGGGCGGTAATCGGCAACAGCCGCCGCCTTGATAACAATGTCGCAGCCGTCGTAAACGGCAAGGCACGCATCCATCATCTGCTGCGTTGTTTCTACATTTACAACTTTAATGTTCGGCGGCGGTGTAAGCGCGCTGGGCCCTGTAACAAGGGTTACTTCTGCTCCGCGTTCTGCCGCTGCCTGTGCAATGGAATAACCCATTTTGCCGCTGCTGCGGTTGCCTACATAACGCACCGGGTCAATGGGTTCACGCGTCCCGGCAGCAGTTACCAAAACTTTAAGGCCGCGCATATCGCCTTCCGTTTTTGCAAAAAAGTCCTTCACAAAATTAACTATATCCGCAGGTTCAGGCAAACGCCCTGCACCAACGGCACCGCAGGCCAGCACGCCGCTTGCCGGAGGCATCACCACAATGCCGCGGCTTTTAATTTTGGCAATATTTTCCTGCGTGGCAGGGTTTTCATACATATGCGTATTCATAGCAGGGCACACAATAACCGGTGAATGTGCCGCAAGCAGCGTTGTCGAAAGCAGATCATCGGCAATGCCGTACGCCATTTTGGCAATTATGTTGGCCGTTGCCGGCACAACCATAAACAGGTCGGCCCAATCGGCAAGGGCAATATGTTCAACGTTAAATTCCTGATTGGCATTCCACATGGAAACAGCAACTTTATTGCCGCTGATTTCCTTAAAAGTCAGCGGAGTTACAAACTGCTGGGCATGCTCTGTCATAACGACACGCACTTCTGCACCCTGCTTGCGCAGTTTGCTCACCAGGTCAACGGCTTTATAAACGGCAATGCCGCCTGTTACACCTAAAACAATTTTCTTACCCTTCAACAAGGCCGGCGCCTCCCTTATTTACCCTGATTGCGCTCATAAGTAATGGTATCGTTTGCAATTTCCTTCAAAGCAATGCTTACTTCCTTTTCCGGAAGGTTCTGCCCGGGCACAGTCAGTTCGCGTGCGCGTTTGGCAGCCAGCATGGCCAGAGTATATTTGCTGTCAACTTTTTCTGTTAAATAATCGATGGAAGGATCTACCATAGACATTAAAATCACTCCTCTTTTCTGCAATGGCAAATTTCGTCAATAATAAAATATGTACGGGCGGCGCGGTAACGTTCTGCTTCCATAACGGTCAGAACCTTCTGCGTAGCCCTTTCGGCAATGTCATTAACTATAATATAATCATATTCACTGGCGTAAGCAAGCTCGCCCGTGGCGGATGCAAGGCGTTTTTTGATAACTTCCTCGCTGTCTGTGCCGCGTTTATAAATACGCGAAGAAAGCTCATCCAGAGAAGGGGGAACAATAAACACAAACACACCGTCCGGGAAACGCTTTTTAATCTGCAAAGCGCCCTGAATATCAATTTCCAAAATTACATCTTTGCCCTGATTAAGCAAATCCATAACATAATCGCGCGGCGTGCCATAATAGTTGCCGTATACTTCGGCATACTCCAGAAGGCCGCCCTCGGCAATCATGGCTTTAACTTCTTCAACAGTTTTAAAAAAATAACTTACGCCGTCAACTTCGCCCTCGCGCGGAGCGCGGGTGGTTACAGATACCGAATAGCCAATATCCGGCAGCTTTTCTCGCAGCATCTGGCAGATTGTACCTTTACCGGCGCCGGACGGACCCGACAAAACCAGCAGCAATCCTTTTGGTTTCAAAATAAGCCCTCCCCTGCTCAGACGTTATTCTTCATCTTCGTCATCGCTCTGTACAAGCCTGTTGGCAACGGTTTCCGGCTGTACGGCCGACAAAATAATGTGGCCGCTGTCAGTAACAATTACCGCACGTGTTCTGCGCCCGTAAGTTGCGTCAATAAGCGTGCCGTTATCGCGCGCTTCCTGAATAATTCTTTTTATCGGCGCAGATTCCGGGCTGATAATAGAAATAATCCTGTTGGCAGCAACTATATTGCCAAAGCCTATGTTAATAAGCTTGATATCCATAAAGCAGCCTCCTTTTATTCGATATTCTGTATCTGTTCCCTGATTTTTTCAATTTCTGCCTTAATATCTACCACCAGCTGGGCAATAGTGTAATCATTGGCCTTGGAAGCAATGGTATTGGCTTCACGGTTAAATTCCTGCACCAGAAAATCAAGTTTTCTGCCTACCGGCTGATTAAGGTTAATAATTTCGCGGAATTGTTTGATATGGCTTTTCAGCCTTACAATTTCTTCCGTAATGCTCGTACGGTCGGCAAAAATGGCAACTTCCTGCAATAAGCGTTCCGGCTCTACCGTCTGGTTATATTTTTCAAGCAGGTCGTTAATACGTTCGCTCAAACGTTCCTGGTATTCTTCCACAACCTGCGGCGAACGTGCTTCTATCTGCAAAAGTTTTTCTTCAATCAGCGCGGCGCGCTTGATAAAATCGCCGTAGATATTGCCGCCTTCCGTTTCGCGCATGGCAACAAGGTTGTTAACAGCCTGCTGCAAAGCCTGTTCAAGCTGCGGCCAGATGGTTTCCACATCAAAAAAGCCTTCTTTAACGCTGATAACGTCCGGGCAGCGCGCAAGGTACAACACCTCTGCCTGTTCGGCCAGCTTGCAGCCGCCGATACCGGCAGCTTCGGCAACTTCCTGCAAAGCATTATGGTACGCCGCCGCCAAAGGCCTGTCTACTTTAACGGTGCAGAGCCCGTCATTTACATAATCTGCTGTGATAAATACATCTATGCGCCCACGGTTAATACTGCGCAAAATAGTTTTGCGTATCCTGTCCTCCAGGGGATTTAAAAAGCGCGGCAAACGGATAGCCACTTCATTGTAACGGTGATTTACCGTTTTCATTTCTACCGTTGCCGAAAACTTTTCATCCTCATATTCGCCGCGGCCAAAACCAGTCATACTTTTAAGCAAAATAAAACCTCCCGCCGCATTTCTAAATTAGTAAAATTGTTGTATACTTATTCTTGAAATAATATTATACCCTATTATGACTTCATAAGCAAACGAAAAACGCAAATTTTTAAAGAAAAAAGGAGAATTTCCATGAATTTGGAAGGTATTACAATAAATATTCTCACAAGCCAGCTGCAGCAAAAGCTGCTCGGCGGCAAAATATATAAAGTTTTTATGCCTAACAAAAGCAGCCTTCTGCTGCTTGTTAAAACCGAAAATGCCGTTATATCTTTAGCTGCCGATTTTTCCGGTGCTTCGCCCTATTTATATATGCCGGATAAAACGCCGGAACGCCCTGAAACCCCGCCTGCTTTCTGCATGCTTCTGCGCAAGCATCTGGAAGAAGGGCGCATTACCAAAATAACGCAAAGCGGCCTGGACCGCGTTGTTACAATGGAAATAAGCAGCATAGGCAGCGCAAGGCAAATTATCAGCAAACAGCTTATTTTTGAACTAACCGGCAAAAACGCCAATATTATTTTTGCAAGCGAAGGCGTAATTTTAGACAGCCTGAAACATATCGGCAAAGCGTTAAGCAGTTACCGTCAGATTCTGCCGGGGCTTGCCTACATTGCCCCGCCGCCGCAGAACGGGCTGGATATTTTAACATCCGCCCCGGTGGATATTGCCGCAGCGGCACAAAACCTGCCCCTGCCGCCGCAAAAAGCACTTATTGCAGCTACAACCGGCATTGGGCAGTATACTGCAGGCCAGCTTTTAAAATTTGCAGGCATAACTGCCGAAGGCGGTATTACAAACGAAAATGCTGCCGCACTGACAGATGCCATTAGCACTTTGCAAAAAAATATTAACACTGCCAAAGCCGGTACTGCGCCTGTATATGCTATTATTACCCGCACCAATACCGTTAAAACAATTCTTCCGTTTAAACCTTTGCAGCTTACAGGCGGCGAAACAGTAAAAGAGTTTGCCTCGCTTAACAGCGCCATTGCTTTTGCACAAAGCCTTACGCCCGTTCTTTTACCGGAACAGGAGGTTTTAAACAAAACAGTAAATGCGGAAACCGAAAAGCTGCAGAAGAAAATACTGCTTTTAAAGGAAGAACTTGCCGCAGCGGAAGATGCCGAACAGCAGCGCACTATTGCCGATACCTTAATGGCAAATTTGTACCGCATTGCCAAAGGCAGCAGTGAATGTACGCTGGAAAATATTTATGACGGCACGCCGCTTACCATAAAACTTGCGCCCGATTTAACCGCCAACGAAAACGCACAAAAATATTATAAACGCTATAATAAATTAAAACGTGCGCAGGCAGAAATTAAAGAGCAGCTGAAACTTACGGAAGAAGCAGTTGAATATATGGGAAGCATCGACATTGCCCTTAAACTTGTACAAACAAGGGCCGAAGTTGCTGAAATTAAGGCAGAACTTGCTGCCGCAGGCTTTATAACCGTAAAAAATACCAAAAATAAAATGCCGCAGGCAAAATCAACACCAACAATTATTAAACTTTCGGAAGATACAGCCTTATATATCGGCAAAAACAACAAACAAAACGATTACGTTACTTTTTCAATCGGCAGCGGCAATGATTTATGGTTCCATACAAAAAACATTCCCGGTTCGCACGTTATTTTAAAAACAACTCTGCCGCAGGCAGATGAAAAAGATATTCAAACTGCAGCAACGCTGGCAGGATACTTCAGCAAAGCCCGCAGCGGCAGTAAAATACCCGTAGACTGTACCCTGAGAAAATTTGTAAAAAAACCGAGCGGTGCCAAACCTGGCTTTGTTATTTACACTAACCAGACAACGTATTATGTAACGCCAGAAGAAGAAACAATAAACAAATTAATAAATTAAACAAAAACTGCACCAAAAGCTATGATATACTCAATAACTTTAACGGTGCAGTTTTTTACTGCAATAAATATTTATTTAACAAGTCAATATCAAAAGCATATTCTTGAGCTGTCTGTTTTGTTATCGCTCCTGTTTTTGCCAAATATGCCAGTGCGTAATCCATGCACTGCATTCCCTGCTGCCTGCCGTTTTGCATATAGCTTGCAAGCTGATATGCCTTTCCGTCACGCAAAAGGCTGCGCACGGCCTGCGTAAAGGTTAAAACTTCAAAAGCTGCCGTTCTTCCGCCATGGCAGCCCGGAACAAGCTGCTGCGCTATAACAGCCTGTAAATTTTCTGCAAGCTGCGCACGCATTTGTTGCTGTTTTTCCGGCGCAAAAAAATCCAGCATACGCGATACTGCCAAAACAGCACTGCGCGTATGCAGCGTTGCAAGCACCAAATGCCCTGTTTCGGCAGCGGAAACTGCACCGGCAGCGGTTTCTGCATCACGCAGCTCTCCAATCATAATAACGTCAGGGTCCTGGCGCAGTGCCGCACGCAGGCCAAGTGCAAAACTGACGGTATCACTGCCAACCTGCCGCTGGCTGATAATGCTTTTATCTTCCGTAAACCTGTATTCCGGCGGGTCTTCCAAAGTAACAATATGCGCACTTTTATTACGGTTAATAAAATCAACCATAGCCGCCAGAGTTGTGCTTTTGCCGCTTTCGGCCGGGCCGGTTACCAGAATAAGCCCGCTTCGCTGCATGGCAAGTTTCTCCAAAACAGGCGGAGCGTTCAAGTCTGATAACGATGGGACTGCACTTTTTATTATTCTTACGGCAAGTGCCGGAAAGCCATTCTGCAAATATCCGTGCACCCTAAAGCTTCCTGCGCAGTTAATACGACAGCAAAAATCTGCTTCTTTTTCGTTAACGGCACAAGTTCCGTACTGTTCAATAAAAGATGTAATTGCGTTTTCACTTACAGCAGGTAAATTCTGCCTGTTTAAAACGCCGTTAATTCTGAATACCGGCACTGCGCCTGCTTTTATATGCACGTCCGAAGCGTTTTGGCGCACAGCTTCCTTTAAAATATGTTCCAGCATTTTTACTCCTTAATGCACGGCCTGCAAAACTTCCGCTAAAGAAGTGTGCCCTTTTAATACTTTTTGCACTCCGTCGCTGCGCATACTTACTGCACCGAATTTTTCTGCTTCCGCAAAAAGCGTTTCTTCCTGCACCTTGCCCAAAATAAATTTTTTCAGTTCCGGCACAACAGGCATTACCTCCTGCAAAGCCATGCGCCCTAAATAACCTGTTCCGCGGCATTTTTCACAGCCGCTGCCCATATAAAGCGTTAAATCATTACAGCCATTAATGTTTAAATAAGCCTTTTCTTCCGCGTTTGCGGCATAAGCCGTTTTGCAGTGCGGGCAAATGCGCCGCACTAACCTTTGCGCAACAACTCCGCGCAGGGCAGATGCAACCAAAAACGGCTCTATCCCCATATCGACAAGCCGCACCACAGCTTCCGCGGCATTATTGGTATGCAGCGTACTGAACACCAAGTGCCCGGTAAGCGCCGCACGTATGGCAGTTGCCGCCGTATCAAGGCTGCGTATTTCACCAAGCATAATAATATCCGGGTCCTGCCGCAAAATGCTGCGCAGCCCGCTTGCAAAAGTCAGCCCGGCCTTTTCGTTTACAGCAACCTGGCTTATGCCGTTAATACGGTATTCCACAGGGTCTTCTATGGTTACAATATTGCGTTCGCTGCTGTTAAGCTCTGCCAGCGTGGCATAAAGCGTTGTGGTTTTGCCGCTGCCGGTCGGCCCCGTTAGCAGCACTATGCCGCTGCCATAATTATAAAGCCTGCGGTAAAGCGCTAAATTTTCCGGCGTAAAACTTAGTTCATCCAAATTCAGGGCAAACTTTTCCCTGTCTAAAATACGTATAACAATTTTCTCTCCTAAAATAGTCGGCAGCGACGATATACGCAAATCAATATTGCGTCCGTCAAGCTCCAGCTTAATGCTGCCATCCTGCGGCAGGCGTTTTTCGGCAATATCCATGCCTGCAAGCACCTTTATGCGCGAAACAACAGCCTGCATAAGCGTTTTATTCATTTCGGCTTCTTTGTAAAGAACGCCGTCGATACGCATACGCACACATGCGTTGTTTTCCCCCGGTTCTATGTGTATATCGCTCGCGCCGGATGCAGCGGCTTTGGCAATAAGGCCGTCAGCCGCCTTTACGGCATCAGCGTTTTCATCTTTTTTAAACAATGTCCGTTCGGTTTGTATTATCAACTTTTTCTCTCCATTACAAAATTTGCAGCTTTATTATTATAACCAGCAAAAATAATATCTTCAAGTAAATTTTTATGGTATAATATTGAACCGAAATTGCGGATACCGGAGGTTTATTGGAGGAACAGCTTCTGGAACACATTAAATTACAACGCCCGCCGCTTATTTTATGCGTAACGGCAGGCACAATGCTGATTTTAAGCGCTTTGCAGTTTACGCTTGCAGGCACTGCGCAAAAACATGAACCGGTAAACAGCCGTGCAATTTATACCCCCATTCAACTGCCGTCGGCTGCTAAAAGCATCAAACCGCAGCGCAACCCATTTCTGGCTCCGGCCGCGCCGGATATTAAACGCCAAACTGCCGCCTTAACCCCCGGTTTAAAAGGAACAGTGCAAAACGGCAGCACTACCATGGCAATTATGGAATTTGCAGGGCAAAGCAATTACTATCAGCCGGGCAGCAAAATTAACGGCTTTATAGTACGCGACATTACCCCCAACAGCGTACTGCTCGCAAAAGGCTCCCAAACGCTTATGTTAAAAGCCGGAGGAACAGCCCATGACTAAAATTTTTACTGCTCTTTTAACTGCTCTTTTAACTGCTTTGTTAGCTGCGGTTTCGTCTTCGGCTTATGCAAACGGCATTACGCTTAACGTGCGCGACGGCCAGGTACGCGATGTGCTCGCTTCTGTTGCAGCACTTTCCGGCAAAAGCATTGTTGCCGACAGTTCCGTACAGGGAACGGTTACGCTTAACCTTAAAAATGTGCCTTTTGACACCGCACTGCGTATAATTACCGCTGCCAAAGGTTTAAGTTACCGCCTTACCGGTGATGTTATACTGGTCGGTTCTGCCGCAGGCATGGAAAAATTTAACGATACAGCCAGTATTATTAAACTGAATTACGCCAAAGCCGAAGAACTTAAAACGGCACTGGCACCGCTTATTGGCACCAACAGCAAAATAAGCACCGATACTGTTACCAACAGCATTATTTTTACCGGCACCCCCACCGACGAAATGCGCCTGCGCAGTGCAGTTGCCGCGCTTGATACTGCCACGCAGCAGGTAACGCTTGAAGCCAAAATAATTGCGGTAAACCGCGAAGACAGCGAAAACCTCGGCATCAGCTGGAACTGGGATAAAATACCCCAAAACAGCAATTACTACGGCAATGATGACGATAACGATGATTCTGATAACGAAAATTTTGGCGGCGTAGTACATTTTGGCGCTAATTATGAATTCCGTTTTAACGCTGCTTTAAACGCCCTTTTTGCCAAAGGAAAAGCCAAAATTCTGGCAACACCGCGCATAATAACCATACCCGGGCGTGAAGCAAGCATATTTATAGGCGATCACATTCCTGTTACAACGGAAAAAATTGAAAATTCCGTAACCACAAATACCACCGATTACGTTGACGCCGGTATTAAACTGCAATACACGCCGATAGTAAGCAGCGACGGTATGATAACCTCGGTTGTACATACGGAAGTCAGTACCCCCACGCTTATTTCCGAACTTAAAAACTACAAAATAACCAGCCGAAGTGCCACCACTACCGTAAGGATGCGCGACGGTGAAACTCTTGTAATAGGCGGTTTAATCAATGAAGAAGAACAAAAACGTCTGCAAAAAGTACCGTTTTTATCAAACATTCCGCTTTTAGGCGAACTGTTTAAAAACCGCACTACCAGCAAAACAAAAACCGAAGTTATTATGATTTTAACGCCGCATTTAACAAACCCCGGCGAATCACCGGCAATTTACGATACTGAATTGCTTGAAAGCAACAATATTTTTGATAGCAACAACTAAAAATATTATTAAAAAAGAGCGGCAAGCCGCTCTTTTTTATGCAAAACAGGCATTATACAAAAGTATAATGCCTGTTTTAACTTTTATTTTTCTAACATCAGCAAAGCAACCGTTTCAATATGCACCGTCATCGGGAACATATCTACCGGCTGTGCTTTTACTGCTTTATAACCGTTTTCCGTTAAAAATGCCATATCGCGTGCTAAAGAAGCCGGATTGCATGATACATAAACAATTTTCTCAGGTTTTACTCCGGCAATGGCCGCCAAAACCTTTTTATCACACCCTGCGCGCGGAGGGTCAAGCAGCACGGTATCCGGCTTGACGCCGCTTTTTAACAGCGCCGGCATTTCCACAGCAGCGTCGCCGCAAATAAACTCTGCATTTGCAATATTATTTGCTTTGGCGTTTTCGTTGGCGTCTTTAATAGCAGGCTCAACAATTTCTATGCCGTACACTTTGCGTGCCTTTTGCGCCAGATACAGCGAAATAGTACCTGTACCGCAGTAACAGTCAATAACCGTTTCTCTGCCGCTCAGCGCAGCAAAATCCAGCGCTGTGGCATAAAGCTTTTCGGTCTGCGCACTGTTTACCTGAAAGAAAGACAACGGCGAAATATTAAATTTTAAATTGCCAAGCCTGTCTTTAATTGTGCTTTTGCCATACAGAACACGGTTTTTAGCGCCCATAATTATGTTGGTACGCTTTTTGTTAATGTTCTGCACAATGCTTTTCAAACCGTCCACTTCAGTTTTAAGCATTGTTACAAGCTCGCCTGCATGCGGAATATCATAGCAGGCTGTAACAATTACAGCCATAACTTCGCCGGTTTTAGCCCCTGCACGCCCCATAACATGGCGCACAACGCCTTTGCCGGTAGTTTCGTCATAAGCAGAAATATCAAACTGCTGCATCCATTGGCGCACAACCTGAATAATTTTGTTGTTAGCCTGCTTTTGAATAAGGCAGTCATCAATATTTATAACGTTATGGGTTAAAGCCGCATAGCAGCCAATTTGTATTTTTCCTTCCGTTTTAGCTGCCGGAAACTGCATTTTATTGCGGTAATGCCACGGATTTTCCATCCCCAGCACCGGCAGTACTTCGCAGCCGGTAATATGCCCAATACGCTCAATGGCATCCTTAACCTGCTGCCTTTTAACGCTTAACTGCCCTTCGTAGTTTAAATGCTGCAATTGGCAGCCTCCGCATTTTTCATAAAAAGCACATTGCGGTTTAACGCGCTGCGGAGATTCTTCCAAAATGTTTAAAATTCTGCCGGAAGCATAGGATTTTTTTACCTGAAATAATTTTACGGATACTTTTTCTCCCGGCAGGGCGCCGTGTACAAAAACCGTAAATCCATCAGCCTTGCCCACGCCTTCGCCGCTGCTGCCAAGCCCTGTTATATTTACTTCAATTATGTCGTTTAATTTAAATGGTGGTTGTTGTTTAGTCATTTCTGCCCCTGATTTTTATTATAAACTGCCGTCCTGCATCCAATACAGCCTTACAGGCAGGTTGGAAGCACCCGGCGGCGACCAGATAAAGCTGTATTTTCCCGGTTCTAAAACTCCAAGCTTAAGCAAATCGTCATAACTGTCGCCTATTGCCACTTTATCCTGCGGCAAAGGCAGAATTTTTTCTTCACCGGCTTTTTTCAGCACGCCGTAACCGGCAAACAAACCGCCCAGCGGATTTAAATACATTGCCGCCGGTTTATTGCCGCTGATTGTAAAATTAACAGAATATACAATGCCGTAATTGCCGTAATTTACAGCATCTTTGCCTGTTGTGCCGTCCTTGCCACGCGCAAAGCCCTGTTCTTCGGATGCCAGTTCAAGCATATATACTTTGTTGTTATCGGTATTCAGCGGTGCAGATACAGTGTAATTCCAGTCCGCGTTGTCAAAAGTGCCCCTTAACGGATGCTCGTCCATAGGCTGAACAGGTGCGTATTCATTGTATAAATCCAAATCTGTTTTTTCATCGCACATAATAACGCTTACCTGCACAGGCCTGTCGGTGTGTAAATCAATAGTGCCCACCAAAAGCTGTGCCGGTTCAAGCACATAGCCTCGGCCGGTTAAAAGCTCTGTATTGTTGCCAAAGCCAAGTTTTCCTTCAGTTTTATTATGAACGCCGGAAAAATATTTTTGCTGGGTTTCCTTGCCAACCTTTAAATAATGCCAGCCCGCATTGCCGATGCTGTTGTTGGCAACGCTGTATTTAACCGGGCGCATTTGTTCGTTGCTGAGTATAACGGCGAGTTTTTTATTGGTTTCCATTGCATTTACATGATGAAAGAAAATCCTTACATCACCGCTTACTGTATCGCGGTACAAAACGCCGTTTCTGTAAACCATTTCCGGGCTGTCACAAAAAATAAGTGTTGAACCGGAAGTGGTTTTCTGCGCAGTTACTTCTGTATAAGTTTCAGGCAAACCGCGCCCCGTAATAAGTTCATCAGAAGCAAAAGCGTTTAAAGGCAAAAATGCCATACAACTAATTGCCAGAGTTTGAAAACATTTTTTTAGCCTCACGATTAACCTCCAATAGATGTTTACTGTCTATTATAACACAAATACGGCAATTGTATTTTATTTTTGCAGCGCAGAATTTAAAAATAAATTGTAGCTGACAAAATCGCTTCCATATTAATGAAATAAGGTGTCAGAAATACTATCAATACCACTCGTATATGACTGCACCCCAAAAGTCTAACTTTTGGGGTGCAATTCACTCAACAGACGTTTTTGATTTATATTCTGTTTTTATACATTTATACATTTTTTCGTAATACTTTTGGTATTCGCCGCTGATAATTTCCTGCCACCAGTCTTTGTTTGCCAAATACCATTCGATAGTTTTTGTAATACCGTCCTCAAACTTTGTTTGCGGCAGCCAGCCAAGTTCATTGTGTATTTTTGTCGGGTCTATCGCATAACGCCTGTCGTGACCTGGACGGTCTTTAACAAAAGTTATTAAATTCTCACTTTTACCAAGCGCCTTTAAAATAATCTTCACTACATCCAAATTGCTCTTTTCGTTATGCCCGCCAATATTATAAACTTCGCCCTCGCTCCCCTGGCGGATGATTAAATCTATCGCACTGCAATGGTCTTCTACATATAGCCAGTCGCGCACGTTAGCACCATCGCCGTAAACAGGCAGTGCTTTATCGTGCAAAGCATTGATAATCATTAAAGGAATTAACTTTTCCGGAAAGTGATACGAACCGTAGTTGTTGGAGCAGCGCGAAATTGTTACCGGCAAACCATACGTTCTGTGGTATGCCAAAACCAACAAATCTGCACTGGCTTTAGATGCAGAATAAGGGCTTGATGTATGCAACGGCGTTGTTTCAGTAAAGAACAAATCCGGTCTGTCTAACGGCAAGTCACCATAAACTTCATCCGTACTTACCTGATGATAACGCTTAATACCATACTTTCGGCAGGCATCCATCAACACGCCTGTACCGATAACATTAGTTTTTAAAAACAATTCCGGCTCTAAAATACTGCGGTCAACATGGCTTTCCGCCGCAAAATTTACCACAATATCAGGCTTTTCTGCTTCAAACAAGCTGTAAACAAATTCACGGTCAGCAATATCGCCTTTAACAAACTTAAAGTTCGGCTGCTCCATAGCACCTTTTAAGCTGCTTAAATTCCCCGCATATGTCAGCTTGTCCAAGCAAATAAATTCATCCTCTGGATGATATTTAAGCTGATAATATATAAAGTTGCTTCCTATAAACCCGGCCCCGCCGGTGATGATGAGTTTCATAGGTTAATTAATTATTGTTTTAATATTCTACTTAAAAGTACTGTCTTTATTTATAGATAAATATAACATTGTTAATTACCATTATCAATACCAACATTAATGACAAATAATACTATTATTTATATCTATACACATAATGCTTATGCGTATTCGCGCAAATATATTTTCATAATGTTATCCATAACACAATGCTTTATAATTATTGATAAAACAATTGATATAAATATACCAATAATACTAAAAATCAAAATACTTTCACAAGTAACAAGATATTCGATAAATATTTTTTACTGCTGCTAAAACAACTTGATGAGATAAATACAAAGGATACGCTATGCTACCCAAATATGAAAACAGTTTATTACTTAATATTTTAGAAAAATTACCTTTTGATACACTAAATACATATATCAATGGTGCACAAGTTATTGTATACCAAACTTGCCACTTCCATAACCAATCATTACAGATACTTCCTAAATAAATAGAAATTATTAAAATTAAAATAGAACAAAACTCCAAAAAACTAGCATGTAATTTAATATAAAATAACATTATACCTCGTTTATACAAATTGTATAAAACTATACTAATAAGAAAATCACCAAATCTAAATATTGGATTTATATAGGAAAAATATACGTCAGCGCTTCCATTCGTTTCTCCTTATATATTCTAACTTCTTCTAAATGATTTCTAAAAAAGAAATGAAATAACTAAATTCAAAACTTAGAATTAATTACTATTTAATAGTTTATTGTAAAATTTTAATGTCTCATGAGCAGTTTCTTCCCAGCTATAAACTTTTACTTTTTCTCTTCCTCTTATTATACATTCATTTCTAAATTTGCTATCGTTTACCATTTTTTTCATAGCTAAATAAATATCATTAACATCGTTTGGATTGCAATAACATCCAAACTCACCAATAATCTCATGAAAAACAGGAATATTGGAAACTATTACAGGCAGATCTCTTATCATAGCCTCTAATGGTGGTAGACCAAATCCTTCATACAATGAAATATTCACTAAAGAAATAGCATTTTGATATAGCGATTCTAATTCTAAATCTGTTACATATCCCGAAAAAATAACGGTATTTTCCAGTTTTAAACTTTTTATAACATCAAACACATCATCATATAACCATCCCTTAGCTCCAGCTATAACTAGTTTTCCGTTATACCCTTCAATCTTGAGTTTTGAAAATGCGAGTATTAGATTTTTTATATTCTTATGTGGCGCAATTGTTCCAACATATAATAAATACTTTCTTCTTTTGAGCCTTAATCTTTGTAGTATATTATCATCCGGTATTATATTATAGTTTTTATCAACTCCTAAATGTATGACTTTATTCAATTTGTTAAAATTAGGATAATACCCCATTAATTCACTTTGAATGAATTTAGAATCAAAAATAATAGCACTAGACCTGTAAATTGTATTGTTGAATAATATATTTTTTACTACATTCTGCCCAAGTGTACGCATTTTTCGCATAGAAATCATAGCTAAATCATGAATTGTAGCTATTGTATTTGTTTGTGTAAGAACAGGAATAGCATAATCTGGAAAATGAATAAGTTTATAGTCATTATATAGATTCCTAAGTTTCCATTGTTCTATTATAATTCTATCTATAGAATTATTTATTTTAGCATCAATAAAAATTAGGTTGTCTTGTGGCTTAAAATACTTTTTATATTCATTTCTGAGCAAAATATCTACGTTTGCATTACAATCAATAAACTGCTTCACTAAATTTCCTGCATATCTGGAAATACCAGTGCCATCCGGTGCATATATCAACGCATTAAAGAGAATAGAATTTTTCATAAAAACTCACCATTAGAATTAAAATCTAAAATACAAAAACGGACTAAAACCAACACCTATAACATATGATAATGTAATTATAAATAAAATTAATACTATATAACTTTCAATATTATATTTATCATCAATATACTTAAAATATTTATTAGGAAATGGTGTAGAAAATATTATAGCCAAAATAATACATACAATTAATTCTTCATTTAAATAACTCATAGATAACCAAAATCCATTACTAGAAAATTTAAACATGGCTTTCAAATACATTGTAGCTTGTTGAATAGTCTCTGCTCTAAAAAATACCCATCCAACAAACACCATAAGCATTGTAGAAAAATGCCCAAATCGCAAATGACCAAGTTTCAAGCGGTCAGCTATTTTTCTCATTATTTGATCAATAACTAAAAATAAGCCATGGTACAATCCCCAAATCACAAAATTCCAACTTGCTCCATGCCAAAAACCTGTTAAGAAGAATACTATAAATCTATTTGTGTAAGCTCTATAAGTTGCACACTTACTCCCCCCAAGGGGAATATATACATAATCTCTAAACCAAGTTGAAAGAGAAATATGCCATCTTCTCCAAAATTCTTGAGGTGACTTAGATATATATGGATAGTTAAAATTTTGATTAAACTTAAATCCAAAAACTCTTCCTAGTCCTAGTGCCATATCAGAATATCCAGAAAAATCATAATATATTTGCATTGTATACGCCAAAATACCTAACCATGCTAGTAATGTCGGTAAATTATTAGTAGAAAAAGCTATATCTGCCAAATTAGATAAGGTATCTGCAATTAATACCTTTTTTGCTAACCCAAAAGTGAATAATTTAAACCCTTCATACACATCATCTAATTTTTCAATTCTGTGGTTTATTTGTTGTTCAATATCTATATATCGTACTATTGGACCCGCAATCAATTGCGGAAACAGTGAAATATATAAGCCTAAATTTAAAATATTTTTCTGTACCGGTACTTTATTATTATAAACATCTATAGTATAAGACATTATTTGAAATGTATAAAACGAAATACCTATAGGTAATGTTATATCAAGAAATTTAATATCCGCTCCTGTTAAAATATTTATGTTATCAATCAAAAAATTAAAGTATTTAAAATAGAATAGTAAAACTAAATTGAAGATAACAGATAGAATTATAACTATCTTTTTCTTTGATTTGTTTATACTATTTGCTATTATTTTAGCTAAAAAATAGTTTACTATTATTGAAATTAACATTAGTAAAATATATTTAGGTTCACCCCAAGAGTAAAAAAATAATGATACTAATAACAACCAAAGATTTTTTAGAGTCTGACATCTCAACAAGTAATATATTATTATAGTAATCGGAAAAAAAATGAATAAAAAAATCGATGAACTAAAAACCATAATTTATCATTTCTCCTAAATTAATTTATATAATACTTTTCTAAATATAGCTTTAAATATTCAACAAAACCATTATTATATGCATTTATAGCTGCATCATTAACTTCTATTAATATAAAGTCACTTTTATTAATTAATTCTTTCATATCTAAGTCGGACCATTTTTTAAAATATAAAACATCAGGAGCTTCATTAGTATATAACATTTGTTTATAAAAAATTCTATAGCAAGTATCTCCTAATTTTTGTTCTATAAAATCTTTAGTAAAACTTTCTGCAAAACTACCACCTTGAACTAGAATAGTTTTATTATTTAAAGTTGGACTAGTTAATTTACTATAACTATATTGATAATAACATTTATCTTTTTTGCCAGAGAATATATTTAATAGTAAATACACGTCCTGGTCTCTCCAGAAAGGATTCATTGAATTGTTCAAATAATCAAGTTTTAATTGCGGATACTGCCCTCTGCTTATCGCATTCATGTGCTCCAATAACTTAATAGTAAGCTGCTGATCAGCAGGTCTAGACATATGAATACCTGTTTTATAAAATACAGGTATTCCCTCATTATTTAATTTACGTATATCATTACGAGAATCATACCAATTGATTTTTGTATTACTTAATTGGCTAGTTAAAAAATCAGCTGCATCAATTGAAGCATGATTAAGCTCTCTTTTTTTATAATAATATCTTTCTGGAATTTCATTATATAAAAAATGTGCTTTGGATGGCGTTATAAAGAATAATAAATGCTTGCCATTCTTTTCTAGAATTTCATGAATTTTTTCTAGATTTTCAACATATGATATACATTTTTGTTGATTTTCTTTTTTTGAAAAATCATAATCATATTGATACTGTAAAGCATCGGTAATATAAAATTCGTGAAATATTGATCCATCCTTACCTATAATCTGTTGTGAATCTTGCTGTCGCCAACTCCCATTTAGTGAAAAAAATGAGTATCTTAATTGATTATATATTCGTATAAGATACACTCTTCCCGGAAAACTAGTAGCCCAATAATTCTCGAAATATTTTTGAAAATTTCCTTTCACATACTTGTCTAATGTTAGTTTAGGAAATTCAACTATTTGCGTTATACCCATTAATTGAGATGTAATTACAGGCTTTTTAGTAATTTTTTCTACACATATTAATGTTATAGGAATAATAAGTATGACAACAAATATTATTATAAAAATTTTCTTATATAAACTTTTCATTTTTATATTTTTCCACCATTTCAGTTAATATTTCTTCAATTTTCTTAGGTTTTATAGTTTTTCCAATTAGTTTCGATACTCTTGAAGTATCTCCAACCATACGCCAGATTTCATTTTTTCGTACAAATTCATATGATATCTGAATTTCAGGCATATAATTTGTTATTCTAAACAAAATATCTAAAATATCGCTACCTTTAAGCCCATTTCCGCTGCAAATATTATAAACATTGTATTCTAACTGTTCTTTTAGAATCAATTCTACAAAAACATTTGCCGCAAAATTCGCATCAATATAATCTCTTTCTGTTTCCAAATTACCAAGTTTAAGCACAGTTTGCTTATTTACAAAAGCTTTTACTAACTTAGGAATTAAAAAATTATCTTGTTGCCCGTATCCAATCATATTAAATGGTCTAACAATACAAATATCAAATTTATCTTCATAATTTCTACTTAAAAGTTCCATAACCATCTTGCTATAAGCATAATGATTCGCCGGATTATAAGGGCAATTTTCTTTCAAAAACGGTATATCCTGATTCCCATATACACCAGCAGTACTAACCAGCACTACTCTCGTATCTCTGCTGCAAATACTTGCAATTGTATTTAATAAATTCTCACTTCCCGTAACATTAACATCATATATCTGTGTAACATCTCCAAATGTAGGATTAGCTATAGCCGCCAAATGTAACACTGCAGTTGGTTTAAAATCAGAAATAATTTTATACAATTTCTTCTTGTTATTTAATGCACATTCTACATAATTTCCGCCATCAATAAGATTATTAGCGCCTGGTCCAACCATTCCAAGGAAATCTATCCCACGATCAATTAGTTCCTTACATATATATGAACCAATAAATCCATTTGCACCTGTAATAAACACTTTATTAATCATTTAAAAATTCATCTCCTTCTTTAAAACTACTAGCTCCTTGTGTTGCTAACTGATCTAACGCAGCAACAACATTTTCTGCACATTCATCCCATGTTATTGTGTGCCATTCATCATGTATTCTTTTCTCTTTACTCAATAATTTATCTCGGTTATTACAATAATACATAATTTTCTCAGCCCACTCCTTTACATCGTAAGAATTAGCATAATCGATAAAATCTTGGCCAATTTCAATCAGGGGATCTACAGCAGATGCTATGCAAAACTTACCATAATTCAAACTTTCTGGTAAAGTTAAACTCCATCCTTCATACAAACTAGGTAATACAGTAAATAAGCACTTTCTATAAAGAATATCAAGTTCAGAATCACTAAAGGATTTTATAATTATATATTCTTTAATTCTTTCATCATCTAACAATCTACTTACAAAATCTCTTGTTTTCCAGCCTGGATAGCCACAAATAACAAGCTTAGGTATATTTTTTACACCACGCTCAATTAAATATAGATAAGCATCATACAGTATTTCATGATTTTTTCGTGCCTCTATAGAACCAACAGTCAATATAAAATTACCATTTAAGTTGTATTTATCTAATACACTCGATATATCTTTTAAACTCGGAGATTTACCTACGATATTACTACCAAACTTAACAACATGTGAAGGTCTTACAATCTGATCATTATTTTGCTGATAATTAATGCCGTCCCTCATAGCTGTTTTACCACCATAAAATATTACATCTGAAACCAAATTAGTATATTTCAAGAATGGTATATAAAAATCTATTGTTACTTCTCTATGCGTTTGCGGCACAATAATAGGAGTGTAATCATACACAAGTTGAACAAAAGAAAAATTATTTTTATCTTTATTTTCCTTTAATACTTTATAAGTATTAAGATCAAAAAAACCCGCCCCAACCGTAAAGACTATATCATTTTTTGTAAAAGGAAGTTTATAAGTGTAATTATTAGTTATAGTAGTATTTTTTCTTCTAAAATACTTTAATATAGTCTTTTGAATATTAACAGGAATAACGCTTAAGAAGAGCCAAAAAGGTGTTTTAAACCTGTGCTTAAGACTAACATAGTCGCTTATTGTATTATCATTTTTATAAAGAACACTTTTATTAATAATATAACTTTTGTTCTTTTCAAAGCATTCGTCAACAGGAGCATCACTAAGCAAATAATATAAATCGTTTTTATTATAACTAATATAGCCATTCTGAGTTAATGCAAAATATTTAATATTATCATGTATTTTACTAATACATCTTAATAATAAAAGCTGAGTTCTTAATATTCCGCTTACAGATGAATTTGCAAGTGAAGCAAAATACAATAAAGTCAAATCATAATATAGCGAAAAAGAATTTGAAGTTACTTCTTCAGTATTATTATTGATTATCTGATATATTTTTTCTGCTGTATTAAACCACGTTATAGAGTGCCACCTTTTTTTTACAATATTTTCGTATTCTTTAATTTTCTTATTATCAAAATAAAAATCTATGATTTCTGTTGCCCATGACTTTGCGTCTAATGGAGAAATAAACACAGCTATATCATTTGCTATTTCTCTCAATGGTGCAATATCTGAACAAATACATAATTTACCATAGTTAAGTCCTTCCGGTAGAGTTAAACTCCATCCTTCATATAGAGAAGGGACTAAAACAAATTTACTTTTTTTGTATAAAACATCTAATTCCTTATCGGTTGGTTGTATTATTATTATTTTTTTATTAATTAATGGAGTATTAATAATTTTCTCTGATAGATCTTCCTCTTTCCAATTCTTACCTACAATTACCAATGTTGGAATTTTACTATATTCATATTCTTTCAAAAGTATACAATATGCTCTATATAATGTTTTGATATTTTTCCTAGGTTCTATAGTTCCCACTGTAATTATAAAATCACCCGTGATGTTATATTTTTTTAAAACATTAACATCTTGATTAGGATTATCAGAATCATTGGTATTATATATAGAGTTTCCAAATTTTACATAATCACCTGAAGGAATCCTCCAATGATTATCTCTAAAATAATTCTCTGTATCTAATTGTGCTGTATGACCTCCGTATATTAACTTTTTGCAGTTACACGAAGTCCAATATAAATATTTAGTAAATCTGTCATAATCATACTTGTATAAATGTCTAAATTCTTTTTTTGCAATTATAATATCGTATATTAAATATATAATATTAACACTTATTTCATCTAATACTCTTGAAAAGCACCTTTCTTTTTCACTATTAATCCATCCACAACTAAATACGGTATCACCGTTCTTATATGGATGCTCAAATTTTTCTATATGAACCTTCCTCTGAGTACTTTTAAATGAATTTGAGCAAGATTTTATTTTTTTTATTCCTTTATAAACTAGTTTTGATGGATAAAAAAAGATGTTATTTAACGGACTGGGTAATGCTTTAATCGTCAACTTTGTTGCTTCTTTTATTCTTATTAATCTACTGTCTGAAAAATTATACGCATTATCTAAATCAGGATAGTCAGAACGCAATAAATTTTTATTTTCAAAACTATTTATGTCAGAATTAAATCTTTTAAAATGACGTATATAAGCATCACTTACACTATCTGCGTTCCATAACCATTCCAGTTCAGAGAATTTTACTTCTCGGAAACCATTACCAGTACATATACTAAATCTAATATTAGAATCAATATCATGCAAATTTTTGGCAATTTCTAATTCAGCTCTTATTATTCCAACTACTCTACCTTTAAATATTCTTAAACTATTTGTTAAATCCATCCATATCGCCATAATTTATACCATCCTATTCTTTCCATTGTATTGATAAAGCAACAATACCATCATCGCAACGTTTTTCATCACTTACTACAATAATAACTGCTGCTTTCCTTGAATATTGCAATAACAATCTATTTGAATCATAGTAATATATATCTATAAAATATTCTCCTGGTAATAAAACTAATTTTTCAATTATAAACTTTATGATTCTATTTTTTCTTTGTTTTAATGTCCTCTCTTTTATAGATTCAGGAATATTTATCCCACAACAAAACATGCCATCTGACCTATATAGTACAAATCTAATGTCAACATCTATGTTATTTTTTTTCGTGCTATAAACTAGTTGCACTGTTAAAGAATCATTTGATTTTAAAGAAATATTATTACTTTCTGCATTTAATTTTAAACTTTCATACACTATACTTTCTATATTTGTATTGGTATTTTCATTTAATTGTTTTCTTACCATATAATCCATATAATAGGCATTAACTTCCATAGGTAAGCCATGTTTCTCAACACTTCCATTTTTAAACCATATGCACCTATCGCATATTGCCTCTATTTGGGGCAAGGAATGTGATACTAAAATAATAGTTGTTCCCGCTTTCTTAATATCATGCAATTTTTTAAAGCATTTAGACTGAAAAGCTGCATCACCAACTGCTAATATTTCATCTATAAGTAATATATCCGCATCAACATTGATAGCAATTGAAAAAGCTAGTCTCATATACATACCGCTAGAATAAGTTCTTACCGGATTATCTATCGACTCTTCCAACTCAGAGAATCTAATAATATTATCAATGCGTCCATCTATTTCCCTTTTATTAAGACCAAATATTGCAGCATTCGCATAAATATTTTCTCTTCCTGTCATGTCCGGATGAAAACCAGCACCAAGTTCAATAAGACATGCTACCCTTCCTTTTATTTGAATTGACCCGGAATCTGGATAAATAATTTTAGATAACAATTTAAGCATAGTAGACTTACCGGCTCCATTTTCACCAATTAAACCCACAGCTTCACCTTTTCTAATACTAAAGGAGATATTTTTTAACACATGATGCTCCAGATAGCGATTTCTATTAAAACGTAAAAACCGTTCTTTTAAAGTATAACCTTTGTCGGGATACACCTTAAATTTCTTACTTACATTTTGTACAATTATAGAGTAATCATAGGATGAACAATTGACCATAATACTATAACTCCTCAACAAAATTTCTCTGAAGTTTTTGGAATATAATGTAACCGATAACTATAATCACCATAGAAGATATCATAATAACTAATAATGTTTGAAAATCAGGATTACGTTTATAATATAAAATATCTTGAAATGCCATAACCATATGTAGCATTGGATTTAATTTCAGCCACGAAATAAACTTATCTGGCACCATCTCTACAGGATATATAATTGGTGTAACATAAAATAAACTCATTAATAATATCCCAAGGATATGTTCTAAATCACGCAAATATACATTTAAAGCAGAAACTATAAAAGATAGTCCTAATCCTAAACAATATAAAAGTATCAATAACAATGGAAAGTATAAAATATATTGACTAATTCCTATTCCACTGTATAATAATGCACCTAACATAATTATCATACTAAACAACATATTTATAAACGCTGCACTAACAATCGAAATAGGTAACACTATTCTAGGAAAATATATTTTCTTTATTAGATCTGAATTACATACAACTGATGTTGCGCCACTCTGAATGCATGTACAAAAAAATATCCATGGCAATAAACCTACAAACATAAACATATAATAGTTTGGCATTTGAACTCTCATTACAAAAGAAAAAACTATACTATAAACAATCAACTGAAATAAAGGGTTAATAAACGTCCAAAGAAAACCTAATACAGACCCTTTATATCTTGTTTTCAGATCCTTTCTTACTAACGAAAAAATCATTTCTCTATACTTATATAATTCTCTCAAATTATTCATTCATGTCCTCTTTATTAAAAATAAAATTTTTAATAAGGCTATATAAGCAAATGCTTATATAGCCTTATTTTTAAATTAGATTTGCTTCCCTTTTGGCTAAATCTAAATCATGTTTAGCCATAATTTTACATAATTCTTCATAGCTTGTTTTTTGTGGATTCCAACCAAGAACGGTTCTTGCTTTAGTCGGATCCCCCCATAAATTTACTACATCGGTAGGACGGAACCATTGTGGATTTACGCATACTAACATCTTGCCAGTCTTTTTATCATAGCCTTTCTCATCCATGCCTTCTCCTTTCCATTCCAGTTCAATACCACAATGTTTGAAAGCAAGAGTAGTAAACTCACGTACAGTATGCTGAACACCGGTTGCAATAACAAAATCATCCGGATTTTCTTGTTGTAAAATTAACCACATACATTCTACATAGTCTTTTGCATAGCCCCAGTCACGCAAAGAATCTAAGTTTCCTAATTCCAAATGATCCTGTAATCCATATACAATACGTCCGGCTGCTCGAGTAATTTTTCTAGTTACAAAATTTTCCCCTCTGCGCTCTGATTCATGATTAAATAAAATACCATTGCAGGCAAACATCCCATATGCCTCTCTATATTCTTTTATAATCCAAAAACCGTATTGTTTAGCAACGGCATAAGGACTGTATGGATGAAACGGAGTTTCTTCATTTTGAGGGCATTCTTCAACCTTGCCATATAATTCAGATGTTGACGCTTGGTAAATACGTGTTTTTTTCTCCAATCCCAACATACGTACTGCTTCAAGTATACGCAGTACACCTAAAGCATCAACATCACCAGTATATTCCGCTGCATCAAAGCTTGTGCCAACATGACTTTGCGCAGCGAGGTTATAAATTTCATCAGGTTTAGTTTCATTAACAATTCTGATAATACTGGAAGAATCAGATAAATCACCATCATGCAGGTGAAGTTTATCTAAAATATGATTAATTCGTCCTGTTGTTTCTACTGAAGACCTGCGTACAATACCATGTACTTCATAACCTTTTTCAAGCAGCAATTCTGCTAAATACGAACCATCCTGTCCAGTAATACCCGTAATTAATGCAATTTTAACCATTTTTTCCGCTCCTTTAATTGTTATATTTTTAAACCCTTACTTTTAAAAATTGACATTTCCCTAATATAAAACATCTGCCTAATCCTGCCGGTAAAAAAATACAGTCCCCCTTTTTAAAACGCAAAGGCTTTTTATATTCTGATGTTTCCAGACCGCCACTTCCTTCAATACATAATATGACTTGAAATGACATATCCATTACAGTGAAGGAAATACCTTTTGTAACATCTATTTTTTCTGTTTCAAAATACTGGCAGCGGCATAATATTTCGCGTGAGCACCCAGGGTAATAATGAACGAGCCTCGCCTTTTGTTTATAGCGTGTACCGGCTTTCATATTTAAAACCTGAATAGCTTTATCAAAATGCAGTTCTCGTTTTTTTCCATTTTTATCTATACGGTTATAGTCATAAACCCGGTATGTAACATTTGAATTTTCCTGAATTTCAGCAATTAAGCAGCCTGCCCCTATGCCATGAATTATTCCGGCAGGTGTATAAAATACATCACCTTTATTGACATGTACTTTATTCAAATGCTTATCAAGGTCACCATTCTCAACTGCTTTACGAAGCATTTCAAGATTAACGTCATGTGCAAAGCCATGCACTAACGAAGCCGTACTTGTTGCATCAAGTACATACCACATTTCACTTTTTCCGGAATCGTTTTCATATTGTCTGGCAAAATCATCATTTGGATGTACCTGAACTGACAAATCTTTGGCAGCATCAATAAATTTAACCAATATTGGTAATCCATATTTTTTATCAACTCTTGTACCTAAATATTCAGGATGTCCTTTTAAAACAATATCAAGCGTTTTACCTGCAAAATTTCCATTTACAACTGTACTCGGACCTGCTGGATGCGCTGAACACTCCCATGTTTCAGCCAACGGTGTTATATGTATATGTTTATTAAATTCATTTTTTAAACGAATTCCACCCCAAAGGCTGTCTTTACCTACCGGTTTTAATAGCATTGGTTCCATATTAATATACCGTTTTATCCTCAACATCTATAACGCTGCCTATTTGTACCTCTATAAGCTGCATATCAGTCTGTGCTTTTATGGTATGTTTACAACCGGCAGCAATCGTTACTACATCGCCTGTTTTTACCATCTGTTCCATACCATCCACTGTTACTATGCCTTCTCCGCTTACAACAGTCCAAACTTCATCTCTAAAATCATGGCTATGATAACTCATATTTTTGCCAGCCTTCAGCGATGCTTTGATAGTAATTGCACCACTTTGTGCATCTATAACATTGTATGTACCCCATGATTTTTCTGCATAACGAATATCGGTATTAATTTTTTCTACATAGCTTTTCATGCTGCCACTGCGGACTTTATCTGCAACAAGTATGCCATCGCTGCTTGCGGTTATGACCATATCCTTGCATCCCATACATAAAATAGGTATTTCCAATTCATTTACTATATGTACATTTTTACAAGTTTCGTCAATTGTTGCATTTCCCTTAATATTGTCACTCATTACTTCCGCCATCATATTCCAGGTACCGATGTCACGCCATTCTCCTGCATATCTTACGACCTGGATAGACGGTTCTTTTTCAACAACGGCATAGTCAAAGCTTATTTTCTCCATATCTTCATATTTTGTAAATAAGTCTTTATAATCAGTGAATTCTACCATTTTATGAGCAATATTAAGCAGATAGCCTAATTTGCAGGCAAATACACCAGAATTCCACAAACCTCCGGCAGAAATATATTTTTTAGCAGTTTCTATATCAGGTTTTTCTTTAAACTCTCTAACTATGCTTACTTCATCGTTGGTTTCAGGAATGATATAACCATATTTATCACTTGGTACAGTAGGTTCTATACCCATTAAAGTAAGATTGGCTGTATTTTTCTTTACATACTTATCCAAACACGCAATTGTTTGATAATAACTATTATCTACATATGGGTCTACAGGGCAAATTACAATCGGTTCGCTACCATCTACATGTAAAACATCATGCAAATAAACAGCTGCTAATAAAATAGCCGGGCATGTATCCCTTCTACACGGTTCTACACAAACCGATACATTATTACCAAGTTGATTACTTATTGAACTAAGCTGCGCCGCACTTGTAGCTATCGTTATTTTGGCATTAGAATCTACTGATGTTATTTGCCGGTAAACCCGTTGCAGCATAGACTCATAGTCACCGTTTTCTTTTTTTAATAGTTTAATAAACTGTTTACTACGTACATCATTAGAAATTGGCCATAATCTCTTCCCGCTTCCTCCGGAAAGAAGAATTATATTCATTCAAAATCCGTCCCTTCAATTTTATTTTCTATAAATTGTTTAAATTCATTTCTAAATCTTGCTTCACTAAATCTTTCTGCATTTTTCCGGCAGTTTTCAGGTTTAAAAAGTGTTATATTTTTTTCAAATATTTTTACAGCATTAACTATACTATCTGCCGTTTGTTCTTTAAAAAATATACCTGTTGGATTTTCTTTATCATAGTTAATTACTGTTTCCAGTGCACCGCCTTTGCCATATGCAATAACAGGCGTTCCGCAAGCTTGTGCTTCAACAGGAACAATGCCAAAATCTTCTTCTGCTGCAAAAACAAAGGCTTTAGCTTTTTGCATTTTTTCTTTTAGAACCTCAAATGGTTGATAACCAAGCAATACTATATTCTCAAGCTTTTTAACCTTACTTTTTACTTTTTCAAATTGTGTGCCGTCTCCAATTACTACTAATTTTTTGTCTGGCATTTTTGAAAAAGCTTCAACTATTAAATCTATTTTTTTATAAGGTACCATACGAGATGCAGTTAAATAATAATCCTCTTTTTGCAGACAAAGCGTAAAATCATGTACAGCAACCGGAGGATAAATAACCTCTGCTGTACGTCTATAACATTTTTGGATTCTTTTAGCTATATATTTTGAATTGCTTATAAAATAATCTACATTATTAGCCGTACGATTATCCCATAAACGCATATAATGTAAAATTATTTTAGCAATCCATCCTTCTAAACCATATTGAAGATTTGCTTCTTCTAAATATTGTTGTTGTAAATCCCAAGCATATCTAATTGGAGAATGCACATACGAAATATGTAATTGATTAGGTCCAGTAATAACTCCTTTAGCAACACAATGTGAATTGCTAATTACTAAATCATATTTTCTTAAATCCAATTGTTCTATAGCTAAAGGCATTAAAGGAAGATATTTTCTAAATTTATTTTTTGCTTTTGGAAGTCCCTGAATAAATGTAGTAATAACTTTTTTATTTTGAATAAACCCTCGTTCATCTTGAGGTAAAAAATCTACCACCGCAAATAAATCGGCCTTAGGATAAACTTTAAGCATTTGTTCTAATACTTTTTCTGAACCAGCATATGAATCAAACCATTCATGAACTATTGCTATTTTCATAACAGAATTAATTCCTTTACAAATTTTACTTTATCAATAAGCACCTTTTCTTAATATTACCGCTTTGCCCGTCCTCCATAACAGCATTGCGTCAAGCCATATGCTCCAATTGCGTACATACCAGCTGTCTAGCTGTACTCTTTGTTTGTAATTTGTGTCGCTTCTGCCGCTTACCTGCCACATGCCGGTGATGCCCGGTTTTACCATCAGGTAGTCGTTAATGTATTCCCCGTACCTTATCATCTCGTCTTTGATGATTGGCCTTGGCCCTACAAGGCTCATTTCACCTTTCAGTACGTTGAATATCTGCGGCAGTTCATCTAAACTTGTCTTGCGTAAAAATACCCCGCTTTTGGTTATGCGTGGGTCATTCTTTAACTTAAAGTCTTTTTCCCATTCTGCTTTTGCTTCCGGGTCTGTTTTTAACAGCTGTTCTAATTTTTCTTTGGCATCTACGCACATGCTGCGGAATTTGTAACAGTTAAATTCTTTGCCGTTTTTCCCTATTCTGCGGTGTTTAAAGATTACAGGCCCCGGTGAGTCTTTATATATCCATAAGGCTATTACAATAAGTATCGGGCTTATTGCTATTGTGCCTGTTATTGTAAGTACATAATCAAAGATTGTTTTTATCCATCTGTTTATTGGTCTTGCAAGGTTGTTTTTAAGCCTTAACAGCATCAACTTTTCATTAAACAGGCTTTCTGCTTCTATGCCACCCATTGGTACGCCTACGAGGTTTGGTATGACACCCATGCTTTTTACTAATGGCTGTACTTTGTAGATTAGTTTGGTAAGTTTTCCTTGCTCTAAACCGGGAGCTGCTATAAAGACATGGTTAATATTGTATTTTGTTATTACTTCTTCAGCGTCTGTAAATTTACCGAGCGCTGGATAATTTTCAAGAATACCTTGTTCTACTTTATTGTCTTCTAAAAGTCCTATTATTTTATAGCCCATACCGGCATCGTTTTTGATTCCTTGTACAAGTAGTTCTGCTGTTTTGCCTGCGCCGATGATGAGCACTGGTATTTGCAGAAGCTGGTATTTTTCAAGTATCTTTTTTACTATGTAGCGGAAGATAACAAGCAGTATAAAGCTCAATATCCAGAAAACTGCAATAAACATTCTGGAGGTTGAACCTGCTATACGAGCTATATAGAGTAATATGATGATACTGGTAACAGCGTAGCAGCTTGTAATAAAGAGTTTCTGGATTATCTGCCAGAATTGTGCCCTGCGGTTGTAGAGCTGTTCGATGTTTAAGAAGATAAGGTAAAGTAAGGGGAATACTACCCAGAAGTTGAGCCAGGAGATATGCAGGCTGTGATTACCGGTGTAGAAGTTACGGAAGTTAAAAGCAAGTTCTTCTGCACATACTATGGCGATGTAGTCAACACAAATTAATACAAACGGTAAAATAATATTGGTATACTTATTGATTTTTTGCAGATTTTCTGCCACGTTTTCACACCCTGCGCCTAATTTTTATTTAAAACTTATCTATAACTTTATTTTACAATCAATTATTATGTATTATATCACTTTTAAAATAAAATTTCTACTATTGCCCTTTAACTTAACTCCGTTTTTACGCAAAAAAAGACTGCCTGCAAGCGCGTTTGCACTTACAAACAGTCTTTTAAAACCTGTAATTTAAATTTTAGTATTATTTAATTTTTAAGGGTACAGTTTATTTTTCGCCCGTGCTGCCAAAGCCGCCGCTGCGGGTTGCGTCGGCGCTGTCGCCGTCGGCCGTAAGGTATTTGTAAAAAATGCCCTGTGCCACGCGCTCGCCCTTTGCCAGAGTAACATCGCTGTCCGTCGTGTTATACAGCCCAAGCATAATGTGCCCTTCGTTGTCCTCATTGTTGTAATAATCGGCGTCAATAATACCTACGTTATTCACCAGCGCCAGGCCTTTTTTTACCGCCATGCTGCTGCGGATATGCACGCCCAAAAACTCGTCATCTTGCATATAGGCTTTCACGCCTGTCGGCACCATTTGCAGAGTATGCGCCTTAATGGTAACGTCCTGCGGCAGGCAGATATCGTAACCGGCCGCCATTTTTGTTTTGCGTTCCGGCATGGGGAACTCAACTTCTTTAAAGGAAGTAATTTTTTCAAAACCACGTAATTTCATAATACACCTCATTATAAAAAATCCCGCCGAAAATAATTCAGCGGGATTTAGTTTTCACTTAAATTATTTGCTTAAGCCGCCTGCCAGCACTGCTTTGCGGGACAGGTTAATGCGGCCCTTCTGATCGATTTCCGTAACTTTTACAACGATTTCGTCGCCTACGGAAACAACATCTTCAACCTTGTTTACGCGCTCGGTAGAAAGCTGGGAAATATGAACCAGGCCTTCTTTGCCCGGCAGAATTTCAACAAAAGCACCAAATGCCATCAGGCGGGTAACTTTGCCGGTGTAAACTTTACCAACTTCTGCTTCTGCGGTAATGCCGTTAATCATATCGATAGCTTTTGCAGCTTCTTCGCTGTTAACTGCGGCGATATATACGCGGCCATCTTCTTCGATATCAATTTTGGCGCCGGTTTCTTCAACAATCTTTTTAATGGTTTTGCCGCCGGGGCCAATAATTTTGCTGATTTTTTCGGGGTCAACATGAATGGTGGTAATTTTCGGAGCGTATTTGGACAGTTCTTTGCGCGGTTCGGAGATGCAGTCAAGCATAATGCCCATAATGTGTTCGCGGCCGCGTTTAGCCTGTGCCAGAGCCTGTTTGAAAATTTCCTTGTTGATGCCGTCAATCTTAATATCCATCTGAATGGCGGTAATGCCGTTTTTAGTACCGGCAACCTTAAAGTCCATATCGCCGAGAGCATCTTCAAGACCCTGAATATCGGTAAGGATGGTGAAATAATCACCGTCTTTAACAAGGCCCATTGCTACGCCGGCAACCGGTGCTTTAATAGGAACGCCTGCGTCCATAAGGGAAAGGGTGCTTGCGCAAACGCTGCCCATGGAGGAAGAACCGTTGGATTCCAGAGTTTCGGAAACCAGGCGGATTGCATACGGGAATTCTTCTTCGGAAGGAATTACCGGCAAAAGTGCACGTTCTGCCAGTGCGCCGTGGCCGATTTCGCGGCGGCCCGGGCTGCGCAGCGGTTTGGTTTCGCCAACGCTGTACGGCGGGAAGTTATAGTGATGGATATAACGTTTGGTAAGCTCTACGCCAAGTCCGTCCAGGGTCTGTGCTTCGCTGAGCGGAGCAAGTGCCAGTACGTTCAGAATCTGAGTCTGGCCGCGGGTAAACAGCGCGCTGCCGTGCGGGCGGGCTAAAAGGCCTACTTCACAGGTTACAGGGCGTACTTCGTCAAGCGCACGTCCGTCCGGGCGGATTTTATCCACGGAAATGGTGCGGCGTACAATCTTTTTAACGAGTTTCTGGGTAATATAAGCAACGTCTTTGGCATTGTCAGGATATTTTTCCATAAATGCGTCGGCAATTTCAGCTTTAATGCGGGCAACATTTTCTTCGCGTTCCAGCTTGTTAGCGTCCATCAGGGCTGCTTTCAGCTGTTCAGCGCCGTAAGCTTCAATTTCTGCGGCAAGTTCGGCAGGAGGTTCGTAAACAGGCACTTCCATTTTGGGTTTGCCAACTTCTGCCATAATTTTTTCCTGCCATTCAACCAGCTTTTTAATTTCTTCGTGGCCGAACCAGATAGCGTCCAGCATTTCGTCTTCGCTGATTTCCTTGGCTCCTGCTTCAACCATCAAAATAGCGTCTTTGGTGCCTGCAACGGCAAGGTTCAGGCGGCTTACTTTAGCCTGTTCAATGGTCGGGTTAATAATGTACTGGCCGTCAATCATGCCTACGCGCACACCGGCGATAGGTCCTTCAAACGGAATATCGGAAATGGAAAGTGCGCAGGAAGCGCCAATCATTGCCGGAATATCCGGTGCGTTGTCCGGATCTACGGAAACGGCAGTTGCAACAATCTGCACGTCATTATGGTAGCCTTCCGGGAACATCGGGCGGATCGGGCGGTCGATAAGACGGCTGGTTAAAATGGCGGTTTCAGCCGGGCGTCCTTCACGTTTAATAAAGCCGCCGGGGATTTTACCCACAGCGTACATTTTTTCTTCAAAATCAACAGTCAAAGGGAAAAAGTCTACACCTTCACGCGGTGTTTTGGTACCGGTAGCAGCAACTACTACCGCAGTGTCGCCATAGCGCACTAATACTGCGCCGTTGGCCTGCTTGGCAATTTTGCCGATTTCCATCGTCAGCGTTCTGCCGCCAAGCTCAATGCTGTAACTATGCATTTTTTGTCCTCCTAGTTTTCTCTCATTTTTGGTTTACCTGCCATATATTCTACAACATTTTTTATTTTCCTTCACTATTTTTTACAAAATTTTTTAATTTTTTTGCTTTTTTACGCAGCAAAAAGCCCCTGCCCATTTTTAAGGCAGAGGCTTTGGCAAAACTATTCTATTTTTTCAAACATATTGGCGCCCATACCGCACAGCGGGCATTTATAATCCTCCGGCAAAGCTTCGCCTTCATATATATAGCCGCAAACCTTGCAGCGCCATTTATGCGTGCCAGCCTCCTGCTGCGGTGCTGCTTCTTCTGCCGCAGGCTGTTTTTCCGCGCCGGGCGCGATATATACGCCGCCCAAATCCGCACTGCGGTCAAAATATACGGTATGCAGCATCTCTTCCGCCAGTTCGCTCAGCGGCTTGCCGTAAAAATCTGCATACAAGGCTTTAATTTCCGGGTTTTCGTGGCTTAAACGCAGCTTCATGCTGCTGTCACGCTTATAAAGACCTTCAATGCGTGCCGCACGCAGAGCGTCGCCTTTATATTCCTTGTCTTTGGGCTGTCCGCCGCCGCCGATGCAGCCGCCCGGGCAGGCCATGACTTCCACAAAGTGGTACTCTGCTTCGCCTGCTTTAATTTTTTCAATAAGTTTGCGGGCGTTGGCAGTACCGTAAACAACAGCCACTTTAACTCTGGTGCCTTCAATATCAACTTCCGCCTCGCGGATGCCGTCCATACCGCGTACGGGCTGCAAATCGTACAAAGCCTGCGGTGCGTCCTTGCCGGTTGCATAGCAGTAAGCCGTACGGATTGCCGCTTCCATAACGCCGCCGGTGTTGCCGAAAATAACGCCTGCGCCGCTCGCCTGCCCCATTAAATCATCATAGGCAGAATCCTCCAGCGCGGCAAAATCAATGCCTTCGTCTTTGGCAAGCATTGCCAGTTCGCGCGTGGTAATAACGTAGTCCATATCGCGCATATCTTCAATGCCAAGGTAACGCCCGGCCGCATTCATCTCGCCGCGGCGGATTTCAAACTTTTTGGCGGTGCAGGGCGTAACTGCCACGTTAACAATTTTGCGCGGGTCAATGCCCATCTTTTTAGCAAAATAAGTTTTAATGGTTGGCCCCTGCATGCCGATAGGGCTTTTGGCACTGGAAATATGCGGCAGCATTTCGGGATAATAGGTTTCTGCAAATTTAACCCACGCCGGGCAGCAGCTGGTAAACTGCGGCAGCGGCTTATTGCCTTCGGTAATGCGCTGTAAAAGCTCGCTTGCTTCCTCCACAATCGTCATATCGGCGGCAAAGTTGGTATCAAGCACATAATCTGCGCCAAGCCTGCGCAAAAGCGCAACCATTTTGCCTTCAACAAAGCTGCCGTCGGGCATGCCGAATTCTTCGCCCAAAGCAATACGCACGGAAGGCGAAGTGCTGAAAATAACAATTTTATCCTCATCGCGGATTTCTGCCATTACCTGATACGCTTCTATTTTTTCGGTAATGCTGTCTGCCGGGCAAACATTGGCGCACTGCCCGCAGTTAATGCAGATAGGCTTATCACCCGTTGCCTTAAGGTCATAAGTTCCGCATACGCCGATATAATCGGTGCAGACGGTTTTGCAGTTTCCGCATTTAATGCACTTAAACTCCAGACGCTGGATGGAAGGATTATCCGGCTCGATGGCAACGCGGATATCCGTAAATTGGTGTTTGCTCATAGCTGCCTCCTTTTGAATCTTCTTTAAAATAACTGCTGGTTTAATTATACCTTACAGCCAAAGAAAACACAACAGAGTGCTAAAAGAAAACAATTATTTTTTGTAGTAATATTTGTAAGCGGCAAAAATAAGTATTGCCACCGTTACCAGCACGGCAAGGCGTTCGCTGTGCTGCTGAAAATTAACAATATCGTGCCCTATAACAACTTCCAGCGCCGTTGAAGGAAACTTGCCTATAAGGTTGGCAATAATGTAATCGCGCGTGGAAATTTTGCTTACCGCGCCAATCGCCGTTAAAATTCCGGACGGAAAATACGGCAGCATTCTTGCAGCCGCCATCCATTGCAGCCCTTTGCGCCCGCTCAAATCGTCAATTTTCATCAGCATCGGGCTTTTGGCAATCATTTTCTCTGCTGCACTGCGGAACAGATAACGCATCAGCCAGAAGCTGATAACAACACCGGTTGTTTCTGCCAGCCACGAAATTAAAATGCCCAGCGGCAAACCGAAAATAAGCCCGTTGGCGGTAGAAATAAAGATGGACGGGAAAATGCTGCCCGCGTTGATTAATACATCAAGCAGGAAGCTTATAAGCATTGCCCACGCCCCAAAAGAGCGGAAATACGCTGCCAGCGCTTCCACATCGCCGCTGACGGCCAGGGCAAACATTTTTTTTACTTCTTCACCGGCAAACAGCCACGTTAACAAAGCGGCCAGGGCTAAAATAATTACCGCAGCCGCCTGTGATGCTTTTTCCGGGTTTTGATACCATTTTTCTTCCGGCATTGGGGCCTCCGTTACGAATTGAATATACGTTTAAAACGTTCGTCAAACTGCGCGTCCAGAACTTTGGTAATTTCCGCCGTCTGTCCTGCGTCTGCCAGCGTTTTTTTGGCAAAGGCGCGCGCTTCTATCAAAACATCTGTATCTTGAAGTATATCAGCAATATATAAATCAGGCAAGCCATGCTGCCGCAGGCCAAAAAGCTGGCCCGCACCGCGCAGTTTTAAATCCTGCTCGGCAAGGTAAAAACCATCGTTTGATGTATGCAGCACGTTAAGGCGCGCCAGTGTTTCCGGGCTGTCCGAATCAGTAAGCAGCACGCAAAAAGACTGTGCCTCACCGCGCCCTACGCGCCCGCGCAGCTGGTGCAGCTGGGCAAGGCCGAAACGGTCGGCGTTTTCAATAATCATCAGCGTAGCATTTGGCACGTTAACGCCAACTTCGATAACCGTAGTGCTGATAAGCGCCTTTATTTTACCGGCTGCAAACTCTTCCATCACTGCTTCTTTTTCGGCAGGCTTCATTTTGCCGTGCAGCAGTGCGCAGGGTATATCCTTTAAAAAAGTGCGCTGCAATTCTTCATAAACTTCTGCTGCCGCGCGCACGCCCGGCATTTCACCCTGTTCTATAACCGCACAGACGATATATGCCTGATGCCCGGCTTTAATCTGCCGCACCATGCCTGCGTAAACCTCGCGCCGCTTGTCGCCGGTGTAGCACAGCGTTTTTATGCTCTTTCTTCCCGGCGGCATGCCCTTCATTACCGAAACGTCCAAATCGCCGTACACTGTAAGCGCCAGCGTGCGCGGTATCGGCGTTGCCGTCATAACCAGAACATCCGGCTCGTAGGCCGACTTATTTGCCAGTTTGGCGCGCTGCTCAACGCCGAAGCGGTGCTGTTCATCCGTAACGACGAGCGCGAGTTTATCGAAAATAACGTCATCCTGTATTAAGGCATGCGTGCCGACAAGCACCTGCAAATTGCCTGCTGCAAGGTTTTCCAAAAGTTCGCGGCGGCGCACGCCTTTAACGCTGCTGGTTAACAGCCCGCAGCTGATACCGGCAGGCTCCAGAAATGCCTGCAAAGTTTCGTAATGCTGCTGAGCCAGTATTTCCGTCGGCACCATAATGCAGGCCTGATACCCGTTTTCCGCAGCCTTGGCAAGCGCCAGTGCCGATACAACGGTTTTGCCGCTGCCAACGTCGCCCTGCAAAAGCCTGTGCATAGGCTTTTTATCCTGCATGTCAAGGCTTATATCCTGCCATGCCTTTTGCTGCGCTTCCGTAAGTTTAAAAGGCAGCTGCGCCAGCACTTTTTGCAAAAGCGTGCCGTCAGGCGCCATTTTTATGCCGCTGCGCGTGCTTTTTACCCTGCTGCGGTAATACAAAAGCCCGCACTGCAATAAAAACAGTTCTTCAAAAATAAAACGGCTGCGTGCCCGGGCAAGTTCTGCAAAACTTGCTGGAAAATGAATGTTTTTAACGGCTTCAAAACGCGGAGGCAGTTTTTTGGCGTCAATTATCTCCTGCGGCAGCGATTCCGGCAGGTAGTCTTCTGCCATGGCCAGAGCCGTTTTAACGGCCGTACGCACATTCTGCTGCGTCAGAGCGCCGCTTAAAGCATATACCGGCAAAATACCGGGTGCAGAAGCGCTTTCGCCGTCTTTTAAAATCTGCACATAAGCATCCGTTACCATTTTTGCGCCGCGCCCCGGCTGCACCTTACCGTCCACCAAAAGCTGTGTGCCCGGCTTAAAATTGCGCGTCTGAAAACGCTGATGCGCGAACATATACAGCTCCGCAAAGCCGGTAGCGTCTTTAAGCGTTACCAGCGTATAACGCATACGCCTGGCCGATATTCTGTCCGCCACACGGTAAACCTCAGCGCAAAACAATTGCTTTTCTCCGTCTGTTGTAAGTTCCGCTATTGTTTTAACTTTGCTCTGGTCTACATAAGTACGGGGATAACGGTTCAGCAAATCGCCAATGGTAAAAATGTTTAAATTAGCAAAATCTGCCGCTTTTTTAGGCCCGATACCCTTTAATTTTGTAATTGGCTCCTGCCACCACATAAAATCACACTGCCAATCTAAAAATAACTTGCTTTTAATTTCATTCTATGGTATGATACTTCTGTTAAATTTGTAACTGATGCTGGAATTACGTTAAGGAGGTGGGACTCATGGCATCCATTTGCGAAGTTTGCGGCAAAGGTATTCAAGCTGGTTGTAACGTCAGCCATTCCAATAGACATTCTAAACGCGCTTGGAAACCGAACATTCAGCAAGTAAGAGCCGTTGTAAACGGTTCTGTAAAACGTATTAACGTTTGCACCCGTTGCTTGCGTTCCGGTAAAGTTAACCGCGCTATCTGATTGTTACGGATTATAAAAGAAGCCTGATACCTTGGTATTTGGCTTCTTTTTTATTGGCTGAGCGCCAATTAGTGCCGAGTGATAACGATGGCAATAATTGTGCCAGCGAAGCTACGCAAATTTTGCGATTGAATAATGAGCAAAATTTACGCTGCCTTAATATTTTTGGTCTTTTCAAAAAGTTACATGAATAAAAAAGTAAATAAAAAATAATAACCTTCATTTAAAGATGAAACCTAAATAATAAAAAATATAATAAAAATCATAAAATAGACAACCATATATTTATTTGCTATACTATTCTCTGCGTGCTGCCATAACGGTAGGCGGTTAGCCCTCCCTCGGAGGGACTGTGACCCTCCGTAAAATAGAAAATCCGGCTTCAAGCCTTAAAGCCTAAAGCCGGAAAATCTGTGAAAGGAGGGAATAACGTGGATGTGTGGTCGTTCCTTGCAATAGCAAGTTATACAATCGCCGTTTTTTCTTTGGGTTATTCCCTTGGAAAAGATTTGTCACGAAAACAGAAATAACCGCCGTTCGCCAATAGCGGTTATTTCGTAGGTAAATAATCTGATATTGGGCTGACCGTCTATCGGCAGCACTTTCTATATTTATTATAGCAAATGAGCAGACAAAGTCAAACAAAACAAACCACAAAATGCAAAACAACTATCATCATTTTGCAATTTGACATATTTAACGGTATAATATAAACTAACAAAGTATGTTTTAAAAGAGTGTTTTATATAAAGGAGTTTTTATGCAGGGATTAATAAGCAGCGTTAAACGCGGCAGCCTTGCCGATGCCGCAGGCATTAAAGCGGGCGAAAGCCTTATTGCGGTTAATGGCAGCAGCGTACGCGATATTATAGATTTAAGCTTTTTGCTGGCGGATGAGGAAGTGGAACTTGCGCTTGCCGATGCCGCAGGCAATGAGCGCAAAGTGCAGATAACCAAAAATATAGATGAAGACCTGGGGCTGGAGTTTGAAAGCGCCGTGTTTGACAAGGTAACAACCTGTTACAACAAATGCGTTTTCTGCTTTGTAGACCAGATGATACCCGGCATGCGCAAGGGTCTTTATGTGCGTGATGACGATTACCGACTTTCGTTTTTGTACGGTAATTTTATAACCCTTACCAATATGAAGGACGAAGATTTTGACCGCATTATTAAAACGCACATGTCGCCGCTGTACGTTTCCGTACACGCTACCGACCCCGAAGTGCGCTGCGCAATGATGAAAAACCGCTTTGCGGGTGAGCTTATGGATAAGCTGCACCGCCTGTTTGAAGCCGGTATTACCGTGCATACGCAGATTGTGTGCTGCCCCGGCTACAATGACGGTGAGGTTTTAAAACGCACTTATGCCGATTTGCGCGCGCTGGCGCCGAATGTTGAAACTATGGCCGTGGTGCCGGTAGGGCTTACCAAAAACCGCGCGCATTTACCGCCGCTGCGCCTGTTTACGCCGCAGGAAGCGCGTGAAATTGTAACCATGGTTACGGGCTGGCAGAAGGAATGCCGCCAAAGCCTTGGCAAATCGTTTGTGTACCTTGGCGATGAGTTTTACATTCTGGCAGGTATGCCGCTGCCGGAAGCAGAGTGGTATGACGGTTTTCCGCAGCTGGAAAACGGCATCGGTCTGAGCCGCAATTTTTTGGAAGAATGGCAGGAGGCAGGCAAAATTGCCCCGGTTAAAGGCAGCACAAACAGCGTTATACCCGTTGGCACAAGCGCTTATAAGGTTTTGCAGCCGCTTATTGAGGAGTTTAACGCCAAAACCGGCATGCAGCACAAGCTGCTGGCGGTGGAAAACGAGTTTTTTGGCAATACGGTTAACGTAACCGGGCTTTTATGCGGCAATGATATTTTAAACGCCGTTAAGGGCGCAGAGAGCGTTATTTTGCCGGAGGTTGTTTTAAACAGCGATAATTTGTTCCTTGACGATATGAGTTATGCAGAGTTTTGCGCCGCCTGCGGAGCGTCCGTGCACAGGGCTGCTTCGGCAGGGGATTTGTACAAGCTGCTGCAAAGATAAGGTGTTGTTATGAAAGATTACGGTATTTTGCAGGTTTATACCGGCGACGGCAAGGGCAAAACCAGTGCCGCGCTGGGGGTGGCGTTCCGTGCGTGCGCACGCGGCGCGCGTGTGTTGATGCTGGCCTTTTTAAAGGATGACCCCAATTACAGTGAGGCAATCGGCGCGCATCTTTTGCCGGGCTTTACTTTAAAGCAGGTGGGGCGCGATGCTTTTGTAAATTTTAAAAATCCGGCGCAGGTAGACCTTGACCTGGCGCGCAGCGGCTGGGAAACAGCCAAAAAAGCTATTTTAAACCGCGAAGCCGATTTAATAATACTTGACGAGATTAACATTGTTTTACAGACGGGCATGCTGCCGGTGGACGAAGTGGTTGATTTTTTGAAGGAGCATAAGGGTTATGCCGAAATTATCTGCACCGGGCGCGGCGCACCACAGAAGCTGTGTGATGCTGCCGGGCTGGTAACGGATATGCAGGAGGTTAAGCACTATTTCCATCTGGGGGTAAGTTCCCGGGCAGGCATAGATTTTTAGAGAGTGAGGTTAGTGGAGTGGGTAAACCGATAGTTGCCATTGTTGGCAGGCCTAATGTCGGCAAATCGACATTGTTTAATATTTTTGCAAACAGCCGCATTTCCATTGTTGAAGACACCCCGGGCGTAACGCGCGACCGCCTTTACGCCGAGGGCGACTGGCTGGACAACCAGTTTATGATGGTTGATACCGGCGGCATTGAGATTATGAACAGCGACGCGATTGCTGTTTCCATCCGCCAGCAGGCGGAAATTGCCATTAAAGAGGCAGACGTTATTTTGTTTGTGTGCGACGCGCGCAGCGGCATTGTGCAGGAGGACGCCGATGTTGCCAGAATTCTGCGCAAAAGCGGCAAGCCGATTGTGCTGGCTGTAAACAAGGCCGATTCGCCCAAGCAGGAGCTTAACGTTTATGAGTTTTACAATTTGGGCCTGGGTGAGCCGTTCCCGATTTCGGCGGCTAACCATTTGGGCATTGGCGACCTTTTGGACGCCGTTGTGGCAAAGTTTCCGCAGAATAAGGCGGGCGTGTTTGACAACGACGAGGACCAGATTAAGGTTGCGCTTATCGGCCGCCCGAATGTAGGCAAATCTTCTATTTTTAATTCGCTGGTAGGGCAGGAGCGCAGCATTGTAAGTGATGTTGCCGGCACTACGCGCGACGCGATTGACACGCCGGTTGTGCGCAACGGGCAGAAGTATTTGTTTATTGATACTGCCGGTATGCGCCGCAAGGGCAAAATTGACGAGCCGATTGAAAAGTACAGCATTATCCGCAGCCTGCGCGCCGTTGACCGCAGCGACGTGGTGCTGATGGTTATTGACGCTGTGGACGGCGTTACCGAGCAGGACAAAAAAATTGCCGGTTATGCGCACGAAGCAGGCAAGGGCATTGTAATTGTTGTTAATAAGTGGGACGCCTACGAAAAGGACGAAAACTCCACCCTGCGCTATACCGAAACCCTGCGCAAAGAGCTGATTTTTATGCAGTATGCGCCTGTTGTGTATGTATCGGCGCTTACCAAGCAGCGTATTCACCGCCTGCCGGAGGTTATTAACTACGTTGCCGAACAGAACGCCATGCGCGTGGCAACCAGCGTGCTGAACCAGGTTATTGCCGACGCTGTGGCAATTAACCCGCCGCCGACGGAAAAGGGCCAGCGTTTGAAGATTTTGTATGCAACGCAGGTTAAAATTAAACCGCCTACGTTTGTTATTTTTGTCAACGAGCCGGAAATCATGCATTTTTCGTATCAGCGTTATCTGGAAAACAAACTGCGTGAAGCGTTCGGCTTTGAAGGCACGCCGCTGTCAATGATTATCCGCGGCAAAAAAGAGGACGAATAGAGGCTGGATAAATGGATGTAATGATGTTTGTATTATGGTTTGCCGTTGGTTTTGTGTTTGGCTCCGTCCCTTCTGGGCTGTGGCTGGTTAAGGCAATTCACGGTATTGATATACGCGAGTACGGCAGCAAAAATATAGGCAGTACCAATGTTTTCCGTACTGTTGGAGGCAAAACCGCGGCGCTGGTGCTTTTGTGCGACGCGGGTAAGGGCATTATTGCCGTTATGATTGCCCAAAGCATGACCGGCGGCGATTTGTACGCCATGCTGTTTGCCGCTATCGGCGCGCTGCTGGGGCACAATTATTCTTTGTTTCTGGGCTTTAAAGGCGGCCGCGGCGTTGCAACCGGCCTTGGGCTTTTAATCTTTTTAATGCCCAAGGTAAGCGGCATTTGCTTTATTGTGTGGCTTGCCATTGTGCTGGCAACCCGCTATGTTTCGCTGGGCAGCTGCGTGGGTGCGTTCTGCGCGCCGTGCCTTGCGTGGTATTTCGGGTATCCGCTGCCGGTGTTTTTGTTTGCCGCCGTTGCGGCAGCGTTTGTAATTATCCGCCATAAGGATAATATCAAGCGCCTTTTAAACGGCACGGAAAGCAAAATCCGCCAGGGGCACGCTGAAGACTTAAAGAAATAATTTTACAAACACATTCTGTTTTATAAGCGGAATGTGTTTTATTTTTTAAATTGTAAGAATATTTTAGTAAATTCACAAAAACATATGGCTTTTACCACGAAACAGTGTTATAATATCCCTATGAGTAAGGTGTAAAAAATTTTTTTAGGAGATGATTACATGACAGAAAAATCTACGTTCTATCTTGTCAGAGAGGAAATTCTGCCTGAAGCAATCAAAAAAACCATTAAGGTAAAGGAAATTTTAAAACGCGGGGAAATCAGAACCATTAATGAGGCCGTTGAAAAAATGGGGCTGAGCCGCAGCGCTTATTACAAATATAAAGATTACGTATTTCCGTTTTATGAAGCAAGCAAGGAAAAAATCATTACCCTTTCTCTTTTGCTCGAACATAAACCGGGCGTGCTTTCGCGCGTGCTGAATACTGTTGCAGGTGATTCCGGCAGCATTATGACCATTAACCAGGGCATTCCCTTGCAGGGTGTTGCCAACACTACCATTTCCATCGAAACCAAAAACCTGACGGTTGATTTGGAAGCGCTTTTGGATAAGCTCCGCATGATTGACGGCGTTAAACGCCTTGAAGTTCTGGGGCAGGTTTAAGCCGCAGCCATTTATTTAATTACGGGGGGAACAAATGAAAGATTGTATTAATATCGGCCTTTTGGGCGTGGGAACCGTCGGCAGCGGCGTGCTGCATGTGCTTGAGCATAACGGCGGCGAAATTGCCAAAAAAGCAGGCTGCAAAATAGAAATAAAGAAAATATTGGTGCGCAATCCGCAGAAGGCGGCGGAGCTTGGCAAAAAATATGCCGTTACCGGTGATTTTGAAGACATCGTAAATGACCCGGACATTGATATTGTTGTTGAGCTGATTGGGCGTGAGCATCCGGCGAAGGAATATATTGCTTCCGCGCTGGAGCACGGAAAAAATGTTGTTACGGCCAACAAGGATGTGCTGGCAAAATACGGCAGGGAGCTGTTTCCGCTGGCGGAGCTGCACAATGTTGATTTTATGTTTGAAGGTGCCGTGGGCGGCGGCATACCTATTATCCGCCCGCTTAAATCGTGCCTGGCTGCCAACCGCATTAAATCGGTAATGGGCATTGTTAACGGCACAACCAATTATATGCTTACAAAAATGTCGCAGGACCATATGGATTACGGCGAAGTTCTGCGCGAGGCGCAGGAAAAAGGCTATGCCGAATCGGACCCGACTGCCGATGTGGGTGGGCTGGACGCCGCACGCAAGCTGGTAATTTTGGCTTCTATTGCCTTTAATACGCGCATCAGCCTTGATGATGTGCTGGTATCGGGCATTGAAAGTTTAAAGCTCTGCGATATTGAATACGCCAAAGAACTTGGCTATACCATTAAGCTTCTGGCAGTTGCCAAGCACGATGAAGAAAAAGGCATTACCGTTTGCGTAAGGCCTACCATGCTGCCCACGGAGCATCCGCTGGCAGGCGTTAACGATGTGTTTAACGCTGTGTTTGTGGAAGGCGATGCCCTTGGCGAAGCAATGTTTATGGGCCGCGGGGCAGGCGGGCTGCCTACTGCAAGCGCTGTGTGCGGCGATATTATCGACGTGGCGCGCAATATGGTGCATGGTTCTACCGGGCGCATTAACTGCACCTGCTTTGACGAAAAGCACCTGTGCCGCCTTGAAGATATGCTTTCGCCGTTTTATATCCGCCTGCACGTTGTGGACAGGCCGGGCGTGCTGGCTGCGATTGCTGCCGCTTTTGCCGCACAGAATGTGGGCCTGAAAAAAGTTATTCAGAAACAGATGGTTGGCGACAAGCTGGCAGAACTTGTTGTTATTACCTACCATGTTTCCGAGCTTGATATGCAGATGGCCGTGCAGACTTTGAAGGGACTGCCGGTTATTAAGGAAGTATGCAGCGTCATCCATGTTGAAGATGACAACGTGGAGTGATGTTATGAGAAAAAGCGTAAGGGTAATTGTGCCCGCCACTTCGGCCAACTGCGGGCCGGGGTTTGACGTTTTGGGCGCTGCCTGCAATTTATACAACGAATTTACTTATGAGCTTACTGAGCGCGGCTTTGAACTTGAAGTTACCGGCGAGGGCAGCGGGCGTTTGCATGCCAGCGGCAAAAACCTGGCGTTTCTGGCGTTTTTCCGTTTGTGGAACGAGTTTACCGACCGCCGCTATACCGGGCTGAAAGTTACCATGCACAACCGCATACCGCTTTCGCGCGGGCTGGGCAGCAGCAGTACGGCCATTGTTGCCGGGCTGATGGCGGCCAATTATTTAACCGGCAGCACTTTAACTAGGCAGCAGCTTGTAGATTACGCTACCGAAATTGAAGGGCATCCGGATAATGTGGCACCGGCGCTTCTGGGCGGGTTTACGGTAAGTTATATGGCGCACGGCAAGGCTGCTTCGCTGCGCTTTGTGCCCAAAAAGCCGCTGAGCTTTATTGCCGCAGTACCGGCAGAGCCGCTTTCTACAGCAAGGGCAAGACAGGCGATACCGGAAACGGTAAGCCATAAGGATGCTGTTTTTAACGCCGGGCGCAGTGCGCTTTTGGTAAGCGCGCTTTTAACGGGCGAATATAAATTTTTGCCCGACGCTTTGGAGGACAGGCTGCACCAGCCGTACCGCATGCCGCTTATTAACGGCACGCAGGCTGTGTTTAAGGCTGCTAAAAATGCCGGCGCTTACGGTGCTATTATCAGCGGCGCGGGTTCTACCTTAATGGCATACGCCGCGGCAGATGCCGACAGTGAAGCCATTGGGCGCGCCATGCAGCAGGCTTTTGAAAAAGCCGGGCAGCAGGCGGTGTACCATGTGCTGAAGCTTGACGAAGAAGGCGCACGCGTTATTGATAATTAATGCTTGACATTTGCATTTAGTTTGTTTATAATATTACTTGTGTTTCGGGGCGTGGCTCAGCTTGGTAGAGCGCTTCCTTGGGGTGGAAGAGGTCGTGGGTTCGAATCCCGCCGCTCCGACCATTCCGAAACAACTGCCTTTACGGGAAATCCCCGTGAAGGCTTTTTTTATAGCCTTGACAGAAAAGGAGTGCGTGCAATGATTCGCAGCGTAAGGCTTGTATGCGCCGAATGCGGCAGTGAGTTTGTGCCGGAAGGCGGCGTTTTGTATTATAAGGACAATTACATTAACAATACCGTAAAAGAGGCAAAGTTCATCTGCCCGGCGTGCATAAAAAAATGGCACGAAAAATGGCAGATTAAAAATGCCGGATTTAACGAAGTGGACTATGTGATGACCGTCACCATAGAACTGGAGGACGGCACGGTTTACGAAGATTTGGACTGCACGCCTATGGACGGCTATGTGGTTGCCGGTGTGGATATTCCGCCGGAGGCGCAGAAAAAATTGTATGAGTTTTACCACGAATGGGATTTAAAACGCAAGCATGATGTGCTTAAATACTGCACTTTTAAGGATGAGTTTATGCGTACCAGCTTCAGCTGCGAAACCTACGGCGGCGAAAAATATGAGGACGTTGCCTTCCGCGTGAACATTAAGGGAGTTATGGAAACGGCTGTGCCGGTGCCCGATTATATTTTGAAACAGATTATTGACGCTTACAGTATTTACGAATTGCAGAACAGGGAATAACGGGGGAAAACAATGCAGGAATTACTTGAAAAGATTGAAAAACGCCGCACTTTTGCCATTATATCGCATCCTGACGCCGGTAAAACGACGCTGACGGAAAAACTTTTGCTGTACGGCGGCGCAATTCACCTTGCCGGTACGGTTAAGGCGCGTAAATCCAACCGCCATGCCGTTTCGGACTGGATGGAAATTGAAAAGCAGCGCGGCATTTCCGTAACAAGCTCTGTTTTGCAGTTTGATTATGACGGCTACCGCGTAAACATTCTGGATACGCCGGGCCATCAGGACTTTTCGGAAGATACATACCGCACTTTGATGGCGGCTGACAGCGCCGTAATGCTTATCGACTGCGCCAAGGGCGTGGAACCGCAGACGAAAAAGCTGTTCTGGGTTTGCCACCGCAGGCAGCTGCCGGTATTTACTTTTGTAAACAAGCTTGACCGTTACGGCCGCGACCCGTTTGATTTGATGGACGAAATCGAGCAGGTGCTGGGCATCCGCGCGTACCCGATTAACTGGCCTATCGGTATCGACGGCAATTATATCGGCGTGTATGACCGCGTGAAAAAACAGATTGAACTGTTTGAAAACGACAGCAGCCACGGCTCCAAAATTTTAAAATCCACTACGGGCAGCCTGGATGACCCGGAAATTATTAATGCCATCGGCGAAGATTTGTACCATAAATTATGCGACGATATTGAACTTTTGGACATGGCGGGCGACGAGTTCGACATGGCGAAGGTAAACAGCGGCGAACTGACACCGATGTTCTTCGGCAGCGCCATGACAAACTTTGGCGTGCGCAGCTTTTTGGAGAAATTTTTGGAACTGTCGCCGATGCCGCAGCCGCGTATTTTGCAGAACGGCGATTTGTTAAGCCCGGACAACGAACTGTTCAGTGCGTTTGTGTTTAAAATTCAGGCTAACATGAATCCGGCGCACCGCGACCGCATTGCTTTTATGCGCATTTGCAGCGGCGTGTTCAAAAAAGGTATGACGGTGTACCATATGCAGGGCGGCAAGCCGGTTAAGCTGGCGCAGCCGCAGCAGTTCCTCGCGCAGGAGCGCACCATTGTTGAAGAAGCGTACCCCGGCGATATTATCGGTATTTTCGACCCGGGCATTTTCGGTATCGGCGATTCGCTTAGCGATGAAAAGCTGAAAATTCAGTTTGAAGATTTCCCTGTTTTCCCGCCGGAAATTTTTGCCCGTGTGCAGCCTAAGGATTCCTTAAAACGCAAACAGTTTGAAAAAGGCATTGTGCAGCTGGCTCAGGAAGGCGCCATTCAGGTATTCCGCCAGAAGGATCTTGGCATTGAAAGCTTTATCGTCGGCGTGGTTGGTTCATTGCAGCTTGAAGTTTTGGAATACCGCCTTTTAAACGAATACAGCGCGCAGCTTTTGATGAACCAGCTTGGTTACAGCGTGGCACGCTGGGTATATGCCGAAAACGAAAAGGATATCGAGAACTTAAAAGGTCTCGATAACGGCATGCTGGTTTACGATAAAAAAGATCGCCCGGTAATTTTGGTTAACAACGAATGGGCGCTGAACTGGATTCTGGACCGCAACCCCAATTTGCAGTTCTTAACTGTGCCTTCTGATGTGGCGAAGATTTAAAGGACAAAACTATGGAAAAAATAAAACCGTTTTATGTGCTTGATGTGCCGGTTTACCCATATACAATGGACGGCGCGGTTAATTTTTTAAATTCGCAGGTTAAAAATAAAAAGCAGACTTTCGTGGTTACCGCCAATGCGGAAATTATTATGATGTGCCAGAAGGATGCGGAATATAAAAAAATAGTCTGCCAAAATGCCGATTTGGTGCTGGCAGACGGCGCCGGTACCGTTTGGGCCGGGCGCAAGCTGGGGCATAATGTGCCGGAGCGTGTGGCAGGCTGCGATTTATTTGTGGAGCTGGCAAAACTTTCGGCAAAAAAAGGCTATAAAGTATTTTTCTTCGGCGCTGCGCCGGGCATTGCCGAAGCCGCGCGCGACAAGCTTTTACTGGTGGCGCCGGGGCTTAAAGTGGCAGGCTGCCGCAACGGTTATTTTACCGAAGCCGAAAACGAAGAAATTATTGCCGAAATTAACGCAAGCGGTGCGGACATGCTTTTTGCCGCGCTGGGCGCACCGAAGCAGGAAAACTGGCTGGCGCGCTTCCGCAGCGAGCTGAAGCCGCAGGTTTTAATGGGCGTGGGCGGCAGCTTTGACGTGCTTGCAGGCAAGATGGACCGCGCGCCGCTGTGGATGCAGAAAGCATCGCTGGAATGGCTGTTCCGCCTTTACAAGCAGCCGAGCCGCATAGGGCGCATGATGGTGCTGCCGCAGTTTGTAATTAAAGTGTTACAAAGTAAATAATTTGGTAGACAAAAGGAAATACCTATACTATAATAATATGATGAATAAATGAGTTCATCATATTATTTTTTTGCAGATGAATAGAAAGGAGCAGCAATGACGATAGTAAAAGATGGTTACCCGTTCATACTCGGCAGTCTGGCAGTGGCGCTTGCGGTATGGTATGGCGCGGGCATCATTTGGTGCATTCCCTTCCTGGTTCTTACGGCATATTTTGCGTATTTTTTCCGCAATCCAAAACGCGTTACGGAGCAGGATACTTCGGTAATTTATTCTCCGGCAGACGGAACGGTAATGGGTGTGGAGGATTTTTACGACGAAGAATATCTTAATGAAGAAGCCGTTAAGGTAACGATTTTCCTTTCTGTTTTTAACGTACATGTTAACCGCAGCCCCGTCAGCGGCGAAATTAAATATCAGCGTTATACCTGCGGGCAGTTTGTGCCGGCATATGAAAAAAACGCTTCGTTTGAAAACGAACGCCATGCCATCGGCGTGGAAAATGATAAGATGAAAGTGCTTGTCATTCAGGTGGCAGGCCTTCTGGCACGCCGCATTGTGTCGTGGGTTACGCTGGGGCATAACCTTACGCAGGGCGAGTGCTACGGCATGATTAAATTTGGTTCCAGCACCGAGCTTGTGCTGCCAAAAAATGTAGAAATACTTGTAAAAAAAGGAGATGCCGTCACCGGCGGTAAATCCATAATCGGGAGGGTCATGGACTGATGGAATACCGTCGTATAATACCTAACAGTATCAGCGGTACTAACTTGATTTTAGGCGTTCTTTCTATTTTTGAATCTGTTGCCGGCAATTTTGAATGGGCGGCAATATACATTATTCTGGCTGTTGCCGTTGATGCCTGCGACGGGCGTGCGGCAAGGGCGCTCGGCGTGGCGGGCAAGTTCGGCGTCGAGATGGATTCTCTTTGCGATGTTTGTTCGTTCGGCGTTGCGCCTGCCGTAATGATGTACTACTACGGCATGACCGATTTCGGCATCTGGGGCCAGCTTATTGCTGCGCTGTTTCCGGTATGGGGCGCTTTGCGCCTGGCGCGTTTTAACATTAATGCCGATGTTATCCATGGTTATTTTCAGGGCATGCCTATTCCCGGCGGTGCCTGCGTTCTGGCTGCGTTCGTGCTTTCCGGCTACGACGTGCCGCAGAGCTATGTTGCCGTACTGACCTTTGTTATCGGCTGCATTTTGTACAGCACCATCCGTTACCCGGATTTTAAGGGCAAGGGCAACCCGCTCTTTAAAGTTCCCGTTATTATCGGGCTTGCCATTGGCGCGTACATCTTTTACCTGCGCCCGGAAGGCTGGCCGTTTGTAATTATGTTTACCTATACGCTTATCGGCATCATCAATGCGGTTTATGTTAAAGCACTGCATAAGCAGTGATTAGTGTGAAGCGAGGAGCCTTTTATGACAACGTATTTTGATATAATAATGATTCCTCTCCAGCTGTTAATCGTATTTTTTACCATTTATTATTTTACGCTTTCGTTCTTCGGGCTGGTTTACCGCAAAAAGGACAAAAAGGTTTATGAAGAAAAGCATACTTTTGCCATGGTTGTCTGCGCGCATAACGAAGAACGCGTTATCGGCGCTTTGGTAGAAAACCTGCATTTGCTGAATTACTCCGACAAACTGTATGATATTTTTGTTGTTGCCGACAACTGCACCGACAAAACTGCCGAAGTGGCACGCAAAGCCGGTGCACAGGTGCATGAGCGTTTTAACGACACCGAAAAGGGCAAAGGCTATGCCATGGACTGGATGTTTAACCGTCTGTTCAAAATGGAACGCCAGTATGACGCCGTGTGCGTTTTTGATGCCGATAACCTCGTACACCCCGACTTTTTAAAGGAAATGAACAGCCGCCTCTGCAACGGCGAGCGCCTTATTCAGGGTTACCTTGATTCCAAAAATCCTAACGATACCTGGATTTCCGGTACTTTCTCGATTGCTTTCTGGGTTATTAACCATGTATACCATCTGGCAAAATACAATATTGGCCTGTCCAGCTGCCTTGGCGGCACGGGCATGTGCATTTCCACCGATATTCTGCGCCGTTATGGCTGGGGCGCAACCTGCCTGACGGAAGATATGGAATTTACCATGAAAGCGATTCTGGAGGGCATACCGACAACCTGGGCGCATGACGCTATTGTTTACGACGAAAAGCCGCTTACCTTCATGCAGTCCTGGAATCAGCGCAAACGCTGGGCACAGGGCCAGTTTGACGTAGGCAGCCGTTATATCGGCAAGCTGTTTAAAAAAGGCATTAAAGAGCGCAACCCGATTATGCTGGACGGCATACTGCATTTGTTCCAGCCGTACTTTTTGCTGCTTTCTACTTTTTATGTAATTTGCAGCTATATTTATATGTACTATCCGTTCTATACAAACGTGCTTTATTCCATTCTGCCGGTTGAGGTATGGACGCTGATTGGTATCGGGCAGTATGTGTTCCCGGTAATTGTACTTTGGAAAATACGCGCTTCGTTTAAATCGTGGCTGTATCTTCTGCTGTACCCGCTGTTTATTTACAGCTGGATTCCCATTTCGTTTATCGGCTTCCTGCACAGGCATGACCATGAGTGGAGCCATACGCTGCACACCCGCAACATCAAATTTGATGAAGTTCTGGTGCCTAAAAATGCAGAATTTGGGCCTAAACAGGTGGTATTCCCAAAAAAGTAGTAAACGCCCCGCATGAGGGCGTTAAAAAAGAATACGATACGCAAAACAAAAGCGACGGCTGATGCCGCCGCTTTTGTGCTTTATAGGATAGTTTGGCAGTTGAATTAATGCTTACACCTGTATTTAACAGTACCAGCAGCACGTGTAAAAATGATTGACATAAGCAAAATTTACATAAAATATATTTCTTTACAGTTTTATATTTATCTGTTAAAATAAGCAGGCAAGTGTGCTGCCATAACGGTAGGCGGTTAGCCCTTCCCTGAAGGGACTGTGACCCTTCGTTGACATAGAATCCGCTTTGCGGAAATATGCGCTGAAGGAGGGGATAACGTGGATATTTTATCGTTATTAGCTATAATCGGCTATACGGTGACTATCTTTTCCATTGGTTATACCCTCGGGAAAGATATATCTCATAAAAACAGATAACCGCCCATGGTCCTGAGAAACTTTGAGCGGTTATCATATAACTAATTCAAACTATATCAGGCTGACCGTCTATCGGCAGCCGTTTGTTTTTCTATAATTATTATAGCAAATATGGCATTAAAGTCAAATGCTGTGTATTAAATATGGTTCAAAAATCCGAGGCGGTCGAGAATTTTAAAGGTAACGCTGAGCAGGATTGCAACCAGTGTTGCCAGAACCATGCCTTGTACGCTGATGGTGCCGAAGGTAAGTTTTGCGCCGGACAGGCCGATAATCATAATAACGGCGGTCATAACAAGGTTGGAAGATTTGCTGTAATCAACCTTGCTTTCTACCAGTACGCGCAGGCCGCTGGCCGCAATAACGCCGAACAGCAGAATGCACACGCCGCCCATAACCGGTACGGGAATGCTGTGAATCAGCTCGGAGAGCTTGCCGATGAAGGAAAGCAGAATGGCAAATACTGCCGCGCCGCCGATAACCCATACGCTGTAAACCTTGGTAATGGCCATAACGCCGATGTTTTCGCCGTAAGTGGTGTTAGGCGTTGCACCGAAGAAGCCGGATAAAATGTTGGAGCAGCCGTCTGCAAAGAGAGAACGGGAAAGGCCAGGGTCTTTAATGAGGTTGCGGTCAACAATATTGCCGGTAACAACCAGATGGCCGATATGCTCTGCCAGTACAACCAGTGCCGCAGGGGCGATAATCAAAATGGCGTCCAGATTAAATACGGGGCTGTAAAAATGCGGAAGCTGGAACCACGGTGCGTTAATAACGGGGGTTAAGTCTACAAGGCCCATGAACAGCGCCAGAATGTAGCCGCAGATAACGCCAAACAGTACCGGTATAATGGCAAGGAATCCGCGGAAAGCGACGGAACCGATAATGGTAACGCAAAGGGTAAACATAGAAACAATAATGTGGTCGGGATTAATGTTTTCGCCCGTCAGCCCGGCCATGGAAGCAGCGGTAGGCGCAAGTTCAAGGCCGATAACCGCAATAATGGCGCCCATGCACGCGGGAGGGAAGATAACGTCAATCCAGCCGGTGCCGGTAGCTTTAATAAGTGCGGAAAACAAAATGAAAATAATACCGAACACAATAAAGCCGGACTGCGCATCATGGTAGCTGCTTGTTGCCATAATTGCGAGCACTGGGGAAATAAAAGCAAAGCTGGAACCGAGATAGGAAGGGATGCGCCCTTTGGTAATGAACAGGTACAGCAGCGTGCCGATACCGTTCATAAACAGGCAGGTTGTAGGGCTTACGTTAAACAAAAACGGAACGAGCACCGTTGAGCCGAACATGGCAAACAAATGCTGTATGCTGAGCGGAATGTTCAGCGCAAGGGGCGGACGTTCTTCAACTTGGATAATTTTTCTTTCCATGCACATAACCTCTTTTCTATTTTATAGCCTGTAATATTTTAATGTATTTTGCGGCAAATGGCAAGTTTGTAAAGCCTGTTTATGCACTGTGCGGCAGAAAAATTTCAGCTTTGCGAAAAAATTTAAAAATATATGCCGCGGGCATAGAATATAAACTTGCAGTTTGATATAATAACTAATGTAGCAGTATTTAAGAAATGGGTGATGTTTTTGCTGACTAATATTAACAGCCTCATCAAAACCATCGGCATCCTTGATGTTATAGATATTTTGGTGGTGGCGTATTTTCTTTTCAGAATATACTTAATGCTGAAAAACACAAGAGCCGCGGTGCTTGTAAAGGGCCTTTTAACTTTGGGCGCCATTATGTTTATAAGCCGCTGGCTTAATCTGCATGTTATCAGCTGGGTGCTGGAAAAAAGCATGACGGTGCTTATTGTTGCACTGCCGATAGTTTTTCAGCCGGAGCTGCGCCGCGCGCTGGAGCAGATTGGCCGCGGGAGGCTTTTCCGCAAGCACGGCGAGCTTGACGAGTACGAAGTGGACGAAATGGTTAACTCCATCACTTCGGCCGCCATTGTAATGGGCCGCCGCAAAATAGGCGCGCTGATTGTTATTGAACGTGAGATAGGGCTTGAAGAACGCATTGAAACCGGCGTTGCCATTGACGGCCTTATCAGCGACAGCCTGCTTTTAAATATTTTTGAAAAAGATACCCCGCTGCATGACGGCGCGGTAATTATCCGCGGCAACCGCATTGCCGCCGCAAGCTGCCTTTTGCCGCTTACGGAAATGCGTAACTTAAGCCAGGAGCTTGGCACGCGCCACAGGGCAGCGCTTGGCATATCCGAACAGTCCGACGCGGTAATTCTTGTTGTAAGTGAAGAAACCGGCACCATCTCGCTGGCGCGCAACGGTACTTTGCAGCGTTATTTAACGGCCGACGACGTAAAAGAGTTTTTAAAGGCTTCCATTACACGGCCCAAAGCCGATTTTAAACAGATGCTCCGTGAAAAAATCCGTGATTTAAGAGGTGACAAAAAGTGAAGCAGTTTTTTGAACGTGAGAATTTAATTCCGCGTATCGTCACCCTGATAGTGGCCTGCGGATTGTGGCTGTATGTTATGAGCGAGCAGAACCCGGTAATTGAGCGCGATTTTGTGGTTAAGCTGCAGCAGCGCAATGTTGCCGAAAACATGGTTGTGCTTAATGCGCCCGATAACATTAAAGTTAAGGTAAGCGGCCAGCGCAGCCTTCTGGGCGGCGTAACGGAAAAAGAAGTTATTGCCTATATCGACTGTGACGGGCGCGATGTAGGGCAGCAGTATCTGCCGGTGCATGCCCAGTTCCCGGAAGGGCAGGTTGTAGAAGTTTACCCTAATAATATTTACGTTTATCTTGATAAAATAAGCGAACGCACCATGCCGGTTGAAACCGTTGTTATAGGCCTGCCTGCCAACGATTACGCACTCAGCAAGCAGGATGTTTCGCCGCAGACGGTGCAGGTACGCGGCGCAGGTCACCGCCTTGACGCTATGGTAAGGGTTGTTGCGCCTGTTGACGTAAGCGACAAACAGCGCGATTTTGAAATTGACAGCCATTTAGTAGCAATAAGCGATACCGGCGCTGAAATGCACGATTTGGCCATTGAGCCTGCCGATGCAAAAATTAAGGCAACGCTGGTGCGCCAGATGATAACTGCGCAGATACCTGTTATTGTAAGCACGAGCGGCGAATTTGCCGACGGCAAAAAGCTTGAAAAGGCTGAATGTGTGCCCGAAAAGGTTAATATTCTGGCGGAACCTTCGCTGGTACACAGCATTGTTGCGCTGCATACCAAAAATGTGGATTTAAGCCAGCTGCGCTCCGACAGTACGATTGATGTGGAACTGGAACTGCCGGAAAGGGTAATGTGCGAAACCAAAACAGTTACGGTAAGGTTTATAACCGAAGATTAACAGGAGAGGTAAATGCTTCTAAGAATAAATAATGTGAGAATTTCGCTTGTGAGCGAGGCTTCGCTGCGTGAGGCCTCTGCCCGCAGGCTTGGCGTAAAAAAACAGGATATTGGCAGCATAAGGGTACTGCGGCGGGCTGTTGACGCCCGCCGTAAAAGCAATATCGTTATAAATTACCACGTGTTGGCGGATATTGATGCACCGGCGCGCCTTGTAAACCGCTTTCTGCGCGATAAGGATGTAACGCGCTTTAAGGAAGAACCGGCACCGCCGCCTGTATTCGGCACGGAAAAAATGCAGGACCGCCCTGTCGTTATCGGCGCGGGCCCGGCGGGGCTTGTGGCTGCGCTTGAACTTGCGCGTTACGGTTACAAGCCGCTTTTACTGGAACGCGGCAAAAAAATAGCCGAACGTGTGGATGACGTTCAGCGTTTTTGGAAAAAGGGCGAGTTTGACCCCGAAAGCAATGTGCAGTTTGGCGAAGGCGGCGCGGGAACGTTCAGCGACGGCAAGCTTACCACGCGCGTTAATGACCCAGTGATGAACGATATTTTAAAACTGTTTGTAGAAGCCGGTGCGCCGGAAGAAATACTGTGGGAACAAAAGCCCCACGTTGGCACGGACAGGCTGCGCGCCATGGTTGCCGGTTTAAACAAAATGATAGCAGGCCTGGGCGGCGAAATACGCTTTAATACGCGTGTTGCCGGTTTTATTATTGAAGATAACGCCGTTAAAGGCGTAATAACGCAGACCGGTGAAAAAATTTACGCACCGGCAGTTATTTTGGCGTGCGGGCACAGCGCCCGTGACACTTATGCTATGCTGGCAGAAAATAAAATTGCTGCCGAAGCCAAGGCTTTTGCCATCGGTGTGCGCATTGAACACCCGCAGGAACTGATTGACCGCGCGCAGTATGGCGAATTTGCAGGGCATCCGAAGCTCGGCGCGGCAGATTATGCCGTTGTTTGGCATAACCCTGAAAGCACGCGCACGGCGTATTCTTTTTGCATGTGCCCGGGCGGGCAGGTGGTTGGCGCGGCCAGCGAAACAGGCGGCGTTGTTGTTAACGGCATGAGTATGTACAAGCGCGACAGCGGCATTGCCAACAGCGCGCTGGTGGTTAACGTAAGCCCGGAAGATTTTGGGCATAACCCGATGGATGGTGTGGAGTTTCAGCGCAGGTGGGAACGCCTGGCGTTTAAATGCGGCGGCGAAAAGTTTTACGCACCGGCACAGAATTTTAAAACATTTTTAAACAGTTCGGCACCTTCGGCAGAGAGCCTTGTTAAAGCAAGCTGCCTGCCTGGCATAACGGCGTGCGATTTGAATATGGTGCTGCCGGATTACGTTACGGCTACGCTTCGCGGCGGCATTAAAGCCTTTGGGCAGCGCCTTGCCGGGTTCGACGACGGCGGCGCGCTTTTAACGGGCGTTGAAACAAGAACCAGCGCCCCGCTGCGCATTATCCGCGGCAGCGATAAGCAGTCCGTATCGCACAAAGGGCTGTACCCCTGCGGCGAAGGTGCGGGCTACGCCGGCGGCATTATGAGCGCCGCACTTGACGGCTACCATGTGGCGCGTGCCGTTATGGAGCGTTTTGCACCATTATAATTATTGCTTATTCAGGCAAAGCCTGCTATAATACATGCGGTGAAAAGATTTAAACTTTACATATAAATGGAGGTTTTAAGATGGCTCGTTTATTCGGTACTGACGGTGTACGCGGCATTGCCAACGTGGAACTTACACCGGAACTTGCTTTTAAACTGGGGCGCGCTGCTGCGTCTTACTTCGGCAGGGAAACACGCAACCCTAAAATCATTATCGGGCGCGACACACGCCTTTCCGGCACCATGCTGGAAGCTGCTCTTGCGGCAGGTATCTGCTCTGCTGGGGGCAATGCGCACCTTTTGGGTGTAATTCCTACGCCGGCTGTTTCGTATTTAACTTCCAAACTGCATGCCAATGCCGGTGCGGTAATTTCCGCTTCGCACAATCCGTTTGAAGACAACGGCATTAAGTTCTTCTCGCAAACCGGGCACAAGCTGCCCGATGCCGTGGAAGATGAAATTGAAGCCATGGTTGCCGCAGAACACGACAGCAGCAAGAACCCAAGCGGTTCTTCCGTTGGGCGCGTTATTAACGAAGAAGCCATGGATAAGCTTTATATCGACCATATCATCAGCACCGCGCCGACCAAATTAAACGGCTTAAAGGTTGTTATGGACTGCTCCAACGGCGCCAACAGCCTGATTGCGCCTGTAATTCTGCGTACCTTGGGTGCGCATGTTATTACCATTTTTAACCAGCCTAACGGCATTAATATTAATAATGGCTGCGGCAGTACGCATCTTGAGGCTTTGCAGGCCAAAGTGCTGGAAGAAGGAGCAGACGTGGGCATTGCCAACGACGGCGACGCCGACCGCTGCCTTGCCGTTGATGAAACCGGCAAACCGCTTGACGGCGACCAGATTATGCTTATCTGCGCGCTGGAACTGATGAAAAAGAAAGAGCTGCACGATAATGTGCTTGTAACAACCGTTATGAGTAACGTTGGTCTGCACAAAGCAATGGCAGAACATGGCGGGCGCTGCGTAAAAACCAATGTAGGCGACCGTTATGTGCTTGAAGAAATGCTGAAGGAAGGCTATAACCTCGGCGGCGAACAGTCCGGGCATATTATTTTCAGCAAATTTGCCAAAACCGGCGACGGCATTTTAACGGCCGTACAGCTGCTTTCGGCAATGGTTAAAAACAACAAGCGCCTCTCCGAACTCGGCGCGCTTATGACCAAATACCCGCAGATTCTTCTTAACGTACGCGTTAAAAACAAATACGGCTGGGAAGAAAACGAAGCCATTAAAGCCGTTATTAAAAAATATCAGGACGAATTGGGCGATAACGGGCAGGTGCTCGTGCGTGCATCCGGCACCGAGCCGTTAATCCGCATTATGGCGGAAGGCCCTGTGCAGGAGCGCCTGGAGAAAATTGCCGACAGCATTGGCGAAGTTGTTACGCGCGAACTGGGCTGAATTTAGATTGACCGTATTGTAAAAATATAGTAAAATAAAGTAGCTGCAAAGGTGCCGCATGGGACAGCCAGGCCTGTGCGGCACAAAATGTATGTGCAGCAACCAAGCGCAAGTGCCGCTTTTGGCGGCAGACGAGGCGGAGGTTTATCGATTAGTCAGCGGGTGCCTCCCGGCCGGCTGCGGGCCGTAAGCAGACTGACAAAGCCCCATGGCAACGTGGGGGACAAAGCAGCTGCGGCAGAACTGGTAAATAACCTTTAGGAGGATTTTAATATGTGTGGTATTGTTGGTTACGTAGGCAATGCACAGGCTGCGCCGTTTTTGCTGGACGGAATGAGCAAGCTGGAATACCGCGGTTATGATTCCGCCGGTATTGCGGTTTACGAAAAAGGCAAAATCAGGGTTGAAAAATGCGTGGGCCGCCTTGACGCACTGCGCCATAAGCTGGAAGGCAGAATGCCCGAAGGCAGCATGGGCATCGGCCATACACGCTGGGCAACTCACGGCAGGCCGTCCGACCGCAATTCCCATCCGCATACGGATGAAAGCGGCGATTTTGTTGTTGTACACAACGGCATTATCGAAAACTACCTGATGCTGAAAGAAAAACTCATTGCCAAAGGGCAGAAATTTTCTTCCGACACCGATACAGAAATTGTAGCGCATTTATTCGCCGATTTTTACGAAGGCGATATGGAAGAAGCCGTTAAAAAAGTTTTAAAAACTATTGAAGGCTCTTATTCTTTGGTATTTATGTGCGCGGCTGAACCGGATAAACTCATCTGCACGAAGAAGGACAATCCGCTGATTATCGGTCTTGGCGAAGGTGAAAACTTTATTGCCTCCGATATTCCGGCGATTATTGCCAAAACCCGCCGCACCTATATTATGAGCGACGGCGAAATTGCCACCGTTACCAAGGACGGCGTTTGGGTGCAGGATATTAACGGCACGCCGATTACCAAAAAAGTTTTTGAAGTTAACTGGAATGCCGAAGCGGCCGAAAAAGGCGGTTTTGAGCATTTTATGCTGAAAGAAATTTACGAACAGCCGAAAGCAATTAAAGATACCATGCGCGGACGTTTAGCCGAAAACGGCACGGAAATTAACTTTACCGAGCTGGGCTGGACTCCGGAAGACTTTACCGGCATCAGCAAAATCTTTATTGTTGCCTGCGGCACGGCTTATCATGCAGGCATTGTCGGCAAATACTATTTGGAAAATCTGGCGCGCATCCCTGTTGAAGTGGATATTGCCAGTGAATTCCGTTACCGCAATCCGTTGGTTGATGCCAACTGCCTGACCATTGTCATCAGCCAGAGCGGTGAAACCATTGATACCCTGGCAGCTTTGAAAGAAGCCAAACGCCTTGGCAGCCGTACTTTGGCAGTTACCAACGTTGTCGGTTCTTCCATTGCGCGCGAGGCAGACCAGGTTGTTTACACCTACGCAGGGCCGGAAATTGCCGTTGCTTCTACCAAAGCATACACCACCCAGCTTTTGGTAATGTTAATGCTGGCGGTTTATGTTGGCCGCCTGCGCGGAACTTTGGACGGCAATAAAGCGGACGCACTTGCAAAAGGTCTGCATAAAGTTCCGGAACAGCTGCACGACATGCTGGAAAATGTTGACCAGATTAAAGTTTTTGCACGCCACTACGGCAGCAGCCTGGACGCATTCTTCCTTGGCCGCAGCCTGGATTATGCCGTTGCCCTTGAAGGCGCGCTGAAACTGAAGGAAATCAGCTATATTCATGCCGAAGCATACGCTGCCGGTGAACTTAAACACGGCACTTTGGCACTTATTGTTGAAGGTGTGCCGGTAATTGTGCTGGCAACGCAGGAAGATGTTTACGACAAGACTGTAAGCAATTTGCAGGAGGTTAAGGCGCGTGAAGCCATGGTTATTGCCATTGCCCTTGAAGGTGATGACAGCATTGCCAAATATGCAGACCATGTTATTTACATTCCGCGTGCGGATAAAGAGCTGGCGCCGATACTGGCCGTGCTGCCTTTGCAGCTTTTGGCTTACTATGCCGCCCTTACAAGAGGCTGCGATGTAGATAAACCGCGTAACCTTGCAAAATCAGTAACAGTAGAATAACAAGTTTAACCATAACCCTGCCTGTAAAAAGGGCAGGGTTATTTTGTAATTGGGAAAATGTGTCAAAAATTTCACAAAAGGGGTTGTCAAAATTACAAAGTTAGCGTATACTAACTAAAGAGTTACGTAAGCGTAAACTGTTAAAAGAAATAACAGAGGAAACAAGGCAACTCGCGTTATAAAAAGCAGTTTGCGGCAGGCGTTCTCTAAAAAGTTTTTAGGAGGAACCCGCAATGAAAAAATCTTTAGTTTTAGCAATGGCAATGGCTCTCGGCGTTACCGCAAGCGCTTATGCCGCAAACCCGTTCAGTGATGTACCGGCAGGCCACTGGGCTTATGATGCAGTTAACAAGCTGGCTGCAGAAGGTGTTGTAGACGGTTACCCTGACGGCACTTACGGCGGCGACAAACTGATGACCCGCTACGAAATGGCTCAGATTGTAGCAAAAGCAATGGCCAAAGGCGCTAACGTTGATAAGCTGGCAGCCGAATTTGCAGATGAACTCGACAGCCTCGGCGTACGCGTGGCTAACCTTGAAAAGAAAGCTGACAACGTAAAAGTTACCGGTGAAATCCGTTATTCCTACCGCGATGTTGACGGCGACGTAAACGGCAACGAAAGTGTTCTGCGTTCCCGTCTGTGGGTAAACGGCCAGATTAACGAGGACTGGAGCTACACCGGTATGTTCGAAAACAATCAAGATTTTGGCAACGAAACCGGCGATGATGAAATTGACTTTGCCCGCGCTTATGTAGAAGGCCGTGTTGGCGGACTTGACGTAGTTGCAGGCCGTTACAACGAAGTTCCGTTCAGCGGCAACATTCTTGATGCCAACCTGGATATGGCTAAAGTTTCCTACGGCGATAAAATTAAAGTATCTGCCGCAGCAGGCAAAGCTTATGACAGCGTAGAAGTTGATGATACCAATTTGCTTGACAGCGACGACAGAATTTATATCGGCACTTTGGAAGCAGCACTGGGCGATGTTGACGCTTATGTTGCATACTTTAAAACCAATTCCGATATGGATAAAGAAATTTGGAACGTCGGCGCAAGCTATGGCTTTGGCGATTTTACCCTGAGTGCTGAATATATGCGCGGTGACAAAGAACATTATGCAAATGCAGGCAAAGACGGTTGGTGGGCAGACCTTGCATGGAAAGGCGCTGAAGCAGACCAGCCGGGAAGCTACGGTATTCATGCAGGCTACTATGACCAGAGCGTAAATGCTTACATTATGCCGACTACCGATGCACAATATTTTGATGACGGCTATAAAGGCTGGAACGTAGGCGTAAGCTATACCTTTGCAAAAAACATTGTAGGCATGGTTAACTACTGGGATATGGAATCTCAGACCACTAACGAAGATGCACAAACCATCTTCTCCGAACTGTACTTCATGTTTTAATTAGCAGATACAGTAAATAATTTTTAATTTCTCTCAAAAGGGAGCAGTTTCAGGGCTGCTCCCTTTTGCTGTTTGTAAGCAGCTTTAGAAGTTCTGCCTGCGTTAGCAGGTGTTTTAAGTGCTGCCTGCAAAGTTAACGGCATAGCCCTGCTTACGGCACTATCTCAGTTTATAGATAGTGCCTGTTTTGCATAAAACTGTCAGTTAACACTGCTAACGTACTGCTGCTTTCACGGCTTCCTTACTTTTTAACAAGCCCATTGTGTTTTACTGCTTACGTACGTTAGCACTATTGGGAACAAGGTAGATTATATATAATAATCTTTGAATTACTTAAGAACAAGGTGGGAACGTAATACGGCAAAGAAAAGAACAAGAGAAAAAACAGACAAAAAAGAGAACAAGAAAAGAAACTCTCATCCGTATAAACGGATTTTTAACCCCGAAAATTTACCTGCGGCGAAAAAATATTTAAAAAATTTTTGGCTATGGTAAATTTTTTTAGCTTTTATGGCGTTTATATGGCTGAGAGGAGTTGTTAAAGTGATTGTTGTAAATCCTGTTCAAATCGATTACAAAAAGCTGGCGGAGGTGGCAAAGCGCAGCCGCGGCAAAATAAACCGCATTTACCTGCACTGGACGGCGGGGCACTATGACGATGTTTATGACGATTACCACATCAATATCGGCGCAGGCGGCGAGCTGTACTTAACCTGCGAAGATTTTACGGAGCTTAAAGCGCATACCTGGCGGCGCAATACGGGCAGCATCGGCATAGCCATGTGCTGTGCGGCAGGCGCGTCGGCCATCCGCGGAAGCGAAACAGATTTTGGCAAAGAACCGCCGACCCAGCAGCAGATTGAAGCAATGGCCAAAAGCGTGGCGGTGCTTACGTATGTGCTGGGGCTTGAAATAAAGCTGCTGACGGTTACTACGCACTGCGAAGCCGCACTTTTTGACGGCTACGGCCCGCACAGCGGCGACCCTGATACGCGCTGGGATTTATGGTATCTGCCGGACAGGCCGCTTTACGGCGGGCTTGTGCCGGGCGGCAACGTTATCCGCGGCAAAGCGCTGTGGTACAGGCAGTTTATCGGCAGGCGCGATTATGTCTTAACGCAGGCGGCTAAATAGTGTATAATAAGGGCAGACTACTTTTGGGAGGATTTTATGAGCGAACCGAGTATAGAAGAAATCCGCGAGGCGCTGGACGGCTGGGAGTTTTTAAAAGAGCTGCCGGAAGAAATTAACGGCTTTACCCTGCATCAGGACCGCACGATTGACGGGCAGGTGCTGAATATTGCTTCGTACCGCAATGACGCTGTGCGCTGCCGTCTGGATATAACTTATACATCCGAAACCTTTGACTATGTGCCCGTAAAAATTGCCGGGCTGCACCAGTACCGCGATATACGTTATTTTTTCCGCAACCGTGAGCGCTTTGCCGAACACGTGAAGGAGAAACTGCCTGCGCTGGTGCATGATATAGACATCCGCACAAGGCACGATTTGGGCGTGATTATTAAAGAAACGGGCCTGCCTGAGTGGACGTACGGCGAAAAGCTGCCGGAAAAGATAGGCCGCTTTGAGCTTTTTATACGCCCCGAAAACGCGATTGAATATATTAACGGCAGCATTATTTTTTTGGATTATACGGATTTTGCCACGGGCGACCAGCTGGTATTTTTGTATAACCGTTTCCGTGATGAATTTTTTGCCGAAACCAAGCATGCCCTGAAACCTGACAATATTACGGATTTTGACGCTAAGAGCCTGCCTCAGCTTGAAGCGCTGCTTGATGAAAGGCTGGAAGGTTTTTTACTTAATTTTAAATAATCTGTAATAAATTTAACTTAAAGGGTTGACAGTAGGCCATAAATAACATATAATATCGAATGTAGCTTTTATGGCCCGGTGGTTCAGTTGGTTAGAATGCCGCCCTGTCACGGCGGAGGTCGTGGGT
>OKSB01000215.1_pt1 | contig 63053 bp, 46 predicted proteins | sample 1601171 | NCBI WGS metagenome assembly OKSB01 (sample SAMEA3541496, study PRJEB24748) | human gut metagenome | biome: human gut; feature: human-associated habitat; material: faeces | place: China | collected 2012 | reverse complement strand
ACTTGCATGTGTTAGGCACGCCGCCAGCGTTCATCCTGAGCCAGGATCAAACTCTCTAAAATTTGTATCATATCCGCTAAGCGGCTACAATCAATTTCAGAGCTTGTTCTGCTCTATCTTACCAAGAAACTTTCGTTTCCCGGAATTACTTTTTTGCGTCTTTCTGACGCGAATCTCAGGGTTCCTTGTTTCTTTCGTTGTTTAATTTTCAAGGTACTCGTCACTTGCTTTTTCCGACGTTCCCGCGCTGCCGCGCCGACCCGTCTCTCAAGTGCTCGACTATAATAACACAACCGGCCGCACTTGTCAACAGTAAAATTCAATTTTTTTCAGATTTTCTTCATTTTATTTTACCGTGCGGAGGGTCAAAAAAGCCTGCGCGGAATTAAGACCCGCACAGGCCTTGATATATAACGAACTCAGACTACTGCCGGCTCCGCTGCGCTTATTGCGCTGTCAAAAAATCCGACAATGTCGCGGAAATATTCGTCGCGGCACTTCTCGTTGTGCAGCTCATGACGGGCGTCTTTATATATATGTATCTCTGCGTTGAGTCCCGCCTTGTGATAACGCCGAAGAAGCTTTTTCGCCTTTGACGACTTCGTGCCTCCTATGGGATCCATATCGCCGCTGAAAATGCCGATGCGGACATTGGGGCTGATCTTTGCGATATTTTCTTTTTTATATATCCTGCCGAACGCCTTTATCATATTCCAATCGAAGTTGACGCTGATATCTATCCCCGCCATGGGGTCGTCAATGAACACCTGTCGGCGCTCCACGTCGCTCGTCACCCACTGGCTCGGACCTTTTTCGCCCTTATAACGCGCGTCAAAAATCATATCGCTCACGGGATTGACGAACTTCGGGCGCCAATCCTTGGCGAACAGCTCAAGCGGCCAGAGCAGAGCGAGTGCAGCCTGCGCGCCGTTCATATCGGCGGTTCCGCAGAGCGCGACGGCCTTGACGTCCGTCCCTTGCTGGAGGAAATCCTGCGCCAAAAAGCTGCCGTAGCTGTGACCCATGAGCACCTGCGGAAGATGATAGCGCTCCTTGAGCCAATTATAGAAGAACACAAGATCCTTGACGGTCTTTCTCTCGATATCGCCCGGATGTCTGCCGCGGTTCTCGTCGGTCTCGGTGTTTCCGTGGGCACGGTGGTCGTCGGCAAAGACTATATAGCCGTGCTCATTGAACATCTGCGCCACTTCGTGATATCTGCCGGCATATTCGCACATTCCGTGCGAAATCTGCACAACACCCTTGGGGCTTTCCACATCGTCCCAGAGGTAGCAGTGTATCGGGGTTGAATCGAAGCTCTTGATATCAAGCTGCTGCATAATATTTCTCCTTTACGACTTTATTTATTTTATTATTAATGTATTATCTTGTGCTCATCCAGACCTGCATATCGCTCTCGCCGCGGTTGGCAAAGGCGAAATACGGAATGAGTCTGATGCGTGTCGGCTCATGCTTCATCTCATCGGCGGGCGCATAGAGCGCACCCGAGCCCGAGATTCTCGTCCCGTCAACATCGAGAGCCGGTATACCGAAGCCCAAATCGACGGGCTCGGCGTTGAGCTCGGAGGAGAGGGAGAGCGAGAATATGTCGCCGTTGTCCACACCCTCGGCGCAGTAGACGACCGGACCGCGCATAACGGCGACCTTGCCGGAATCCTCATGCACGGAGGGGTCGGCGGAGACGATAATCGGGGACATATCGAAATAAAGCTCGATTTTTGCGCCGTCACGGCAGTCAAAAAGCATATAACCGCCGCTTGTACCGAGATTTTCGGCGAGCTTCGCTTCGACAGAAAAATCGCGGCACCACGAGGGTATTCTGACAGCGAGCTTCACGGGTGCGCCGACGACGCAAACGGTCACTCCGCCGTCGGACGGATAGTCCGTTATTTGAGAGACATGCACCGTCCCGCCGTTCATATCAATATCGGTATCGCTCTGCATAAACTGATGGACATAGACCGTGTCGCCGTCATACGAATATATATACTTTCCGATACTCTCGACAAAGCGGGCGACATTAGGCGGGCAGCAGGAGCAGTCGAACACCTCGACGCGCTGCGTTATGGGCAGGCGGACTTCCTCGCCGCGCCAGTATTTTATATTCCGCTTTGAAAGGTCTATCGAGAGCGGATTTTCATAGAAGAAGCTCTTTCCGTCGAGCGATACGCCGGAGAGAAAGCCGTTATATATGACCCGCTCCACCGTATCGGCATAGCGGGAATCGACTGCGGTCAGCGACATACGTTGTGCAAACATCGCCAAGGAAACGGCGGCGCAGGTCTCTGCATAGGCGGTCTCGTTCGGCAAATCGCCGTCAACCGTGAACGCCTCACCGACGCGGGTCGAGCCGATGCCGCCCGTGATATACATACGGTGCTCCGTTATATTCTTAAATATACTGTTCGCAGCGGCAAGCAGCTCTCTGTCGCCGCACTCATAGGCGATATCCGCCATGGCGCTGTAGATATAACAGGCTCTGACGCTGTGTCCGGTGGCCTGCGTCTGCTCGCGCAGGGGTATCATATCCTGAAGATAGTCCTCGGAGGCAAAGCCGCTCGCCTGTCCCCTGTCCTTTTCGTTGTTGCCGCGCTTATCCACAAAGAAGCGGCTGAGGTCGAGCCAACGCTTTTCGCCCGTGCAGCGGTACAGACGCACAAGAGCGAGCTCTATCTCGGGATGACCCGGGGTAGTAAATGCCGCGGAATCCTCCCTGCAAAAAACTGTTTCGATAAGCTCGGCATAGCGGCGCATAAGGTCGAGGAATCTGCGCTTGCCCGTCGCCTCATAGTAGGCTGCTGCCGCTTCGATGAGATGCCCCGCGCAGTAGAGCTCGTGATGGTCGCGGTCGGTAAAGCGCTTGCCGGGCTCGACCACAGTGTACCAGACGTTAAAATATCCGTCGGGAGTCATGTTCCTCTCGATGCGGTCAATCAGCTCCTCGACATAGCTTTCGAGCTCGGGGTCACTATGCTTTGAGAGCACATATGCCGCAGCCTCCATCCACTTCGCGGCATCGGAGTCATAGAAAAAATGCGGGCGATCGGGCTCGCCCTGCTTCCAGTTGCAGCCGAGAGCCGAAAATCTCCCCGTGTCCTCAAACCTGCGGCGCACGCTGTCGAGCGTCACAGACTCGTTTAAAGCAATGCGGTCTTTCCAGAAGCCGCCCGTTATGTTTACTTTATCAAAAGGTACCGAATACTGTTTGCTCATCGTGCAGCCCCTTCACAAAAATTATCTTCTGTCAGCAGAACTATAATACCACAAAATGGTCAAAATTGGTAGGACATTTAAAAAAAATTATGAACAAATTCGCCTGTGGATTGAAGATTGAGGGAAAATATGCTAATATATCTATGCTTATAATTTGCATCATTGTGCTTTTTTGAGGAGGACTATTGGAATGGAGTATAAGCTGAATACAACAAATTACCGCGACTTCAAGGTAATTGAGGACAACAAGTGCGCGGCACGAGCATATTTTATACCGTATTCAAAAAAGGAAAAGCTGAGCGCCGTCGATATTAAACACGAGCGCACCGATTCCGATCTTGTCGAGGTGCTCTCCGGCGAGTGGGATTTCAAATATTACAGCGATATCTCGCTCATTCCCGAGGTTTTGAACGCGCAGAGCGTTGAGTTTGACAAAATACAGGTTCCCTCGACCTGGCAGCGCACCGGCTACGAGCCGCCGGTATATCTCAACTGCCCCTATGAATTCGACCTGCCCAATCCGAACCTGCCCGAGCATATGTCCGCCGGAATCTACCGCAAGAGCTTTGAGGTCACAAATTCCGACGACATTCATATTTTGAGCTTCCTCGGCGTTGTCCCGTGCATTGACCTCTATGTCAACGGAATGTACGTCGGCTACAGCGAGGGCGCGCACAATACGGCGGAGTTCGACATCTCGGAATTCATATACGAGGGCACAAACGAGCTGCTTGCGGTCGTTCACAAATGGTGCACCGGCACATATCTTGAGTGCCAGGATATGTTCCGCGAAAACGGAATTTTCCGCGACGTGCTTCTCTACAGACTTCCTGCGGTATATGTCAACGACTACTTCATTCGCCCGCGCAAGGCGGACGGAAAATGGACTGTGGACGTCGAAGTTACGCTCGAGGGCAAGCTCAACGGCTGCGAGGTCGGCTTCTCGCTCGAGAAGGACGGCAAGGTTATTGCGGGTGAGTCTGTAAAGGCAGAACGCCTTACATATATGACCTTCACCGATCTCGATATCACAGAGTGGAACGCGGAGGTTCCGACAGTCTACAACGCTTATATATCACTGTACAGAAACGGTGAGGAGCTCATGACGCTGCGAAACCTCACGGGCTTCAAAACAGTGGCTATAAAGGGAAACACCTTTACATTCAACGGACAGGTTATCAAGTTCAAGGGCGTCAACCATCACGACACAAACGGCAAAACCGGCTATGTTATGACCTTCGACGACTACGAAAAGGATGTCCTTCTCATAAAAGAGTTCAACGGCAATGCCGTGCGCACCTCGCACTATCCCCCCGACCCGCACTTAATAGCACTCGCCGACATATACGGTCTCTACATAGTTGACGAGGCGGATATCGAGACTCACGGCGCGTGCTTCGCTCCGCACAACGACATGAACAAAATCAGCAACGACCTCAAATGGGCTCCGCGCTACCTTGACAGGGTCAAGAGAATGTATATGCGTGACAGGAGTCATCCGTGCATCACCATGTGGTCGCTGGGCAACGAGGCGGGCGGCTACGCCTGCCAGGACGTCTGCTATGACTATATGCATGAAATGTGCCCCGAAATACCCACCCACTACGAGGGAGTCATACATACAAAGCGCAAGGCTTACGACGTGGTTTCCGATATGTATCCGCCGCACGAGCAGGTTGAAAATGTCGGCAAGGGCACGCATAAGGGCGCATGGTACAAGACAAAGCCCTATTTCCTCTGCGAATATGTTCACGCGATGGGCGTAGGCCCGGGCGCGATGGAGGAATATTGGGACAGCTTCTATAAATACGACAACCTCATGGGCGGCTGCATCTGGGAATGGGCGGATCACGCGGTATATCACGCTGACGGCCCCTATAGATACACCTACGGCGGCGACCACGGCGAGAAAAAACACGACGGAAACTTCTGCGTCGACGGTCTTGTTCATCCCGACCGCACGCCCTCAAGCGGCGCTCTTGAGATGCAGGCGGTCTACCGTCCCCTCAGAGCGAAGCTCAACCGCGACGGAAGCTTTGTTTTCACGAACACCAACCGTTTCCGCAGCTCGGGCTATATCACAGTTGTTCGTTCTATGACGGTTGACGGCATTGAAAGCGACAAGAAAGAGCGCTTCTCGCTTGATATTGAGCCCTGCGAGAGCAAAAAAGTCACTTTCAAGGACACTATACCCGACGGATGCGACTGCCGCATGAACTTTGAATATCTCGACGGCGATAAATTCATCGCACGCGAGCAGGTCGTAATAAAGAAAACAAACAAGAAGGTTCCTCTGCCCGTAGGCAGCGTATTTAAATGCAGAGAGGGCAGAGATACCGTGAAGGTCTATTTCTACGGCGGGTCTGTGAAGTTCGACCTGAAAACCGGCGAAATAGCGTCATACAAGCTCGGCGAAAAAGAGCTCATAAACCAATCCCCTGTCGCGCATAAGGGCTTCATCCCGAACATTTTCCGTGCGATGCTCGACAACGACAGGGCTATCATCGAGCAGTGGAAGAAGGCCGGATATGACGACATAACGGTTATTCCGCGTTCGACCGACTTCTCCTGTTCAAAGCGCACCGCGAAGTTCACGGTCGATTTCAATCTCCGCTCCAAAAAGGGCGTTGTTGCAAAGGTCGGCATTGAGTACACTGTTGACACCGCAGGCTGCATAAAGGTTGAGACGGTATTCAACGCGAAGGCTCAAAAGAAAGCCGCCGCCGCTCTGCCGCGCTTCGGGCTCGTGCTCGAGATGCCGGAGAGCTTTGAGAACATAGAATATCTCGGCTACGGCCCCTACGAGAACATGAGCGATTTCCGAGAGCATACGACATTCGGCGTATACAACACCACGGTCGACGGCATGGACGAGTTCTACATCAAGCCGCAGGATTACGGCGTGCGCACGGGCGTTCGCAGGCTCAGCATCACGGACGCGGACGGTGTCGGAATGATGATTTGCAACCCCGACAGGGATCTCAGCTTCACGGCGAGACACTTCACTCAGGCGCTCATGCAGCGCTCGATGCACTACGACGACCTCCACTCCGAGCACACGACGGTCATTGACATCGACGGCTTCCTCAGAGGCACCGGCACAGGCAGCTGCGGCCCGGACGTGCTCCCGAAATACGCGATAGACGGCCGCAAGGATCTCTCGTACAGCTTCGTTATCATCCCGATAAGGTAACAAACGAAGCGTTTATAAAGCTTTGAATCCTACCCACAAAAACTGTGAGTAGGATTTTTTAGTTGGGGAGTCGGAGCGTAATTGATAAATGGGGTTGTGGGGATAAAGCCGCCGTCAGTCAAACATTTTTATATTTTAAATTAACAGAATCATGCAGAGGGCGGATATTATCCGCTCGCGGTTTATGCAGTGACTACAGCAGGCGCGCTAAGTTCACCTCTACAAGGAGATTGCTGAAAGCTTTGCTTTGGCGACTCGACGACCCTTTGACGCGTTAGCGTCACCGAAAATATATTCATTTCGCCCGTGTCGTGTAATACGCTCTCTGCTTGAGACTTGCCCCCTGTGCCGCCTACGGCGGCAGCGGTGCGTCGAGTCGCCGCACCCTACAAAGGACATCGAGAAACAAAACAATCTATGCAAAAGGGTAAATCCGCGCAATGACCCCTCAGTCTCAGCTTCTCCGAGCCGGCTCCCCTACAGGGGGAGCCATAATCGGTCGGTTGTGCACTCTGCAACTCCCGATTTGCACATTTCTTTTTCAAGCTCTCAACACAACCGCATGGCTTCTGCGGGATATAAGAAAATCGGCTGTCGGGTTTTACTCGGCAGCCGATTGGTTTTATTTTTGCTTTTTACTTCTTCATCTGCTCGCGCAGGTGGTTTGAGAGCAGGGCGAGCGACGACGCCATGTTCTCATTCTGGACAAGTATACCGTCGGGCACAACAAGATGCACCGGAGCAAAGTTCCAAATGGCGCGGATGCCGCTGTTCACGAGCAGGTCGCATATCTCCTGCGCGCTCGACGCGGGAACGGTGATTATGCCTATATGTATGTTCACCTTGCGGCAGAAGCTCTCGAGCTGGGCTATCGGGAAAACCGTCTTGCCCTGGAACTCGGTGGGTTCTTCGCAGAGATCGAACGCCGCGATTATATTGAGGCCGTAGGCCTTAAAGCCGCTGTAATTGAGCAAAGCCTTGCCGAGGCTGCCTGCGCCGACTATAACGGCGTTGTCGATATCGTTATAGCCGAGAAAAGCCTCAAGCTCCGCGATAAGATCCTTGACATTGTAGCCGACCTTCGGCTTGCCGGACGAGCTGACGCTCGCAAGGTCCTTGCGCACCTGGACATCATTGAGCTGGAGCGCTTCGGCGATGGTCGTGGCAGATATGTTTTTCGGAGCATCCTCGGGAAGTCCCTTGATATAGCTCAGATACATCGGAAGTCTCTGAAGGGTATGTTTTGAGATATTCTGAGTCATAAAAGTTCACCATCCTGAAAATTATACTTGTTCTGCAACCATTGTATCACATTTTATCAAATAGTTCAAGTGAACTTTGAAGGCAAAAAAAATCGGGGGAGCCGCCCGAGAGCGACTCCCCTTCTTACCTGCCGTTTAAAGCAGGATTTTCAGTTTTCGTTCGCAGCCTTAGACTGTGAAAGCAAAGTCGGTGGTATCCCAGACCTGTCTGTCGTTAGCGATGTACTTCGCGGTTGCGGTGTACTCGCCTGCACGAAGCTTGGCATTGATTGTCCAGATCTCGCCGTCGCCGTCGGGGGCGATGGAGACATCGGCATGATCTCTGTCATAGGTTCTGGTGGCGCCGGAAGCGTCAGCGATCTTGATCTTAGTGGCAGTGCCGTTGACGGTAACTTCGACGGAATCAGCAGAGGCCTTAACCTCGGTAACGCTGACAGCCGATACGGGCTTCGCGTCGATAATTACATCAAACTCAGTGCCGGCAGTCCAAGATCTGCCATACTTCGCCTTAGCAATGTGTCTGCCTGCGGGGATGTCAAGCTTGACAGTCCAAATCTCATAAGCGAGGTTGGTGCTGTTCGAATAGACCTCGATGCCCTCTGCGTCATATGACTTGACGGTAACTCTGGGATCAAGTCTCGAAAGAGTTATCGTTCCGCCGTCTGCGCAGACAACCTGAATCTTATCAGCCTTACCGGAGACCTTGAAGGTGTACTCCTGCTTGCCGCCGTAATTCGGGGTGTTGTAGGTTACTTCAAGAACGCCGTCCGGAGTCGGCTCTTCGGGTTTAACGTCGAATCTGACAGAGAAGTTATGTCCGTTCTCTTCCCAATCCTTGCCGAACTTCGCGAAGGCAACATATCTGCCCTCGGGAATGTTGACATTGATGGTCCAGATTTCGCCGTCGTCAGTCTTCTCTATCTTCAGAATACCGAGAGCATTGGCATCGCTTGTCATGGAGGTGTTTCTGTCAAACGTGCGGGTATTGCCGAATGCATCGACTATTCTGATCTTCTGAGGCTCGCCCTTGACCTTGATTGCATACTGGTGCATGCCGCCGTAGTTCGGGGACTCAGGAGTGACGGAGATGATGGACGAATTGTTGGCAACAAGGATAGCGTTGAAGCTAACATTCTCGATGCCCATAGTTCCGACCTCGGGATCCCAACCGGTGAAGTTGTAACCGTCGACAATCGGATCTGCGGGAGCTGCGATCTGCTCGCCGACCTTCGCAGTAACGGTTGCATGAACTTCGCCGTTTACATAGAAGGTAGCGGTGTAGGTCTCAAGCTCGAGAGCTGCGACTGCATCATTGATAGCCTGGGTGGCTGCGTCAACAACGCCCTGCTCGGAGTACTTCTTGCCGGAGACATCCTCTGCGAGGACTGCTGCAAGAGCAGCTCTGGTCTCGGCAGTGTACTTTCTGTCGTAGTTCTCTTCGCCCTGCTTAGCCTGAGCCGCTGCGACTGCCGCGTTGTAAGCGGTGTAGTCGGCATCGTTCTCGCTCCACTGGGAAACGAGGGTCAGGTTCTCTGCGGGCATGGTGGCGGGAATCTCAACATTCCAGCCGATGAAGGTGTAGCCCTCTCTGGGAGCCGGATCGGCAATCTCAAGAGCTGCGCCGAAGTAAACATCGGACTCTGCGCCGTCAACAGTAAGCTTGTACTGGTTACGGCTGTAGTAGATCTTAAGGGTAAGGCTGCCGTCCGCAAGGACTGTGCCGGAAAGGACGCTGTTATCAGCAACCGTGAAGCCGTTGCGGCCTTCGGGAATAAGAGATACCTCTTCGCCCGTGGTTGCGGGAACAGTCATACTTTCGGCAGCGCCGTACTCACCGTCAAGACCCATGACATAGGTCTCAACCGTGTAGGTGACTTCGCCTGCGGAGAACTGAGCCGTGAAGGTCAGCTCGTGTGCGGGCATATTTTCGGGAATCTTAGGATCCCAGCCGGTGAAGACATAGCCTTCCTTAGTCGGGTTCTCTGAGGGAACAGGAACCCGGTAGCTGACTAAGCCGCCCTTATCACCGTCGAACTCAGCAAAGACAGAACCGTCATCGTTGAGGTAGGTGACCTTGTATCTCATGAGTTCAAGACCGAGCACTGCATCGTTAATAGCCTTTTCGGCTGCATCGATTATATGCTGCTCATCGTACTTCAGACCCTCGGGAACGACTATGGCAAGAGCCGCATCGAGAGCCGCTCTCGACTCTGCCGTATAGGTTGCCTCATACGCATATTCGGAATCGTTGACTATTCCTTCCGCGTGAGCTCTGGCCGCCCTGTACTCTGTGTAGTCAGCGTCGTCCTTAATCCATGTCGAAACGACTGTTACATCGTGTGCGGGCATGGTCTCGGGAAGCTCAGGATTCCAACCGTTAAAGGTCTCATGCTCCTTTGTGGGATTGGCAAACTCAAGAGCTGCGCCATAGTAAACCATGGACTCTACGCCGTCAACAGTAAGCTTGTACTGGTTACGGGCAAAGTAGACTTTCAGTACGAGGCTGCCGTCCGCTGCGATTTCGCCGCTGACAACATTGTCTGCCGACTCGTCGAAGGTGAAGCCTTCGGCGGCAGTTGTGTCTGCATTGACCGTAGCGCCGGTGGTGCCGTAAAGGGTCTTAGTCTCAGCTGCGCCGTAGTTGCCGTTGACATCCATCGTGTAAGTCTCGACGGTGTAGGCAATGCCGGTCGCCTCTTCGAACTCGGCGTTGAAGGAAACATCCTCCACGCCCATCTTGCCGACTTCCTTATCCCAGCCCTTGAAGATATAGCCTTCCTTGGCGGGATCTGCGGGAGCGACAATCTGCTCGCCGACCTTCGCAGTAACGGTTGCATGAACAGCGCCGTCAACATAGAAGGTAGCGGTGTAGGTCATAAGCTCGAGAGCTGCAACTGCATCGTTGATAGCCTTGGTGGCTGCATCAACAATACCCTGCTCGGAATAAAGCTTGCCGGAGACATCCTCAGCAAGAGCTTCCGCGAGAGCATTTCTGCTCGCCTCGGTGTATCTTGCTACGTAGCCATCCTCGGCCTGCTTCGCCTGAGCCGCTGCGACTGCCGCGTTGTAAGCGGTGTAGTCAGCGCCGTCCTCTGTCCACTTGGCAACGACTGTTACATCGTGTGCGGGCATGGTCTCGGGAAGCTCAGGTTCCCAACCTGCGAAGGTGTAGTGCTCCTTGACGGGGTCTGCTACGGAAACAGCCGCGCCATAGTAGAAGGTATGCGCAACGCCTTCAGCGGTAAGGGTGTACTGGTTACGGCTGTAGAATACCTTGAGGACAAGGCTTCCGTCTGCCGCGATCTCGCCGGAAAGAACGCTCTTCTCATTGTCAACCGTGAAGCCCTCGCGGGTCTCGGGGACGAATGTTGCGGTAGAACCGGTGGTTCCGGTGAGAGTATCAGAGGTAGGCTCGCCGTAAACGCCGTCGGTGCCCATTACATAGGTGTTGACGGTATAAGCGGTGTCACCTGCCACTGTGAACACTGCCTCGAAGGTAGCGTCTGCGGTACCCATAACGCCGACGGAGGGTCTCCAACCTGCGAAGGTGTAGCCTTCCTTGGTGGGATCCGCGGGGGCGACGATCTGCTCGCCGACCTTAGTCGGAACCTTAGCATACTCTACGCCGTCAACGTTGAATATCGCGTTGTAGGTCATCAGCTCGAGAGCTGCGACTGCGTTATTGATAGCGGTTGTTGCCGCATCAACAACACCCTGCTCGGAATAAAGCTTGCCGGAGACATCGACTGCGAGAGCTTCCGCGAGAGCATTTCTGCTCGCCTCGGTGTATCTTGCTGCGTAGTCGGACTCGGCCTGCTTTGCATGGGCTGCTGCGACTGCCGCGTTGTAAGCGGTGTAGTCAGCGCCGTTCTCGCTCCACTGGGAAACGAGAGTCAGATCCTCTGCAGGCATGGTGGCGGGAACCACGGGGCTCCAGCCGGCGAAGGTGTAGCCCTCTCTGGGAGCCGGATCGGCTATCTCGAGAGCTGCGCCGAAGTAAACATCGGACTCTGCGCCGTCAACAGTAAGCTTATACTGGTTACGGCTGTAGTAGACCTTAAGGGTAAGGCTGCTGTCTGCTGCGACTATGCCGGAAAGAACGCTGTTATCAGCAACCGTGAAGCCCTCGCGGGCGTCGGGAGTAAGAGTTACCTCTTCGCCCGTGGTTGCGGGAACGTTCGTGATTTCGGCAGCGCCGTACTCGCCGTCAAGACCCATGACATAGGTCTCAACCTTGTAGGAGACTTCGCCTGCGGAGAACTTGGCGTTGAAGGAAACATCCTCAAGACCCATGACTCCGACTTCGGGATCCCAACCTGTGAAGACATAGCCTGTCTTGGTGGGATTTTCGGGCTTAGCGATCTGCTCGCCGACCTTCGCCTGAACGGTTGCATGAACAGCGCCGTCAACATAGAAGGTAGCGGTGTAGGTCATAAGCTCGAGACCTGCGACTGCGTCGTTGATAGCCTTGGTGGCTGCATCGACAACACCCTGCTCGGAGTACTTCTTGCCGGAGACGTCCTCTGCGAGAGCGTCGGCAAGAGCCTTTCTCGTGGCCTCGGTGTATTTCTTGTCGTAGTTCTCTTCGCCCTGCTTGGCCTGAGCCGCTGCAACTGCCGCATTGTAAGCGGTGTAGTCGGCATCGTTCTCGTTCCACTGGGAAACGAGGGTCAGGTTCTCTGCGGGCATGGTGGCGGGAATATCCATATTCCAGCCTGCGAAGGTGTAGCCCTCTCTGGCTGCCGGCTCGGCAACGTTAAGAGCTGCGCCGTAGTAAACGTCTGTCTCCACGCCGTCAACAGAAAGCTTGTACTGGTTACGGCTGTAGTAGACCTTAAGAACAAGGCTGCCGTCCGCAAGGACTGTGCCGGAAAGGACACTGTTATCTGCAACCGTGAAGCCCTCGCGGGTCTCGGGGGTTACGGAAACAGTCTCGCCGGTAGTAGCAGACTTATCCTCGATAGCAGCGTCGCCGTAGTTACCGTCAAGACCCATGACATAGGTCTCGACCTTGTAGCCGACGGTGCCTGCCGAGAACTTAGCGTCAAATCTAACATCCTCGACACCCATAACTCCGACTTCGGGGTTCCAACCTGTGAAGGTGTAGCCTGCCTTGGTGGGAGCTTCGGGGGCGACAATCTGAGCGCCAACCTCTGTGGCGACGGTACGGTAAAGCTCATTGTCAACATAGAAGTTTGCGTTGTAGGTCATGAGTTTAAGACCCGCAACAGCGGCGTTTATCTTCGCTGTCTGAGCGTCAACAACGCCCTGTTCGCTGAGCTTCTTGCCGGAGACGTCGACTTCAAGTTCGGCATCAAGGGCAGCTCTGGTGTCGGCAGTGTACTTCTTGTCGTAGTCGGCCTCTGCCTTCTTGGCGTTGGCGGCTGCGACAGCTATATTGTACTCGTCGTAGTTTGCGGGAAGCTCATCCCACTTAGCCGTAAGAACAACATTGTTCGCGGGCATGGTGGCGGGAACTTCCTCCTCCCAGCCGAGGAACGTATGTCCGGCCTTTTCGGGAGTGCGGGCAACAACAGTAGCTCCGTAATAATATGTATCGGGCGCGAGGTCCGTATTAGCATATGTTACGGTGTACTGGTTACGCGAATAGTAAATGCTAAGGACAAGAGAACCGTCAGCGGCGATAGTGCCGGTAAGGACGCTCTTCGCGGAATCGAGCGAGAAGCCCTCTGCGGGAGCTGCGTCGGCGGTTATGTCGGCGGTCGAACCGGTCTCGCCGGCACCCTGATAGGTGCTGTCGGGAGCTGACGGATAAGCGCCGGTGGTGTCCATATTATAAACATTTACAGTATACTTTGTATCCGTGTTGTTTGCGAACACTGCCTCGAAGGAGGCGTCGGCGTCAAACGTTGCGGGTACATTGCCCCAGCTGACGAAGTGCATTCCGACAGGTGCGTCGGGCGCTGCAATCGTGCTGAGATCAACGGGATCGCCCTGGTTGCCGGTAAGAACCGCATGAGTTACACCGTTCACGGTGAAGGTGAAGGTAACGGTCGTTACTTCGGCTGCGATAAGGCGCTTCCAGTTGTAGATAAGGTTGTTCATAGCTTCTCTGACCTGCGTGCGCTTGGTCGTGGAGGCATTGAACGAAGTGGAAACATTCTGCGCGTAGGCAAATGCCTGCGAGTATGCTTCCCATCTCTCCGCGTCATACTTGGAAGCATCGGCGGGGTTGATGGTACACATTGCTATAGCCGCGTCGAGATACGTCTTAACAGCGTCAAGCTTTATGAGTCTGGGACCCCAAAGCGCTATCTGCTGCTCTGCATAAGCAACATCGACGGAGGATATAGTGGGTGCTTTCCACGTAGCAATCGCGGTCTCCCACGCTGCATGAGCCTTCTGCCAATCTGCATACTTCTTATTATAAGTAGCAAGCTGGCACTCGTTGGCGCCCTCGCCGGGATGCTCGGGAGCCACAGGCTCCTCGGGAGCCTTGGTCGAGTTGTAGAGATTCATCGCGCGGTTTCTGGCATCCTTCCAGCCGTTCCAGGAGACGGAATTAAAATCATCGTAACCGAAGAAGTTATATCCCTGATCCCAGTAGACGGAGCCTTCCGGATTGGGTGCGCCCTGGACTGCCTCAACGGCGGTCTTGAGCGAATCAACGGAAGCCGCAACCAGTTTTGCATCAAGAGCCTCGGCAGCTGCGGTCAATCTCGTGGAGATCGTCTGATAAGCTGCGATATAAGAGGCATTGTTGAAGTTGCCGAGGAGCTTGGGTCTGAGAGTGTAGTTGGCCGCCGCTATAAGAGCTGCCTGATACTCTGCCCACTCTGCGTCCGCATCCGCGCTGTAGTTAGCGCGCTGACGCTGCTCGCCGGAATACTGGCTGTACTTCGCGGGAAGATCATAGTCGTTGTAGACAAAGACCGGAGTATCCCATTCCCAAGTGGTGTCATTACCGCTGCTTCCGCGGGTACGCTGACCAAACACAGAGAACTTAATGACATACTTGCCGTCCGGGACATCTGCTCTTGTAATGCCGGGCTTGGCCTTCCAAAGGTTCTCTCTCGAGGTCATGTCCTCGTTCTGCGTATCAACAACGAACATTTCGTCCGCGAAATACGCTCCGGAGCCGTTTTTAAAGGTCGAGGCATTCTGTCTAACTACAGAGTCTTTGCCGTTAAGGGTGTTCTTCTCTCTTCTGACTCTGACATATACCTTGCTGATGGCATCGATAGAATCGCTCGAGCCGATAAAGCCGGCGCGCGGATACATAAGATAATGCCTGTTATAGCTGGTTTTGTTCGCAGGCTTCTCATCCTTAGGATTGCTGTCGTCCTCGGTATCCGAGCAGAAGTAAGTATAGTACGAAGCGTAAAGCGGAGTAGTGCCTGTGAGCGATTCGCCGCTCTCGGTGAGGATAAAGTAGCCGACCGTGAGGACGACGGTGGTATCCGTTGCACCGGGCTTGGACACGGTGAGATCCTTAGCGAATCCGCCGTTGATTATATCGCCCTTGCTGACTCCGGAGACGCCGACATTGGTTCCGTTGCCCGCCATATTATAGGCAGTTGCCGAAACGCTGTCGATTCTATACTTATAGAGAGCGTCCTGAGTGAAGTTGCCGTTCTTGTCAGTGTAGCCTCTGTTTATACCCCTAGATCCGTTGTAGATCGTAACGGTGTAAGCGTCTTTTGCTCTGGTCGGACCGGTAAACCTCATCTGGCCGAACTTAGATTTATCCGCCAGACCCATTACCTGGGACACGATATTGACGATAGGCGGAACGAGTTTGCCCTTGTTGCCGTTAAGAGAGCTGATAAGTCTCTCAACGATGTTGGCAAGCTCATTGTTCTTCACTATGGCGTCGAGCGAGTCATAGTACTTCGTCGTAATCGTTCCGGGGATAATCGCGTTGAGGATGTCTGTGACAAGTCTTACGATGCTCTTCTTGACAGTCTGAGTGGCGAATGCGCCGTCCGGATTTCTCTCGAAGAGGTCGGTAAGGCAGGTCAGATCCTGGTTAAGGATCAATCCGTTAAGGACAGAATAAACGACATCCTTTAAGATGGTCTCACTGTCGCTGTCAGCAAATTTTGCGGGAAGAAGTGTTTTGTCTAACAGCTTGAAGATGATATCATCGAGTGCTTTCCATCCGTTAGAGGTATCAACCGTCGTGTCGGGAAGGAGACCTGTGTAGAACTGCGGGTCAGCTTTAAGCCACTGAACGGCAGTAGTCAACATTCCTTCGAATCCGGAACCGTAATTGAGCGCCTCCTTGAGGCTGCCCGCATTAAGGTCGATACCGGGGTTGACGTTGTAAGCAATGTAATCCGCAAGCATATCAAGAATACCGTCAATGGTCTTGGGATAATTGCTGTAATCTCTTTCGGGAAGGAACTGAGCCATGAGCTGCTTGACAGCCTCCCATGTAACTCCGACAACAGTCGTAACATCCTCGGGGATGTACATATAGCCGACTGCGCCGTTAATGACCGAGCGAGCAATGTAAGCAATAAGCTCCTCCTTGCTCATAGCATCGATCTCTTCCGAAGTTGCGATATGCTTCTGCCAATCCGGGAAGAAGTAACCGCCGGTCTTCTTGAGAACAAATCTCGCAACCGAGACTACGTTGTCGGTGAGCTTGGAGTTGTCTCCGTCTACCCAGCCGGTGTAGCCCTTCAGAAGTCCGTTGACAATCTGTCCTGCGATGTTATTAAGTTCGCCGACCAAAGTGCTGTCCGCGGGGACAGTATAAGTCTGAACCTGATAACCTGTGTTGAACAGATCGGCAAGAGTGCCCGTCTCATCGCAGCGAATCTGCATCTCGAGCCACGGAATAATCTGCTCGTTGAGCATCGGGACAGCCATATCATTATAAGCCGCCTGAAGCAGATCCTCAATGAAGTCGTAGGTTGACTTTGTCGAATTGAGGTTAACGAGATTCCTGACGCTTTCGGGAATTATCGGTACGCCTGCGAGAGCATTCTGAATGATGGTCTGAAGCATCGTATCGACAGTCGTGTTGCTGTTGTATGCCGTATTCGGATACGCAAGACCCCAGAGAAGCTCTCTGAGCATGACTTCGATATTCAGATCGACCTTGACGAACGAGTTGGCAACACCAAGGCTGACGCCGCCGTCTCGTCTCTGCTTACCGATACCGCCGATAACAACCTTCTTGATGATCGGGTTGTTGTCCGCAAGGAACTGGAAGAGCGAGTTGATAACCGCTACATCGGTTCCGTTGCTTCGACGTGCGTCCTTTATTGCGGAAACCTTGACACTGTTCAGGTCGCCGGCAAGCCAAAGAATGGCTCCGTTGCTGTTGATGAGCTTATAGACGCTCGAAAGAGCATTGTCTATAGACGTCGCATCAAGCTTACCGAGAATCGAAAGATCCATCGTGATGTTCGCTTTGGCGAGCGCCTCATCGGCATAGTCAAGCAACATAGACGCATACTGCTCTGTGGTCAGAACCGCAGAATCGGTAAAGTCGTACTTTGTCAGCTTGCCATCCTTGTAAGAATCGTACTTGTACGCGCTCGCCGCGGCGGTTGCCGAGGACAAGATGAGCAGCGAAGCAAGGATGACTGCCAACAAGCGTTTCATTTTCTTCAAAAATTACACCTCCATTTAAAAATTTCACCATATATTGAGCATCCCGTCTCCCGCAAATTGACGGAACACATTGGCGACAGAATAATTGCTCTGCTCGGGCAATGCAAAGCAAGAGGGTATAACTATCCCCTCATGTAAAGAATACCCCTTTGCTTTGCGGCTTGTCAAGAAGTTTAAAAATTTTTAATCATTTTTGTGCGTTATGCACAAAAGAAAAGCGGAAAATTATAGGTAAAAGCCGATACACTTTTATCGAAACTGTCGAAAAACGTCATTTTCATTACATTTTCCGATTAAAAATGCCGCGTTATTTGTTCACAAGAACAATAGTTTGATTTTTTGTGGGTAATGTTGCACAAAAATTCATTATGTTTTAGAAAAATAAGGCTGATTTTTCAATTAAATGGCTTCAAGAGAAATATAAAAGACTCTATATGCCGCTGTTGAATCAAAAATATGATTTTGCGGGTATGTTTCTTTTATATATCCGCTATGCGAAAGGCGTATATATATAATGTATGATAACAGGGCACCGCGGCAGTGATTTATTGAGTTGAGGCGGGGAAAAACAAGGCTGGACCTGCGCGATTTTGGGGTATAAAATTTTCACCTACTACCTTCGCTACCTACCTTAACGAAATATTTTATCTTTCACAGCGTTTCGGCATTTTCTTTTTATTTGAAAAAGAAAACGCCTGCAAAAGAAAAGCAAACTCAGGGCTTCGCCCCGAGACCCCGCGAACGCCGCGCCGCAGTACATGGCTTGTGCTACTCAGTAGGCAGCTCGGCACATTCGCCCGTAAACTCGCTTCGCTCAAACAGTACGGTCTCGTGCGGCTTGCTTTGCAAGCCGTTCCCTCGCATTTCTCAGATAACCGTTCCACTGCGGCGCGGCTATTGGAGGCTTATTCCTCGAGGTTTATAAAGTCGCTTACTTTACCTTTTTTGTGACCTGCAATGATTTACAAATTATAACGTCAAGATCAAACTTGCGGCGGTGCGTCGAGTCGCCGCACCCTACAAGGACGTTAAGAAACAAAGCAGTCTATGCAAAGGGGTAAATCCGTGCAATAACCCCTCAGTCTCGGCTTCACCGATATTAATTTTGCGAAAATTCGGATGACAAGGTGCGGGCTGATACAAAAAAATCAGCCGTAAAGTTATTGTACTTTACGGCTGAGAACTGCACTTTTTTCACTTTTTCCCGCGGCATGCGGCGATTATGCTCAGCGCCGAGCACGCGGCCGCCGCTATCGCCGCCGCGGCAACGAGCTTTTTGACTGCATCGAGCCGATGCATCGAGGTCAGAGCGAAGCTCAAAAATTTAAGACTGTTTGAAACGCACTGCACAGTATCCATTGCTATCCCCTTTCAGTTTGTCAGCAGGACGGCATGGGCTATCGACGGCACGGTTTCGCCCTGCAGAGGCGAGATGGCCGAGAGCAGTGCGCCCGTGCCGACAAAGAGCACTTTTCCGAGTCTGCCCGCGCGCAGCTCGTCAACTATATGCGAGCAGACCACCGCCGCGCTGCATCCGCAGCCCGAACCGCCGGAATTCACATCCTGCTCGTCGAGCCGATAGAGCATAAGTCCGCAGTCCTTGTGACGGGTCGTGATATCGATATGCTCCTGCTTTAGCATGAGCTCGCGCAGAAGCGTTGAGCCGACATAGCCGAGGTCGCCCGTGAGAATCAGGTCAAAATCCTCCGGCTGCGTTTTTGTGTCCCGCAGAAAGGCTGCTATCGTCGAGCACGCGGCGGGCGCCATCGCCGCGCCCATGTTGTTCGCATCTTTCACGCCGTAGTCGGTTATTCTGCCGAAGGCGGCGGCCTCGATATGCGGCGATGCGGCTTCGCCTATCACGGCGCAGCCCGCCGCCGTCGCCGTCCACTGGGCTGTCGGCGGGCGCTGACCTCCGTATTCGAGCGGCGTGCGAAACTGCTTCTCCGCCGAGCAGAAATGCGACGAGGTCGCGGCGGCGGCGATCCGCGCCGCACCCGAATCCACGCTCAGCGCCGCCAGAGCCAGCGACAGCGCCATGGTCGAGCACGCGCCGTAAAGCCCGACAAACGGTATGCCGAGGTCGCGCGCGCAGAACGCCGAGCCGCTGCATTGGCTGAGCAGATCCCCCGCCATGAGCAGATCGATATCGGCGGCTGTCATGCCCGATTTTTCAATCGCCTTTATCACCGCGCGCTGCTGCAATGCACTCTCCGCCTGCTCCCAAGTCTCCTTGCCCAACGTGCCGTCGGCTATGACCTCGTCGAAGCACCCGCCCAGAGGGCCGTCCCCCTCCTTGCTGCCGACTATTGCGGCGGATGCGATTATACCCGGACGGCTTTTGAATTTCAGTGTATACTCCCCTATTCTCTCCGTCATCCGCTCACCCCGCAATTTTCTGCGCGATATAATATATCACGCCGTAGACTGCTGCCGCCGCGCTGCCGTAGACTATAACCGGGCCCGCAACCTTGAACATATTAGCGCCCGTGCCCAAAATTCTGCCCTCGCTGCGAAACTCCATGGCGGGCGAAACGACCGCGTTTGCAAAGCCCGTTATCGGCACGAGCGTTCCCGCGCCCGCGTGACGGGCTATTTTATCGAACACGCCCAGAGCCGTCAGCACGGCGGCAATGACAATGAGCGTGCACGGCACCAGGCTCGACACGGTTTTTTCGTCTGCGCCGAGAGACTCATAGAGCATGGAAAAGCCCTCGCCTATCGCGCAGATAAGCCCGCCTATAAAAAACGCCTTCAGAAGATTCATCAGCTTCGGACTCGGCGGCGAGGCGCGCTTCGTCATTTTTTCATATTCCTTTCCGGACAGCGACATCATCTCATCTCCTCGCATCTATTTTCTGCAAGTGCGAAAGAAATATACCGCCGCTAAAATAATTTACAAATGGTGACTTGACTTAATGAGTAATATTGCGATAAAATTATAAAAAACACTTGAGGAGCTTTGCTATGCCACATCTTATCGAAGTCAAGGACGCATACAAAATATACAATCCCGGCGAAAACGAGGTTCACGCGCTCGACGGAGTCTCCCTGACCGTTGACCGCGGGGAATTTCTGATGATAGTCGGTCACTCCGGCTCGGGCAAATCGACGCTGATGAATATGCTCGGTCTGCTCGATATCTGCACGAGCGGCGAATATCTCATCGACGGCAAGAATGTTTCAAACCTGACGGACGATGAGCTCTCGGAGATACGCAACAAGGAAATCGGCTTTATCTTCCAGGGCTTCAACCTCATTCCGAGCCTCACGGCAAAAGGCAACGTCGAGCTTCCGCTGATTTACAGGGGCGTCAAAAAGGAGGAGCGCGAAAAGCTCTCCGTTGACGCGCTGCGCAGAGTCGGACTCGAAAAGCGAATGAACCACCTGCCCTCGCAGATGTCCGGCGGTCAACAGCAGCGAGTTGCGATAGCCCGCGCGGTGGCCGCGCGCCCGCCGATAATCCTCGCAGACGAGCCGACCGGAAACCTCGACTCGCACTCCGGCAAGGAGGTCATGAAAATACTCCACGAGCTCAACGACGAGGGGCGCACGATAATCTTAATCACCCACGACAACGAAATCGCCGAAGAGGGCACGCGCGTTGTCAGGATATCGGACGGAAAGATAATCGAAGATCGCCCGAGCAACAGAGCATAAGCATTGGGGCATTGCCCTGCCCGTAAAGCAGCAGATCCTACCCACGTTTTTGTTGGGTAGGATTTGTTTTTTATATTGTGCGTTATTCGTCCGACAAATAGGGATGTGGCGAGCAGCTGCAAGAGGTAAACCGCAGGAGCAAACTTTGTTCCCCCGCAAAATACAACGGCCAACATATATTGAATCGCGTATGAGCGAATATTATCTGTCCGCGGTTTATATGGTAATTTACGGCTTTCCTAAATTCGCAGAACACGAAAAAACGGATGAGGACATTTGCCCAAAGGTAAAGCAAGCGACTTTATAAAACCCGATGAACAAGTTTCCAATAGCCGCGCCGCAGTGGTAGAAGCTATCTGAGAACTGCGAGGGGACGGCTTGCTTTGCAAGCCGCACGAGCCCGTACTGTTTGAGCGAAGCGAGTTTACGGGCGAATGTGCCGAGCTACCTACTGAGTAGCACAAGCTATGTACTGCGGCGCGGCGTTCGCGGGGTCTCGGGGCGAAGCCCTGAGTTTGCTTTTCTTTTGCAGGCGTTTTCTTTTTCAAATAAAAAGAAAATGCCGAAACGCTGTGAAAGATAAAATATTTCGTTAAGGTAGGTAGCGAAGGTAGTTGGCAAAAAATTTATAGTATAACATCGTGACACTAACACGTCAAAGGGTCGTCGAGTCGCCGACCCCTACAAAGAAGCAAAGCTTTTCGCAATTTCCTTGTAGGGGTGAGCTTAGCTCACCTGCTGTAGTCACTGCATAAGCCGCGGGCGGATAATATCCGCCCCTACAGTGCATCTCTTGCAACTCCCCCGCAAAGCTCAATTTGCCATTACATCACATTACACATTTGCACACTGCTTACTCATCGATTTGGGCATGAAAAAAGGACTGCCTACAAGACAGTCCTGATTTTCAATTCATCAGAGAACGTAGATTCGGACGCCTCTGTAGCCCCATGCACAGCACTCCTCATATGTGTTCATATAGAGGTCTACAGTGCAGGAATTTCTCTTTGCAAATCCGCCGGTATCGGCCGCTATGCAGTAGCCGTAGACGAACTTGCCGTCAAGCGAGACGATATAGAGCTCGGTGCCGTAAGGGAACTGCTTGGGATTGACCGCGATGTGTCCGGGCATCGGCTTGCGTCCGGATGCCGTTCCCGTACCGCCGTAATATGCGGTTGCGGTGCCGTCAACTATCTTCTTGTAGTTCTTGGGTACGCCGTTCGCGTCCAGCTGAACTCTCGAGGGAACCTTGAGCTCGGATATCGGCGTATGGGTCTTGAGCTTGATGCTCTTGACGCGCTTAACTCTGCCCTTGAGGATGACCTCGGTCACCATCTGCTTGGTTACTTCTTCGTTTACGGTCTCGGACGAGTCGAGGTCGCCGTTGACATATTTGTCCTTATAGGTGACCTTTTTTTCGCCGTCGACACCCTTAACGGAGACCTTTGTCTGGTCAACGTAGAGGTCGGGGGTTCTCTTTGTAACCGTGTCAAACGGAACCTTGACGGTCTCGGTGCGCTCTTTATACTCAATACGAAGAACACTTATCTCCATGCCGTTTGTGAGCTCAGTGTCAAGTGCGGGGTCGGTCTCGTCATTTTCGCCGAGCTTTATGCCCGCGCGGGCAACAGCATCATTGACTGTGCCGGAGGCTATCTGGACATCGTTTGACTTTCCGTCCGCTATGACCGTAACGCCGAACGAACGCTTTATCTCGAGGGTCTTATCGCTGCTGACGAACTCACCGTCGGCGAGATTTGTCTCGTCGAACTTGCCGAGAGTCAAGCCGTGCTTCTCGAGCATCTGCGCCGCAGGGCCGGCGCCGTTGAGGTAAAACTCCTCGCCCTTGTCGATAACTTTAATAACCTGCGCGCGAAGAACAGTCACCGTGCAATTCGTGCCCGCCTCAAAAGAGGATGAGTCGAGATAATCATATTTGCCGAGTGACAGTGTGTCAGCGTTATCTTCAATGAATTTTTCAACTGAGTCTGCGCGGGTCGAAACTGTGTAGGCCGTTTTGCCTGCCTCGTTTACGGTAACCTTATAGGTTGCCGCAGCCGCAAACGCGGTCACCGTCACAACGGAGACGATAATCGTCAGGGCTGAAACCGTTGCCAGAACTTTACGTTTTGACAGATTTCTCACGGGCAGTTTGGCAAAGAAAGCCTTGATATGCTCTAACATTGGGTAATACTCCTTTGTTCTTTGCTTTGGATTCCGTGGGTATACTGAGCCGTTGCTTGAACGACTTTTGCTATTATATTGACACAATCGGCATTTGTCAAATTTTTTTCGCCTTCTGTTTTGTGCAAATTGCACAGCGGCGCCGACAAATTAACTTCGATAACGCTCAAAGTGTGGCGCTGAGTCTTGAAATAACTCGCTAAAATGGGAAAAAATGGCTAAACTTTTGTGAAAAGTTCAAAAAGTTACAAATGGTTACAAATCTATGAAAAAGCGTAACAAAATCGGTGTTTTGTCGCCTCTGAAGAATCATTTTGCGTTGCATTAGCTCCACTCGATATGATTCGGAATCGCGGTATAAAGCATGACATTGCAGAAAGCAATGATGCACTGTAAGGCTTTTAACTTTACGGAAAAATGTTGCCGAAAACGGAGTGAAAACTGTAAAGCAAAATACTTTACAGCTTTTCTCTGTTCTACGTCACACCGACGAAGCTTTCAAGCGACATTTTTCGACGGATTTTTGCCGCCAAAACGCCCTATATATAAAAGGTATACAAAAAGCGGCTCTGCACGCTTATTATTACGCACATATAGGCATTATACAAGTGATTTTTAGCGTGAAATATAAAAAAACAGCCTCGCCGAAGCAAAGCTGTAATTTTAAAAATTCAGGCAGATTACTGCTCGACAGCGTAAACGCTGACTTTCTTGCGATCCTTGCCCATTCTCTCGAACTTGACGTTGCCGTCGATGAGAGCGAAGAGGGTGTCATCAGAACCCTTGCCGACGTTGTTGCCGGGATGGATGTGGGTTCCGCGCTGTCTGACAAGGACATTGCCTGCGAGAACGAACTGACCGTCGCCTCTCTTGACGCCGAGTCTCTTGGCCTCGGAATCACGGCCGTTCTTGGTCGATCCGCCGCCCTTCTTATGTGCGAAAAGCTGAATATTTATCTTGAGCATTGTGTTACACCTCCGTAATGACTTTGATCTTTTTCGGGTACTGCTTTGAAAGCTCCGTCAGATGCAGCTTCAGTCCGTCGAGAACCGCCGCTGCCGAGGTATCGTCCGCGTTGACGGAGAACCTGAAGTGCCCGTCCTGCTCGGAGATATCGGCGTGAACATTGATAACATCGGTGACGGTATTGACCGCCATATACACCGCGGACGAGACCGCCGCGCAAACAATATCACTGCCGGCGTTGCCGCCCGCATGACCGGTTATCTCAAATCCCCTGCCGCTCTCGCTTTCAAAAAATACCGCTCTTATCATTGGTTAAGCGTTGATAGCGGAAATTTCCACCTTGGTGTAGGGCTGTCTGTGGCCGAGCTTGCGCTTCTCGTTCTTCTTGGGCTTGTAGGTGAAGACGGTAATCTTCTTGGCCTTGCCGTTCTTGAGAACCTTAGCCGTAACAGTGGCTCCTGCAACAGTGGGGGTACCGACAACGACGCCGTCATCCTTGCCGACGACCATAACCTTGTCAAAAACGACTTCCTGCTCAGGCTCAACGTCCAGCTTCTCGATGAATACGACATCGCCGGCCTGAACCTTATACTGCTTTCCGCCGGTTTCGATAATTGCGTACATCAATATTTACCTTCCTTTTTTCAAGACTCGCTATGTGCGGGCGGGATAATCCTCTTCATAGTGCAAAGCACAGCCCGAGATATGCGGCATAGGTGATTATATCATATACAGCACCCGATTGTCAAATATTACGGCAAAGTTTTTTGCGTTTTTGCGCTGTTTTTTGCAGTAAAAAGCTCCCCGGCGCAAAACCGGAGAGCCAAATACTTATTACTGTTCCTCGCTGTTGTCATAAGGGGGCTGAAGATCGTCCTCATCGGGCATAACAAGCGCCATTATGACATAGACAAGAATCCCCGGGAATCCCGTAGTGAAGAGAGAGAGCAGCACAAAAAGCAGCCTGACTACAGTCACATCCATGTTGAGATACTCGGCAAGACCCGCGCAGACGCCGCAGATCTTCTTTTCGCTTGTTTTTTTATAAAGTTTCTTTTCCGACGCCATAAAAATCGTCCTTTCCAAAATGAGTTATTGCGATATCCGCAAAAGCGGTGTTATCCTATGTTGTTCTGATGCGCCGCAGCCTCTGCGGTATTTCGCATGAGCAGTGCGACAGTCATCGGGCCCACGCCGCCCGGCACGGGCGTTATTGCGCCGGCTATTTTGCTGACGCTTTCAAAATCGACATCGCCGCAGAGCTTGCCGTTTTCGTCCCTGTTCATGCCGACATCTATGACCGCCGCGCCGGGCTTTACCATATCCGCGGTTATCATTTTCGCCCTGCCGACCGCCGCGATGAGTATATCGGCGTTCGAGGTGAACGAGGCGAGATTCTCGGTCTTAGAATGGCAGACGGTGACGGTGGAGTTCTCTCTGAGCATGAGCATTGCCATGGGCTTGCCGACAATGTTGCTCCTGCCGACGATAACGCAGTTTTTGCCCGCCGTCTCGATTTTCTCGTGATGCAGCATCTCGACTATGCCCGCCGGAGTGCAGGGCAGAAACACGCTGCCGCCCGTCACTACCGCGCCGACATTCTGCGGATGGAAGCAGTCAACGTCCTTTTCGGGCGAGATGCGGCGAATAAGCTCGTCTGAGTCGATGTGCTCGGGCACGGGGAGCTGGCAGAGTATGCCGCTGACCGAGCTGTCCCGATTGAGCTTGTCGATGAGCTCGATAAGCTCCTCCTGCGCAGTCTGCGCGGGAAGCGCAAATTCGAGCGACTTTATGCCGACCTTTTCGCAGCTCTTCTTTTTGTTGTTGACATACACCCTCGAGGCGGGGTCGTCTCCGACGATTATGACCGCAAGGCACGGCTCAACACCGCGGCTTTTCAGATATTCCACGCGCTCGCGTACCGAGTCGAGCACCTCTGCGGAAATAAGCTTTCCGTCTATCAGCTTTGCCATCTTATCCACTCTTTCCAATTGATTTATTCCGTTTTTCCGCTGTCTTCGTGCTTCTCCTCTTCGGGAGTCTCCTCGATTTTTTCTTCGGGCTCTTTTTCGGGAGCTTCTTCGGAAACCTCCTCGGACTTCTCTGCGGAAGTCTCCTCGGTCTGCGCCTGCATAGCGGCGGCCTCGTCCGCAAGACGCTCCTTCTTGGTCTTTACGGCGTCCTCCGGGAAGTAATCCACGCCCTCAATGGGCTTGGGATGCTTCGTATATTTGACTGTGAACACTATATACAGCACAAGGCAGACGAGCATAAGCACGCCCGAGACTATCTGAGAAACTCTTATAGTCGTGTGTGCGATATAGAGGCTGTCGGTTCTGAAGCCCTCGATTATCATTCTGCCCAGCCCGTACCACGCGCCGTAGCCGAGGAAAAGCTGACCGCTGAATTTTCTGAACTTCTTATAGATAACATAGAGGATGAGGAATCCGATGAGGCACCACAGCGACTCATAGAGGAAGGTCGGATGAACGGGCTTATTCGGGTCCATGGTTATGCCCTTTTCCGCGAGCAGCTGACTGTCCTGAATTATCGTCGCCGCTATCTTTTTGCTCCACATTCCCCACGGGGCGTCGGTATTCGTGCCGAAGGCCTCCTGATTCATGAAGTTGCCCCAGCGTCCGATTCCCTGACCGATAAGCAGGCTGATGCCGCCCATGTCAAGGAGGTTAAGAATATTTATCTTTCTGACCTTGCAGACTATGAGCGCGGCGATGAGTCCGCCGATTATTCCTCCATAAATAGCGAGACCGCCCTGCCAGATCTGCGGTATCTCCGCCGGATGGAGCTTATAATAGTCCCACTGGAATATAACATAGTACGCACGCGCACCGATTATTCCCGCGAGAGTGCCGTAGATGAGCACATCAAGCATCTTATCGAGGCTTATGCGCCACTTGTAGGCCATTCTGCCGCCGAAGAGCGCGGCGAGTATAAAGCCGAAGGCGATAATGACTCCGTAGAACTTGATGCTTATCTCGTTTCCGAAGAGCGAGAACTCAACGAGGGTCGACGGGATGTTGAATCCCCTCTTGATCCATGTGAAATAGACGGTTGTGAAATCGGACATATACATCATCCTCTCATTTTAAGATGTAAAGCTGATTAGCTTTACAAGTTTTGTATCATTGAAATATCGGGCTCGGTCGTTTCAAGTCTTGTTTTTTAGCGCTAAACCCGATATTTTTCAATGCTTTTCGCAGTTTGAACAAACGGAATCGAAAGTCGTCAAATCTTCTGTGTAAAGTTATATAACTTTACACAGTTTGTCAGCTTTGGCAGGTCGCATTCCGCTTATTCGGCCGCAGCTGCGATTATTTTTCTGAGCGTATCCACGCCCTCGCCGGTCTGCGACGAGAACGGAACAGTCTCGTAATCCGGGAAGTCGGCAAGCTCGGTTTTGAACGCCTCAAGGCGCTGTGCGCGCTCGGTTTTGTTGAGCTTGTCTATCTTCGTCAGAGCGATAACGGTTCTGTATCCGCCGGACTTCAGGAAGTTCAGCATATCGTAGTCATCCTTGCTCGGCTTGTGGCGCGAGTCTATAAGCTGAACGACGAGCGTTATATTGCGCTCGGAGCCGAAAAAGCCCTCCATGAGCTCCGCCCAACGCAGCTTCTCGCTCTTTGCCGCCTTGGCGTAGCCGTAGCCCGGGAGATCGACAAAATTCACCTTGTCGCCCTTAAAAAAGTTGACGGTGACAGTCTTTCCCGGTACAGAACTGACGCGGGCAAGATTCTTGCGGTTAAAAAGCTTGTTGATAAGCGACGACTTGCCGACATTCGAGCGTCCCGAAAAAACTATCTCGGGCTCCGAGAATCTCTTGAGCTGAGAAGAAGTGCCGTAAGAGCGGTCGAATTCAATGATATCAAATCTCATAAAAACCTCACTGAGTGACGCGGCTTCTGCGTCCGCCTGTTTTATCGTGCGCCGGGATGTCGGCGCGCTTGCTGTCCTTTTTGGCATCGTGTTCTTCAACGACCTCGGCGGGTCTGTCCACGGGGATGAGCGCGATGCTCAGCACCTCGTCAACATTGCTGACGGGGATAAACTCAACATTCGCCTTCACCGCGTCGTCGACCTCGTCCAAATCGGGCACGTTGGCCTTAGGGATAATGACGGTCTTTACGCCTCGTATGTAGGCCGCCATGGACTTCTCCTTGAGTCCGCCTATCGGCAGGACTCTGCCGCGCAGGGTAACTTCGCCGGTCATCGCTACATCACGTTTGACGGGCGTGTCGGTGAGCGCGGAGACGAGGGCCGTTGTCATAGTGACGCCCGCAGACGGGCCGTCCTTCGGAACCGCTCCCTCGGGGCAATGGATATGGATATCCTTATTTTTATAGAATTTGCTGTCTATTCTGAGCGCGTCGGCGCGGGAGCGGACATAGGACATCGCCGCATGGGCGCTCTCCTTCATAACGTCGCCCAGAGAGCCCGTGAGCTCGAGCTTGCCCGTGCCGTCGAGCACCGCGGCCTCAACCTCGAGCAGCTCACCGCCGACGGAGGTCCACGCAAGTCCGTTGACTACACCTACCTCGTCGGAATCCCTGAGACGCTCCTCTTTAAACTTCGGGTTGCCGAGCAGAGCCAAAAGGTCGCTCTCCTTGACGCTTATCTTCTCCTCGCCCTCGGCTATGCGCTTGGCGGCCTTGCGGCAGACGGAGGCTATGAGCTGTTCGAGCCTTCTGACGCCCGCCTCGCGGGTGTAGCCGTCAATCATATTTCTTATCGCGCCGTCCGTAAAGCGGAGCTGACGCGCCGTGAGCCCGTGCTTCTTGAGCTGCTTGGGAATGAGATGCTTTTTGGCGATATGGAACTTCTCCTCCGCAGTGTAGCTGCCCAATTCAATGACCTCCATGCGGTCATAGAGCGGCGCGGGGATATCGGACGCGACATTCGCCGTGGTTATAAACAGCACCTTGCTCAGGTCATAGGGAATCTCAAGATAATTGTCCCTGAAGGCAAAGTTCTGTTCCGAATCGAGCACCTCGAGCAGCGCGGAGGACGGGTCGCCCTTGTAGTCGCTGCCGAGCTTATCTACCTCATCGAGGAGGATCAGCGGATTTGAGCTGCCCGCCTGCTGTATCGCGGCAATTATTCTGCCGGGCATGGAGCCTATGTATGTCTTTCTGTGGCCGCGTATCTCCGCCTCGTCATGGACGCCGCCGAGGGATATGCGGGCATATTTTCTGCCCATGGCGCGGGCAACCGACTTTGCAACCGAGGTCTTGCCGACTCCGGGAGGGCCGACAAGGCAGATTATCTGACCGCCGACATCGGGAGCTAAAGAGCGCACGGCCATAAATTCGAGTATACGCTCCTTGACCTTTTTGAGCCCATAGTGATCCGCCTCAAGTATCTTGTTGGCGCGGGCGAGGTCGAGGTTATCCTTTGTATATTTTCCCCAAGGCAGGTCGAGGCAGGTTTCGAGATAGTTCCTGCTCACCGCCGCCTCGGGCGACTGAACCGCGTAGCGCTCGAGCCTGTCGCACTCGCGCAGAAGCTTCTCTTTCGAAGCGTCGTCAACGGGCAGAGCCGCAATTTTATCGCGGAACTCCTGAATCTCCTCCTCGGGAGATACGCCGTTGTTGAGCTGCGATGAGATGACCTTCAGCTGCTCGCGCAGATAGTATTCGCGCTGGCTGTCGTCCATCTGCTTTTGAACCATCTCCTGAATCTCGTCCTCATATTCGAGCAGGCGGGACTCCTTGAGTAGGAGCACGCAGAGCTTTTCAAGGCGCTTTATCGGGTCGAGCTCCTCTAAGACGGACTGCCTGTCCGGAAGCTCGAGGGCAATGTTGCCGGCGATAAAATCCGCCATATCGCCCGGATGGTCAAAGCCGAGCACGGAGAGAACGATATCCGGCGAGAGCTGGGGCGCACTCTGCGCATAGCCCTCGAAGATGCTCTTCGCGCTTCTTATAAGCGCCTGACCGTATTCGTTTTCTATATCATATTTGCGTATCGCGCAGGCTCTTATCGCGCCGACAAGATGCGGCTCGGTCGAGACTATGCCGTTGAGACGCGCGCGGTACATACCCTTGACCGACACGCGCACTATCATCTCGCCGTCAACCGGGAGCTTCGCAACGTGCGAAACGGTCGCAACAACGCCGAGCTTATAGAGGTCGTTGAAATCAGGGTCGTCTGTCATTATATCTTTTTGTGCAGTGAGAAAAATTCTCCTGTCGCCGTCAAGCGCCGCCTTCAGCGCCGCCATTGACTTTTCTCTGCCGACATCGAAATGTACCTGCATACCGGGGAACACTACGAGTCCGCGCAGTGCGACGGTCGGCATAAGCAGAGCCGCAGATTCAAATTTATCTTCCATAATATATCTTCCTTTTTCGTTGATTGCCGCCTTAATGCGGCTTTCCCCCGTCTTTACAGTAAACCTGTTATCGGTTTATTATACTTCATCTTGCCCGCTCCGTCAACCGACAGAGTCGGGAGGAATGTGTAAAATAAGGGACTTCTGGCGGGTTTTTCCGATATAAAAACGTGACCGGAGCGGTGCATGCCGTTCCGGTCCGAGAATTTATTTCTTCTTTTTGCCAAAGAATCCGCGCTTCTCATCAGGGGTGACATCGCTGTAGCCCATGGTATCCTTGAAGTTTTTGAGTGCCTCGCGCTGAGGCGCGGTCAGATCCTTCGGGACTTCGACGATAATGCGGATGTACTGATCGCCTCTGCCGTGCGAGTTGAGATACTGAACGCCCTTGCCCTTGAGGGACATGACGGTGCCGGGCTGAGTGCCGGCGGGCAGGTCAAACTTGACCTTGCCGTCAATGGTAGGCACCATGATGCTGTCGCCCAGAGCCGCCTGGACGAAGTTTACCTTGCAGTCGTACCAGATGTTATAGCCCTCGCGTTCAAAGAACGGATGCGGTCTGACAAATACGGACACATGGAGATCTCCGGAGGGACCTCCGTTCGAACCCATGCTGCCCTCGCCGCGCACGGAAATAACCTGCCTGTCGTCTATGCCGGCAGGGATATTCACCTCAAGCTCGCGGCGCTTGGACACACGTCCGCCGCCGCGGCACTTCTGACACGGCTTCTCGACTATCTTGCCCTTGCCGCCGCACCTGGTACAGGTTTTAGTGGTCGAAATAACACCGAACGGTGTTCTCTGCTGAACATTCACCTGACCTCTGCCGCCGCAGTCGGGGCAGGTCTTGACGCTTGAGCCCGGCTGAGCACCCGAGCCGCCGCAGTCGGAGCAGGTCTCAATACGGTGTATCTCCACCTTGCGCTTGCAGCCTTTAGCCGCCTCTTCAAATGAAATCGTGACGCGCGCCTGAACATCGTCGCCGCGTCTGGGCGCGTTGGGGTCGGAGCGTCCGCCGCCGAAGCCGCCGAAGCCGCCGCCTCCTCCGAAGAAGCTGCCGAAAATATCGCCCAAATCGAAGTCAACGCCGCCGGAGCCCGTGCCCCAGCCGCCTGCGCCGCCGCCCGCGCCGAAGTTGGGATCGACGCCGGCATGGCCGAACTGGTCGTACCTGCCGCGCTTATCCTTATCGGAGAGCACCTCGTAGGCCTCGTTGACCTCCTTGAATTTCGCCTCGGCGTCAGCGTCACCGGGGTTGAGATCGGGATGATACTGCTTCGCCTTCTGACGGTATGCTTTTTTTATCTCGTCCTCAGTGGCATTTTTGCTGACCCCGAGCACCTCGTAAAAATCTCTTTTATCTGCCAAGGGAAATTACTCCTTTATACAATATACAATTCATCCGAAATCCATTTTAACGGATTTTCGTCAATGTATTGCCAAATTTCAAAATATTCCTTTTCGCCGCGTATCACGCAGTCGTAAAAGGATTTCTGCCAAACGGATACGCCGAGTTCTTTTGAAACCCACCGCTTCATTGAACCTACAACGGTCGATACTGTAGGGGCGGATATCATCCGCCCGCTCTCATCGGCGGTAATTGTAAGAATCAAATGAATATGGTTCGGCATTATGCAATATTTGTCTACCGCAACACCTTCATAGTGCTTTTCGATTGACTCAATTGCCGTTTTCACCGTTTCACCGCAGCGGGAAAGCCCGACATCAAGATTGGAATTTTTCCACAGCAAAGGCTTTTTATCTCCGGTGCAGACCGTTATGAAATAAGCCCCGCTCGAAGAATAGTCATACCCATCCAGACGTATCTTCTTTCTTGACGGTTTTTTCATATTCATAGGCATCATCATATCGCGGGCGGATAATATCCGCCCCTACAAATCAAACACGCAAACCGCGCAGAGCCCACGGCTATACGTAGGTTCATGCGCGATAACCGCGTAAACATTATCTCTTCCGCAATGCGTATCGGCGCAGCGAGCCCGAGACGGCTTTTCGCGGGCGGATGATATCCGCCCCTACATTAATGACCGAACGGGCACGGTTCTTACAACGCCGTATCGCGTGAAATTATGCATTGCCGACTGTCAATTCCTGCGAAAAGGCAGGCAATAGCGGAATTTTGTGCGAGACAAGGCGTGGGGTTCTGCGGGCGAGGGAGCGTACATCGGTACGTGACCGAACGGGCACGGTTCTCACAACGCCGTATCGCGCGAAATTACGCATTGTCGGCTGTCAATTCCTGCGAAAAGGCAGGCAATAGCGGAATTTTGTGCGAAACAAGGCGTGAGGTTCTGCCCGCGAGGGAGCGTACATCGGTACGTGACCGAACGGGCACGGTTCTCACAACGCCATGTCGTGCGAAATTACGCATTGCCGGCTTAGTCGTTGTCTTCGGGGACGTCGGTATAATTCGCCTCAGTGTATCCCGCATCGCTGCCGGGCTGAGCGCCGTCGGCACCCTGCTGAGCCTGAGCCTGCTCTGCGGCAGCCTTGTAGACCTTCTCGGAAATCTCGTAGAACTTAGAGGTGAGCTCCTCCTGGCGGGACTTGATGAGGTTGATATCCTCGCCCTTGAGGGCTTCCTTGAGGGCATCGATCTTGTCGTTGATGTCCTTCTTGTCGTCCTCGGAGAACTTGTCGCCGTCCTCGCTGACGAGCTTCTCGCACTGATAGACCATCTGGTCTGCGCCGTTTCTGATATCAACTTCCTCGCGGCGCTGCTTATCTTCCTCGGCGAACTTCTCGGCCTCGTCAACAGCCTTCTGGATATCCTCCTTGGACATATTGGACGAGGAGGTGATGGAGATCGACTGCTCCTTGCCGGTGCCCAGATCCTTAGCGGAGACATGGACTATGCCGTTTGCGTCGATATCGAAGGTGACTTCGATCTGCGGAACGCCTCTGCGTGCGGGCATGATGCCGTCGAGGTGGAACACGCCGAGGGTCTTGTTATCCTTAGCGAAATCTCTCTCGCCCTGAAGAACGTGGACTTCAACGGAAGGCTGATTGTCAACCGCGGTGGAGAAGATCTGGCTCTTCTTGACGGGGATGGTGGTGTTTCTGTCGATAATCTTGGTGTTTATGCCGCCCATAGTCTCGATACCGAGTGACAGCGGGGTAACATCGAGAAGAAGCAGTCCCTTGACATCGCCTGCAAGGACGCCGCCCTGGATAGCCGCGCCGATAGCGACGCACTCGTCGGGGTTGATGCCCTTGAAGGGCTCGATGCCTGTATATTTCTTAACGGCTTCCTGAACTGCGGGGATACGGGACGAGCCGCCGACCATAAGGATCTTGTGAAGCTCGGAAGTCTTGAGGCCGGAGTCCGAGATAGCCTGGCGAACGGGGCCCATTGTCGCTTCGACGAGGTCTGCGGTGAGCTCGTTGAACTTAGCTCTGGTGAGGGTCATCTCAAGGTTGAGCGGAGTGCCGTCGGATTTCATGCCGATGAAGGGCAGGTTGATGGTGGAGGTGGTGACGTTAGAAAGCTCAATCTTCGCCTTCTCGGCAGCCTCCTTCAGTCTCTGCATGGCCATCTTATCGCCGCGCAGGTCAACGCCCTCGCTCTTCTTGAACTCGTCGGCTATCCAATCGATAACTCTCTGGTCGAAATCGTCGCCGCCGAGGCGGTTGTTACCGGCAGTTGCAAGAACCTCCTGAACGCCGTCGCCCATCTCGATGATGGAAACATCGAAGGTGCCGCCGCCGAGGTCGTAAACCATGACCTTCTGATCATTCTCTTTGTCTATACCGTAAGCAAGAGCAGCCGCCGTGGGCTCATTGATTATTCTCTTGACCTCAAGGCCCGCTATCTTGCCTGCGTCCTTGGTCGCCTGACGCTGGGAGTCGGTGAAGTAAGCGGGAACGGTGATAACAGCCTCCGTGACCTTCTCGCCGAGATAAGCCTCTGCGTCGGTCTTGAGCTTCTGAAGAATCATCGCGGAAATTTCCTGAGGTGTGTACTTCTTGTCGTCAATCTTAACTTTGTAATCGGAACCCATCTGTCTCTTGATGGAGGAGACGGTTCTGTCGGGATTTGTGATAGCCTGACGCTTTGCGACCTGGCCGACAAGTCTCTCGCCGGTCTTGCCGAATGCGACGACGGAAGGCGTTGTTCTTGCGCCCTCGGCGTTGGGGATAACGACGGGCTCGCCGCCCTCGATAACCGCTACACATGAATTTGTTGTACCTAAGTCAATACCTATAACCTTTGACATAATAAATTACCTCCGAAGTAATGAATAGTTTAATTTATATTCCAAAAATGCCTTGCGGCATCAGTTGGCAACCTGAACGACTGCGGGTCTTATGACCGTGTCGCCGAGCTTATAGCCCTTTGTGAAAACCTTGACGATAACATTCTCGCCGACGTTCTCGTCCTCGGTGTGCATAACAGCCGAGTGGATATTCGGGTCAAACGCATCGCCCTCTGCGCCGAACGCCTCGATATTGAGTGTTTTCAGGATATCGATGAACTGCCTGTATATCTGCTCGACTCCCTGACGGTAGCTTTCGGCATCGGCCTCGGCGTTCAAAGCGGCGCGTTCAAAATTATCTATGACCGGGAGAAGCTTCTCGACGACGTCCGTTTTCGAGCGAACCTTTATGTCGTCCTTCTCGCGCAGCGAACGCTTGCGGAAGTTATCATATTCCGCAGCGAGGCGCAGGAAGTTGTCGGCACTCTCCTTGACTGACTGCTGAGCTTTTTCGAGCTCCTTTTCGAGCTCGGCTATGCGGTCGGCCTGTGCGTTTTTCTTCGAGGACTTCGAGGCTTTCTTTTCAGCCTTCTTCGTATCCTCCGCCGGAGCGGTTTCGGCTTTGTTCTCCTCCGCCTGCTCGGGCTTTTTCGTGCTCTCGCTCATTGGTGTTACATTCCTTTCGTTACTCTTCAAGTGCCTTTTCCATTGTTTTGCTTATGCACTGAGAAATATATTTAAGACCGGGAACCAGTCTGCGGTAGTCCATTCTTGTCGGCCCGATAATGCCTATCGAACCGGCGCTGTCCTCGCCGACGGTATATCTCGCAAGGATGACGCTCGAATTGTCGAGCTGAACGAAACCGTTCTCTCTGCCTATCCTTATTTCGAGCTCGCCCTTCATGCTGTCCGCAAGGGTTCTCAGCGGAGCTCCGCGGCTCAAAAACTCGAGCAGCTCGTATGCTCTGCCTGCATACTCTCTGTGGTGCAGCAGATTCGACTGACCGGAGAGAAAGACGTGCGGCTGAGCGGCGTTCTGCGAAAGCTCGGCGACTGCCGAGAGCATCGGGAACATCGCAAGCGACTCCATTCCGAGCCGCGCCGCTATCGACTGGAGATAAGCGGGAGTGAGCGCGCTGACGGGCACTCCTATGAGCATGGCCTGCGCGACATTGTAGAAGGTCTCGCAGACCGTTGTGTCTATCGGGGAATCGAGCCTGAAGAGCTTGCTTCTTAAAATTCCGTTGCTCGCCAAGAGCACTATCATCGCGGTGTGCGGCGATATGGGAACAAGCTCGACGCGCTTTATCTTCGTGTTCTCGCCTGAGGGGGTCGTCATGACGGCGGCGCACTCGGTGAGATAGGCAAGCGCCTCGCCCGCGTGCCTCAAGAGGCTTTCGGGGTCGCCGTTTGCATTTCCGATACCCGCGTCTATGAGCCTGCGCGATTCGTCGCTGAGCTCGCTCTCGGGGACGAGGTTATCGACATAGTAGCGGTAGCCCTCGCCTGTGGGGACGCGCCCCGCCGAGGTGTGCGGCTGATCGAGCAGCCCGAGATAGCCGAGATCCGCCATCTCGTTTCGCACGGTGGCTGAGGAAACGGACATATCGAGAGAATCGAGCAGAGTCTTTGAGCCGACGGGCTCGCCGGTCTTTATATACTGCTCGACAACTGCTGCAAGAATTTTCTCTTTTCTCTCGCTCAGTTCCATCTGTCTCTGCCTTTCGTTTTGTTCATTAGCACTCTCAATGTCCGAGTGCTAACTTACAATTCATACTATACAACTCCTTGCAGATTTTGTCAACAATTTATTTGTAAACACTTTGTGAACTCCGCATTGACATAGAAAAAATCTGCGATATAATAAGTATATGCACGAAAAAAGCAAAATCCGAGGAGCATACGCATGAAATACAATTATATTATATTCGACCTCGACGGCACTCTGCTGAACACGCTCGACGACCTGCGGGACAGCACTAACTACGCCCTGCGCCGCTTCGGCTTTCCCGAGCGCACGACGGACGAGGTCAGACGCTTTGTCGGCAACGGCGTTGCAAGGCTCATACACTTAGCCGTTCCCGAGGGCACGGACGAAAAAACGGAGGCCGACTGCCTTGCGGTGTTCAAGGCGCACTACAAAGATAATATGACCAACAAAACAGCCCCTTACCCGGGGATAATCGAACTACTCAAAAAGCTGCGCGAGCGCGGGGTCAAAATCGCCGTTGTGTCGAACAAGTTCGAGCCGGCGGTAATCGGGCTGTGCGAGGATTATTTCAAAAGCTTAATTGACGCCGCAGTCGGTCAGACGGAGGACAGGCAGAAAAAGCCCGCTCCCGACGGCGTTTTATACGCGATGAAGCTGCTCGGCGCGAATCCTGCCGAGACAGTCTATTCCGGCGATTCCGAGGTCGATGTTGTGACGGCGAGAAACTCAAGATTGCCGTGCATCGGCGTGTCATGGGGCTTCCGCGACAGAAAGGTGCTCGTTGCCGTCGGCGCTTCTTATATCGCCGACAGTGCGGAAGATATATTAAGTATTATGGAATAACGGCTTTTTGGGGAGGGGAAACAATGTCCGAATCTATTTACGAATTTTTATGGTATGTCAACAACATAATGCTCGCTCTGCTTCAGGGCGGCTTCCTTTGGTATAACCTGACGCCGAAGTTTAATAAACACCTTGTCTTTTTGATAACCACCGTTCCGTTTGTATTTTTTGTTGTCTCACAGAAATTCGTGACCTTTGTTGCTCCGTCGTTTCTGGTTCTGCTTCCGCTCGCGTATTATTTCATCTGCGCGGCGGTGCTCTACAAGGATAAGTTCCGAACGAAGGCATTTGTGTCGATAGCAATTTTTGCGTTGGAATCCTGCTTCTCCGCCGTTGTGGCTTCGATGTTAAATCTGTTTGGAATAGGCAGCAACGACCCTGAGGCCAATCTGGTTCTCACGCCGTTTCTGCTCGTGTACACAGTGATTTTCCTTGTGTTTACATATTTCAGAAAGCGCAAGCTTGAGGGCGGGGCGATAAAACCGACCTCAATGCTCGCATTTATCATCTTTCCGCTGAGTCAAATGTTGCTGCTTGACACCTGCCTTATCCTGTTAAATCACTTCAATTGGGCGGGCGAAAACAGCCCTCTTTCCCTTTTTAAAGACCGTGATCGCACAACAATAATAGTTTTTGCCGTCGTCGCAATTTTCAGTATCGCCGCAGACGTCATACTTTTCTATGTCATGAACCGCTCTTCGCAGAACGAAAAGCTACGCGAGGCACTGAAGATGCAGGAATATCAGAACAGCGTCAACCTCGAATACTACAAGAATGTCGAGCAAAACAGCGTTGAGGCGAGAAAGATACGTCACGACCTCGCCAACATGGTACAGACCGCCTGCGAGATAATGGAGAACGGTACGGACAGCGATAAGGAGTCCGCAAAGAAGATGCTCTCTCAGCTCAAAGCAGAGGTTGCGGACATAAAAATAGAGCGCTTCTGCCAAAACACGCTCGTAAATGCGATAGCCTCGAACAAGGCCGCGGAATGCAGAAAAAACGAAATCGATTTCGACTTTGACCTACGCGTTCCGGAGACTCTCGACATAGAAGAAATAGATATATGCAAGGCTTACGTCAACATTTTCGACAACGCGATAAACGCGGCGAAGGCAATCGACGGGAAAAGATATGTAAAGATAAAGAGCTTTACAGACGAGAGCGACGGGATGCTCTACATAACCGGCGAAAACAACGTGGCTCCGGACTATGAGGACAAGAAAAAGAGCCGCACGGGCGAGCACGGCTACGGATTGAGGATTCTCAGAGACACCGCCGAAAAATACGGCGGACGGCTTGTGACCGACGACAAGGTAGACACCTTTACAGTCGTTATGACGATGAGCGCGGCCGCGGACAGCCCGAAAAACTGATTTCGGCGCGGAAAACAAATAAAAAAAGAAGGTCATAATCGCAGCAACCGCTCGGATTATGACCTTCAAAATTTTTCTTCAGTTCTGCATTAAATGCAGCCCCTATTATTTCGGAATGAACCAGAAAATGTGCTCAAGAATAAATCTTACATATTCAAAGTACGCCTCTAAAATTCTCTGGATAATCTCCATTTCTTTTCCCTCCTCATTTTAATTACGCGATTCCGAAAATCAGCTTTATAAGCTCAATTATCGGTCCTATTGTGACCCAATAAAGTGCCTTGCCCGACCACTCGAGCGCCTTAAGCAACAGCTCCAATGCCGCTTCCATTTCGTCCCCTCCCTTCGCATTGTAAGATTGACTTATAACTGCATTTATAGTATAATCTCTACGCTTTGTTGCGTCAATCAACAAAAATTTACGATTTGTGCGCAACTGAACAAATCGGGTCTTTTTTGTTCAGTTGACAACCTACGGAGGCAAAGATTTCATGGAAAACCGCCGCATTTCAATAACAAAGCAGTTGCTTTGCGAGAGCTTCATGTCACTGCTCAAGCAAAAGCCCATAGACAAAATTTCGGTAACGGAGCTCTGCCAAGCAGCCAACGTCAATAGAGGGTCTTTCTATGCCCACTATGCCGATGTTTACGACCTTTTGGGGCAAATAGAAAGCATAGTCTACGAGCGCCTCTGCAACGCCGTGAAAAACTGCAACTACACAAGAAGCGATTTTCCGCTGATAAACAGAGTGATAGAAGCCGTAAAGGCCGAGCGTTCATTTTGCGACGCGCTGTTCGGCAAATACGGCAGCAAGCAATTTTTAGACAAGTGCTGCGAAATAAACAGACAGGACATAACGAACGAGTGGCGGAAAAAATATCCCGGTTTGGACGACTTGACTTTAGACACGACATACACCTTTATGGTCAAGGGCTCCTTGGGCATAATCGAGGAATGGGTCAACAACGATTTTTCTCAACCCGCCGACTTCATTTCGCTTTCAATATGCGATATGTACGCCGCCGTTCTTGCAAAGCTTGACGGTATGCAGAAAAGCGTTGCCGCCAAAAAATAAAATACGACAGATCAAAAAAAGTAAAAAGCTGTAAGTTACCGAACGCTGCAGGGCGGGTAATTTACAGCTTTGTTTGTTTTGTCTGTCAATCGTCGTCGAGCTTGAGGACCGCCATAAACGCCTCCTGCGGCACTTCGACCGTGCCGAACTGGCGCATACGCTTCTTGCCCTCCTTCTGCTTTTCGAGCAGCTTCTTCTTTCGGGTTATGTCGCCGCCGTAGCACTTGGCAAGAACGTCTTTTCTCATCGCCTTGACAGTCTCGCGGGCGATGACCTTACCGCCGATGGCTATCTGAATCGGAATCTCAAACAGCTGGCGCGGGATGTTGTCCTTGAGCTTTTCGGCTATCTTTCTTGCGCGCCCGTATGCCTTGTCGGAGTGGATAATAAACGAAAGCGCGTCGATTATCTCGCCGTTCAGGAGAACGTCGAGCTTTACGAGGTTCGAGCGGCGGTAATCGGTTATCTCATAGTCAAACGACGCATAGCCGCGGGTGCGCGACTTGAGAGAATCGAAGAAATCGTAGATTATCTCGTTGAGCGGCAGCTCATAGAGGATGTCCACGCGGTCGGAGGCGATATAGGTCATGTTCCTGAACACGCCGCGGCGCTCCTGGCACAAGTCCATTATAGCGCCGACATATTCGGGCGGCGAATAGATATGCGCGTTGGTGAACGGCTCCTCGCTGTAATCGATATTGACGGGGTCGGGATAGTGAGTCGGGTTATCGATTTCGATAACCCTGCCGTCGGTCAGGTGTATCTTATATATGACGCTCGGAACGGTGGTCACGAGGTCGAGGTCGTATTCGCGCTCAAGGCGCTCCTGGATTATCTCGAGGTGGAGCAGACCCAAAAAGCCGCAGCGGAAGCCGAAGCCGAGCGCGCCGGAGGTCTCCGGCTCATATGAGAGCGAGGCGTCGTTGAGCTGGAGCTTTTCGAGCGCGTCGCGCAGGTTCTCGTAGTCTGCGCCGTCGGCGGGATATACGCCGCAGAAAACCATCGGGTTCACCTTGCGGTAGCCTGCAAGCGGCTCTTTTGCGGGGTTCTCCGCGGTCGTCACGGTGTCGCCGACGCGGGCGTCGCTGACGGTCTTTATCGAGGCGGTAATATATCCGACCTCGCCCGAGGTCAGCTCTTCGGCAGGCTCCATGCTCGTAGCGCGCATATAGCCGACCTCGACGACGGTAAACTGTGCGCCGGTCGCCATCATGCGCATGGTGTCGCCCGCCTTAATCCTGCCCTCTTTTATTCGCACGTAGACGATAACGCCCTTGTAGCTGTCATAGACAGAGTCGAAGATAAGCGCTCTGAGCGGCAAATTATCGTCGGTCTCGGGCGCGGGGATATCCAGAACTATGCGTTCGAGCACGGCCTCTACATTTTCGCCCGTCTTTGCCGAGACGCGCGGGGCGTTCGAGCAGTCGAGTCCGATTATCTCCTCAACCTCCTCGGCAACTCTGTCGGGGTCGGCTGCGGGCAGGTCAATTTTATTGATAACGGGGACTATCTCGAGGTCGTGGTCGAGCGCCAAATAGGTGTTCGCCAGCGTCTGCGCCTCGATGCCCTGCGACGCGTCGATTATGAGCACCGCACCCTCGCACGCGGCAAGGGAGCGCGAGACTTCATAGTTGAAATCGACGTGGCCGGGAGTGTCGATGAGATTGAGCTCATAGACCTCGCCGTCGCTCGCGGTGTAGTCCATCTTGACAGCGTGCGCCTTTATTGTTATTCCGCGCTCGCGCTCAAGATCCATATTGTCGAGAATCTGGGCGGTCATATCGCGCTTCGCCACGGAGTCGGTCAGCTCGAGGAGTCTGTCCGCAAGGGTCGATTTGCCGTGGTCGATGTGCGCTATAATGCTGAAATTTCTGATGTTTTCTTTCTTCGTAGACAATTCTTTGATCCTTTCGTGGGTCTTTAGTCAAGCTCGGCGAAAAGGGTGTCCGCAGACGGTCTGCCTATCCACATATCGCCGAAGCTCTGACCCGCTATTTCCTCGCAGCGCTTTATCTGCTCGGGGGTCAGAGTGCATCTGCCCGTCTCCTTCTTCTCTTTTATCGCCTCGATTATCATCTTGTGATCCTCTCGGGTCATCTTATAGGTGAACACGCAGACATAGACGAGGGCGACAAAGATGAGCGGCAGTATGCAGTAAGTCAGTCTCAGGCCGAATATGCCCTTGGCGGTCTGCTCGAGGGCATTCGCATTCTCCGCGCCGGTGCGCAGGCCGAAGCCGTTGAGAATGAAGCCTGTGAACGCGCTCATAAGTCCGTTTATGGTCTTTTTGATGAGCGTATTAAACGTCGAGATAACGCCCTCGCGGCGGCGGCCCGTTATCATCTCGTCAACATCCGTAACATCGGGCTGGATATTGGTGGCGGTGAAGCCGGGGCCGGAGAAGCCGAAATTATAGAGGAATATAGCAATAATAATGACCCAAAGCGGGGTGTTCTTGTTGATGAAAAGGTTCATTATAAGTCCGGCGGCCATAATCGGAGTTAAAATCTTTCCGCACAGCTGCTTGCCCTTTTTCATCGTCATAAGATAATTTATCGGGAAGCCCGACGCCTCGGATGCGCCCGCAATCGATTGCAGGGTATTGAAATAGCCAAAGCGCTGGGCGATATATCTGATGAAATACTGGTTGGAGTTCGCATAGAAGCCCTTTGCCATGGTATACATCGAGTTCAGTGCAAAATAGCGTCTGAACGCCTTGTTGCGGAACACCTGCTTATACTCCTCGATAAGCATTGTCGCGTTAAAGGGCGGCAGCTTCATATCGAGCGAGCTCGGCTCCTTCGTGCATTTGAAGGTCACGAGCAGGGGCAGCGAGAACCACAGGCACAAAATCGCGCCGAAGAACATAAACTTCGGTCTTGAAGCGGCGGACATCTCCATGTTCGTAAAGCCGAGCGACAGTGACACGAGCAGGAAGGAAGTGACCATGCCCACGGAGTTCATTATATACTGCACCGAGTTATACTGCGTGCGCAGCGAATACTCGGGCGCGACAACGGGCAGCATGGCAACATGGGGCACGGTGACGAGAGTCAGCGCCGTGTTATAGAGCATATAGGCGAGCATATAGTAGAGCATTGTCGCAGTCGTGTTGCCGGTGGCCGAGATGCCGAACGAGGTCCACAGGCAGAAATACGAAACCGCTATCGGAACAAAGCCCCAGAGCAGATATCTTCTGTGTCTGCCGTATTTCGAGCGAGTGCGGTCGGTTATAATGCCCATGACGGGGTCTGTGACCGCGTCCCAGATATGAGCCATGGCAATGACCATTCCGGCCTGGTCGGGTCTGAGCTTTTCGACCTCGGTCAAAAATGACAGAAAATAGAGCGAGATGATGTACGAGCCGCCGCCGAAAAGTATGCTTGCGAAATTGTAGCCCACCATAGGGCCTATCTTTCCGAAGAACGACGATATCTTTGAGTCCTTTTTACTCACTGTTTTCCCCTCTTTGCTTTGTATAATATAGCCGCTATTATAACAATATAATTTTACAGTAAAACCCGGATTTGTCAATACGATGTTGAAAAAGCGTCGGTCGGATAAAAAAATATTTTTTATCAAAGACCCGACGAAAAATTTTACTGTTCTTTTTATATCGATATTCCGTTACTGTTTATGTTTTTCGGCGCTTTGTCCGCACTATTTTCGGCAAAATGCACAGACAAAATCCGCCTTGCGGAATAACGCACAAAAAGGCGGGCGGACAAGCGGTCAAAATCTCTTTTACGCGCCTTGACTTTTGGCGTTTTTTAGATTATCATATGCTGGAATGAATAATAGGGGAGAAAGCACTTATGCTAAACAATACCGAAAAAACAATGGAAAAAATCGTCGCCCTGTGCAAGAACAGAGGCTTTATTTTTGCCGGAAGCGACATCTACGGCGGTCTTGCGAACACCTGGGACTACGGCCCGCTGGGCGCGAGAATGAAAAACAACGTCAAGGACACCTGGCGCAAGAGATTCATTCAGGAGCGCAGAAACAGCTATGAGGTTGACGCGGACATTCTCATGCACCCGAGAGTCTGGGAGGCAAGCGGACACATCGCCAGCTTCTCCGACCCGCTGCTCGACTGCAAGGAATGCAAAATGCGTCACAGAGCCGATACTCTTATCGAGAATTTCGACCCCAACGCCCATCCCGACAGCATGACCAAGGAGGAGATGTTTGAGTTCATTAAGGCTCACTCCATCCCCTGCCCCCACTGCGGCAAGCACAACTTCACGGACATAAGAGAGTTCAACCTCATGTTCCAGACCTACCGCGGAGTCACCAACGACGCCAAGAGCATAATCTATCTGCGCCCCGAAAACGCGCAGGGCGAATATGTAAACTTCCTCAACGTCCAGCGCTCGATGAGAGCGAAGCTGCCCTTCAGCATCGGTCAGATAGGCAAGGCGTTCAGAAATGAGATAACCCCCGGCAACTTCACCTTCAGAACCATCGAGTTCGAGCAGATGGAGTTCCAGACCTTCTGCAAGAAGGGCTCCGACAACGAGCTTTATGACTACTTCAAGCAGTTCGGCAAGAAGTATTTTGAGGATCTCGGCATAGCTCCCGAGCATCTGCGCTTCCACGACCATGAGAAGCTCGCTCACTACGCCAAGGCCGCGTGCGACATAGAGTTCCTCTTCCCGTTCGGCTGGGGCGAGATAAACGGTACCCACAACAGAACGGACTTCGATCTGACGAGACATCAGGAATACAGCGGTCAGAAAATGGACTACCTCGATCCCGAGACGAACGAGAAGTTCATTCCCTATATAATAGAATCCACCTACGGACTCGACAGAACCGTGCTCGCGCTGCTGTGCGAAGCGTATGACGAGGAAGTTATCGACGCAGAGAAGAACGACACCCGCGTGGTGCTCCACCTCTCCCCCGTCGTCGCGCCCTACAAGGCCGCGGTGCTTCCCCTGTCGAAGAAGCTGTCCGGCGAGGCTGTCAGGATTTGCGACGAGCTTAGCCGCAAATTCATGGTTGACTTCGACGAGACCGGCTCCATCGGCAAGCGCTATCGCCGTCAGGACGAGATCGGCACTCCGCTTTGCATCACCTTTGACTTCGACTCCGTCGATGATCACTGCGTGACCGTGCGCGACCGCGACACGATGAAGCAGGAGCGTATTGCGATAGACGAGCTTGAAAGCTACATCGCCTCGCGCATCGAGTTCTGATTTTTAAGCAAGTTTACAAATTTCAAAGGAGAGCGAAACACATGAAAGTAAATTTCACCGAGACTGTCCTTCGAGACGCGAATCAGTCGCTTATTGCGACCCGTATGCCCTTTGAGGCTTTCGAGGGAATACTGCCGGAGCTTGACAAGGCCGGCTACTATTCGCTCGAGTGCTGGGGCGGCGCCACGTTCGACTCCTGCCTGCGTTATCTCAACGAAGACCCGTGGGAGCGCCTGCGCAAGATTCGCAAGGCCTGCCCGAACACCAAGCTTCAGATGCTCCTCAGAGGTCAGAATCTTCTGGGCTATAAGCATTATCCCGACGATGTCGTCCGTCTTTTTGTCAGAAAGAGCGTTGAAAACGGTATCGACATCATCCGCATATTTGACGCCCTCAACGACCTGAGAAACATCGAAACGGCAGTTGACGAGACTGTTAAGTGCGGCGCTCACGCATCCGGCACCATTTGCTACACCACCAGCCCCATCCACAACATCGAAAGCTATATCAAGCTCGCAAAAGACCTCGAGAGCATGGGTGTCCAGTCCGTCTGCATAAAGGACATGGCGGGCATCATGGACCCCCAGAGCGCTTACGATCTTGTCAAGGGCATAAAGGAGAATATATCGCTCCCCGTTATCGTCCACACTCACTCGACCACAGGCCTCGGCCCCGTGACCCTGCAGAAGGCCGTTGAAGCCGGCGCGGATGTTATCGACACCGCTATCTCCTGCTTCTCAAACGGCACCTCTCAGCCGCCCACAGAGACTATGGCCTACATTTTCGAGAAAGAGGGCTGCGAAGTCCCGCTCAATATGGGCACGCTTAAGAAAATCAACGATTTCTTCAAGCCCGTTCGCAACGACGCTCTCAAGAGCGGACTGCTCAACCCCGTCGTTTTGACAACTCAGACCGACGCTCTCAACTATCAGATTCCCGGCGGAATGCTCTCGAACCTTGTCGCTCAGCTGACAGCGCAGAAGAAGCTTGACAAGCTCGATGAAGTTCTCGCGGAAACCCCGAGAGTCCGCGAGGATCTCGGCTATCCTCCGCTCGTCACCCCCATGAGCCAGATGGTCGGCGTTCAGGCGACCGCAAACGTGCTCGCGGGTGAGAGATACAAGAACATCTCCAAGGAAGTTAAGAACTATATCAAGGGCGAATACGGCAAGGCTCCCGGCAAGATAAACGAGGAGCTGCAGAAGAAGGTTCTCGGCGACGAGAAGCCGATAACCTGCCGCTATGCGGACCTGCTTGAGCCCGGTCTCCCGGCTGCAAGAGAGTATCTCGGCGACAGAGCGACCTGCGACGAGGATGTTCTCTCTTATATAGCCTTCCCGACACAGGCGGAAGCGTTCTTCGACAAGCGCGACGAGAGAAAGAAGAACACTTTCAAATATAAGATAGAGAGACTCGACTGAGCCTCGGCAGAAAGGAATGGTTTTATCCATGTTTGATAACTTTGACATGTATATGCCTATGGGCGAAAAGCTTGTTTTCGCTCTTCAGGTCTCCCTCTTCGGAATCCTTATGGTATTCTTGCTGCTTATCATCCTTGCCGTGCTTATCATGATAATCTCCCGCGTTGTCAGACTCGGCGAGAATATCGCGGCCAAGAAAGGCAAGAAAAATGCCGATTCCGATGCTCCCGCACCCGCGCAGCAGGCCGCCGCTGCCGGAACTCCCCTGCCCGGCACACAGTCGCAGGGCACATTAGACCTTGACGGCGTTGACGAGCCGACCGCTGCGGTCATTATGGCAATAGTCAGCGACGAGAGCGGAGTCCCGCTCAACAGACTGCTGTTCAAATCCATAAAGAAGATAGACTGATGCGGCTCTCGCCGACAACTGAAAGGAATTGTAATCATGAAATATGTTGTTACATTAAACGGCAAAAACTATGAGGTCGAGGTCGAGGAGACCGACGCCGTTATAACCGCTGTTACCGACGCCGCTCCCGCGGCTCCCGCAGCTGCCGCACCCGTCGCCCCCGCAGCAGCTCCCGCCCCTGCCGCCGCTCCCGCAGCAGCCGCAGAGGGTCAGAAGGTTCTCTCTCCCATGCCCGGCACGATACTGAGCGTCAACGTCAACGTAGGCTCTTCCGTAAAGGCCGGAGATATACTCCTCATTCTTGAGGCTATGAAGATGGAAAACGAAATAGTCGCTCCCTGCGACGGCACTGTCAGACAGCTCACCGTCCAGAAGGGCTCGACCGTCGCTACGGACGCACTGCTCGCCGTAGTCGGCTAAGGGGGATAGTAAATGGACATACTCGGAATCTTAAAAGGCTTCTGGGAGAGCTCGGGTCTCGCCGTGCTCACCTGGAGAGAGGGCGTAATGATCCTCGTGTCGTTCGTCCTGCTCTATCTGGCCATTGCCAAAAAATTCGAACCTCTTCTGCTGCTTCCCATCGCGTTCGGTATCCTGCTTGCAAACCTGCCCGGCGCAGGTCTTATGGATGACCCGACCGGCATTATCGACCCGCTGAGTACAACAATACGGGAGGGCGCGCACTGGTATGACATCGGAATCCTGCGCCTGATATATGCGGGCGTCAAGAGCAGTATCTTCCCGTGCCTTATCTTCATGGGCGTCGGAGCGATGACCGACTTCGGTCCCCTGCTCGCAAACCCGATGAGCCTGCTGCTCGGCGCTGCCGCACAGCTCGGCATCTATGTTGCTTTTACTATCGCTATCCTGCTCGGCTTCACCCCGCAGGAGGCTGCCGCTATCGGCATCATCGGCGGCGCGGACGGCCCGACGGCTATATTCCTCGCCTCGAAGCTTGCGGCTCACCTGCTCGCACCGATAGCAGTTGCGGCATATTCGTATATGGCTCTTATCCCGATTATTCAGCCGCCCATCATGAAGCTTCTTACCACAAAGAAGGAGCGCGCAGTCGAGATGAAGCAGCTCAGAACCGTCAGCAAGACAGAGAAGATTATCTTCCCCGTCGTCGTGCTTGTCATCTGCGCTTTCATGCTTCCCTCCGTCGCCCCGCTTATCGGTATGTTCATGCTCGGCAACCTGTTCAGAGAGAGCGGCGTTGTTGAAAGACTCAGCGACACCGCGCAGAACGCTCTGACCAATATCGTCACCATCATGCTCGGCGTCACCGTCGGCGCAACGGCAAACGGTCAGACCTTCCTGTCGAGTAAGACCATATTCATCATCATCCTCGGTCTGACGGCATTCTGCTTCTCGACCGCAGGCGGCGTGCTTCTCGGCAAGGTCATGTACCTCGTCACCAAGGGCAAGGTCAACCCCCTCATCGGCTCCGCAGGCGTCTCCGCCGTTCCCATGGCGGCGCGTGTTTCGCAGGTTGAGGGACGCAAGGCCAACCCGACGAACTTCCTGCTCATGCACGCAATGGGTCCGAACGTCGCGGGCGTTATCGGCTCGGCTGTCGCCGCCGGTTTCCTGCTCCTGCTGTTCGGCAAATAATTAAAGCTGTAAAAAATCCGGCAGTCCCGTTTTCATGCGGAACTGCCGATATTTTTTTGTGTTTTAAGCATTGCGCTTTTTGGCAAGATGCCGACCTAGGAAATACAGCGCATAGACAAGCACTATTCGCAGAGGCTCGAATATGAGGGCGGAATCGGGCATATTTTCGAGCATCGTTTCGCTTCTGAACAGCTTTTCGGCTATCAGCCCGTAGGCGGGATAGAGGGACGCGCAGTAGCCGTAGAGCAGAGGATATACGACAACGAGCGAGAGTATCAGATAGCCGGAGAAGCCGAAAAGAAAGCTTCTGTCGTTTAGAAAACGGCTCATCAAAAACGCGCCCGCGAGCGAAAGTGCGATCCATATGACAGAAAGCACTATAGATGCGGTAGTTATCTCTCCATGCTCGCCCTGCGGGTCGGCGGAATAGCTGAAGCCAAAGAACAAAAAGTCAACGACTGCGCCAAAAATCGCTATCAGTATACCCAGCCGCATCTCACGGTCGGTTATCTCTTTTTTCGTGCGTTTCTTTTTCATACCTGCCTCCTTTCAACTCCATAGTATCAGATTTTTTTGCGCCGTCAATATTTTTGATAAAGATTATCTCTTTGTTTATTCCTTTTTCACAGTCCGTTCATCAAATCGGCACACTTGTCAAAAAACATTGACTAAAGCCGCAAAATTTAATATAATATAACATTGTAGCCACCCGAGAGGAGGGAGATCATGTCAGCACCATTAGCGCAGAGAATGCGCCCGCAGACTATCGACGATATCGTCGGTCAAAAACACCTGCTTGGCGAGGAAAAGCCGCTGAGAAATATTATACTTTCGGGCGAACTGCCGAACATGGTCTTTTACGGTCCGTCCGGAGTAGGCAAGACTACGCTTGCGAGTATCATAGCAAAGACGACCGACCGGCACCTTGTCAAATTAAACGGCACGACCGCCTCGACAGCCGACATAAAGGACGTTGTTGCAAAGCTCAATACCTTCGTCGCGCCCAACGGGATCCTGCTCTATCTCGACGAGATTCAGTATTTCAACAAAAAGCAGCAGCAGACACTGCTCGAATACATAGAAAACGGCGACATAACGCTTATAGCGTCAACGACCGAGAACCCGTATTTTTATATTTACAACGCGATTCTCAGCCGCTCGACCGTGTTTGAGTTCAAATTTGTCTCGGCTGAGGATGTCATTCCCGCAGTAAAGCGCGCGTTCGACTATATAGGCAACGAGCGGCACGAGACATATGATATAGAGGACGGAGTCATTGAACACATTTCAAACGCCTGCGGCGGCGACGTCAGAAAGGCGATAAACTCCGTTGAGCTCTGCGTGCTCTCCTCACCCGCCGACGAAAACGGCGTTTGCAAAATCACGCTCCGGCGCGCGCAGGAGCTGACACAGCACAGCGCAATGCGCTACGACCGCGAGGGCGACGAGCACTACGACATAATCTCCGCATATCAGAAGTCGATGCGCGGCTCGGACCCGAATGCGGCTCTCCACTACCTGGCAAGACTGCTCGAGGCGGGCGACCTTGTCAGCGCGTGCCGCAGGCTGATGGTCTGCGCGTGCGAGGATGTGGGACTCGCCTACCCTCAGATAATACCGATAGTAAAAGCCGCCGTTGACGCGGCCAATATGCTCGGACTGCCCGAGGCAAGGATACCGCTTGCGGATGCGGTAGTGCTTGTGGCGACGAGTCCGAAATCGAATTCCGCCTATAACGGGATAAACGCCGCGATGGCCGATGTGCAGAAAGGCCGCACGGGTCCCGTTCCGAGGCAATTACAGAATGTCCACTGCGACGGCGAGGATAACCCGAACAAGGGACAGTTCTATCTCTATCCGCATTCATACCGCAACCACTGGACGCCGCAGCAGTATCTGCCGGACGCCATAAAGGACACGGTATATTACGAGTTCGGCGACAACCGAAACGAACGTACCGCAGGGGAATATTGGGAAAAGGTGAAAAAAGCAGCGCAAAAGTAAACTCTGCCGCAACGCGGCAAAAAGAAAGGATACCTGTTTATGTTCATCCCAATTCTCTCCGTCATAACGGCGGTATTTGCGACGCTCACAATTCTGCTGCGCCGCAAGGGAAAATCGTTCGAGGGTATGCTCTGCAAGTTCATATCGAGCTTCGGATTCATGTCCATGGCCTTTATCGGCTTCTGCTACCGCATTGACGAGGCGGACAAAGTGCTCCATCCGTTTTATTTTTGCCTCGTGGCGTTCGGGCTGCTGTTCGGACTCGGCGGCGATGTTTTGCTCGGCATAAAGGAAATAGCTCCGAAATACAAAACCAGGCTCATCGCCCTCGGAACATTCGCATTTTTAATCGGTCATTTCTTCTATCTCGCGTCCTTCTACATGGCTTATCCGAGATTTTCGATAATCCCGTACATAGCGGCTGTTATCATAACCGCAATAACGGCAGTAATAATGAAAGCCGTCAAGATGAAGCTTGACAGCAAGATGTTCGCTCTGAGCGTATTCTATTTCTTCGTCATCGCGCTTTGCGCCTGCGTATCGGGCTATATGCTCTATCTCACGCGCTCGCTGACTTTCCTTATAGCCACCGTCGCGTCGGTGATATTCGTAATCAGCGACTCGGTGCTCGCGTTTGTCTATTTCACGCCCGTGAAAAGAAAGAACCCGCTCGTTACAATAGAGCTTGCAACCTACTACACCGGTCAGATCCTCATGGCATCAACGGTGTACTTGATGAAATAACGCATATAAAAACAAAAATCGCTCCCATGAGAGGCGCACTCCGTAAGGAAGTGCGCCTCAGTTATATTCGCCTTACGGCGAGTTGTATTGTACTTCGGACAGTGATATTATGCTTCGCATAGTTATATTGCCTGCGGCAGTTTAACCGGCGAATATAATATCACGAAAGCCGGCGGGCTTTTATATCACTTTCCGAAAGAAAAATATCACTCCGGACAAAGCCCGGAATATCACTTTTGTCCATAGGCACAGCGAGCTTCGGATTTTGTTACCAAAACCCCTTATGAATCTTTTTTGGGATAGTACAAAAAGAAGGCGGCACAAATTTTGTGCTGCCTTCTTCCTTATGGAGCCTCTCTTGAAACGGCGTCCTTTTATTACTCTTTTTCTTCCTTCTGTCTCTTGATTACCTTCAGGCGCGAGAAATCCTCGCGTTCTTTTTCTTCAAGAGCCTCGGTGATATATTTTATCGTCTCGGTGAACTGCGGGATCATGATATTATCGAGCGCATTGGCGCGCTTCTGCGTTTTCTTTATCGCGTCGGCAAGGCGATAGACGCTGTTCTCTATCTCCGCAAGCTCTGCGGTCATACGCTTGACCTGCGCGAAGCTCAGATATGCTTCGTCAAGCTGGGAGTTGGTCGAGTTGAGCCCGTAATACATATCGAGCTTCTCCTCGCCGAGCGTAACAACCGGCAGCTCAACGCCCATGACGCTGCGAAGGTCAATATCGAGCGACTCGTCTATCGGTATCGCCTGCGCGAACTCAGCACACATACCGAGCGTGACGTTCGCACGCTGGAGCGCGAGATAGGCCTTTGAATAAGTCTCGTCTATATCCCGCTGAATCTTCGACGCCTTGTCTATGAGCTGCATCATCTCGTGCACGAGTATATTTCTTTTGCGGTCGAGCAGATCATAGCCGAGCTTGGCGAGATCCAGCGACTTCTTCGTGCTCATCAGATTGCTTTTTGTCGGGAACACCTGTGCCATGACGCTCTCCCCCTTTCTTTACTGCTGTGCGGGCTTGTAGTGCTCCTTGAGAACGTCCTCATCAACACGGTCGAGCTCGGATTCGGGCAGCATGGAGAGCAGCTCCCAGCCGAGGTCGAGTGTTTGGTCTATCGTTCTGTTTTCATCGTAGCCCTGATTTATAAATTTCTCCTCAAACGCCCTGCCGAACTCCATAAGGCGCTTATCCGACGCGGAGAGCTCATCCTCGCCTATGACGGACGCGAGTGCCTTGGCATCCTGCACCTTTGCATAGGACGCGAAGAGCTGGTTTGCGAGCATACTGTGGTCGGAGCGCGTGTAGCCCTCGCCTATGCCGTCCTTCATCAGACGCGACAGCGACGGCAGGACGCTGACGGGCGGATAAATGCCCTTGTAGTCGAGTCCCCTGTCAAGCACTATCTGACCCTCGGTTATATAGCCCGTGAGGTCGGGGATGGGGTGCGTGATATCGTCGTTTGGCATGGTGAGAATCGGTATCTGAGTGACAGAGCCCTTCTTGCCCTCGACTATTCCCGCGCGCTCATAGAGCGACGCCAAATCGGAATAGAGGTAGCCGGGGAAACCCTTTCTGCCGGGAATCTCGCCCTTTGACGAGCTGAATTCACGCAGAGCCTCGGCATATGAAGTCATATCGGTGAGGATAACGAGCGTCTGCTTGCCCAAATCGAATGCGAGATACTCGGCGGCGGTCAGGGCACAGCGGGGTGTTATGATACGCTCGATTATCGGGTCGTTAGAGAGGTTCATGAACATGGTGACGCGGTTCATGACGTTGGCGTTTTCAAACGAGGTGCGGAAATATTCCGCGACGTCGTTCTTGACGCCCATGGCGGCAAAAACAATTGCGAAATCGTCGCCGTCGGCAACGTTCGCCTGGCGGACTATCTGAACGGCGAGCTCGTTATGCTTCATGCCCGAGCCCGAGAATATCGGGAGCTTCTGGCCTCTGATAAGCGTTGCGAGCGCGTCTATAGAAGATATGCCGGTGTTTATATAATTTCGCGGATAAACACGCGAAACGGGGTTTATGGGCGAGCCGTTGACATCGCGGCGGCACTCGGGATATATCTCGCCGAGGCCGTCTATCGGTCTGCCGAGGCCGTCGAAAACTCTGCCGAGAATCTCGGGCGACAGCGGCATCTCCATGGGTCTGCCGGAGAGCACGGTCGTGCTGTTGCTCATAGATATTCCGCGCGTTCCCTCAAAGACCTGAATGACCACAAGCTCGCCGTCTATCTTGACTATACGCCCCGCACGCGAGGTGCCGTCATCAAGTCTGAGCTCGACCATTTCCTCATAGCTCGCGCCCTTGACGCCGTCAAGCACGACGAGCGAACCGTTTATTTGATTTAAACCGATGTGTTCAAAAATCATAGCTGTTTAAATCCTTCCTTGCCTTCAGAATAAGCGGGCTCAGCGCAGAAGCGGAGCGAGCGCCTTGTCTATCTCGGTGCGGTAACCGTCAAACATATCGAGTCTGTCGTTGGGCACATCGTACTTTATCTTGACGAGCTTATCGAACAGACCGAGCTTCGTTATCTTGGAGATCGGCACCTGCTTTGCGACTACCTCGCGGCATTTGTGATAGAGATAGAGGATAATTTCCATCATCTTCATCTGCTTTGCCAGCGGAACATAGGTGTCCTCCTTATGGAACGCATTCTGCTGCAGGAAGCCGACTCTGATGACCCTTGCCACTTCCATGACAAGCTTCTGGTCGTCGGGCAGAACGTCCGCACCGATGAGCTTGACAATCTCCATAAGGCTGTTTTCTTCGAGCAGAATTGAGCACAGCTCGTCGCGGTAGTTCATAAATTCCGGCCCCGCGTTGTCATAATACCAGGCGGACAGGTCGTTTACATATTCGGAATAGCTCGTGTTCCAATTTATCGCGGGATAGTGACGCGCATAGGCGAGCGACTTGTCAAGCGCCCAGAAGCAGCGGGTGAAGCGCTTTGTGTTCTGAGTAACAGGCTCCGAGAAATCTGAGCCCTGCGGCGATACGGCGCCGATTATCGTTATTGAGCCCTCCGTGCCGTTTAGATTCTTGACATAGCCTGCGCGCTCGTAGAACTCGGAAAGTCTCGACGGCAGATAAGCCGGAAAGCCCTCGTCGGCGGGCATCTCCTCAAGGCGTCCGGATATCTCACGAAGAGCCTCCGCCCAACGGGATGTGGAATCCGCCATAATAGCTGTGTGATAGCCCATGTCGCGGTAATACTCGGCGAGGGTTATACCGGTGTATATGGACGCTTCACGCGCGGCGACGGGCATATTAGAGGTGTTCGCTATGAGCACCGTTCTGTCCGTCAGGGGCTTGCCCGTGCGCGGGTCGGATATCTCGCCGAACTCTTTAAGAGCCTGGGTCATCTCGTTGCCGCGCTCGCCGCAGCCGACATAGATGATGATATCCGCGTCGCACCACTTTGCAAGCTGATGCTGCGTCATGGTTTTGCCCGTTCCGAAGCCGCCGGGTATTGCCGCCGCGCCGCCCTTTGCTATCGGGAAGAGCGTATCTATGACACGCTGACCGGTTATCAGCGGACGCTGCGCGGGCAGTCTGCGGCTGACGGGGCGCGGGATTCGGATAGGCCAGCGCTGGCAGAGCGTCAGCTCATGAGCGTTGCCTTTTTTGTCTTTCAAAGTAACTATCGTATCGTTTATTTTATATTTTCCGTCGGGCTTGACTTCCGTAACCTCTCCCTCAAGTCCGGGCGGAACCATAAATCTGTGCTTGACAACAGGCGTTTCGGGGCATTCGCCGTAGATGTCGCCGCCCTTGAGCCTGTCGCCGGGCTTGACGAGCATATTGACCTGCCACTCGCGCTCCTCGTCGAGAGCACTCTCGGCGCAGCCCTTTGATATGAACGCGCCGTTGTGCTCGGCAATAGCCGAAAGCGGACGCTCGATTCCGTCAAATATATTTCTGATTATTCCGGGGCCGAGGGTGGCGAACATTGCGCCGCCGGTAGCATAGACCGGCTCGCCGGGCTTGAGCCCGGTCGTCTCCTCGTAGACCTGAATGGTGGTGAGCTCCTTATCAAGGCGTATGACCTCGCCGACAAGACGCTTCTCGCCGACATAGACCATCTCCATCATGCTCAGTCCCGTCTCGCCCTTTACCGTAACGACGGGGCCGTTTATTCCGTATATAACATTATTTTCGGACAAGCCGTTCACCTCCGACCGTTAAAGTATTACTGACATTCCCGAATTTTCGAGGAACCACTCGCGCTGCGCCTCAAGGCGCGTGTCGAGCGTATCGTCAGCTACGGTGCTGCCGCCGGCAACTCCGGCGCGGCATCCGCCTATAGTTATTTCGTCGCAGCTCTCGACCCTGCAGGCTCTGCCGAAAGCTCGTTTTATCTCATCCGCAAAGCGCATATCGGCGGGACGGACATAGACCGTCACGTCTCCCTGCGGGAAAACGGCGGCGAAGCCTGCCGCGCTCCTTTTGAGAAACTCCGCGTAACCGTCGGACTCTGTAAAGCTCATCAGCTTGTCACGCGCATCGCCGAAAACTCCGTCCGTAATGGCGCTGCGCTTGTCGGTCAGGCGGGCGCGCTGACGGGTTCTCTCATCGGCGACGGTACGGTTGAACTCCTGCTCCTTTAGCATACGCTCGCGCTCTATTCTCGCCTGAGCCTGGGAATGCGCCTTCGCCTTTGCCTTTTCAAGGCCGCTGTCAACCGTCTCGCGAGTCTTGCGGGTCAGCTCCTCGTGGCGCTCCTCGGCGTCCTTTGTTATGGCGTCAAAAAACTTTGCGGCTCTCTCTTCCTGATTGAGCATTGGTCAAACACCTCAAATCTTTATGCCGATAGTGTCGCGCACATAGCGCGTAATGGAGTCGCTCCCCTGTGAACCGTGGCGGTCGGGGATCTCGACTATCAGGGGCTTATCGTAGCTGCGCTTTGTCTGCGTTATAAAATCCTCGCACAGCTCGCAAAGGCGGTGCGTGATGAGAATGATGCCTACCTGCTCATCGGCAAGGCAGCGGTTGACCGCGTCCTCGACCGCCTGAGCGTCGTGCACAAGCTCGCCCTCTATACCCGCAAGGCGCATTCCGACAAGCGTATCGGCATTGTCGCTTATCAAATAAAAACGCATGGCTTTTGTTCCTTTCAACGCAGTGTAAAGCTGCTGCGCTTTACACTAATGCTCCTCAGCCTCGGAGCGTCAGACCTTGTTGAGGATAAGGATGGAGATAACGACACCGTAAAGGGCTATCGACTCGCCGAGGGCGACGAAGATAAGCGCCTTACCGAAAGCCTTGGGATCCTCGCTCGTTGCGGCGATAGCTGCGGGAGCGCCGGCGGCAACTGCGATACCGCCGCCGATACCGGCAAGACCGGTAACAAGACCTGCGGCAAGAAGTCCGAGACCCTTGGAGTTATCCTTGGCGGCAGACTCAGTGCTCTCGACCGCCGTGTCGGAAGCCTGCGCGGCGGTGGTGTCCGCCGGAGCTGCGGCCTTGTCCTCGCTGCCGGTTGCGAAAGCGCCCATGGCACAGCCCGCGACGAGCAGAAGCATAACGGCAAAGGTGGCCGCGTTCATGCGAAGGCTCTTCCTGACGCTCTGACCCTCAGAGTGCTTCTTCATTGTGTATACTACGGATGCGAGAAGCACCGCTGCGGGAACTACGATCATAACGGAATAAAAAAGAGTTGTCATTTTACTTTACCTCCGATTAGTCTTTATTTGCTAAAGCCCTTCGGGCCTTTTTGTTGGCAATTTTTGTTTTTATGTTCGACTGAGCCTGCTCAAGCTTTGCGGGAGTGAACGCCTTGCCGCCGCCCTCATAGAAGCGGCTGAACATCTCGTAGAACTCCAGACGCAAGCCCTGAATGCCCGAGAGCAGACCCTCAAGGGCGATGACGATGATATTGCCTATGATGATAACGGGGATGTTGCTGCCGTTACCGCCGAGGGTGAACACGACCATCATCATGCTGGCATGGACTATAACAAACGCGCCGACACGAAGGAAGGACACGGTGTTGCTGAAATAGGACAGGACATATTCGATAAGCTCGAACAGGTTCTGGAGCAGGAAGTCAACGACGCTGTCGGGCTTCCAGTCCGGATGCTTGTCTATAATACCTATCGGTATCTCCTTTAGGTAGAGCAAAACGGCGCACACGCCCATAATACCGAACAGGACGCTGTTCGGAAGAACCTTCGGGCCGTTCATAAACGCTACGCAGAACGCAACGCCCGCCAAATAGAACACTATTCCGACAAGTCCGTTGTTGCTGAATATCGCCTCGCCTATCTTCTTATGCTTGAGGCAGGATACGACATTCAGGAGCATAGCTGTCACAACAAGGACAACGCCTATGCCTATGGCGACTATCAGGACGGTGTTTATCGAGTCCATAACGCTCAGCGGCTTTGAGGCCATACCCAGCGCACGGTAGACGGGGTCGAGCATATCCTCATAGCCGAACACGGAGCCGAACACAAAGCCGAACACTGCGCTCGAAAGTCCGCACGGGATAAGAATACGTGCAAGGGACATCTTCTTTATCCTCCAGCCGAGGATACCGAGCAGGAAGAGCACAAGTCCCTGACCAAGGTCGCCGAACATGATGCCGAACAGCAGCGTGTAGGTTATTGCGACGAAGCCCGTGACATCGATATCCGAATATGACGGCAGGCCGTACATATCAACGAAGAATTCATAGGGCTTGAATATCAGTGGGTTCCTGAGCTTTACGGGCGGGGTCTTTGAGCTCTTATCGGGGTCGTTCTCCTCGACCTCGACGTGCGGAATGGCCTCCGCTTTTTTCTCGAACTCCTTTGAAACGTGGGCGGGTACCCACCCGACATAGAAGAAATATTTATTGTGGCACGCGGCATAGCGGCGAAGCTCAAAGACGGTATTTAAATCAACGAGCTTCGTATATATCTCGTTGCAGCGCTTGCGGTTCTCTTTCCAGAGCGCCGCGACTCGCTCGTCAAGCTGCTTCAAGTCGCTCTCGATTATCTCGATGTTGCTCTTGAGCTGGTCTATGACCTCCTCGACGGTGCCGACTGCCGACGGTATCTGCAGGCGCTCGAAGTTAAGTCCGGCGAACACGCTGTCAACCTCGTCAACCCGCTCTCTCGGCACGCAGTAGACGCCCCAATAGTCGGTGGCGTCGGTAGAGCACGGGATAAAGAGCACATAGGGGTTATCCTCATATGCAACAAGCTTCTCGTAGCTCTCCTTGGGCATATGTCCGAAGCGGGTCTTGATAAACTTGCAGTTAAACAGCTCATCGAGACCGACATCGAAGCCCGTGAAGTGCTCGTACTGCGCAATGCCGTCGCGGCACTGCTTAAGCTGATCCTCAAGCTCTCTGTACTCGTCGTGCAGCGCGGAGAGATTTTTGTCAAGCTCGTCGATATAGGCGCTGGTCTTATCGTCGAGCTGAATCTCGCGCGAGCGGTCGCCGACTATCGTCGGGTCGGGAGCGGAATCGTTCTCGCGGATAAGCTCCTCTATTTTTTGCAGCATCGGCGCATACGGGTTCTCCTCGCTGAGAGTCAGATAACCCATTGACGCAGACATATACTGCGTTGCCTGCTCGGGCTGGAACGAGCCGTCCAAGCAGCAGGTCGAAATGAAATTGTTAAGTTTATCGAGCGGACCCGTAACTTTAACAAGCTTCATTTTTGCAACTGCCAAGGTTTATCACCGTCCTTTTAAACTCTTGAAACACATTCAGTCGCCCACGCCTAACAAAAGCCGGCTTATTTCTTCGGGCGGAATATTATATCTTATACCCTCAATAATGTGGGTCAGATTTTCTGCTTCATTCTCCGCGAGCGCAACATAGCTCATCATCACAACGCTCGGGTAGGTCGAAAAACGCACAAGGCTCTTTGCGCGGTCATATCTGAGCTTTGCGCTCACCTGCTCAACGGAGAGGTCGCCGCGCTCGGCAAAGGCGGCATACGCCGTGCCCTTGAGCGTCTTGAGAGCCTCTTCGGCATTCGGCGCTTTCATAAAGCCCGTGAGCTCCTTTTCTCCGAGCGTTCCGCCCGGCAGGAGCATGGTCAAAAGCACGCTCTGCGGCATATTCGTGAGCCTCTTGAGCCTGTAGAGCGAGACGATGTTTTCGGCGTCCGTATCGAACGCGTACATTGCGTCAAGCTCCTTGCGCGCCTTGCCGCTGTAGTTCTTTTTGATAAGCGCCTCGGCCTGCGAACGGAGATATTTGTTGAGCGCCAGCTCCATGCCGAAATAATCGGGTCTGCCGGCCGAGACAAACGGGGCGAGCACGGCCTTATATGGCGAGCCCTCGACCGCCGCCAACAGCAAATCGGCGTTTGTCGCAGTCTCGAGCGCCGCGGCGTTCAGCTCCGAATGGCGCATGAAAAAGTCCGGCACCTTGGCGAGATTGTTCTCCGGGTGGCGGCTGTTCAGATATCGCACCGAATGCAGCAGCATATCGACGTCGGAGAGCGTAACGAAGTATTTGTAGAAGCCGTCGCCGATTGACTTTTCGTATCTGCAAAGGGAGGCGAAGTTATTTAAAAGGTACTCTCTGAGCAGTATCTCTATCTGCCGACGTCTTACGGAGCCCATGGTCACGCCCTCAAATGCGTCGGCGTAGGCCGTGTGAGCTTTAAGATAAGCCGCCGCCTCGTTGACCGTGCGGCAGGCGAGCAAATCGGTGTAGTTCTGCGCGGTAAGGCGTTTGCCGTACATAGCACGAGCCTTGGCGAGCACTGCGTTTGCGGCGGACGAAACTGTCATACGGCACACTTCCTTTCAAAAAAATCTTATCAGTCGGCGTTAACCGCTCTGTCTGCAAGCACCTGCGCCCATTTTGCGCGGTTCTGTTCACTCTGCACGTCAAGCGCATCGGACACGGCACAGGCTTTTTTATCTATCGCGGCAAGAGCTTCTTTCAGTTTCGCGTCATACTCCGAAGCGGTCCTTGCTATCTCGCTGTCGGCGCGCTCCTGCTCCTCGGCCTGCAGCTTCTTTGCCTGCTCCGCAAGCTCGGAATCGGCTCTGTCAAAGAACTCCTGCTCCTCCATGGTGCGCTTTCTCGCGCGCTTATCCATATCGACTATCGTTTTAATGATGCTGTCCATTGCTGCACCTCTTTTTTCGACTGTTTCGGCATACCTATTATATATGCCTTTTACGCATCTTTCAGCTACTAAATTATATCACCCACGATGCAAAAGGCAATATGCAAAAATGATAAACTATCGACAATTTTTAATTTATTTTTTGTACCGTGGCATAGAAATTTAATAAACATTTCAAACTTGTAACAAAAAGTTTCACCCGTTAAATTCCGAGCGGAAAACAACCCCTCCGAATTGCTTTCGAAGGGGTCTGAACTTTATTTTTTAATTTTATCCTCGATGAAAATTCTTATCTTCTCGGCTACAAACGCACCGAGAGCAAAGGTGCGGGAATGATAGAACTTCATAAACTTTTGACCGGGCTCGGTTCTGAAAATCCAAAGCGCCCAATCGGGGACTGGCTTATCGACTCTGCCGCTGTAGCGAAGCTCGAACGGCTGCGAATAGGTCACGCCGCCGCTGCCGGCGAAATGCTTCTGCCGAGCTATTCCAAGGGAAGCCCAGTTATTCCGCAAAAGAATTATGATTACCTTGCGATACTTCCGGCAGACCGCCATGTTGACAGCGAAACCCGCCGTGAGCTTAATATTCCGTCCAATATCTTCGATTGAGAATTCTTTTCCAAGCAAATATCCGACCGATGCTTCCGTCCTTTCGATAAACGATAATATTATATTGCGATGCGGTTGAATTTTCGTCAACACCTCGCAGAGCAAACCGAAATCATAAGAAAAACCCCGACGGCGGCGACCTGAGAATCGTCACTGTCGGGGTATTTCGCTGTACGGTTTATTTGTGCTAATAACGTAAAACCCGAAGGAAATACTTATCCGATATTCAGTATGTTACTTATATTACATATACTGTAACGCTTATGCTATATCGAATGTGTATTTGTAGTTTTCGAGCCATTTGCCGTCATAGCAATTACGGGCACGGAATACGATGCTGTTTTCGTATGCCTCAAGCTGGAAGCCCACACCGGAGCTTTCGCCCGTTTCGTCCGACGGGTCAACGGAAGTGAACATCGGCACGCAAACGGTTGTTATGTTGCCCTCCTGTCTTACGGTGTAGTCATGCGAGAGCTGAGCGTGCATATGTCCGTAAATGTAGAAAACATTTTTGTAGTCATTGAGAATGCCTCTTATTGAACCGACCTTGCCGCTAAGCTCTCTGTCGAGAGGATGATGATTGAAAACAAACACGGGTTTTCCTTCTGCGGAGGCGGCGTTCATTGTTTCTCTGAGGAATGTAAGCTGCTCGTCCGATATCTCCATTTCATTTGAGGTGGACTCCTCCGTTGCAAGGAAAATAAAGTAATAGCCGTTTATGATTTTGAAAAAGTACGGCTTTTCGATTCCTACTTCGCAGAACGTATTGTTGTATGCGATAAATCTTTCCGAAAGCTCCTTGTATTTGCCTTCGCCGTTTTTGACGTCGTGGTTTCCGAGCGCCACAAGGGTATTTTTCGCAGGTGAAATTGTTTTAACCGCACCGAAGAAGAACATATTTTCGATGTGCTGTCCGTTCATTGTGTTATCGCCGAGAAATACAATGGCGTCGTTTTCGTATTTGGTGTTTTTGACGTCACGCAGCATTCTTCCGAAGTTGCTGAGCTTGCCGAACTGATTTCCCTCAATGTGTGCATCGGATGCGATAAAGGCGCTGAGCTTGCAGTTTTCTTCATCAAGCACCGTATGCGCCTCGGCGCCGTTTGGCTTGACACCGATGAAAATGATTCCGACAAATAAAAGTGCGAGAAATTTTCTGATTGCGTAAAGAGCATTTGTCATTTTTTACTTCTCCTTTTCAATACGGGTCAAAGAATCGGTCAAAGACATTGTAGCCGAGGAAGAAGAGTTTGAACGCCCAAATAATGGGGTTAAACCTGAAGCAGGTCCAGTCGAGCACCGTGACCGTGGTGCGCAGTAAAGTAGAAATATCGTGAGTTTTCGGGACTCTGACTTTTCCGAAGTCCTCGCCGTCTCTGCTTATCACGAAGGGCTGAGAGTAGCATATTCCGTTGTCGCCCGTGATATAGAATCTGACATAGAGATACGGCGTGTCGAGCAGGTCGTCCGCGCGGAGATCGAGCGTCGCTTTGCCGTCCGATATGCCTGTCTCGCGCCTGATGACGTTGCAGTTCGAGACCCAGGTTATCGAATTGAAATTCTCGCCCTCGATGCTTATCGTGTCATTTTCGTCGTCAACCGTAACGCGGGTGACAAGCGGTGTGTCGTCGCGCAGATAAGCTTCGGTCTCCATGAGCTTCTCCCCGTCGAAGCCGGGAATCTCCTCCATTCCGTTCAGCTCGACGCCGTTTGAATAGTGGGAGACCGCGAAGCACCAGCCATTCTCCATACCCTTGCGGAAGCTCTCGTTTGTGAGCTCTGGCAGCACCATCATTGTATATGCGTCGTTGAGCGAACGTACATTGTGCGAATCCGCGAACGCGAAGCCCCACGGGACAACGCCGCTGGGTATCGTCTTTTGGAGTATCTGATCGTAGAGTATGCGGTCGCAGCGGGTATGCTCGTCGGTGGCGCTGTTTATGCCCATGCCGACGCTCGAGCCTTTATTATCAAGGAAGATGCGCGCAAACTTGTTGACATAGTATTCGTCTATTTTCTGCCCGACGTGCTCGGCGCTGTCCTTGTCGGGATAGACATATTCGCCGACGTGCGAGAGCATGGATATTCCGCCCTTGCGGTTGACGCCCTTTGACGGGGTCTCGTAGTCGCCGTAAACTCCGGCCAGCCCCTGACCGTAGTCCGCAAAGTAGCCGGTCAGGTGGCAGTCGCACTTGGGGGTCGCCATGTTGAGCTCTATGCCCTGCGGGATATCGAGCATTCCGTTTTTGTGGGTTCTCGTCGCCGACGCGGCTGTGCCCGCAGTGTAAGCCT
>OKSB01000213.1_pt1 | contig 63151 bp, 72 predicted proteins | sample 1601171 | NCBI WGS metagenome assembly OKSB01 (sample SAMEA3541496, study PRJEB24748) | human gut metagenome | biome: human gut; feature: human-associated habitat; material: faeces | place: China | collected 2012 | reverse complement strand
GGGGATAATGCACAGCCAGCCAATAGACATCACGGGAATGTACGGCGCAATCCTGCTGCATGAGGACGCGGGCGGTTATGTGTTGGTGGCTGTCATTTCCTTTACTGTGGCAGTCGTGATTACCGCATTATGTATCAAATTCAGAAAAAGAGGACAAAAGAGTCAAGACGCAGAAGATCATGTATAAAGAAAGGAAAAGGTGAAAAGTATGAGGAAAAAATTATTAGCCGGGATTCTGGCACTTGCACTGTGTTCCACCAATATGCCCCCCCAGACCATATTTGCGGGGGAATTTACTTCCGGAAATCCGGATGTAGTGTCTGAGGAAGATTCTCCAGAGATTTTTACCAATGAGGAGCAGGAAGCAGCAGGAGAGACAAATGAGGACTTGTTTGTATTCAGTTCGGAGGAGGCTCCTGAATTTAACGATACCCCCGATGAGGCAATGGCTGCTACGGAAAATGCACAAAATGGAGTAATTGATTTAACTGAGGATGCTAATGTTACGGACGGAGTTTATACCATAAATATAGCAGAAGATTACAAATTCACATGCAAGAAAAGTCCGTCACCCAAAGCCGTTTTCCGACCGTCAATTTTCTCAACCTTACAACTAAAAATTCTTGCCGCCTGATTTTTGGCACTCGGATTGTGGTCAATGATTCCTGTCTTTCCAACAAAGAGCTCTGCCAGTTCATAAAGCGAAACTGTTGTAAAGCGTTCGCCGTCACGGTCAACATCGTTGTCACACAGTACAATTGAGAATAAGTACACATCATTTTCATCTACCGCAATTCTTGTGTAGGTGTTAATAAGTTGTAAATCGTCATCGGTCGGTTTGATATTCTTTTCAATCAATAATTGTTTCATATAGTAATCACCTTTCTAAAACACATTCTTTGGTATTAAACCCAGCAGCACCTTTATGACCGCCGCCACCATACAACATAGCAACCTTTGAACAATCAACCTTCGTTGAACGCAGAGAATATCTCCATTCGTGACCATTGAAAACAAAGCCAATCAGCATATCATAATCGTCAATGTTATTAATCACAAAATCGTCACTACTCATCATTCCCATATTAACAGCAAAGCATTTGTAACCGTTAAACATCACCTCAAAACCGACAGCTTCACAATAATGTGTCATTGTTTCTTTGCGATACTGAACCCTTGAAACACCTTCCTTAATTAAAGCGTCTGTAGCACCATAACCATATACAGGATCATTTAATTCCAGCCACTGGTGACTGGTTGGCTCTGTGTTCGGTAGTGCTTTAAATCCTGCGTGAAATTCTTTAGTTAAATGTCCATAGTTGAAAGTCCATACATCGTAATCAGCTATCAGTTTTGTAAACATTGGAGCATCCTTCGTCATACTTTCCTCGAATGGTTTAATGTCGCCAATACCACCATTCGTCATGTGCTTCAAATAACAATATGTAAGCATACAGCCTGCTACCCCATCATATCTGACACCACGAATTTCTTTGTCATAGTTTTCATATTTTTTAATTGCTGAAATATGGTGGTCAATCCAAGTAACATTTGGTGTGATTTCGAGAAGCTTATCCATTTCATTTGGTTCGATTGAGTAATCAACAATATATACTGTTTCATTTTTCTTAATCTTATCAAATGGAAATTCTCTACCATAATCCATTTTTATATAACCGATATATTCTGTTACATAAGCGAGTTCCTTAACCCAAAAACCTGCACATTTACCATCAGCATCATTGTGATAAACTATTTTCATTTTTTTACCTCTTTTTTAATAAATTTGAGTTTTACACCCGACATACAGTTTACACCATATCATTTACACCGTTTTTTCCATATAAACCCTGTCATAATAATTAGTAGAAAAATAGGCATTATAAATGTTCGTGAACTGTTTTGAAGTTGTGCGACTATATTTGCCGATTTCATAAACAGTACGCTCATTTACAAACCCTAATATAGTTGCATTTGTGTTTGTAAATGAGATTATTGGCATAACCCAATAATCAGTATTTCGTATGGTAACATTAACAAATGAATCCATTGTTATAAAAGTTTTGAGATGAATGTCTTTCACCCATTCAATATTATTCCCTTTACATTGTAAAGCATTAACAATTTCATTTGCTGTGGTAACATCTAACATAATTTTAGCCTCTTTTTTAATTTTTTAGGTTTTACACCCGACACTTCGCCAATACTCATTGATTTGATTTTTTCAAAGTTTATCATTCTGTATCACTCCTTATCTCAACATACTTCGGCAATGAAAGTATATGTGCTTTTTATAAATTTTTGCCCCACAAGGTTTGCCGATAACTTTGAGAGGTCTTGGTAAAACTTCATCATCTTCACAATAATATTCATCAATGGCATAAAAATCATAATATTTACCGAGGGTTGTTCCGTTCATTTTTTACCGTCCTTAATAGGCTGATTCCAGCATTTAGCACACGCATTGTCTACTTCGCAATTATCTAAACTCGTCGCCCCTAATTCATACAGACATATACCTTTAGGAGTTCCATCATCCTTAAGTGGAGTGTTTGGAAAGATTTTCAAAAGCTCCGTAAGATATGTTTTCTGTGGATGCTCATCCGACCATTTCTGTACAATGGCAATTGCTTTTTCGGGATAGCATGTTTCAAAGTCCGAACATGCCATATTATCGGTTGTACCATTATTTAAACTGTTTAAAGGACATTCAGCACAATTAAGTTTGCATATATATGTACCACCATTTAGTTTATGTTTTTTCGTCAATCTTGCTTTTTCAGCAAAATAATTTGCAGTAATATTACAATCAATCATTCTTTACACCTCTACACTATCTTGTTTAAATGTTGAATTTATTCGTGGTTTTTCTCAGTTAAATTCCAATAAAACCTCACTTTTATTCTTCCCAAAGTTTTGGTTTACCATTTTCATCAACGAGTAAAGTCATTGTTCCTCTACTATATGCTACTTCTGATATTGCGTACATTACTTTAGTTTCAGTATCATACACTATCCTTGCGTTTAAACAACTATTCCATCCCACACGCACGAACATATTATCTATTCTGTCTGATGTTTCGTCTGTACTGTTTACAGATGTACAACCAACCAGTAACATTGATATCAATGTAATTGTCACAACACAAGCAAGTATTCTTTTCTTCATTCTTCCACCTCTACAAATTCACCGTCTCGTAAAGTGTAATATGTATCTGCTTTAATCTTTACGCCGTCAACTATTGACATCTTTGCTCCAACAAAAACCCAATCGTTATTAAGATTATCATATTTCCATTCAGCACAAACAATATGAGCACCAATACAGCCTTTTGCCTTGCTTTCATAACCCCATGCTACTGCAACAGCTGTAGAATTATCAGCCGAGGATGCACCCTTATATCCTGTAGCCGAGGACACACCACCACTTCCTGTAGCCGAGGACACACCGCTATCTCCTGTAGCCGAGGACACACCGTAATCTTCTGTAACATCCTGCGTTGTGACGGTTTTGGATTTGGTAAAATCTATTGCAGCCTGAACAAGTCCGGCTATGCTTAATTTTGCACCAATTTTAATCTTAGTTGATGCAATTTTTGAATCTCCACCACAAAAAACGGATGAAAATTCGCCTGTCTGTTCAACTTCATGATATATACTTGTATTTGGTGGATAATAATCTAAACAAACTAAAGGGTGTTCACATGCATGAAACCCTTCATTACAAACAACAGCTTTACTTGTTTCATATTCTTTGCCTTCTTCATACTGAAAGCCTCTGCAAGTCATATCTTTATTAAAACCTTTGTAACTTTTAACTACTTTGGACATTATGTATTCTCCTTTATACTCTTAATATTTTTAACCACAATTGTGGGCTTTGGAACTTTCTTTCTTTTGAGAATCATCGTCATTCTGCGATGCTCAATTATTGTATCTTTGATGTTTATGTATATCATATTTGCAATGAATGGAATGAACAAAATCAATAATTCGCCACCGAACATTTCTGATTTTCGTTCATTCACTGCTCCCAATCGAGCAATTATAAACAATGGAATCGTAACGGAGATTGATATTGCACTTATCCAGAATCTCATTCTATGTAGTTCAGCTTTTAACTTCTTCATTGGACTTTTTCCTTTCTTTTATTTGGACGGACTCAGCTCATACCGATGAACAACCATGTACCGTTATGGTGACGCTTATCCGTCATGCGTCAAGGAGGTTACAAAATGAGTTTGTGCCGATTGCACTCACTTGCAAATGGTGGACTGTCAGGGAGTCGAACCCTGTACCCGCAAATTTTAAGTCTGCCGCTCTAACCTGTTGAGTTAACAGTCCATATGGTGACACAGAAGAGATTTGAACTCTCACTGTGCAGATTTTAAGTCTGCTGTCTCTGCCGTTGGACTACTGTGTCATATTCGGTATTGTGTAGGCTGAAGGCTGATGGAACAACAGTCAAGGGACACCGCCGTTCAACGCCAACTTAAGCGACTGATCAGTATAAAGTCTTTCTACAATAACAGTAGATTTTTATTTTGAACCGCAAGGTTATAAAGCTACACAATACCGTTTGGCTGAGCAGGTGGGAATTGAACCCACGATACTGGAGTCAAAGTCCAGTGCCTTAACCGCTTGGCGACTGCTCAATATATTTGCAAACAAAATGGTTTCCGAAAAACTTGCAATGAATTTTCATTAAGAATTTAATAAAATCCCACCAGATATTATTAGCATCTACGCAAGTCTGCTTTGATACATTTCATAACATCCTGTTTAAATTTACGAGAATATTCCTTCATTACATTTTCAAAATACTCTTTTTCAATCATTGAGTAATATGCAAATTTACCCATCATTTGTTGGAGTTGTGGCAACTCCCAAACTTTACCGTTTAGCCTATCGCACATATAATTAAATAATGTAGCTTTGAACTCTTTTTTATTCTTATGACCGACTGTAATGTCGCAATTTTGATTATACATAACACCTAATACGAACTGATTTCCACTTTTAAACTTTGTTTTTTCTTTCTCAATTGTAAACGGAGCGTGAATTTGAGTTAGTGTCTCATGGATGAATCCAAGAACTTCATCTGGATTAAACTTTCTACGGTGTGAAACTTGTATATCATCGCTATATCGGGTATATATATAGTCTTTTTCACGGCACTTTTTTGTCATTATGTAGTCAAATGGTATCATCATAATATTAGTAAGCATTGGACTGATTGGAGTTCCTTGTGGCAAGCCCCCATTAAGAAAACATAAATCCAATGCCCTGCTTAAACACTCTTTTCCGAAATCTCGTTCAATAACTGCACTAAATGGAAATATTTGTGCCATCATAGACATAAGAAAATCTTTGGTAGTATTACCAAAAAAGTTTTGAAAATCAGTTGTTATCCACCAGCGACTATGGTTGTACTGATGCTTGGAAACTGCATCCGAGGCTGTTCTATGTCGAACATAAGCGTATGCGTTGGTATGATGTAATGAAACACCCGCAGTCTCGAAAATCTCTTTTAAATCCTTCAATGCTTCAGATAATTCATCATCCGGAGCGCAGATTTCTCTCCATTTAACTCTACCATATTCGTCTAATTTCTTTTTTGGAATATAGAAATGAGAATAATGTTTTTCAATTTCTTGTCCAAGATAACTCCATTTTTTATTAAAGGCATCCAATGTGCCAACAATAAAATTGACATTGTATTTTTCTTTTGCACTTGCAGGTATAAAATCAACTCTGCGAGTTACTGTGGCTGCCGCAGATTTAGTACCCCATAACCACTGCGGAGAATGTATATCTCCTTCAAGCCAACTCCAAATGTTAGGCTTCGATTCGGTTTTTGGCAAACACACATAGTAGCACATAATTGTCCCTCCTTTACATTACTACCGTGTCAAATTTATATGGAGAAGATATAATCAAAGGGCTTAATTTTCTTTCGATAATCCATTTAAACAGATTCGTTGTACCTTTAAGTACAATATCTCTTACAACAATAGATTCACCAATCTCTACTCCGCATGCTGACACTGGAGTTTCGGCTTTTGCTTCTTCATGTGTGAAATTCATTGTTTTAATCAAATTATCCACACTCGGCTTATCTCTCCACTCTACTGCATAGTGCTGTGCATCATATCTTGCAGTACGGTAATTCAACATTACTTTTATGTATGGATTAAGTCTATTCTGCTTGCAAATATTTCTGCACAAATCAATATTGTCAGCACAAAGAATTACGATTCCGTTAAGTCGCTGATCAATATAGCCTTTATCAAACACCTGAACTTCGATATCCGAATTAACAGAAAGCAAGATGTTTTTTAATGACTCTGCTTTGTTGTGGTTTAAATCAGAATTAAAAAACATCTGGTTGCAAAGATTTTTACTTTCAACGAAATCAAAGTCATATAATTTAAACTTGCAAAAGCCATATCTTGCAAGAAGCTCTGCCTGCGTACTACCTACACTTCCACATCCAATTATGTGTATAGTGGTTGACAACTCCTTCTGATATGGGTTAATATCTCCTAATTTACTTAAATCCATTTCGTAAGACCTCCTTAATATATATACAAACTTGCCTGTTCAATCAATGACTTCCTATCGTTAGTTATCGCTCCTTTATGTACAAGATCACTCAACTCATCATGCACATCTTTGGCGTCCAAATAAGGAACACCGAATATATCTTGAATCTCTCCAATAGATAGTTTAATAGAACTCTGGCTTTTTACACCAGCATTACCGTAGCTGTAAGGATATTCATAATACGAATACGATACTGGCTTTGGTTCTGTAACCATATCTTTTGATTCTTCCTTGAAAGACATCAATGTGTCGTAAACTTCAGGTGAAACACAAAGTATTTTTCCAAACGACTGAATATTATTTGTGTTTAATGTTATCTCAGGCTGAGTATCCTTACTTGTAGACTTATATGCTAAATTAAGCACACCATCATAAAGATATATATTGAAATCACCTTTTTTATTTATAATCATAAAGATATAAAAATCAGTATTATCAATCATTTTCACGATGTCTTCCTGAAATTTAGCATCAACAGATGATGCCGATGTTCCCATATTGACATGAGAATGCCCGTGAAATCTAAGACTGTTATGTATATCGTCTGGTAACTCAGTCTGCCATTTGTTATACTCTTCCTGAGAAGGCTCAACGGTTGTTCGAGTAACTACTTGAGGATATACAAAGATATCAGTAATAACAAAGTTATTGTTTTGTCTTTCGACTGTACCATGCCACCCCACTTCTTTGTCATTTACCTCAACAAGCATCATCATTTTGGCAAAAGCTAATGGAGTGAAAGATATTGTAGGTGTTTCTATATCTGTCGGCATCTTTAAAAGTTGCATTTTATTTTCTCCTTTCGTTCCATTCGTTTACTGTCATAACCTCTCCAGACTCCTTATCCATAATACACGAGTAGTCTGCCTCATTGAGCAGATTGCCCAATTTGCTCATCACCGTAGAATCCATAAAATTCAAATTTTGTGACGCAGTAAGAATAAGCTGTATTGCATAGCAGATATTGCCTTCTGCTAATGCAGTTGCGATATCTATTCTAAAACCTCCAAAGCAATCAAATAAAGCCAAATGAGGATGAGGCATATAACCGTATATATATGTCTCGTAAGCATCAAAAGAATTGCTATCAAGATTTATACCGATTCCACATTCGGTTAATAGATCAATTCTGCCATCAACCATCCAACATAAAACATCCTTACTTACGCTTGGCATATTATTAATAGTGGAATTTTCTGATTTTAATATTTCGGCAAAAGCATCTTCATCATACTGAGTAATCGGGTTGCATACTACAAACTCAAGGTCTCCTCCATTAATTTTCACATTAGAAATCGCACTGTTGTTTGTAAGCATATCTATCAATGCAGCATTATCATTATCATTATCGTTGTATAATGATAATTGTTTTTTGCAATCCAACAAGTTTTCGTAAACCTTTGTCGCATTGGCTACATAATGTCTATAATCCGATTCATAATTCTTAATCCTATCGTGTAATCGATCAAGAGTGCGTTTCTTTTTATACTGCGTAAGATCGGCAATTTGAGCATTTAACACAATCTTCGATAATCCTTTTTCTTCTGAAATTTTGTCGGCTAACTCGAACAATTTATCATACGAACCTTGGCTTATTCCATCAACAATTGGTTTGAATTTGTTTTTGATCTCTTTTGCAGTGCAAACAAAGTCAAACAGCGGAATAAGAAAAACAGCTATCGTTTCTGCTGCACATTTTGCATTAAACGGCTCTGTCCAAAAAATATACTGATTGCCGCCAACCCATCCTTTTGATTTATTGTGGGTTAATGCGCAATATTTATCATAATTCTCATACGATTCCACACTACAGTTAAATTTCTTATTAATTTCCTCCATGGTGGGTTCTATGTCGTTAGACCATATATAAACAGCTTTGTCTGTTGCGGCTCTCTGTGGTGCCCGTGCGCCGGAAACACAATCAAAAAATATAGATGGCAAATCACCGTTCTTAGTATAATAAGGTTCGTAAACACATTTGACAAATGTTTCGATTATCTTGGGGCAATCATCTCCAAATGTAAGACGGCTATCAAAACAACTCCGAGTGTATAAATTTGTAATTAAATCCATTTTCTATTCCTCCTTAGATTTTGGCATTTCTAAATACAATTATGGCAGCGAGAAGACGCCTGCGGGAAGCTTGGTCATTGGGATTGCTGAGGTAATCGTAACCCATCTGTAGCTTTTTCAGTTCAACATCGTGGGTTTGTAAGTCTATTTCAGTAGCGAATCTTGGGTTTGTGTGTTAATTATTGCTCGCTAATGTGGTCGCAACTCAACCTGCTCGCATCACCATCCATTGCATCCTGCCGGATGAGTCTTATGCTCCTAACCTTTCTAATACTTTACTTTAAGTAAAGCAGTCTTTCGACAATGCAAATGCCAAAGGGAGAGCGTACTCTCCCTTGTTTCAAATCAAATTATGCACAATCAGCTTTGACAACCGATGCAAGAATGTATGTATCTCTTGCGCCAACAATGTCAGACAGCGTTCTGTTGACATCCTGTGCAGATACCACAACGCCGTTAAGATTGAGAATACCATTACCCATTTCGAGCTGAGCTTCATTGAAAACCTGCTGAACTGTCATTTCATCTGGGTTCCCAATGATTACTTTTGACTTAAGATTATTCTGAACTTTAATGCTTTTCATTATTATTTCCTCCTTGTTTACGCTGTTACAATTAAGCCGACAATTTTTGCAATGTTTGCATCAATATCAATACAAGCTTCTGATACATTTCTTTCAATCTGTTCAAGATTTGTCAGAATTGAACCAAAGTTTTCTGCAATCCACACCTTTGTGTTGTCGGCAGCTTCTGATGGGAGAGGAATTGTAATTGATGCCTTTGACGCTGTGTAAGAATTACTTACAAAAGAAATTCCGCAATCGCCAAAACTCTCTCTGTGTTCGCTTGGCTTTACAGCGAAAAGCATATTGCCATCATCATCCTTTAATGACAATACATCTGGCTTGTGTTTGTAAACTTTAAAAAGTTCCTCCATTGAAAAGTTGGCTTCAATAACCATCACATTGTTTAATGTTTTTACAGTCATTTTGTGACTCCTTTCTGCCTCGTATGGCACTTTAATTTATTTCTACTTTAGCATTACCCAGTTACACCACGAGGAGGTAGTAGTTTTGTAACCGCTCACCCCTATCTAAAGGGGTGCTGTAACATTTCTTAAATAAAGATGGAACTTGAGGAGAGTCTGTAAATTGAACCTTTTGTTGGCTAATCGTTTGGGGTTTCTGCTCTTATCGACTACTAAAGTAGTCTTTTTATGTGCTTTTTTCGTTTGGGTTTGATTTCGGAAGGAGTCTTTTCTGTGTAAGAGCTTTGGTTTCCTGACGACATCCCGTGCCAGAGCTGTCCAGCATCGAACTTTCTTCAGCCGGTACCCCTTTCTTCTCTCTAACCTTTCTAACACCTTACTTTAAGTAAGGCGGCTTTATTTAATAAAGCAAGCAAATGTTACATTATTCAAATCCTATTTCTTCATACGCTTCAACAGCTTCTGTTTCGGTGTCACCCGAGCACAACACATTGCCATGCTCATCAATAACTTCAAAGTGACCATTCTTTGCAATTACCGTCATATCATCCCTCACCTGCCACTCAAAATGTGTTCAAATATATTCAAACACATCGAGAAATTAAAGTCCTTGCGGATACTTCTTACTGCTTCGATGTGTATGCTTTGGCGATTGTAAACAATACGCTACTCACAAGTTCGTGTACACTCCACAGTCGTAAATTCCTGCGATAGCCCGCAGTACATACTTACGTTTGCGTTTATTATGCAACTTCGTAAGTTAAAGCATCTCTTAGATTAAGAGCAGCATTGAAATCCCTATCCTCAACATAGCCACAGTCACAACAATATATTCTATCTGAAAGCTTCAAATCTTTCTTGATAGCACCACAGCAATGACATATTTTGGATGATGGATACCATCTGTCTACGACTCTTAATTCAATACCATTTTCATCACATTTTGCTTTAAGCTTGGTTCTAAATTCATAGAACTTCTGTGACGCAACAGCTTTTGAAAGATGTCTGTTCTTCATCATTCCTGATACATTCAAATCCTCAATAGCTATATAAGATGGTTTGGCTTTCACTATCTCAGCTATTGTTTTATTGATATAGTCAGTACGGATATTATCTATTTTATGATGAAGTCTTTGTACTTTGAGCTTTTGCTTTTGTATATTCTTTTGAGTGGACTCTCCTTTCTTTAAGTTCTCATATTTTCGTGAGAGACATCTTTGTTCTCTACGCAGTTTCTTTTCCAATTTTTTAATTCTTGTTGACTTATTGATATTTTTATAAGTTTTACCATTGGAAACAATCGCCAAGTCTTTTAAACCCAAGTCAATTCCTATACCACCATTGCTATTATTAGCAATCTTAACGTCGGGAATTTCTACAAGAACTGACACATAGTATCTGTCTGCTTTGACGGATACTGTACCGCTTTTGATTTTCCATCCGTCTTTAGTTGTTGGTATATAGCCTTTTTCTTTAATGCGTACCCAACCTAAAGTGGGTATGTTCAACCTATGTCTCTCACATCTACAGTCTTTAGTATTGTTCTTTACGAAATACATTTTTACATCAGATTTACCTTTCTTTTTAAAATTAGGAAAACCACTTTGATGTTTAAAAAATCTGGTAAATGCCATACAGCCATTTTCAATTGAGTACTTTACAGATTTTGAACTGACTTCCTTAATCCATAACTTATCTGGATTTTGTGGAAGATACTCATTATTTAGCCAAACACTAAAGCTCTTACCAGTCATAAACTTTTCATCTTTAGCGTAAAGTTCTTTGTTATGAGCAAGATAGAAGTTATAAATATATCTACAAGTTCCTATTGTTTTACGAATTTTGGCTTTTTGCTCAATCGTCGGATTTATTTCCGTCTTGAAACTCTTTAGCAATTTCCTCCTCCCTCTTTATTTGTTTTTTATACTTACGAAGCCCATACAACCTACAAGAGAACACATGGAGTATTGAAACAATATCCTGTGCGGCGAGTTCTTCTTGTGGTGATAGTTCTTCATTGGTTACTACCACTATGGTCGTATTAAACTTCATACAGAATTTTTCAAATCAATCATAGCCAAATCTGATAAATCTATCTTTATGGGTTACTATTATGGTTTTGATTTTTGATTCATTACTTCATCTAATAATTCGTTCCACTTTTTACGGTTGTAATTAAGACCACTGATGTATTCATTATGGCACTCTCCTTTGAGTATATTCAAACACATTTAATCACATTTGATAATATATTCAATTACTTATTTTCTTCTCCCTAAAATTGTTCATATGTTAGATATATTCCCAAATATCTGGCAAATTATCAGGTATAAACTCCAAATAGCTCCTAAGACACCACCAGCCAGAATCCTGCTTAGATGCTCCGTTACAATCGTGTAAGTAACTGCGAGGACACGAAAACTCAACACCTATCTGAGTACCATTGCCTGTCACGGTACATACTCTACCTGCTGCTCCTACATACGGAAAATCAGGATAGTCTGCAAGTATTGTCGGAAGTATTTTAACCCTATCCCCAACTTTCAACATAACACCACCTCCTTACAAAATTCATTATCAAACATCAACTTTTGGCATACTGCTCTAATCGTTTCATTATTAAAACACGACAGTAATTTTCAATCGCAATTTCGGTTGTCTTGGTTTCAATTGTTCGCACAATCTGAGATGTAACCTTTACACCGAAATCCCTCAATACATCAATATGTTCATCACGAATATCTTGTATTGTTTTGATACTCTCGTACACTCTAACCACCTCTTTTTAGGTAAAAGAAAAGTGTATGCAAAAATCTATCGCATACACTTAATTGGTTTATATTTACTTTTTGTCACTCTGATAAAAGAGTGATTTTATGGTGGCGGTTTTGTTTTGACTCGCAACCGCTAAACGAGTTACCACTCGTACACATAGTGCGGAAAATCAATCTCCATACCGTGTTCCTCCGTAATTTCATCATAGCCAACCCACAAAAGAGTAGAGTGTTCCAACAAAGGATGTAGTAATTCAATCTGCTCTTTGTTTAGTATAATTGGATGGTTGGCTGTAACACTCACCATAAAACAATCTCGAAACGAGTCGATGGTAGTTTCTACATTAACCCCATCTATGCCTTCAAACAGTTTCTTCAATCCGTTAATTTGTTTTACACTAACCGGATCAACCACTCTTGCTTTGGCTTTGTTTCGTGCTTCGTTCATCCCCGTAAGGCAATTGAGTAAAAATTGTCCTTCTGGGCAATCCGGATTTTGTTCTCCTGCCTCTTGTAGCATTTTGAGCATTTTCTCGTGAGTCTCATGAGCGTTCATCGCACTATTGTCTTTATTTTCTGGCAATCATATTCCTTCCTCTCTTTTAATGACAAACATCGTTTATCTTGCCGTGATATAATCACGCTTCAGGAATATTCTACCATTTTTTACACGAGTATTCAAGCGAACATACTTTCTATTCGAGTTTTGCGTACTGTCTTGACTTATGGCAAATCTTAGTCATAAGCAACTCAGACATTTTCTGAGACAGCTTCGGAAATTCAAGCCTTACTCTGCTTGAGCCTCTATCGGGACGAGCGGCTTCAAAAGTCACTTCTTTGTCATGAAGAAACTTAGCAGCATATTCATACGCATAATTTTCCACCCATACAACTCCCATCTCGGTATCCCTCCTATGGTGCAATTAAGACTAACAGTTTGCAAGACCAGTACAAGCCAGTCAAACTTAGAGCTCCTGCTAAACAATAGCCTACTGTCATTATAGCAAGCTCAAGGTTAGTCAATTTATTATGTTTTTGTGGACGCATAGTTTCCCTCCTTAATAAATCCGCTGAGGATAGTAGCAGTTATCAGCGGTATTATAGTGCATTAAGGTTAAATGCACGCCGTTTCTCATACAAACCCTAACCAACTCCGCCGTCACCGAGGTCAGTCCGGTTACATAACAGATAAGATCGTGCTTGCCTTCGTATAAGCAGACATCATTATTGTCTGCTTGGTTAATCCCTACGCCGTAGTGGGTGCGAACATCTACGACATTTTCGATGAAGTCCTCAATCGTTTTACGAATTGAAGCGAAATCCATTACATCATCAATTGGTTGATCGAAGATGTAACGCTCAACAGGCATTTTATGCCTTCCTTTTATTAAACCGGCTGCAACTGTAAGAGTATTGTTGTTCATTATTTCCATCGTTTAATAACCTCCTTAAAAATAAGCATACGCTTTGGCAGCGGTTTTTGTTTTGACTCGCAACCGCTAAACGAGTGTACTTAGATATTACTTCTGTTCAGTCTCATCCTTATTTTCATCCTGAGCAGTCAATTCAACAGTCGGAACAGTTTTATCCTCGACTTTGATTGAGATGTCATAGCGGTTGATAAGCTTGTGCATCAAGTTTGCACAAGCCTGTACAACCTTCTCAGGTGAGGCGGTCTGATAAAAAGCCTCAGTTTTGGTCATTCTTGCTGTAACAATAAAGTCCAGCATAAAATTACACCACTGAGTTGTTACTACATACTTATTCTCGTTTTTGCCATTATCGACAAACCAAAGCTCATCGATAACATCCTGCAAAGCCTTCTTGAGCAAAGTTTTAGATGGCACTTTGCTCAAGAGCTGATCCTGTGCCACAGCCCTTTTTGAAGACTGATAAGCGTGATTGAACCCGCTAATGATGTTTTTACCATTAGCGACCTGTGTGGTCTTGTATAGACTCACATAGTAAGCAAGCAGTGTTGCTGCTTTGCCGAGCTTATTGCCGAAACAACGAGCTTCTGCATTGAATGCCAAAAAGTTAATCTGCTTAGATACAGTTACAACACTATATGTAACTGCCCCCAGCGTTGCCTCACCCTTGATTGATTTATAATCAAGGAAGCCTGCTTTTAACACTTCAAATGCCGGATGCTCAGCCTCAAGAAAATTCTCAAAGCAGTATTTTGTGAAATAATTGTTGTAATCATCCTGAGCATCTTTAGCATCCTCATTTGCTTTTGCAAACTCAGCCAAGTTTTCACTCTCAGCGGCTGTCTGCAATACTTTTGTAGCTTTTTCAAGAGCAGCAAGCTTGCTGTCAAGCCCATCAGATGAGGTCTTACGTGATATCGTTTTTGTTCCTACGATTTCTTTTACCATTACTTCAGTTTCTGTCATTTTGAACACTCCTATTATTAAAATATTCGTGTGCAACAAAGCACACAGCTCAGGTAACAGACCAAGCCATTACCTCAGGTGTGTGCTTTGCAGAATGATAGAAAACAAGTATGTATATTAAAAGGCTCAAGGCAGATATGAAGGCATCTTTGTCACCCGACACTCAAGGTCTTGAGCAGAATACAAGTCACCCGCCTCAGATCTGAAACGGACTTGCTCAGGTTAGCCAAGAGCCTTTAATAGTTATTATTGTTGTGATTTGGATATTATGACACTTGTTCACTTCAAGCGGTTTAGCGAAGATTTCAGCCATCTTCCTTGTTTACTCAAGTCTGCACTGTTTCATTACAGCGAAACTACCCGTTACAATCTGGATGCAACGACGCCACCATTCAACAATCTGCTTCGGCTTCCACGAAGCTCCATCGCCCTTAAGCGGAATGTTCCGCTCTGTGACTGCATTTTTGGTGCAGCCCCACAGGTGGGCAAACGATACGCCGCTCGGCACGCTCTCACGCTTATCCGAAACGAAATTCAAGACCTTTTCGAGTTCCGCAGTACGACTCAAAACCTTCATTTCAAATCATTGCACCGCAAAATCGGTGTATCTTGCGTGATATCGTTTTTACAATTACAAATAACTAACAAATGTTTACCGCTTGTTTGCGGTTTTGTTTGTTTGTTGTTTGTTGTTTGCTCTATATATACGAAATAGGAAGGGCGTTTTTTAAACGGCATTATATATAAACTATATTTTTTTAAAAGAATTATAACATACATATTGCACAAATTGAGCAAAAAAAGCATAAAAAAAACGCCCACTTCCGAAAATCGGGAGTAGGCGAAACATTGCAAGCCTATTTGTTTTTTACAAAATCATAAAACATTGTGCTATACTGATTTTTGTATTTGCTCAAGGTCGTTGCGCTAAAACCTAACCTTGCTAAAATTGAATAATCAGCAAGCCCCGTGCATTTTAGCATTAAATACTGACAATATGCTGCAAAAGTTTTAGGCTTGATAAATTGCATGTTAATATAAGTGTTGTAAAAATCATCAATAATACTTTTGTATGCTTTAAACTCTTGTAACGCCCGTGCGTCTGATTTATCTTGCAAGGTGTCAGCAAGCGTCAAGTCTTGCGCCGTGGGTGCTTGCAAGCTGATTGTGTCGGCGGAACGCTGAGAATATATATAATTGCTTGTTAAGTTGTACATATACTGCAAGCCCGTTTGTTGGCGCTCACAAATATATGTGTCGTTTGCCTCCGTGACTGTATCACCGTTGCCGATGATAAACACACGGCGCAAGCCGTTGACCGTCATTTGATAGATTGAGCCGTCAACAAGCGTATGTTTGTCTTTACTGTATTTGTGTTTCGTGGTCTTGAGTGTGTATATCTGACTGAGTTTGTTTTTTAAGTCGAGTAAACTTGTACATGAGCTTGCTACATTCCACACGGTTAAACCGTCGAGCGTGAGCGGTTCGTCAAGCCCCGTGTGCAATAGGTCGGCAAAAAAAGATAATGACTGATTAGGGTTATATGTTAACAGATAACCGATATGAGATTTGACCGTTTGAGTAGTCCATAATTTAATGGTGTGTGTTTTTTTGTCGTGGTACTGTTTCAGATAGTCAAAATTCAAGTCTTTAACCGTTTGTGTAATTGCTTGTTCAATTTGAGCCGGCGCCGTTATAGCCTTGCTAATCTGTTGATAATCAGTGTATAAGCCGGGTAATAATTCCTTGATCTTATTGTTCCGGCAAACCTTGCAAGCAATCTGATATGTAAGACTGTAAATGTTTGCGTACCCACGGTTTAACCGTGCAATCTTGTACAAGCTGCGTACATAGTCTTGAATAGTCTTGTTGCGTAGTGTGTTCTTGATTTCCTCTTTGACAAGCTTGTTGCAACCGTTGAAACAAGATAACGGAATATAAGCCTTGTACCATGTGCCGTATAGTGTGATAGCGTGTGAGATTTTTTTCATGATAGCCTCCTTGATTTTTGTGTTGCATATGCAACAATTTTTTGTCCTATGGGATAACCCATGTATATACTATACCATACCCGAACCGCAAAAGTCAAGTCATTTTTATTTCTTGCCGACTATAACGATTGCAAAACATATATATACTATGAAATGAATATTTATACAAAAAAATGTATAATTTTCACTTCACAAAATTGCACAATGTTAAATGGGGGATATTTTCCATATTTTTAGTGTGCATAATTATGCTTTATGTTTGCAGTTACTTCTTCTCACAGTCGGGCTTAAAATCTCGTATTTTTATTTTCTCTTTTTCTCTCTCCCTCTACAAATCCTGAAATTTATTTCCTATACAAATGGTGAATTTGTTCCGATAAAAATATCCTTTACAAAAAATAATGAATATACTTGCATTTCCATAACTTGGAATTTTTTCAAAAAACTTTGATTTTTAAGTCATTTTTACTTGACATTTTTAGGATATATGGTACAATTAGTTCAGAAAACAATTTAGAAAGGATGTTCGATACATATGAAAACTAAGAATAACAACCTAATCTATGTAGACTTCTCACAGCCTATACAACCTGAGAAATTAGTTAGGCAAAACAATAAGCTCCGAGCGTCAGCTCAACTCACAGTACCCTCAGAAATTCAAAATATAGAATCTTATGAGAGACACGATGTAGATCCTATCAAAGATACCCATACATTAAAAAGTATCTCTGATTACTTAATCAGTAAAGGTAGATACAGAGACAACATGCTTTTTATATTGGGAATCAATTTTGGCTTAAGAGTCAGTGACTTAAGGTTACTTACCTTTAATCACTTATTAGAGGTCAAGAACCAACAGTTAGTGTTCAAAGAATACTTTCCTATCATCGAATTAAAAACAAAAAAAACAAGAAGAAAAAAAATCAATAGAGTAGTTACCATTAACTCAGCAGTAATGGATGCCGTAGAATTGTTCCTCAACCACAATTCCAAAACTCTGAATGACTACTTATTTACTGGTGACAACAGCAACCGTTCTAAGAACTTAGGTAAGCCTTTAACCAGAGAATATATATATAGTATTCTTAAAGGCTTAGAAACTGAATGTAATCTTACAGAAAAAGTAGGCACTCATACATTAAGAAAGACCTTTGGTTATCATCAAATGGCTATGAGCAACTTTAGCAACGATAAGCTTTTATTATTACAGGAAATGTTTGGACACAGTTCTCCTTCCATTACATTAAGATATATAGGCTTAACACAAGATATAATCTTGGCTTCCTGCAAGAAACTCAACCTTGGTACAGATTACAGTTATGTAGTTAATAGCAATTTAGAAGCTACTAATCTCTTCCAGTCACTTGCATAAAGGAGTAACTACTGTTTTAGTTTTTCTTTTTCCTTGTTGGGAAATGAATGTATTGAACATAGACACACTCTCTTGCAACTACTATCTACGGATTCTAAGGTAAAGTTTAGAGCAAAGGAGCTTAATGAACGATTGGCAATCTCAGAATAAGCTTACTGTTCGAGAGAATTAAGCGACCAATACATTTGTCTGTAAAGGCTTAGTCTGCAAAACTTTTGGGACAAATGTATTCTACCCTGTGGTATGGAGCTCTTTTTGGAACTACTACTTAAATGGAAAGCATCTAATTTCACTTATAGGTGCTTTTGTGTCTAAAACCTCAGTGTTTATCGGTGTGTTTAACATTCTCTCTATAATAATAAAGAATATATAAGAGAGAGGTAGTTCTGAAAAGAGTGTAATATTTCCGAACTGTCAAAATGGTGCTAACCCGCATTGGCATTGGGGTTTTGGGGCTTTTGTGACAAAAATGAACACCATATTATAAGTCTTGAAAGGGGTGATTTTGATGTAAAGGCAATTCACACATCAACACAAACATTTACTTGTAAAGGAGAGAGAGTTTATTACGAACAACAACCAACGAAATACACATTATATAAAGGAGGTCTGCAAGTGGAACTGAATGTTGTAAACGCTTTAATGGGACAAGGTAAAACTTCCGCTGCAATTAATTACATTAATAACGCACCTAAAGATGAACACTTCATTTTTTGTACTCCGTATTTGTCAGAAGTTGATAGGGTGATAACAGCTTGCTCTGACAAAGAGTTTATAGAGCCTCAAAAGAGTCCATCAAAGAAAGAACACTTAAAACGAGTTATAATGGAAGGAAAAAATATTGCGACAACTCATGCGTTATTTCTAAGCATAGACAGTCAAATCAGAGAGCTCATAAAAAACAATAATTACACTCTTATTCTTGACGAAACTATAGAACCCATCAGTCAGTTGATTATGTCTGCAAAAGACAAAGAATTTATCACTTCATTGTGTGAGTTTGACACTTTTGGATGCGCCACTTGGAATTCTGTTCAAGGGACAACCTATATGGAAGGGATAGAAAAATTGTGTAATAATCATAATTTGTATGCAGCTAATAATGACTTCGTACAGTTAGTTCCTATTGAAAATTTTAGGTCATTTTCAAAAGTGTTTCTTCTTACCTATCTATACGAGAGTTCTCTAATGTCATACTATTTTGAGTTGTTTCAAATCACACCCAAATATTGGTGGATACAGGGAGACAATTACGAAAACTTTACATTTGTAGATTACGATGTGCAGTATGAAATTCCAGACTTTGCTAATCTTATACACATATGTGATAATCAAAAAATGAATGAAATTGGTGAGAAGGAAACATTTCTTAGCAAACACTGGTATCAGACACATAGCGAGGAAATCCCTACACTTAAAAAAAATATATATAATTTCTTTAGAAATATATTGAACGCAAAATCTAATGAGTGTATGTGGACAACATTTAAAGAGTATAAATCTAAAGTGCAAGGTAAAGGATACACAAAAGGATTTATAGCTTGTAACTTACGAGCATCTAATGAACTAAGAGACAGAACAGCAATTGCCTATCCGGTCAATAGGTATATCTCCCCTGTTCTCGTCAGATTTTTAGAGAGTAAAGGCGTTACGGTCGATGAAGACGGTTTTGCTCTCAGTGAAATGCTTCAGTTTATCTGGAGAAGCGCAATCAGAGATAACAAAGAAATTAACATCTATATCCCATCCTCAAGGATGAGAAATTTACTGGTCGGTTGGATAAATAATAATAAATAAAGGAGTCCAACCCATTGAACAAATATACATTTAACTACACAGAAACAGAGAATTTTACAGCAGAGGAGGTGAAGGATTGTCGTAAATGCCTCTGGTTTGACCTGTGTGGCACGAATAGTTTACCTTGTACAAATTACTCTGACGAAGAAATAATCGCTCAGGAGGTCGTAGAGGACATGAACGAGCGTGTTATGGCTTACGCAGAGGTTGTGCATGAACTAAATGATGAAGACAACACATATTCGCTTATGTATGAGAGCGAGGTGAGTGTTGTTGAGTGATTATATACACGGAGTAAACATCCTCTCTTTGGATGCTAAAGATGTATTTATCGCAAACCATTATAATAAACCCGATAGCGTAGGTTATAACATCCGTTATCGCAACGGAGATATTAACTACCGAAAATTTATTAACACACTTCCTCATAGCAAAGAACTTCCGAAAATCATTGAGGTATATAAGAAGGTGTTCCGAAATAATCGCTTTTCCTGTACGGTCAACGGAAAAGAATATACTCAGAAAGTTATTAACATTACTTTCAATTACAGTAACAAAGAATACAATAGAATAACCGCTAACATTTATGTGAAATTCGGCTATCGTTTAGATGAATTAATCTTGCAAGATTGTGTCTGTGTTAAGGACGGCGAACTACTTGCTATTCAGACAGACACTCCTACAGAGTTTCCTATACATAAAGATGTACTTGGCAAATACTTTTATTACGATGATGGAATGTATAAGGCTAAGAATAACATAAAGGTGTTACACTCGGTTGGTGATTTACGAGCCGACTTGTATGCAAACGGTTTTGTTTGTGATGGAGTAAAATATGTAAGATATAAAAGAAGTAATGGCAGTTCCCGCTTAGGAAAATGCTTATTCATTGATGAGAATTTATATAGAGGGATTTTTAATTGGTCTAAGTGTGGTTTAACTATCAAACAGGGACAAGAAATAGATTTGCCCGCATTTGAGTCCTATACAGCGTTACCTTTGAGTAGCACTATTGCAAGCCTGTATATTCAGCCCGAAAACATTTTACTTGTAGAGGATTATGAAGATGTGTTTACAGATAGAGTAATGACCACCCGTATAGATGAGGGGGTATTAAAAACACAACCAGAAGAGGTGGAGATATGTAATAGCATTTGGGATGGGCAATCTCTTATGGATGTTAGTCTTTTTGGAGAGTATCAGCATAAAGGTTTTTTATTATTGCGTAATAGATTTTTTAAGTCAGCTTGCTTTAATACCAACCTTCAACAATGGTTTGCAGACAACGGTATTACTGATGTGTCACAGCTTAACGGATATACACGAGCTAAATGTATACAGGATGTAAAACTCGTAACTACTCCAAGCAGTATTAAATATTTGAAGTTTGGAACATTTGACGCATGGCTTGACAATCTCGACACAGAATTTGGCATAGTTAAGTACGAAAAGCCGACTCATATTATGGACGGTAAATTAGTTCAAACCCATTATCAGCTTTTAAATACCTTACAGTTATCACAAGAAGATATGGAAGAGTTTTTGAAACCTTCAAAAGACTATCTAAAAGCCCTTAAAACGGACGAAACTGTTTTGAGGTATCACATTAAGGCTCAGACAAACAACACGCTCACAGGCGAAGCCATAGCCTCTAAAAACGATTTGGTGTACACTTTGCTTGGCATTAATGACAAGTTTTGTGATACTAAATTATATTATGACACAGTAAGAGAGACTATTAGGTCTTATAAGAACAATATGAAGAGAGGTCATATTTCCGTAGCTGGTAATTACTCAACGCTTGTAGGAAATCCTTATGAGATGCTCCTACAATCAATTGGTAAATTTGACGGTACATCTCACTTGGGTATAGGTAATATACATTCAAAAAGATTTGCCTATAACCAAAAATTATTAGGATCAAGAAGTCCTCATTGTTGTACAGGCAATGTATGGGTTGCTTATAACAAAGAATGTCCGGAAATAGATACATACTTCAACTTCACTAAAGAGATATTGTGTATCAACAGCATAGGAGAAAATGTTTTGCAACGGCTTAATGGTTGTGATTTTGACTCAGATAGTGTATTAATCACAGACAATCCCATTCTATTAAAGGCAGCCATTAAAAATTATGATAAATGGCTTGTTCCAACGAATATGGTAGAGGCTAAAAAAATCAAGAGGCATTACACAGTTAATGACTTAACAGACTTGGATATTAAGACAAGTGAAAATAAGATTGGAGAAATTATTAACCTTGCACAAGTGCTTACAAGTATTATGTGGGATAATATTAATAACGGTGCATCGTTTGAAAGTGTACAACCTATATATACCGATATCTGTCAATTGTCTGTAATGTCTAATATTGAAATAGATAAGGCTAAAAAAGAGTTTGATGTACAAATGGCAAAAGAGCTCGAACGACTAACCACGAAGTATCTCAAAGATGAAAACGGAAGCAAGTCACTGCCGGAATTTATGTTAGAGGTGAGCAAACAAAAAGCCAATCATAAAAGACATAAACATTGTACTTCTCAAAACAAGACTTATCGTTGTTATGACACCTCTATGGACTATCTTGAAAAATCAGTGCGTAAGCGTATAGTTGGTAATGATAAACATCCTATGTTGCCTTTGACTTCTTTTATTGATTTCAAGCCTCACTCTTCACATATCAACAAAGAGCAAGCTGATGAGTTTATTTACACTTTAAGAAAGACACAAAGTGAAATAAATGCTGTATGGCTAAAAGAAGAATCGTCGAATATAGAAAAACACGAGCAGGCAGAACAAATTTATCAAGACTTATTGACATATGTGTCTTATAAGAGAATTGGTTTAAGTACAATGAGTTATTTACTACACGAAGCCGAGAAACCAACAAACAAAGACATATACCGCCTATTGATTAAAATATTATTCTATTCCCTACCTAAAGATTTCTTATATCTTCTGCGTAAAAGCAAAACCCCAGTACAAAAATTAAAAATGTGTGAACAAGGAGATATAGAATTTTTTGGGGTTAGATTTAAAAAAGCATAAAAATTTTGCCCCGATTATGACTATAATCGGGGTGATTTTTTACAATTTTGGGGTACTTCCCGCCCTTTTTTGGCATTCGGACACCCAAAAATCTCGAATTTTATGCGGTTTTTTGTCTTGCGAGTTAGGCTGTATAGGGGGACTCAATACAATACCCCATAATATACTATCATTTCTTGCATTGCAAGTCAAGTGATAAATTGAATTTAAGGAGTTTTTACAATTATTACAATCACAAAAAAAGAGAGTCAGATTATACGCTCAGAGTTTCCTGATGTATGGATTCCCCAGACAGGACGAGGAAAGCCTGCAAAAAGACACAGAAGATATTTGCCAGAAGTGACCGAATATCTCCGTTTGATTGCAGACACAAATATTGAGGCAGCTAAAATACTTAAAACAAAAAATCGTGCCTCTAAACAGAGACGAAAGGGTTGAGCGTCTTACTATGCAGAAAGCTAACACAAATGAATATATAGACAATTGGTGTTTACAGCGACCAGACGAAACCCACGAGGAATGGAAAATCAGGCTAATAGTAGCTAAAAAGAACGGAGAGCTAAATGGCACAAAATTTCCTTTGAAATGGTCTCAAATTGTAAACCTGCTTGGCGAGAGCGTATCATCTGACCACTTTAGAAAATATGCGTCAGGTGTATATGACTATTATAATTATAAAAATCAAGATAATGTAAGTACAAGAGTTCTTTCAATATCGGATTTGCATTTCCCTTATTGTAAGCCTCTTAGCACATTTGAGAAATACATAGGTCGTGTAGATATATTGCAATTAAATGGAGACCTTGTAGATTGCGCCCAGTTGTCAAAATTTACGAATAAGTCGAAATATGTAAGCATAACCAAAGAACTTATCAGAGCAAGACAATATTTAATTGACCTGATTCATTTGTTGAATCCAAAAAAGGTAATTGCAAACAACGGCAATCATGATTTGAGAATAGGTGATTATATTGCAAAAAAGACAAACAGTGAATTATGCGACATAATGCCGTCATCTGTACTTGATTATATCTTCACAGACGGATTTATTGATTATGATAACGAAATAGGAACGAAAACTGAGTATTCTCCCCTGACGCATGTATTCAAAGATAGCAACATTGAAATTGAATTTACAGGTAAATGGTACTCTCAGTTTGGTGATACGGTATTCTGTCATCCACGAGCATACTCTTCAGTAATGCTTAAAACCGCAGAAAAAGCTTTGTATTATTTTCGCAACGAGGGATTTGATTTTAGAAATATTGTTATGGCTCATACTCATCGTCAAGGGTATTATGTCATCGGAAATTCTGCAATCTATGAACAGGGAGCTTGTTGTGAAACAAGAAAAATGAAATATAGCGAAGGAAGATTGGTTAATTCTCAGAAAGAAGGATTTGTATATATGTGTTTCGATGAGCACGGTCACGCTATTCGTGAGAAAACCAAACTTATGTCTTTAAATTAAGGATGTGGTTATATGTTTAATAAAGAAAAAATGTGTGCATATAACCAAGAACTAATGGATAACTTTGAAACATATTTGAGTTATGAACCGTACTCTCCTGCCACTGTAAAGCACTATGTTGACGACACACGGATGTTTCTTAAGTGGCTATGGCATTTTAACAAAAATAAGTCTTTTACGAAGTGTACAAGTGAAGACATCAATAACTTTATTAAATATATGAGACACGAACGAGGAGTGTCTTATCAAAGACTTTCGGCAATGCGTAGATCCCTTCGTTTCTTTTGTCAATATGTTAAATACATAGAAGGAGACGAAGTGAATATTATTTTTGAGTAGGTGGTGAAATATGCCGAAGCGAAGTGAACGAATATGTATGTTAAATCAAGAGAAGCTAAAAAAAATCAATCCTGAAACACTCAAACTATATCATAAATATTTATTAGATATGAAAATCAGAGAGCTTTCAGAAAAGACAATTTATAATTATTATAATGATTTAGCTAACTGGTGGATTTATATATACGATTATCAAGACAATAAATCAGTTAAAGAGATTGATGATTCAGATATTTCTGAGTTTATCGTTTATTGCAAAGATCAGGGCAATAATACAAATCGTATTAAGAGAAGAATGTCAAGTATATCGGCATTCTTTTTATTTTTAAAGAAAAAGAGATTGATTGACGAGAACCCAATGAGTTTTATAGATAGACCAAAAGAAGGTCAGGCGGTTGTTGCACAAACATTTCTTACTACACAGCAAATTCAGTTTATGAGAGAAAAGCTACAAGAGAATGTTGAAAAGGCTAAGGAACAAAGAAAGACTAAGCCCACGCAGTATTACGAAGCACTTACAATGCAAGCGTATGCTATCTTTTCACTGACCACAATGGCAAGAATAAATGCCATTGCAAACATAAGATGGGAACAACTTGATTTTGATAGTCGTGTGGCTAAAGATGTCCTTGAAAAAGAAGGATATCTTGTTGAATTGTTCTTTAGTGAAGAAGCTAAAGAATATTTGCTAAATCTAAAACAATATAGAACAGCGAATAATATTGAAGATGGTGGATATGTTTTTGTATCAGCTCATAGAAAGAGTGGTTCTTGTACCCCTGCGACAGTATCAACATTAAGTGACTATTGTAAAAAGATTGGTCAAATGATTGGAGTTCCAACATTACATCCTCATGATTTTAGACATAGCGGAGCAACAGCATATAAAAACGCTGGTATGTCGCTTGAAGAGGTGTCAGTGTTGCTTAATCATAAAAGCACGGATGTTACTCGTAGGTTTTATATCAAAGAAGATAAGAGTAAATTACAAGCAAATAAAGACAAGTGCAATATCTAAATTGCACACGGAAGAAACGGAGAAATAATGGCACAAACAACAGAACTAATTAGTATGTTAGCCGATAAAGGCTACACAAAAAAGGACGCAAAAGAAGTAATCAAAGATGTTTTTGATTGCGTTGCAGAAATGTTATGTACTGGTCAACCTGTACAGATACACAAATTTGGTACTTTTTATGTTAATGAAGGCAAGGCTCGAAGAGGAACAAATCCTATCACGCACGAAATTATCAACATCGAAGCATCGAGATGTGCAAAATTTACAGCGTCCTTGTCTTTAAACACACAATTAAATCACGATAAGGAGTGATTCTTTGCCTAAAGTTAGTAAAATCGCTCCACCAAAAAAAAGTATTGACTTTAAACCGGTATACCGCTGCAAGAAATGCAAAAAGGAATTTACAGAGTCTCAAAGAGCCAAAGCATTTTCAAGAGGTTCTTCTCCATTATGGCAAGGTGACGGAAAGTTTTTTCCAGTATGTAAAGATTGTGTAGATGAATTATATAATCACTATCGAGAAGTTTTTGGAAGCGAAGAGAAAGCTTTAAGGCGGGTGTGTTTACACTTTGATGTTTACTGGTCTCCTGAGATATACGCTCTGTTAGGAGATACAAGTTCATCTCGTCCAAGATTTAGAGCTTATATGGAGAAGGCAAACTTATTAAAATACTCAGGCAAAACTTTTGATGATACTCTGGACGAAGAAGAATTAAAATTCAAAAAGGTCAAAGAAGGAAGCGCTACAGAGGACGATGTGATAGATTCTGTGCCGTCAGGTGCTTTGAATTTTGGTGGTAGTGGCGAAAGCGAAGATGAGTTAAAGGTTAGATTAGGCATAACTCCCGCAGACGAAGCTTTTTGGGGGTATGGCTATCCAGCCTATAGTTATGCTAATCTTAAGTCACTATACAAAAAACTCACTAAGGACAATCACAATTTAACAGTTGAACAACAAGTGTTATACAAACAGTTATGCATTACAGATTTAAGAATCTCAGAGGCAAATCAACATAACGAAAAAATTGATTCGCTACAGACAAGTATGGGTAACATTATGACCAAGTTAGGAATATCACCTAACCAGACAAAAGAAAGTGACTTAGCTGAAACAAACACTTTTGGTGTATTAATAAAAAAATATGAAGAGCGCAAACCTATAGATGAGTGTAAAAACAAGAATCAGTTAGTTTGGTATATTACAACTTATTTTCTCGGACATTTGTGTAAAATGTTAAAAATACATAACAGATACGCTCATATGTACGAAGAAGAAATGAATAGGTATAGGGTTGAGCGTCCAGAATACGCTGGTGAAGATGATGAAGCTATTTTTGAGTCGGTATTTGCGGAAGCATTAAAGACCGCACCTTCTGACAAGGATGGCGGTGATGCCGATGACATCAACACAGACTGACAGTATTTATAGCACAAGTTCGGTTACAACCAAAGACCGAATAAAAGAACAACGGCAAGAAACAATGGATAAAGTAAACACGGTAACTGGATACTACAGAGAACACCCAGAACACTTTGTTGAAGATTATCTAAATATTATTCTAAAACCATTTCAATCTATACTTATATGTTTTATGAATATATGCAACCAGTTTATGTTTTTAGCCTGTCGAGGCTTAGGTAAAACATTTTTGGTTGCTATTTTTTGCGTTGTTAGATGTATTTTATATCCGGGAACAACAATATGTATTGCATCTGGTAACAGAAAACAGGCTAATTTGGTTTTGGACAAGATTATAAATCTTATTATGCCCGGTGCCCCTAATTTGAGAGCTGAAATTGAATCTTGGAGTATTACAGGCGAAAAAGGCGAAATCAAATTTAGGAATACATCAAAAATATTGGTAGTAACTTCGAGAGACTCTGCCAGAGGTGCAAGAGCAAATATTCTTATTACCGATGAATTTAGAATGGTATCAAAGGATGTCATTCAAACCGTATTGAAAAAATTCTTATCGAATCCCAGACAACCCGGATTTTTCAAACTGAAAAAATATCAATATCAAAGACCAGATGGTAGTTGGCATGTAAAACCAGAATACCAAGAGAGAAACAAGGAAATTTACATGTCTTCAGCGTGGTTTTGTTCTCATTGGTCTTATGCAAAAGCAAAGGGCTATGCGGCTACTATGTTAGATGATAGTAAAAAATGTTTTATATGTGGTTTCCCGTATCAGCTTGCAATTAGAGAAGGTCTGCTTATGAGAGAACAAGTTGAGGATGATATGGCTGAATCGGATTACAATGAAGTGTCATGGTCAATGGAAATGGATTGTTTGTTTTATGGTGATTTTGAAGGTAGCTTCTACGAATATCCTGTTATAAACCAGACACGAACAATCAAATATCCTTGGTTGCCACCTGATTATAGTAGGCTGGCAGGAGATAAAAAACTAATTATTCCGCCTAAGCAACACGATGAAAAGCGTATTTTGTCAATTGATATTGCACTTATGGCAACGACAACAAAACACAAGAATGACGCTTCTGCTATTTTTATTAATAGCTGTGTGCCTCAGAAGCAAAAAGGCGGTAGGTTTGTTCATAATATCATATACAGTGACACACTTGAGGGCGAACTGACAAGGGTACAAGCATTGATTGTGCGAAAATTATATGAACAATTTGATTGTGATTATATAGTCATTGATGCGAACGGTGTTGGCTCTGGTGTATACGATGCTCTGGTGGAAGAAATTAAAGACACTGAAACTGGTGTGGTTTATCCCCCATTATCTTGCTGTAACAACCCAGATATGGCAAGTCGTTGTAAAGATAAATCTGCTCCAAAAGTTATTTGGGCAATTAAAGCAGGTGCTAAATTTAACTCAGATTGTGCATTAGCATTAAGAGAAGGGTTTAAGTCTGGTCGTATTAAATTACTCATAAATGAGTTTGATGCAGAAACCTGTCTTAATGATATTAAAGGATATAGTAATCTTAGTCCTATTGAGCGAACAAAAATCATTAAGCAGTATATCAATACCACGCTATTGGTTAATGAATTAGTAAAGCTCAACATTGAAGAAAACAATAAACTTATTAAAGTTAAAGAAATGTCTGGTATGCGAAAAGACCGTTTTTCAAGTTTGTCTTACAACTATTATGTAGCAAGACAGATTGAAGACAGTATACGACAAAAAGGCAACACGATCTATTCGGCAAAAGACTTTTTTGTGTTTAGAGCACCAGACATGTACAAGTACCGTTAAAAGAAAGGGTGTGAAAAATGAATAAGATTGATAGTGTAGAAATTCATACTGAGAAGCAACGAACAGAAGATAATAAAAAATATAAAGAGCAGATCAAAACGACTCAGCAAAAATTTGCTGCTTTAAATCAGCTTGTGCTTCGAGACCTAAACAATGACAGAAACACACCTTCCTTTTTTCTGTACACAAAAGACGAAATCAATACATATTTATCCAATCCATATAGATACCAAGCACAGTTGCGCAATGCGGTTATTTATATGTATTCGGCAAGTTCACACTTTCGTAGAATTATCCAGTATTTTGTCGGATTAACAGACTTGTCTTATATTGTGTCTCCATACAATGTAGATATATCAAGTATGTCAGACACAAAAAAGATTAAGAAAAATTACACAAAGATTTTGCATACATTAGATGGGTTTAACATTAAAAGCTCATTTGACACTATCTTAACCGTGTGCTTACGAGAAGATGTGTTTTATGGAACTATGAGGGTGACTAAAGATAACATCATGATTCAGCAGCTTCCCTCTGATTATTGTGACATAGCGTCCATTCAAGATGGTGTATTGGATGTTTCATTTAATTTTCAGTATTTTGATTCGAGGTCAGAATTACTGCCTCTATACCCTGTTGAATTTACAACTAAATATAATTTATATAAGCAAGATAGTACACAATATAAATGGCAGTTATTGGATGCTCCGACATCTTTTGCAATCAAATGCAATAAAGATATTTTAAGTTATCCAGTGCCTCCTTTTGTTGGACTTTTGCGTGAATTGTATGAAGTTGAAGACTATAAGCAGCTCAATTTGACACAAACAGAAATTGAGAATTATGCGTTACTGGTAATGAAACTGTTAATGAATGATGACGGCTCATTTCCTATGGATTATGAAATGGCTAAAGATATATGGAGAAACTTAGATTCCGTACTGCCTAATGAAGTAGGATCGGTTTTAACTCCAATGCCGGTTGAGAAGATTAGCTTTAATCATGCAAACACCTCTGATGTAGACAATGTAGCAGACGCAGAGAATCATCTTTTTACGGCAGCAGGTGTTTCGAGTCTTCTATTTAACAATGCAAAAGCATCGTCAAATGCTTTGCTTTTATCTATAAAAGCAGACCAAGCAATTACTTATGGAATTGTATTAAGCATTGAAAAGATGCTTAATCGTTACATTCATACTCTCTCACATGGAAAAATGTTTAAGATATCATTTTTGGATGTAAGTCGTTTCAATCGCAAAGAAGCTGGCGACTCGTATCTAAAAGCCTGCCAATACGGATTGCCGATGGTTTCGTATTATTGTGCATCACAAGGACTTAACCAGTCAGATATTGACAGTATGCACTTTTTGGAAAACTCTATTATGGGCATTCCCGATAAGTTTGTTCCATTGAGCAGTTCGGCTACACAGAGTACAAAGGCAGCGGATAGTAATGGAGAAGCGGGAGCACCAACCAAAGATTTAGGAGAAATCAGCGACAACGGTGAAATTGCTCAGGAAAGAGACGAAGAGTAGTGAAATTTATTTATGTAACAAATGAAAAAGACAAACAACTGTTAATCAATGCAGGGTATTCTCTTATTTCTGTTATTGATAATAAGAGAAAATGTTCTATAAGCCCAACACTATATGTATTTGAGAACAAATCATCACTCTCAAATAATAAAGCTTTATTTGAAAATGTGGCTTGTATTTATTCAGACAAGTTAATGTTTTAAGCCTCACTCGTTATAGAGTGGGGCTTTTTACATATTTAAAATCATCTGGAAGGTGGTGAGTAAGAGTGAAGCAAGATAAAAAGCGTGTGACGATTCAATATAGTATCCCTAATCACATCATACAGTACGACAACGAAGAAAAAATTAATAGTTCTTTTGCAAAAGGTGTAATTAAAGTGGCTTATACGGGACTTAATCGCAATAAGACATACATATCGAAAGAAGCATTTGAAAGAGCTATTTGGTCAATTTTTAATTGTCCTGTTGTTACTCACTATCTACGAGAAGAAAAGGATTATGGTGGACACGATGTTGAGATAGTCACCACAGACACAGAAACAGAATTGGTTAATTTAACAGAACCTATCGGAGTAGTGCCTGAATCTGCAAAGTATTGGTGGGAATCCATTGAAGATAGCGGTGGTACTCATGAATATCTGTGTGTTGAAGCTTATTTATGGACAAGGCAAGAAGGTGTGTATAAATTACTTTCCGAAAACAGTGCATCTGAGTCAATGGAGATTTCTATTATAGATGGTGAAATGGACGAGCATGGAGTATATCAGATCAACGATTTTGAATTTGAGGCTTTTTGTGTTTTAGGCGAAGATGTTGAGCCTTGTTTTGAAGGAGCATGTGTCGAAATGTATTCTCAAAGTGGCACTCATGACAAATATAGCGAGATGATGAAGGATTATAAAGCTATGCTCTCAGAAATAAGTAAGAGCACACAGAAGAAAGGAGGAGATATTATGGATAAGAAACAAGAGCTGATTAAAAGCTATGCAGTAGATGTAAGTGATTTGGATATTGAAAATATTTCTATCGAGGATTTAACATCTGAGCTTGAAAGCAGAAAGTTTGCTTTGGAGTCTGATGTTTGTCAGAAATTAATCCATGCAATGGATGATAAGAAAACAAAGATTACTCTCGATGATGATTCATTCTATGAAGTGCGCAAGTATTGGTTTGTGGACTACGACAGTGAGTCTAAAGAGGTATATTACGCAGATTGCGAAAACAGGCAGCTCGTTGGCTTTAACTATGAACTTAAGGGTGACGATGTTGTGGTAGACGAATCTACAGCAAAGAGAAAAAAGTATGCCATTGTTGATTATGTAGAGGGCGACAAAGAGATTGAGTCTGCGGTGTTTAATATGGTAGACGAGGTAAAATCTCAGTTTTATTCGACACTCAAATCAAACAAAGAACAGTATGAAGCAAGTCTTGCAAGTATTACCGCAGAAAAGACTGAACTGGAAGAGTATAAGAAAGCAAAAGAAGCAGAAGAGCGTAAGGCACAGGAAGACGCTGTGTTTGCAAAGTTCAGTAATTTGGCAGGGGTTAATGAATACGAGACATTGAAAGCCGAGCATGAAGGTATGAACATTTCTGATATTGAAGAGAAATGTTATGCAATTATGGGCAAAAACGGCATGAGTTTTTCTAAGAAAACAGACAAGCCTCTGGCATTTGGTATTGATAAAAATGTAGGTGGCGTAGCGGATAAGAATAGTGTTATTGATGACACAAATGATTACGGTGGTCTTTTTGCCAAGTTTGGCATTAAACCCAAAGATTAAATAGAGGAGGCATTTATATGGCTGATGTAAAGCATGCTGTGTATAACAGCGATAATGTTAGTGCAACCACAGATGGTTCACTTATTGTTTCAATGAAATATATGGGTTCTGGTAGTGCAGCTACAGCAATTGATAACGGCAATATTGTACTTGTGGGTGAACTTATGGCAGGTGAAAAGCAGATTCATAAGGCAACAACTCCCGCAGCAAATTCCCCACGAGCTCAGCTTGCTATTGTTACAACTGTAGAGGAGGACAAGAAGGCTGTACTTAAATCAGACACAAACCTTGAAAAATACACAAACGAAGCCGGTAAAACTCTTAGAGGTTTCCGTTTCCATACAGGTGATACTTTTAGCGTTTCTGCGGAAGCTCTTGATGGTACACCGAAGAAGGGTGACGCAGTAGAAGTACAGGCAGGCACAAAGATGAAGGTTGTTGAAACTGCAACAGCCGCATCAACACAGATTGGCAAAATTGTTGACGAAACAAAGTATAAGAGATACACACTCTATACAATTGAAGTACAGTAAGGGAGGATTGTATTATGGCAGATAATAATAGCATTGTTCAGCTTGCTGTTGACGCATATCACGGTGAAGTTGGTAAGTATTCAAATAAGGACTCAATGGAAGTTCTTAGAAAGTCTCTTGTTGAAGCTAATGGTGGCTCAACCAAGCTTGATTACAAGAGAATTAGAGACGGTAAGTGCGGTCAGCTCTTCTCAATTGTAGAGGAAATTCTTTCTCGCACTGTAGTAGAAGGTCTTCAGAAGAGTGACTTCTTTAACAACTTTGTTGAGTTTAGAAATATTGCAGCCGGTGATGTAAACGCATTTGAAGTACAGGATTCTATTCTCTATCAGGTTGCTGAGGTTGCAGATGGCACACAGGGCGTTAGAAGACAGAGATTTGGCGGTTATAATACTGTAGCAATTGATACAACTCTCAAAATGGTAAAAATCTATGAGGAGCTTCAGAGAGTGCTTAATGGCACAGTGGATTTTAATACACTTATTGCAAGAGTAAGTGAATCCTTTAGTCAGAAGATTCTTGACGATATCTACAAGGTATGGGCATCTGCTACAGCAGACGATTTTGGCGGTACAGCCTTCTTCCCTGTTGCGGGCACATATAGCGAAGATACTCTCCTTGACACAATTGCACATGTAGAGGCTGCTGCTGGTGGTAAGACAGCAACAATTTCAGGCACAAAGGCTGGTCTTCGTAGGATCGCTCCAAGCGTACAGGGCAGAGACTCACAGAGCGATATTTACAATAACGGTTATTATGGTAAGTATTATGGTTCTAATGTACTTGCAACTCCGCAGAGACATAAGATCGGCACTACTGACTTTGTATTTGACGATAAGACTCTCAATATCGTTGCAGGCGATGATAAGCCTATCAAGGTTGTATACGAAGGTGTATCAACAATTATTCTTGGCAACCCGACAGAAAATGCTGACCTTACATACGAGTACCTTTATGGTGAAAAGTATGGTATTGGCATTGTGCTTTCAGGTGGCGCAAACACTGGTATTGGTAGATATACTTTTACTAACTAATGATACTGATATTCGGGCGTAGTTTTAACTACGCCCGTTTCAATGAAGGAAAGGATAAATCAAATGGCAACAGCAGTTACAACAACACGCAGAACAACCAAGACAAAAACAAAAACATCTGCAAATACGGATGTTCTGGAAAATCAGCATATTAAATTAAGAAAAACACTTCCGCCTGAAGCTATTATTCCTGTAATTAACGGCTTTCAGGGCAAACTTATTGCACAGAACAGAAGAACTCACGAAGAATTTATATGGGAAGAGTTCGGTGATGTTCAGGATTTGACATTTGCAGATGTAAAGTCAATCTATTCCACAGATAAAGCCTTCTTTTCTAACAATTGGTTTTTATTTGAGGACACTTTAGTTCTTGAGGTACTTAATGCTGAGAAATATTACACCAATGCGCTCACAGTTGAAGACTTTGATACATTGTTTGACAAAACTTCCGACGAGATTAAAGCAATTGTTTCAAAATTAAACCGCTCTCAGAGAATGTCAGTATGTTATAAAGCACGCAATGCAGTAGCAAATCACGAAATCGATTCACTTTCGGTTATTACGGCATTAGAAGAGAGTCTTGGTGTCAAATTAGTCGATAGATAAGGAGGTTTCCGATGATAGTCTCTTATGATGATTTTACCAGAGTTTTTCTGGATAAAGTAAAAGAGTGGAAGTTTTTAGATCCTCATCTTAGCGATAAAGAAAAAACAAGAGTATGTGATGGATATTTAAAGCGAGCATGTGCTTCTTTCAATAGAAAGTGTGGTTATAATCTTTACAATAGAGATGATACAACAAGAACATTTTTAGAGAATTTTAGCGCTGAAGATGTAGACGAAATTGTAGACATTATTACCGAAGGTATGGTTGCACAGTGGTTTAAGCCATATGCAAATAACGCAGACAACTTGGAAAACACACTTAACACAACAGATTACAGTGGGTATTCGCCTGCGGAAATTTTAAACCGTGTAAGAACAGCATATAAAGAGGCTGAAACATGTTTCAAAAACAGAGGAAATAATTACTCTTTTGAACACGGAGACTTAACGGATTTACATATATGAACAAACAAATATATTTGCATTATCTATCGTGTTTAATTAATCAGATATTTAAAATTCTACCCTTAAAAGAGCAAAACTCTGAATTTATAGATACTCATATCTCAGATATTATTAAAGAGTTAAAAGGGTTTGATATGCTTATTAAAGACACAGGGTATGACGCTGTGATTATGCGTATTCTTGCTATATTAAGCTATTACGAACAAAATATTTATGTCAGTAGCGTTGAAGATGTGAGACGAAATATTTTCAAAATGATTACTCTATGCGAAAAGCTTAAATATAGAATTGAAGGTGATAACTGTGTCTTTATGGAATGAGTATATGAATGAGTATGTTTCGTTGCCCCAAACTAAACGACAGCAAATGATAGAGCGTGTGCAGCAGCGACAAACTGAATTATTACGAAATAAGAACTTGTCTTATGTAACTGTAACAATAAACGGTGAAGAAAGAGAAGCTGTCATTACGAGGAGCGATAACGGAGATGATATTAAGAATTTACTCTCTCTCCCCAACGAAAAGTTTGAAAGGGGTTCTCTGGTAGAATGGCAAGATAATTATTGGTTGATTATATCGCATGATGTACAGGATGAGTTATACACAAGAGCAAAAATACAGCAATGTAACTACACACTCAAATGGATTAACAACAATGGTGACATAATCGAAAGGCATTGTATTATTACCAATAATGACCGCAATTCGTCTGGCGAAAGAGAAACTAAAGAAATTACTGTTGGTGACAACCGTTTAAACCTTATTATAGCTAAGGATAGTGAAACTAAAGAGTTATACAGAGGACAAAGATTTTTGGTTGATGATGTTGATGCACAACAGAACATACTGGCATATCAGATTACAAAACCTGACCGACTGCCGGGGCTTTATAATGGTAAAGGTGTATATACTTTTGGTTTAAAAGAATGTAACAGATCTACCAATGATAATACTGAATTAATGGTTGCTGATTATTACACCTTGATTAATAACTCAAGCAAAGACGATATAGATGTTCCAACTTCTCAGCCATATGGTATTCGTATTGAGGGATGTAATGACGGAGTTTTGTATATAGACGAAGATTGTGAACTATCGTTTAGTATAGCGGATAAGCAAGGTGATATTATTCAGAACTCAAATGGGTACGAATACTCTTTAGAGAATGGTGAAGATTATGTATCAATTAAGCCAAGTGCCGACAATCACACCTTAACGCTTTATGTTCCGCTTAAATATTCATTTATTGGAAAAAGAGTTACGCTAAGGGTTATGTCCTCATTATACAATTTATCGACAGAAAAAGAATTTGTGATTAAGGGGTGGTCGTAATGCAAGATGTTAAACATAATAGTTTTACAGGTATGACACTTCTTAAACAATTGATTAAAAAGCGTTGCTTAAACAATCAGAATATTGTGAATTTAATATGTATAGATACGGATAATGAAGATAGTTTCGTAGATGTAGTTAAAGGAAGTCAAAGCCCAGCTAAATCGTTTATCAAGCTGTTTCCTTATGTTCCTGAGACTATAGAGGAACAAAGTGTATTTGTGACAATGCAGTCAGGGGTAACACAAGTCAACTCGTCGGCTGTAAAAACGACATCTTTAATGATTTATATATTTGCACACGAGCAGTTAATGGATATGTTGCAGGGCGTCCGCACTGATTTGCTTGCAGGATATATTGATGAAGAAATTAATGGCATGACAGATGTTGGTTTTGGGCGATTAGAACTCGTATCGGCTAACGAATTTAACCCCATACAGGATTATTACGGACAAGCGTTAGAATACACCTTGCAAGACCATAACCGCATAGGAAGCAAATTATGAGAAGTAAGGCAATTGATTTTTTAGATATAGACGAGATGACGCTATATCGAGGCAAACCTATTAAAATTTCTACTCATCTAACTCTAAAACAACCAACGCTTGATGATATATGTGACATTGGCGAGAAACAATATTTTGCAGAAATAGGTAAAATTTGCGCAACACCTTCTGATTACAAATCAGAATTATATGATGGTTTTAATTTATGGTGGGATGAAGTAGATGATTTTGATTTTTTTACTTTAATTTATAAATCTATAGATAGTGATATTTTGTCACTGCTTTTTGAAGAGGATATTGATTTACAAAGAATGGTACTGGTTAAAGATAATACTTCTCAAGATATTAAACTAATCGATACTAATACTCAATTAATTATTGATAGGTTTGTTTACGAAATTATAGTTAATTACATACGAAAAATTCACAGATTAAAAAAGCACGAAGAGAAAGGTGGAAACACAACCACCAAAAGGTTCATGGTAGATGAAGATAGGGATAACAAAAAATACGCTCGGAAAGAGCACCAGAAAGCACAGTCAACCCTACTCCCTATTGTTTCTGCGTTGACTAATCACGCAAATTTTAAATATAGTTATTCAACGGTTTGGAGTTTGCCTATTTATGTTTTAATGGACGCCGCCGATCGTATTAACGCAATAAATGACTATGAAAACATTATGACTGGGTACTATAGTGGCTGTGTTGATTTAAAGAAAATAAGTAATAAAAGCGTTCTTAATTGGATGCGTAATTTGTAGCACTCAAAGGGGAGTGCTTTTTATTTTATAAGGAGGATTTATTATGTATAACATTGACAATCTTGTACTTGACAGGGTTACTCGTCTTACAAAGCAGGACATTAGTTCAGGCGATATTGAGTGGACAGCTAATCAGATTAAAGATGGCACACTTGAGTGCGGTGGCGAAGCAGTAAATGCTACAGATAATGTCGGTGCAACAATTGGTTCATTTGACAGAACTAAGACTTCAAAATTTACAGCATCTAACTCTGTTATTAATCTTGGTGTGTTTGCTGACCAGTTAGGCACAAAGAAAGAAGTTGGTGCCGCTGATAAGAAGGTTGTAACTAAGAAGGTAGATGTTCTTGAGGCAAACCCTACTGCTAAAACAATTACACTCAACTGGACTCCTCTCACGACAAGTCCTGTAACAGCTATTTGGGCACTTACTACAGAGGGCGGTCTTGGTGAGAAATTTGCAGTCACAGCGAGTGACCTTGCAACAAATAAAACAAACTTCACTATTGCTGGTAAAACTATCACTCTTGGTGATGATATTCCTGTTAAGAGAGAAGACGGTTCTCCTATGACATTTATTGTTATCTATAAGTGTGAGATGGAGAATGCGGTTAAGATTACCAACTCAAGTGATAACTTTTCTAAGGCTGGTACTTTTGTTCTTGATAGCATTTGTCATGATGTTTGTGATCCATCAACAAAGATTTATACAATTATTGTATTTGAAAGAGCAAAGCTTTCTAACAATTTTTCACTCGAAATTAAACCAGACGGCACACAGCCTATCGAATTTGAAGGTATGACTAACTATTGTTCTAAAGATAAAGAACAGTTCTATGTAGTTATTCCCGAAGACGAAGCTGAGGCATAATTATGGCTATCAGAAAGTGCCTCATTTGTGGTAAAGAATATGAAGCTTGTGTGAACTGTTCTAAATATGGTGGATGGAGGGCAGTTGCCGATACGCCAGAACACTATCAAATTTACTCGATTATACAGGATATGCGTCTTGGTGCTTCTCCGAAAGAACTCAAAGAACAGTTTGCACAGATTAGTAAAGAGGCTACACAATCCATGATGCCAGAAATAAGGGATGTACTTATTAAGGGTAATGTTATTGACAATGGAGTAGCAACCGCAAAGCGAGGAAAAACAGCAATTACAAAGAAAGCTGACGAAGATAATAGTAGTCAGAAATGATGTTCTTATAGGGAAGATGGGATTTTCTCCCTTATCTTCCCTATTCTTTTTAGGAGGTACATAAAATGCGAATTTTAGCGGTTGATCAGGCTCGCAACGGTGGTTGGGCGATATATGACTACGAAAAGCAAAAGCTTGTAGACTATGGCAGTTTTAGTTTTCCTAATGGTAAATACACATTTTCAGAGGCTGTTTGTGAGATTGAAAAGTATATTAGTCAACTTATTACAAAGAGAAAGATTTCAGTTGTGTTTCTTGAAGACATTAATTTGAGAGCTAATGTATCAGTATTTAAAAATTTGGCACAATTACAAGGCGTATTAATTAACCTCTGTGAAAAAAAGCATTATTTATATCAACTCATATCACCCTCTGTGTGGCAAAATTATTGTAACGCAAGAGGCAGAACAAGTAAAGAAATTAAAGCAAAAATTACTGCAACTATTTCTAACGATAACAAAGCGAAAAAGCAAAGTAAAATACTATCATTGCAGTATGTAAAGAATAAATATGACATTGATACCGATAACGATAACATTTCAGATGCTATCTGTATCGGAGATTACGCTGTACATAATATTAATATACAGCACAAGGAATGAAAGGATTTTTATATATGAAAAAAAGCACAAATAAAAAAAAGGATTATAAAGAAATTCCAGTAATGACTTTTGGAAAAATTTATTACGCAGAAAAAAATGAGCCAAAGTTTTATGATTATGTATTTCATTCAGTAACAACAGACGATAAAAAGCCTGACGAAATAGAACACATCTCTTTAAGAATTAAACATAGTATCGGAGCAGTACGCCTTTCAAATATCTGTAGTACAGTAGCGGAAACTGTATTTGATATATCAGAAAATAGATACCTTCCCGAAATCACATCTACATTGATTGACATGCAGATTCTTAGAGAGTATGCAAATTTTGCAATTCCTACTGTTTTTGAAAAAATGTATTCTTTTGTAACAGAAACAGGTGTTGCAGAGTTTGTTAAAAGTAAAATCAATCAAAAAGAATTGGCGTTAATATATGAAGGTGTTCAGAAGAGAATTGAATATATGCAGAAAAAGGAAATCTCCGAAAAGACCTATGAAACTGCATTAATTATGAATCAGTTTAAAGCATTAACTGAAAACATATCGTCTATTGGCGATAAGGTAGACCTCAATAAGATGATGGATATGGTAAACCACATTATCAAAGAGGAAGAAGATAAGCCAAGCAACAGTCCACTTCCCCTCTTCCCTTCTGCTAAATAAGGGGCTGGTGGTATCAAGACTTTCAATTCGTATGACACATTTGTCAAAGCAATTAACAAGGCGGCTTCTCAGGTCTTAAAAACCGATATTGCTCAAGATATTAAAGGCAAATTGAGAAAAAATATCAAAGCAGATATTTATGATACATATACTCCTACAACTTATGTAAGGCGTAGTGTGAATGGCTTAGGAAGCAGCTCCCAAATTCAAGATGTGTCCCAAGAGAGCAATAAGATTATCATAACTTCTGTAGCAACACCAAACCGCTCAGTTGTTACTCATCAAGTGCCAACCACTACATCGGACGCATTGATTCGTTGGATAGCAGGATATAGTCGGAATGGATATACCAGAAAGAGATATAGTTACACCTCTGACTTATGGAGAGCTATCGGATATGATGCCAAAAAATATGCTTTTATGGGGGTTCGTAATCCTATAGCGTCAACGAGAGCAGAACTAAACAATTCAGACTTTAAAAAAAGTATTACAAGAAAAATTATAGCAAAGTTGAAATAAGGTGGTGGTATGTGTGGCAAATGAAAACGATATTTTTGGTATTTCCGTCCAAGTGATAGCTGGAACAAGAAATGAAGACAAAAAAATTTTCAAAAAGAGTGTTGGAGAATTAGCTAAAGCTATTGACGGTATTAAAATATATAATATAGAAGCCGATCAGAGCAAACAAGCCAAAGACCAATTAAAAAAGAGCGTTCAGACGCTATTTGAAAAATCTCTTCAAAACCCTCCAAAAATTCCAGTAGTTACAATCAAAAAGTTTGACTGTAGTAACGCGATGAAGTCTTTGAAGAAAGACATTGAAAAAGCAATTGGTAGTATTTCGGTTGGTGTTACTGGAAATACAATCAAAGCATCTCGTAGTCAATATAACAAGAATAACAATAGTAATCGGACGACGACCGATGTGACAAGTTATCAACAAACCGCAAAAGAGTTAGCTCAGATTCAGAGCAGAATCCAAAGCATTATTGGCGGTTTAAACCTTCAAAAACAAGGATATCAGTTTTTAAATACACAAGATATTGAGAAATTCCTTACGGTATCAAGAAGTTTGGCTTCTGAAGGAAGACAGTTAGAGCAGTCATTATCTCAGGGGTTGGAAGTTCCTGTCGCTGATTTAGACAATTTGAGCCAAAAGGTTGTAAAATTATCGCAAGATGTAACTGCAATCAATACAGAAGGCAGACAGAGTGTTAATGAAATTAATAATATTATTCAAACTGCCCAGTCCTTATATGCCATCCTTGAGAGTCATAATTCAAATAGTGTAATTAGTGCTGAGTCTATAGACAAAACTAAAGCAGAATTACAGGAGCTTATTGATACAGGGAGTCGTGTAGTATCTCCTACTGGTCGCACAAATGAAATATCCGCTTCCGAGTTACAAAGTCAATTAACTGTTATTACAGAAAGCACCGCTGCCTTAAAGGAGTTTCAAGATGCCGAAGCTCTTGTATCACAAACGACTAATCAATTAACACAAGAGCAAAGCAAAAACTTGCTAACTGTGTCTGAATATCGTACTGCGTGGTCTCAACTTACAACCCTCATATCTAAAAAAGATATTATTGGCGATATGTGGAATAATGGAGAAGATGTACCAAAAGAACTTCTTTCGTCTTTTGCGACAGAGGCACAAGCGTTATCAACCTCTATCTCTAATACTGTAAACAACAACCGTTCTGAAATAGAAAAGATTCGTAGTGATATTGATGCAGTATATGATGACATTCAAAACCGCAGTAAAAATGTAGCGTTTATTCCCGAAGGACAATTACAAGAAGCAAAAGCAGACTTGGAAGATATACGCCAAGAATGTGAAAAACTACTTGAAAATGGTGTATGGAATGGCGCAGATGATTCTTTTATAGACAAGTTTCAAAGTAGGATTAACAATATTAAAGAGAAGCTCAATACTGCCAACGCAACTGGCAAAGCGCAAGGATATCACTATGATATTTTAAATGGCTCAGGCGAGGTTGTTAATAATAGTCAGTTGGATAAATATTTGGCTAATATGCGAGCTTTGCGTCAGCAAACAACATCTTTACTTAACGGACACAATATTCCTGACAATCTAAAAAACGAACTTAGTGACTACCTCCAAAAATTTCAATTACTTAACGAAGAAATAACCGCTACAAATCAAGTAACTGGCAAACTTGGGAGTAATGCTGCTTTACATAAATTTGAAACCAAATGGAGTCAGAGTTTAGAAACCGCAAATAAAAGCACAATCGCAAGTAGCAAAGCAGTAGAAACACTGCGTTTGCAGGTTATGAAATTTGCGAGTAGCAATCCTAAAGCTGCTCAAGCATACGCTGGACAGATTGAAACCATTTTAAATAAAACATCAGATGCTGCAAAAGTCAGCAGCCAACAGCTTAAATCTTTCCAGTCACAGTTTGCAAATATTAAGACTTCTGCCGAGTCTGCTGGATTGATGGGTGCAACCGCTCTACGCACACTTGCAAAGAACTATCTTAAATATGGTTCGTGGAATTTTATCACTTCGTCTATGAACAAAGCTATTGCTACTGTTCAAGACATGATACACATTGTGACCGAGTTAGACACTGCTATGGTGGAGCTTAAGAAAGTTACAGACAGCACCGACTCGACATATGACAAATATTTAACTACGGCAACTGGCAAAGCAAAAGAGCTGGGTACTACTATTAGTGACTTTGTTACAAGTACCGCTGATTTTGCTCGTATGGGTTATGATATACCTGACTCAACGCAATTGGCAGAGGTAGCAACCATATATGCTAATGTCGGTGACGATTTAGATGGTGTTGGCGAAGCAAGTAGTGACATTATTTCCATATTAAAAGCTTTTAACATGGAAGCTTCATCGGCACAAAGCATTGTCGATAAACTTAATGAGGTGAGTAATAATTACGCTGTCTCGTCAGGTGATTTAGGCGAAGGCTTGAAGAACTCAGCCGCATCTATGGCTGTTGCTGGTAATAGCCTTGATGAAACCATTGCGTTGCTGACCGCAATGACCGAAGTTACACAGAGTGCAGATGAATCAGGTAATGCACTTAAAGTGCTTGCTATGAGATTAAGAGGTATGTCGGTAGAGCTTGAAAAGGCTGGAGAAGATACGGAAGGAATGTGCACAACAACTTCTGAGCTTCAAGACAAAATCAAAGCTTTAACAAAAACTTCTTCATCTTCGGGCGTGGACATTATGGACAATGGTGCATTCCGTAGCACCTATGATATTCTTAAAGATATCGCTCTCGTATGGGATGAATTGGCTGACAAAAATAAAGCGTCATTACTTGAGCTTATCGCCGGTAAGAACAGGTCTAACTACGCTTCTGCTGTAATTCAAAACATTGGTACAGCAATCAATTCATTAGATACTTCTGAGAACTCAGATGGTTCTGCATTAAAGGAACACGAAAAGTACATAGATAGTATTGAAGGTAAAGTAAAACAATTTCAGGCACAGTGGCAAGAATTATCAACAACAACAGTATCAAGTGATATTGTTAAAGGCGTAGTTGATACTGGCTCTGGATTGTTAGGATTTTTAACACAAGCTAATGAATTGCTCTCTTATATTGGAGCAAACATTGGTACTCTTTCCATATCTGGCGTTTTGTCTGGATTAATGGGAAGCGACAAGGGTAAACCCAAATTGACGGGTTTTAGGAGTATGCCTATCTATTTCGAGAAAGTAGCGTAATCGTGCTATAATCAAGAAATGGTGATGTATGTCGTTAAATGAGAGGTTAAACTGCAAACGGAATGATAGCCGTTCTGGGAAATGGTGATGAACAATATGCCATATGGAGACGAAAGTCAGAAACAAGTTATTGTTCGGCGTATGTCAAAAGCTAACCGCCGTAATAAGCCATAATCAGCATCCAGCCGCATAAGCGGAGGTTCAGAGACTATAAGCCTCTTGAGGTAGTTTCAACGATATGAAATGACCTTAAATTGTATAGTCCAAATCGACACTGAGACAACAGTGACTATCATATAAAAGAAAAGTTTTATAAACAAACAAAAAGAGCAGTATTATAAAACACTGCTCAAATTATTAATTAGAAGGTGGCTTTGCAATCATTACATTGATAGTTCTTGCCTATCTTATTGCTTGCTAAGCCGAGTGTGAGAGATGAAGCTACTCTACTACTTGTTGAAATTTTAGTAGTACGCAGAGAACCGCAGTACGGACATTTAACAGTTGGTCGAGAGGCTTGTTCGTCAAGTCGCTGCTTTAAGCACAAATCCCACTGCTTATTGTTTTGTAAGTGTTCTTTGAATAGATTGTTGTCATATTGAGGACAATCTTTAAAGAGTTTTTCATACCAATAACGGTAATCAAATTCATAAATACCTATTGACATATTTTCTTGTCTTTTTTTGGATCGTTCTCGAAGCATTTGGTCTGATACTTCAAAAAACAACCTACGAGGTCTTTTAAGAAAACCTATCCAAGAACACTGGCATGTTTTGTCAGATATAAGTGCTGGAAAACAGATTAGCCCACATACTGGGCATATTGATAATTCATACATATAAAAACCTTCTTTTAATATAGGTCTAAAGATAAGATACTCCAAACTTATTTAGACGAGAATCAAAATAAACATATTGGATGGTTTACTACTGCCAATAAAAAAAGGGTGCAGCAGGAGACTAAAGCAGCTACTGACAAATATGAAGAATATAAAGCCTACGCCGAAGGCTTAGATGACAAGGTTTTAAAAAATAAAGTAACTGCTAATGAAGCAGATATACTCAAGCAGTCAAAATTTGCAGAAGCTACTAAAGATTTAAACCAAGAATTATTAAAAGGCATAAAATACAACACAGATTATGCCGAATCAGAGAATCTCTTAAGTAAAAATGCTAAATCAATGTCCGGTTCCTTTTCAGGCATTAAAAGCAAGCTATCTTCATTAGGCTCTTCGTTAAAGAATATTGCCGCAGGTATTGGTAATATGCTTATTGTGCAAGCTGTAATGAGTGCAATTTCTTTTGGTTTTGAAGCACTTGATAACTACACCAACAGAGCCGAAAACAACCTATCAGACCTTGAAAAAATCGCAACAGAGATTAACGACAAAAAAGATGCCTACACATCTCATTCAGCATCTGTAAACAAAATCAAAAATGAATACTACGAATTAGCTGATGGCGTTAATTCTTATGGAGAAAATATCTCTTTAACCTCTACTCAGTATGAGAGATATATTGAACTTTCTAATGAGATTGCACAGATGTATCCAGACTTGGTGGAAAGTTATGATGCTCAGGGTAATGCTATTTTAAAATGCAAGGATAATGTTGAAGCTCTTAATAAGGCAATGACTGATGAGAAGAATGCTTATTACGAAACTATTGTGTCTAAAGAGCAGGATACTTTCGGCAAAGCGTTAGAGAATATTGCTACGAATCAGGGAATATTTGGTGGGGATGATAAAACCTATCTCACCCAACTCAAGAATATTGACGAAATTGTAAAAAAAGTACAATCTAAAGAAGATATCTCTCTGATGTGGGCAGATATGCACAATTTGGACACTATTATTAAGGGTGCTGGTATTGAAGATATCCTCCGTTACGATAAAAGCACTGGAGAGTCAATTTATAAAATCGAAGATAAAGACATATCAACTGCCATCTCGTCAATTCAAAACTACAAGGCAGCTTTAAATCGTCAAATTAACGATTTGGTAAACAACAGCTTTAAGCCTGTGCTTGATGCATATATTCACTATACTGATGAACAGTTTAGCACATTGGACAGTAAAAGTCAAGCTCTTATTGAACAATATATAAATAGTGCTACATGGGATAACTTCTACAGTAAGATTATTGATCCTGAAGCGAGCACAGCAGACAATTTAGAATCAGTTAAGCAAACTGTATCGAGTATTGTTAAAGCGTTTAATAATCCAGAATTAACCAATACGCTGGACGAGGTACAAGCCCAAATAGATGATATTAAAAGCGGAAAAATAGATGTCTCAGGTTTTAAAGATCTTAATAATAAAGTTATCAATGCTTTGTCGGGCATTGATGGAATGAACGCCAATACAAGAGAACTTTTTGTAAAAATGTTGTTTTCTGATGTAGAAATTGCTGACGATGTAGATATTAATAAAGCAATTGCGAATATTACAAAGCGTGTAGCTGGCAGTCTACAAGGCGGGTTTATTCCGGGTACAAATATTAGAAAAGATTCTAAAGAGAAAATTCAGTTAAGCGAAGATGTTAATAAATATTTATCTACGCTTGATTTTAGTACCATTAAACAGATATACAACAGCGATGCTGCGTTAAACAGTTTAAAAGATGTTCAAAAATTAGTAGAGAAAATCAAAGCAGAAGCATCGAATGGGTTCTCGTTTAAGATTTCAACCGAAGATGCTAATAAATCCTTAGAGTCAACTTTTTCAGCTTTCAATACCGTTAAGTCGGCTATTTCTGAGTATAGTGAAAACGGAACACTCTCCTTTTCTACACTTCAATCTTTATTGTCATTAGATAGTTCGTACATTGATATGCTTATCAATGAGCAAGGCGAATTAGATTTAACTTCTAATAAGTTCAGAGAATTGGCAAAGGCTCAGTTGGAAAAGCTTAAGGTTTCTTATTTGCAAGCGTCTTTGGACGAAGTAAACCAGTTAGAAAACGAAACCCAAGTGCTTGAGTATTTAAAGAAAAACCAACAGGGCGCAACTGAGTCGGCATTAAATTTAGCAGATGCTAAGTGGCAAGAAGCTTACGCAACAGCGGCGGCAAAAGATGCAGAGCAAGGCACAGGCGACCTATATCAACAAGCTGTAATTACAGCAGAAAGTGCTTGGCGTAAAAAGGCGGCTTTAATAGACTACTATGAGTCTTCACTAAGCGATTTATCAACTACTACTGATGAAGTCACATCTGCTACAGAAAAACATAAAAAGGCACTTGAAAACGAGGAAAAGGCTTTAGAAAAAACCAAAGAGGCTTTAGAAAACAAAAAGCAGGCATTAGAAGATAGTAAGGATGGCTATGAAGACGCTTTATCTGCAATTGAAGATTTAGTCGATTGGACAGAAAAATACATTAAGCAAACTAAGCAGAACGAAATAGATGCGTTACAAGAACGCAAAGATAAAATCGATGAGCTTATTGAAAAGAAACAGGAACTTCTTGACAAAGAAAAAGAAGAAGCTGATTTCAACAAACAGCTCAAAGAGAAAGAAAATGCTGTTGCTTCAAACGCATTGTCTGCTGCTATTACTGGACTGGACGATAGTTCCGCAGGTAAAAAGGCTCACAAGGAAAATGTTGATGATTTGGTTGAGTCCAGAGAAGACTTATATGATTATCTATCAGACTATCAGTATGATACTCGCAAAGAGGCTTTGGATAAACTGAAAGAAGAGACAGATAAGCATTATGATGATGAAATCCAAACTATTCAAGATTTCTTAAACAACGAGGTGTCTTTACACAGAGCTGCATGTAATATGATTGACAATGACAATGGCACATTGTATAACAACCTGTTGTGGTATTGTCAAAATTACACTACAACCACAGAGGCTGAGTTTAACCATATGTGGCAGTCGGCTCAAAGTGCTCTTTATGAATATGGCACTGCACAGCTCAATGTTATGGATTTAATGAATACACTACAATCTCGTATCTACGATGTAGACTCTGCTATTGCTAATGTGACAGGAAGCATTGACAACTACACTTCTCGAATTGATAGTTTGAAGCAAAAAATTGACGAGTTGGGTAATTCTGCACAGACTACTAAAGCAAAGATTGATTCAGTTAAAATACGACCATCGAGTATAACAGGTCATGGGTATAAAATTACCTATAACGGCAAAGTGTATAAAACCAACCTAACGAACAAAGAGGATGCTGAAACATATTTCATAAGTCGGATCAGTAAAGACTGGTATGGCGGAAGAGCGCTACCGGCAGGTTCTTTATGGTCTAAAATGAAAGCGTATGCTTCTGGCACAAAATCAGCCAAAGGCGGTTTGTCTATTGTTGACGAAGAGGGCATCGGTTCAGAACTTATCCCTACATCTCTTGGCAATGGCAGATATACAATCTTACCACAAGGCAACCCTGTATTTAGCAAAGCGATGACAAATGAATTGTTTGAATTTGCATCAGCTCCAACTGATTATTTTGCACAGAAGTTTGGCTCTGAGATAACACCGAATGTCGTGAACAATAAATCAACTGTTGTTTCCCCTGCTATTAACATCAATGTGCAAGGTGATGCTACTCAGGCTACTGTTAATGCACTGCACAAGGAATCCGAAAAGATTATGAATAACACTATCAAAAGACTTATGTCATATACCGTAAATAACAGACATATTTAATTGTATATTATGAATAAACGCCAACCCTTGTGACACAATAAATGTGTATATTTCATCCCGATTTTACAGAAAAGTCTTGACTTTTGCACAATATATAGTATATAATACTTCTATGACGATTGTGACAGTAATACAATGCACGAGGGTTGGCATATACTGAACATAGTCATAATGATATAGGGCATAATAATGATAGGAGGATTTATATGAAAACTACCATTAAACCTAATGCCATAAAGATAGAATATAATCAAGACAGCTTTATGATTATGTTTGCCCAGATGGACGAAAATGAAAATATTCTTAATGAAATATGTATACAAGTAGATCCCAGAAATATGTTGTCTATTACTGCTCCTATAATAGAAGCAGTGTCAGGGTATCAGGACAATTACGATATAGATCTTGGTATGCGTATTCAAGTAAGAGAAAATGACGCTGCAAAGGAGGAATAACTATGCATGCCTCAAAGTTGCAAGCTATTTCTGATATAGATAAAAAATATACTATTATCGTTGATTCAAATACAACGCATAAAATGCTTAAAAAAAATGCGTCAGTTGTTCAGGGGAAAAATTATGTAATTTCAAATCTCTTATATGAAAATGACTATTTAGAGTTTGCTTACAAGATTAAGCGTGTGTCACCAGAAACAATTACGGTAGGCATTAGAAGATTATCTGAAAATAATATTGAATATTGGGTAATCTATGACCAGCCCAATGAGCATCTATTGGATTTGGTGGCTGATGTATATATTGACAACCATCGTGACTTTAATTTCAATGTCGAGATTGTGAATATTAGTAAAGCAGAGATGAAAGAAGTTACTCATATTAGATTTCAAGACGAAGTGTAAAAATATATTTAAGGAACAGAGTATGAATGAGAAAATATATAATACGCATATAGAACAAATGAATCATAATAAAAACTTCATAAGTTTTGGTATTAGCAATTCTAAGGAATCTTTTTTAGATTGGGAGATTGTAGCATATTTTTATACTGCTGTTCATTTGATTGAAGCTGTATTATGTAAAGAATGCGGTATTGATAGTGTAAATAGCCATCAAGAACGCAAAGAATATATATGTGATTTTACAAATATATTTTCTCATCAAGTGCAAAGAGATTATATTAAACTAATTGCGTTAGCACACAAGGCACGATATACTGGGTTTGCTGTGGTGTCTGAACAGGATGGCAGGAATGCTCAAATGTGGTTGGAACATATGGAATTTGCATTAAGTACATATATGTGAGTACGACATTCTATTAAAAAGAATATTAAAAATATTTAAAGAGAAGATGAAATTTCATCTTCTCTTTTTTATTGCAAAATTAAAAGAAAGGCTGTCGGTTGACAGCCTTTTGTGTTACTTAGATTGTTCCATTTCGTGAGCTAAATAATGTATTGACTCATGATAAGTACACCAATAACTGTTATTAGCTCTTGGTCGGTCACATCCATCTTCAATACAAGTTGATGAACAATTTGAGCCAATCAATGAAAGTAACAGTATTACGCCCACTATAATGCCAATGGTAATCAGTTTTCCACTATTGTTTTTAGTGTTATTTGCATTCATTATTCTTCACTCCCTTTTTGTTTTATTTTACCATAATATTTTTATTTTTACAAGTAAGATTATATATTTATCTATGTTTTTATTAAGGAGGTGTTTTGGTTGTATAGAGATTGTTATTTTACCTATAATGATATATACTCAGGTGATTATAATTTAATTTTAGCTTTTATAAGTGACGATAGTAATGAGTTTGCAAGCGGAGGCGAATATGAACCCACTACTGTGGCTCTCCCCCATAATGCACAACAGCTTTTATACAATCTTAATTATGCTGAACATCCACTTGAATTTTCAGTTGAAATTATTAGTCCGGAAGATAATATTCCAGCCGAAGTAATGATTGAAATTAAAAATTGGTTATTCGGACAAGACGGTTGGAAACGACTTTGTTTACAAAACGAAACATCCGACTATTACCTCAACGCATTATTTATTCCTGACAGTGATATTACCGATGCACGAGGCTATAGAGGTTTGCGTTGTAAGGTACAAAATGATAGTGGATTTTGGTATCAGGACAATGAAGTTGAGTTTAAAGGGGTTGCAACTAAACCGTCAAATACAGGGCAAACATTATCTTTTGAAACTACAATTGATATTGAAGGACAACCTATCAATAACAAAATTTGTCCTATTATTGATTTAAAGATCGGACACAACTGGACAGAACATCAAATAGATTACACATTATCGAATTATAGAGTGTATGTTGGAAATAAACTTAATAAGTCTATGTTCGTTTTCGATGCGAATGTGAATTATCATACAAATAAAGATGCCGTATATGAACTGGATACTAAATATGGAATGGTAACAATGAAAGAACCTAATGAAAAAACTTTTCATTCACTCACTCCCCCATTCATTCAATACAACGGAGTTATTAAAGATAATCTTGATTATGTATCTTTATTTTGGCTTGGCAATGGTCAAAATCAGATTTATCTATATATTAAATCCGCAGATAGAACTGACGCTAAACATAACTATGCTTACGATGTTTTCGATCCCGATAAAAGCTTAGTTTTAAAGTATACTACAATGCATAGGTTGGGTGGTATTTGATGCAAACACGAAATTACGCACAAGAGACTCCCGACATGGTGTTGTATAGACAGAATAAAAAGACCTCACTTGGCTATGTCAAAAATATACACAATTGGACTGCTGATTATAATTTTGGGACAGCTTCGGAAATGAGTTTTGAAGTACCCAAAAAAGTTTATGACACTCGTACCAATAGTTGGATGGATAATCCTAATTATGATAATCTAAAGCCTGATATGCTTTTGTATCTCAATGATTCAACTGAGTATTTTAAATTTACAGGAGAAAGTTATTATGCAGATTATCTGTATAATTTAAAAGGCGGAGGTACACGAAAAGATTATGAGTTATCGTTTGATGTTAATACAGCAATTAACAATTTCAATATTAAAAACGAAACTATGCTTTTTGATATTGGCACTACATATGGTTACGAGTGGGTGTGGGGTGGCACTATTAATGATGGGGTATTTGAAGATTATTCAGAAAGCTTAGACTTGTACAAGCAAGGATGGTATACTTACCAGTATTTAGCCTGTAAAAGTTTTATACCTGTGCATAAAGGCGATGTTATTGCAACAAAATGTTTTAACGGTGACACTCTGCGGTACTCATTTAAAATTCATTACTATAAGGAAGCTAACGCAGATAGCTGGCTTAAATCTGATGATAATTATTATCATGAATCATCGAAACAACCATTCCGAAGATATGTAGATTTTACAGTAAAGGATAGCGATGGTAATGTTGAAAACAATACTGATACTATTGACGAAGGGTATATCCGAATAAGTCTTGTATGTAGTCAAGCAACATATAGCGACAATACTTATCGTACATATATTCCCAATGCCTCTTGGGTGCAAATCTTTTCAAGAGAAAGATTGTGTACACACTTTGAAACAAATAAAAATAAAAACTATGGCATACGAAATGTATGGTGGGTTATTACTAACACAGAAGAAATAAATGATAACGGAAGTAATGCTGTGCTAAAAGTAACAGCCCAGTCTTATGAGATGACTTTATCAAAAAGAGCGTTTTCTTTATCAAACAGTACATTACCACTATTTGTGCCTGATCATATTAACGACCTTGTTACCAGTGATAATTGGTATTACGATTGTTATGGCAACACAAGACATAAACAAAAGTTTGTCCGAGGATTGCTGAATCAAATACTTGACTATCTTCCACAATGGAAAATAGGATATGTTTCGCAAGCCGTGTGTGTTAGGTATAGAACACTTGACGATGTTGATAATGCAAATGTTTATACTTTTTTAAATAATGATATCGCTTCGTCATACCAATGCTATTTCATTTTTGATTCAGAAAATATGACAATTAATATAATAGATGGAAACATAGAGACAGAAGAGCGGCGGTATTATAATACTGATGAAAAATATTTAGGCACTCATTCTAAGGCAATGTTAACATGGCAAAATGCAATCAAAAATACGAATGTTCACACAACTGATGATAGGTGCATTAGTGCATTAAGAGTGCATACATCTAACGATCAATACGGATTAGGGTTAATCAACCCCACGGGAAATAATATATTGTACAATTTTAGTAATATTGAAAATCAATTAGATTATGTGGCTGATGACACTAAAAACAGAACCTTAAAAGAAGCTCTTACGGTGTGGCAAACAAACATTGAAAAACAGTCTGTAAAATATGCTAATAACGGGGCATTATTGATTGAGTGCAATAAAAAGAAAATAGAGCAAGCTTCTAAAGTGTCAAAAGCTTTAACAACATACTTAACAGTCGCAGATACAATTAATACACATCTAATAGATAAATATGGGTTTAGTGACAAACCGCTCCCTAACTCTTCAAGTGGAGAGTTGCGTTATGCTTATCAAGTTCTTGTAGATGACCATGTGCGTATTCCGAGTGGAATGAGAAACCCACCATATGATTACATCAATTACGATTGCTATTACTCCAAATCTTTATATACAAAATTGTATTCGGCAGCAGAGACATATTGGAATACAAAAAATGATTATGATAACGCAGTAACCAAATACAACACATGTTATAACAAGATGCAAACAGTAGCTAAAAAGTTTACACTGAATTACAAAACGGCAATTCAGGCAAACAAAGACGGGATTGCAACAATCCTCTCCCCCGCTGAAATTTTAGAACTTCAAAATTACATTGCTGAAGGAGATTGGACAAATGACAATGTTGTATTTAGTGATACCTATTCCGCTAATGATATTATAACAACATTGCAAGAAGTAATGGTTCAGGCTAAATCTGACCACGACAATTATCTCAGCAAGCAGTGCTATGAATTTGAGATTGAATCGGCGAACATATTGACGATTCCCGAAATGAAGGATAACATTGCAGATTTAACACTTGGTGCAGCACTATCTCTTGAAGTAAAAGACGGTGATTGGCAGTATCCTATTTTGCTTTCAATTCATATAAATTATGATGATGTATCAGATTTCAGTTTGACATTTAATACAAACTATTCCGCCAAGCCTCTCAAGAAGAGATTTATTGATTGTTTCAATACGATTTCACAAACAAGTGTTAGAAATACAACATTTAATTTTACAGAATAATAGGTGGTGATTATATGATTATTAGACATTTAAGCATTGACTGTGCTTATATTAATAAGGTTCTTGAACCAATCACACAAAGAGAACACGGTGTGACTGAGTTTGAAATTGAGATTAAAAATCACGGTGCTGATATCGACCTTTCAGAATGTACGCTGGCCACCTATTATGGATTAAAACCAGATGAGCATAAAGTAGGTGTTGAATGCAGAGTAGATAAAGATAAAGGTCTGATTTATTTACCTTTGTATTTACAGATGACAACGGCTGAAGGTGTGCTAAAAGGTATTGTAGAATTACAATTCCCTGAAGGTAATGTAAGATTTTCAGGCGTTAATTTTAAGGTTTCTTTTGCACCAGATGATACAAAGGTTGAAAGCACTGATGATTTTAATGTCTTAGAAAACTTTATCCCTAAACCGACTATAGACGGTGTTGTCGGACAGGTATTGTCTATAGACAGTGACGGTAACACTATTTGGCGAACACTTAAAGAGTTTGACGGTGATTATGCGCATTTGAGCAATAGACCTTCTATCAATGGTGTTGAACTTAACGGAGATAAGTCGCTTGAAGATTTGAACATTAAGCAAACCTATACTGCTGATGATATTCCGTTTGCAGATGGCGAAACTTTCCAACAGAAACTCAACAATGGTGAACTAAAAGGACAAGATGGTGTTTCGGGTACTGACGGAATTACTCCGCATATTGGTGATAACGGCAATTGGTTCATTGGCGAAACAGATACAAATAAACCGTCCCAAGGTACAAACGGCGTGAACGGAAACGATGGTGTAGGTGTTACAAAATCCGAAGTTAATACAAGTGGAGAGCTTGTAATTACATACTCGAATGGAGATTCAACAAATCTTGGCAAAATCGTAGGCAAAGACGGTCTTGACGGTACAAACGGACAAAATGGTTTATCAGCTTATGAAATCGCAAAAAATGGTGGTTTTATTGGCTCAGAGGATGAATGGCTTGCAAGCCTTAAAGGTGAAAAAGGCGAGCAAGGCGAACAGGGAATACAGGGTATTCAAGGTGTTCAAGGTGAAAAAGGTGAACGAGGCGAAAAAGGTCAGAATGGTGCAGACGGAATTGGAATAGCAAACTCGGAAATCAATAAGAATGGTGAGCTTGTCATAACTTATTCCAATAATACTGTCGATAATCTTGGTGTTGTAGTGGGTGCTGATGGTAAAGATGGCACTAACGGAACAAACGGCATTGACGGTATTGACGGTAAGGACGGTATCGGGATAACTAATGCTGAAATCAATAATTCGGGCGAACTTACACTTACTTATTCAAACGGCACATCTGCAAATCTCGGCAAAGTTGTTGGAGCTGACGGAAAAGACGGTGCTGATTTATCAAACGAGGTTGAGGACATTAAGGCGTACATCGGCTATACAGATGAAGACATAGCAGGACTTTGTGTTGACTACGAGAACAAGACATTCAAACGGCTCGCAGGAGCAGTCGGACTGTCGCAAGGTTCAGACTTTAATAAATTTACAATGTATGGCGGAAGAAAACGCTGTAATGTGTTGGACGACGGAACTATCGTGGCATACTACGGCGACGAAGGTTACACAGAGGACGGCTCCAACGGGCAGGTTATGGTTTTTCAGCCGAAATTCTATTATAAAGTTGTTCCACTCAAATTAGAAAAAAACAACGATTCAAGCATCGGCTATCATCTAAGAAAAGTGAACTATTATGTAAGCTCGAAACCAAAAACAGGATTCAAACTTCATCCCGCGTTTTACGACGAAAACGGTAATGCGATTAATTACATTTTGTTTTCAGCCGACGAGGGAAGCATGTATGATGTATCTGCAAAAGCCTATGTCAATGATAATGTTGATGAATCTATCACTTACGAGGACGGTGACCTGCTCTGCTCAGTTGCAGGTAAGAAACCTATCAGCGGATTAAGACAGGGACTTGGAACTAGGTCAGTTTTTGAATCAATGGCACAGAACAGAGGTGCAGGCTGGCACCTCGAAACAATCAAGGCTACAGGTGCGAATCAACTTTTGATGATGATTGAGCTTGCAATGATGAACTCGCAGACAGGCATCGGTCAGGGTGTTGTTAGCATCGCTGATAATGCATCATACAACTGTTCCAGTCTGACAGGCTCAACCGCTGACCTTGGTAATGGCACAGGAATGGCAACTGAAACCATCAACGAAAAAGGCGGTATTCAGACTACTGAAACAGCAAACGGAAAAGTTGCGGTTACATACAGGGGTGTTGAAAATCCTTGGGGTAACATTCGAAAGCACATTCAGGGCATCAATATTTGGGGTGACGGTTCAATGAGTGGCGGTCAGCCCTGTGTTGCGAATAACTTCGCATTCAATGATTTGACACATTCAGATAAATATGAACCTGTCGGTTTTACCCTTGCAAATTCAAGTGGTTTTATTAACGCAATGGGTTATGGTTCAGAGAAATATGACTGGCTCTTAATGCCATCAGAAATTGGTGGTACATCTGCACTTCCTGTTGGTGATTTTCTCTATGCTACACAAAATTTGAACGGTTATCATGCTACTTTATTGGGCGATTCTTGGGCTACTGGCAATAACTCAGGCGTTTTCTGCTGGCATTGTACTTACGGTACCAGCGGTCGCTTTCGAGGTTTCGGCGGTCGCTTGCTGTATGTACCAACTGCTAAAGCATAAGGAGGAATGGCTATGATTGATTACGGAAAAGTAAGAAGCACGGTAAAGCCTGATGAAGTCGAAATTGACGAGTATTCGGTGTGGGTGAACAACGACATCAAAGAAATTGAGGTACAGTCAGAAAATGAAACTCATACTGAGTACGAATTTCATCAGATACGCTATACAAAGGATGAATACATTAAAATGATTAATGAGAGGAACACAACACTCGAATCACAGCTTACCGACACTCAGCTTGCGCTTTGCGAAATATACGAAGGGATGATGTAAATGGCAAAAATTTATGCGGAATTAATCCGCAAGGGATTCAAAACTATTGACGATGTGCCTGACAAAATCAGGGCGAAGGTGCAAGAAATTTTAAATAATTAAAGAGGAGGGTTTTAAAGCCAAATTATTCGTTATAGTGTACAAGTAATATTTCTATTTATGAAAATACAATGTATATATTAACGAAGTGATAAGGAGGAAAATAATGAAAACCTACAATAAAATATATACAGTACACGCTTGGAAAGACAACAACAAGTTTTTTACTGTGACACAAGGCGAGGGTGGTATCAAATATCCTCGCCTTATGGTCGTGGATGATAAGGGAGCAATCGACTTAACTGGTTCGGCAGTTACATACACAATAACTCTCCCTCGTGGTTCTGAAGAAATTGTTGACGCAACAATTATAGATGCTAAACGAGGCGTTGTTGAGTTTGAAGTTAAACCCTCTATGACTGCTTATGCAGGTGTGGGTGAAGGTGAACTTAATATCACCATTGATAACAAGGTTTTGAAAATTAGCGGTATTAATCTCACTATTAACAAGTCAACCAGTGGTCGTGTAATTGAAGCAAGTGAACAGTTTAGTGCATTATTAACCTTGATATCCAAATATTCTAACATTAATCCTGAAAACAAGGATTTGAAGATTTTGGAGAACTCTGATATTACGGACACGGCTAAGAATTATCCAAGCATTGCATATCTCCTAAATAATTTTTGGAGTAACAATAATTTGTCACTATTGAGTGCAACTGCGTATGGTGTTAGCAATTCAGGAGTAGTGACAAGCTTATCGAAAATACCGACAGCTTCGTTAAGTAAAAGATGTCTTTATTTTCCAGCAGGTACTTATAAGTGCAATGGTATTGCTTTGTCTAATATTGATGACTTGACCATTATTTGTGATAATGCTAATTTTGTATTTTACAATCAAGCTACTAATTCGACAGACGCTGCTGAAACGACTGTGCAAGGTTCGTTTTTTAAGTTCACTAATTGTAATAATTTAACAATTATCGGGGGTTGTTTCGATGGACAACACAAAGTGTCTCAGTGTATTACATTAGTTGGTTGTCAAAACAGTAATATCACAAATGCAACCATTAAAGGTGCAGGAAACAAAGCATCTTCATTTGCTGCTGGTATTAATTTAATTAGAGACTGTTCTCAGTTTAATATCAATAATGTTATTGTATCTGACATTAAGGCTGGTACTGTATCTGAGGATACATTTATCCACGCAGTCGGTATAGGAGTGTCAAGTGTTAATGGTGAGTTTAGTCAGCACGGATATATCAGCAATTCTCAAATTAGCAACATTAATGGATACAAAGTTGGCAACAAAGAGCCTGATGGAGATGGTATTTATTTAATTCAAAGACCTTCTGCTGACTGTAGTGGTGATAGTTATATTACTGTATCCAACTGCACAATTACTGACTGTGCAAAAAGAGGCATTAAAGTAAGTACAAGATATACCAACATTGACAATTGTTACATTGATATTGATGGTTGGGGTGCGGCAATTGAAGCACAATACGGTAAGATGACACTTAGAGACTCAACAATACACAATAAGTATGCAAGTTGTGTAACTCTTGATTGGGATAACGGCACTAATTATATTGACAACTGTAAACTTTATGGAGCAGATAAAACTGAAACATCTACGCATGGAGACAAATACACTGGCAATGGCATTGTGCTTAATCAGAGACTGTCTGTAACAGGTACATATTATACCAATGAACCGTGTAGTGTTATTGTACGACATTGCACAATTGAAAATGTGACAAGTCCGTTAAGATCAGGGTATGCAGCAGGATTGACTTATCAATATCAGTCTATCATTTTTGACGATTGTCAAATAGGACATTATCGTGGTGTATCTGCAATTATGTTTGATGCAAGTATGATTTCGGCAATTAATAAATTATCTTTATCTAATGTTAATTATAAGTATGGTACAACTGAAAACGAAGTACAAACTGCAAATAATCAATACTTTGGTTTGACGAATAGTGGTAATACTCTCGATATTGGTTCAACAACATATGTTAAGCCTAATCATATGCTGTACACCAATAATCTTACAGACGATTATAATAAATTGTTTAGAATGTACGACTTGTTAGATAGCGACTTTGGTGAACCAAAAGCTAATGTATCAGATGTGTTAGAGGATGCTCCAAATATTTTATCGTGTACTAATGGTACATACACAAGCAAAACCAATACTCACTTTAGTGTCGTAGCAACAGACAATACATTGAGTATTAAATGCGATACAGCATACACAAGTGGCAAGTCTTTCGTCTATGTTAAGCTTGATTCATTGGAATTGAAAGGCGGTACATATAATTTCTATATAGATAATATTACACCAGTTTCATCAGATGTGACAATTACTTTCGCAGATTCGTCTTATAACATAATTGATACATCTCTGGAGTTAGCGTTGAATAAGGCTTCCAAGTCATTGATTGTAGACGGTGTAACTAAACCTATTACATATTTACGAGTTAAGCTTGCAGCGAACAAAACAATTGATATGCAATGCACTGTATCTCTTGCTAATCGCAATAAAGTCTTAAAAGGCAATCTTGAGGCAAGAGTTGCAGCGCTTGAAAAAATAATACAAACAAAGGAGTAATAACCAATGTGGTGATTGAATGAGTAATGAAATAATTGAAATCATTAAGACTATTAGTGTATGCTTTGGTTGTGCTACTGCTATATTAACAGTGTTGACTGCTATCGTCACTCCTCTACGCCGTAAAATAATCGGTTGGGTGCGAAATACAAACAACACTAATGACACAATAGAGAAACTGAACAAAATTGAAGAAATGTTAGAGTCTCACATTTCTCTTGATACAGAGAAGTGGGATATGTCGGTTAAGTTGGCTGAAGCAGTGAAGGCAGGTTTGAGAAATAGTATCTTAGAGTTGTGTGACAAGTGCATTGCAAAAAATAGTATCACCTCGATACAAAAGCTCAATTTGATTGACCTGTATAAAGAGTATCACAATCTCGGAGGAGACACATATTGTACTGATAGATATAAACTGGCATTACATTTGCCAGAAAAGAATATTTAAGGAGTTGGTTATATGATTAACTGGACAGTAAGATTTAAAAATAAAACATTTTGGCTTGCACTTATTCCTGCGGCACTTCTGTTTATTCAGGCAGTAGCTAAAGTATTTGGGTTTGAGCTTGATTTTGGTGAACTTGGCAACAACCTTACGGCGGTAGTGAATACCATATTTGCTTTGCTTGCAGTGCTTGGTGTTGTGGTCGATCCTACAACTAAGGGTACATCAGATAGTGCACAGGCTATGACTTATGGTGAGCCTAAGTAATTAAATACAATACATAAAATTAGCACTCATCTCTTAATTGAGGTGGGTGCTTTGTAATTTAAAACAGATGAAGGTGAGGAATAATTATGACAAATGCAAATTTTATTGAACTTGCAATATCAGAGGTACGCAGGTATGTTTTAAATCACTTAGATAAGTCAGATGGTACACCTGTTTTTGACATTTTTGTAGTGTGGTCATGTAAGACTTTGCAAAACCACAAATGCCTTATTAGCACAACATTACACGATGGTATGTACTACGAATGCACATACAATGGCGATAAAAACGAAATGTATCTTGACGCATACAAAAAGTTTGAAAACAAAAAAATTATTTGTGAAAGCGAGGAATAATTATGAGTAATTCAAAACTTGTTGATTACACAAAATTAAGCCCAAACCACAGCGGTAAACGCACACACAGTATTGACCGCATTACTCCGCATTGTGTTGTAGGTCAGTGCAGTGTTGAAACCCTCGGCAATATTTTTATGAACACAGCTTGCGATGCAAGTTGTAACTATGGTATTGGTTATGATGGCAGAGTATTGCTTTGTGTTGATGAAGGTAATCGTTCTTGGTGTAGTTCGTCAAATGCAAATGACCAGAGGGCGGTAACAATTGAATGTGCAAGTGACACAACCGCACCGTACACGATGAATAGCAAAGTATACAACAAACTTGTTGACTTATGTGTTGACATTTGCAAGCGAAACGGCAAAACTAAACTGCTTTGGTTTGGCAATGAGAGCAAGACGCTAAATTATTCGCCAAAGTCGAATGAAATGGTTTTAACTGTACATAGATGGTTTGCAAATAAATCCTGTCCGGGCGATTGGCTTTACAACCGTCTTGGCAATCTTGCAAAAACAGTAACTGCAAAACTTGGTGGTAAAACAACAAATAAGGAGGAAGAAGAAATGATTAAATACGGTTTACATAACACAGCTATACTTGCGTTTAAGAAACAGTTAATTACGCTCTATAATATGGGCATTATTAAGACGAAAGTCGATAACTCGAACGGTTTCGGTGACGGCACTTTGAAAGCTGTAAAAGAGGCACAGAGAGCAGGTAAGATCACAGCTAATGGTATCGTTGATGAACCGACAATCAATGTGATTTATCATCTTATCAACGATTGCAATTGGGCTAAAGATAAGAAAATTGCCAACGCTAAAAAAGCACTTGGCTGACAGACCAAAAGATAACACATAAGTTCGTACTGTGATACTTTAGGGTATACGGTCTTGGTATTTCTGCAATGTTTTTCGAGCTTGTGGGGCATAATATATTAGTGATCGCCCTGTGATAATCTGAGGATTCACAGGCAATTATGACATTTAGTGTCAGCCCACTTGGGCAGATTTGTATAGTGGTAACATCTACCTTTAGATGTCAGGAATGCGAACGCAACTACCTTTCTGTAGAATACAGATGAAATGGTTTAGATTCTTGGTCGTAGCACGATGCCAGCGACTCAAAATAATTGGACAGCGAGCGAAGATAAGACTATGGTTGACCAACATAGAGGAAGATAAAGAGGTGGGTTGGTTTATGGCGTACCAATGGTCATAAACGCCAATTTCGTTTTTTTAGAAAGGATGTTAAAAATGTCAGTGCTTGCAGTACCGATAAGTCAGTCTTTCGAGGTAGATAAAAATAAAGTTAAAGATTTTGACAATCAGTCTCACCACAAAAAGCAATGGATATTAGATAGATTATCTAAGTATAATAAAAATGAAATCAAATGGGATTAAAATAATCCTTTTAAATGTTTTTCGCTCACCACTAGCGAATAATAAGTGACTGGCTTGAAAATGTTTTTCGCTCACCACTAGCGAATAATAAATTGGGAGAAGATGTGTTTTTAATATATACTTCCAAAAAATACTGGTTGTCGTTGATTTTCTACAACATTTGTGCTACTATAATAATATAATAAATAATTGCTAAGGGTACTGATAATATGTATAAATGGGTAGAAGAACATAAAAACGACAATAGAGGATTCATCAGTTTTCTAAAATTCATCTATGCGATAGGGACAAATAATACTGTGATGGCTATTATTGCGTCTGTATTAGGTATTATAATCCCTATATTTTTTGATTTACAAATTTATCTTTGGTTTGTTTTAACTTTTATGTTATTGATTGGTGGCATTGTTTTTAATGCGGTCTGTACAAAATATCAAGAACATCAAAATAAAAAGCAGCAAATAGCCATCGAAGCTTTGAGTAATCAAAATTCGCTAATGAACACAATAAACATAGAAATTAAAAGCAACCCACAATGGAAATCTCATATTTTTAAGAAAACAAGCGAAATTGTGTGCGAAAAGATACAGCACTTGTTTAAGGAAGTTTTACACTGTAGCACACGAGTATCGGTTGAGTATGTGTTTAATAAAACATCTAAAGACAAAATAGAGAGACATGTAAAAATGTCAGGCAGAAGGAGTCCAAATAGAGATACTTGCAAGGGTTCTAAACCTCTCACAAGTAGGAGTAAATATTATTCGTATTATATTTTTTCAAGCAATAAGGTTGGAATAAGCCTTGTGTCTGAAAATCAAATAAATGCAAAGAATAGCAAATGGTATAAAAATCCTACTCACAATATTGATATTAAAGAGTATATTGGTATTGCGGTTTCGGTAATGGATGAAAGCAGTGTAGATTTTATTTTACAAATAGATTGTCTACATAAAACGCCATTTGGACAACACGCAAAAAGTCGTAAAGAAACCGAAATAGAGATTGAAACTTTCATAAACACATATTTAAAATCGTATATTGACATTGTAGGTTTGTCTTACTTACTAAATTTAAATAAAAATAAATGTATGCCAGAGGTGTAACACAAATGAAGAAGTCACATAAAAAGAACAAAAATCAAGAAATTATAGTAGACAAAAAGACGGTTCATTTTCGTGAATATACGGTTAAAGAGTTGTTGGAACTTGGAGAGAGAACAAATAAGATTCACTTGGTTAAGGACGATAAAACAGACAAAGAGGATGATTAAGAAGATTATTAATAATTGAGCAGAGT